>ERZ1673738.727-NODE-727-length-55799-cov-5.690532_pt1 | contig 55799 bp, 54 predicted proteins | sample MGYA00580198_ERZ1673738 | MGnify/ENA primary metagenome ERZ1673738 (study PRJEB41218, sample SAMN15661784) | gut metagenome | host: Homo sapiens | place: Canada: London | collected 2015-08-20/2019-03-30 | study: EMG produced TPA metagenomics assembly of...
GTTATAGTAGAAACGGCATTTCAAACAGAATCCTATCCAGTAGAGAAGGTATTTATCCAATCTTTGATTGGTGAATTTTTAAAAGAAAAAGGATTAGATGATGTTATAAGAAAGTATGATTTATCATCATTTTTAGTAAATGTTCAATCCAAAGAAAGAACACTAATAGATAAAATATTTGCGATAGGCGATTATTATCTTTCATCTAACTTACAAGAGCATTCTAGACATATTTATGATATTTATCAGTTGATTAATCAGGTTGATTTAAATGATTCTCTAGTTGGCTTATTTGTTTCAGTAAGAAAGGCAAGAAAAATAAACGATTTTTGTTATAGTGCAAAAGATGATATTGTTTTAAGTAAGTTACTTGAAGAGATTATAGAAAGTCGCTGTTTTGAACTGGACTATAATACAAATACAGTTGCTTTATGCTATAATAAAATTGATTATGAAACAGCAATAGAATCGTTAAAGATCATTATAGATTTCTTAAAACAAAACAAAATGTAAATTATTTATAATGGGGTCAAGGTGTATGAAAATAGAATATAAAGAAGGTCTTATTGTTTTAAAAGATCAGGATGAAGAAGTCGGTTATATTAAATATGTTAGAAAAGAAGAAAATGTGATTGATGTTATTTCAACAGTTGTTCATGAAAAATATCAAGGTCAAGGAATGGCAGGAAAGCTTTTTGATGCTTTGATGGACTATGCAAAAGACAATTCTATGAAAATAATTCCATCTTGTAGCTATATTGAAAAGAAGCTTATGAAACTACCGAATTCGTGTGACTTTTTGCATAAATAGGGCAAAAAAGTATATTATACGCAAAAAATTAATATTTATGCGTAAAAATAACAATATTTTCTTGCAATTAGGAAAGATTCTCTATATAATACTTTTGTAAATTAAGAGTCAAAGGGGGGAATCATCATGGCAAAAACTGTAGTAAGAGAAAACGAATCTTTAGATGACGCTTTACGTCGTTTTAAAAGACAAGTATCTAGAACAGGTACCCTTGCTGAAGCTCGTAAAAGAGAATTCTATGTTAAACCAGGATTAAAAAGAAAATTAAAATCTGAAGCAGCAAGAAAAAATAATAAAAAAAGATAATAAAAATACAGCCTTCTTGGCTGTTTTTTTTTATGCCGTTTTTTCATTGAAAAAATAAGTATCATTTAGTATACTTTATATGATAAAAATAAAGATGTTTTTAATCGAAAAAGGGAGAAACTATGAAAACTGTATTAAAAAATGGAAATGTTTTTTACCAAAATAAAATTCAAAAATTAGATGTAGAAATTGATGGTGAAACAATTAGTCAAATAGGTCATGATTTAGATGGTGAAAATATAATTGATTGTACAGATCTTTTAGTAACACCAGGTTTTGTTGATCTTCATGTTCATTTACGTGAACCAGGATTTGAACATAAAGGAACTATTAAAACAGAAACTTTATCTGCTAAATATGGAGGATATACGCATATTGTAGCGATGGCTAATACAAATCCATGTATGGATGATAAAGAAACTATTGAAGATTTTATTCAAAGAGTTCAAAAAGATAGCTCTATTCATACATATACTTATAGTGCTATTACGAAAGATTTAAAAGGACAAGAGCTTGTTGATTTTAAAGAAAATAATGCTTTTGATATTGTACAAGGATTTTCTGATGATGGAAAAGGTGTTCAAAGTAAAGAAATGATGGCAAAAGCCATGAAAGAAGCAAAAGCAATCAATAGTATTATTGTTGCTCATTGTGAAGATGAAGGAGAACTTGAAAAAGGAGCATGTATTAACTTAGGACGTGTTTCTAAAGAAAATGGTCTTGTAGGAATCAATAATGCTTCAGAATATAATCATGCTTTACGTGATTTACAATTATCTAAAGAAATTGGTAATCGTTATCATATTTGTCATATTTCTACTAAAGAAACTGTGGCAGGATTAAGAGAGTATCGAAAACAAGGACTTCCTGTTTCAGGAGAAGCTTGTCCACATCATTTGATTTTAACAGATGAAAATATTAAAAACTTAAATCCAAATTATAAAATGAATCCACCACTTCGAAGTAAAGAAGATTTAGATGCTTTAATTGAAGGACTTAAAGATGGAACAGTGACATGTATCTCAACAGATCATGCACCTCATAGTGATGAAGAAAAATTAAAACCAATTGATCAAGCACCATTTGGTATTATTGGTAATCAACATGCTTTTAGTCTTGTTTATACATATTTAGTTAAGAAGAATTTGTTAGATTTAGAAACTGTTTTAAAATGTATGACAGTCAATCCAAGTCAAGTAATTGGATTGGATCATGATATGGCTGTTGGTAAAAAAGCTAATATTGCTATCATTGATTTAAATGAAGAATATACGATTACGAGAGATAATATTTATTCAAAAGCAAAAAACACACCATTTTTAGATACAAAATGTTTTGGTTTAGTGAAGTATCATATTTTAGATGGAAAAATAGAAAAATTATAGGAGGAATTTATGAACTATCAAGGGTTAATGGAAATTACAAAAATTGAAAACATTGCAGATGATGTTTATGAAATGACTTTAAAAGGAGAAGGGGCTAAATATATTAGTCAACCAGGTCAATTCATTAATATTAAGATTAATGAAAGTTTACAACCTTATCTTAGAAGACCAATGTCTATTTCTGATTATGATGAAAATACAATTGTGATTGTTTTTAAAGTTGTTGGTCAAGGAACAGAAATTTTAAAGAATAAACAGATTGGAGATCAATTGGATTGTTTAATTGGTTTAGGAAATGGTTTTACTGTTCAAGAAGGAAAAGCTTTACTTATTGGTGGAGGACTTGGAACACCACCTCTTTATAACTTAGGTAAAAAATTAAAAGAAAAAGGTGTAGAAGTCACGACTGTTTTAGGATTTTCTTCTAAAAAAGATGTTTTCTATATTGATAAATTCCAAGAATTTGGAGATGTATTAATTGCGACAATGGATGGTTCTTTAGGTGTTAAAGGAACAGTTATTGATGTTATTAAAAAAGCTAATTTAACATTTGATCATTATTATACATGTGGACCTGAACCAATGTTAGATGCGCTTGCTTTAAATTATCCAGAAAACGGACAACTTTCTTTTGAAGCAAGAATGGGATGTGGTTTTGGAGCTTGTATGGGATGTTCATGTAAAGTGAAAACAAAACCTTATAAACGTATTTGTGTAGAAGGACCAATTTTATTAAGTGAGGAGGTTATTGTAAATGGTTAATTTAAAAGTTAAACTTCCAGGTTTAGAAATGAAAAATCCAGTTATTCCAGCATCAGGAACTTTTGGATTTGGATATGAATTTACAAGATTTTATGATATTAATGTTTTAGGAAGTATCATGATCAAAGGAACAACGCTTGAACCGCGTTATGGAAATCCTTTACCACGTATTGCGGAAGGGCCAAGTGGAATGCTTAATGCAATTGGACTCCAAAATCCCGGTGTTGATGCGGTCATGTCTCATGAGCTAGAAGAACTTCGTAAATGTTATAATGATAAAGTCATCGCTAATATTGGTGGAAGCTGTATTGATGACTATGTTGAAACCGCAAAACGTATTTCAACACATGATATGGTAGGAGCATTAGAACTTAATATTTCTTGTCCAAATGTTCATAGTGGAGGTATTCAATTTGGAACAAATCCACAAATGGCTGCGGATGTTACACGTAAAGTAAAAGCCGTTTCTCAAAAACCGGTTTATGTTAAACTTTCTCCTAATGTAACAGATATCGTTGAAATGGCAAAGGCTGTAGAAGAAGCTGGAGCGGATGGAATTACAATGATCAATACTTTAGTAGGTATGCGTTTTAATATCAAAACTGGAAAACCGATTATCGCTAATGGAACAGGTGGTTATTCAGGACCAGCTATTTTCCCAGTAGCTTTACGTATGGTTCATCAAGTAAGTAAAGCTGTTAAGATTCCAGTAATTGGTATGGGTGGTATTTCAAGTGCCCATGATGTTATTGAAATGATGGTTGCAGGCGCAAGCGCTGTGGCGATTGGTTGTCAAAACCTTGTTGATCCATATGCTTGTTATAAAATTATTCAAAATTTACCAAAAGAACTTGAAAAACTTGGTGTTGAAGATATTAATGATATCGTTGGCTTATCACATCAATATTAAAAAGAGAAATGAAAGATTTCTCTTTTTCTATCATTATCCATGTAATATAATAAGATAAATAGGGGTGAAATAAATGGATTTAGATACATTGTTAAATAAAAATCAAAAAGAAGCAGCAACGTATTTAGATAGTCACTTAAGAATTATTGCGGGGGCAGGTTCTGGAAAAACAAGAGTCGTGACTTATCGTATTGCACATTTAATACAGGATGTAGGAATTGATCCTCGTTCTATTTTGGCAATTACTTTTACCAATAAAGCTGCTAACGAGATGAAAGAAAGAGTGAATGAAGTTGTAGGTATTCATGGAAGTGGAACACTTATTTGTACGATTCATTCTTTATGTGTGAGATTTTTAAGACAACATATTAATGTTTTAAATTATCCAAGTAATTTTACAATTATGGATGAAGAAGATCAAAAAGCACTTATTAAAAAGCTTTATACACAATTAGAAATAGATGCAAAAGTTATTTCTATTAAAAGCATGATCAATACAATTTCTTCATATAAAACAGCGAGAGTTTCTCCACAAAGAGCTATTGAATTAGCTGGACAATTTTCAGGAGAACTCAAAAAAGCAAAAGTCTATGAAGCCTATGAAAACTATAAAGAAGATCATTTCTTATTAGATTTTGATGATTTATTATTAAAAGCAGTTTATATTTTGGATAATTATCCAGATATATTAGAAAAATGGCAAAGAAAATTCCAATATATTCATGTAGATGAATTCCAAGATGTAGGTGAAATTGAATATCATTTAGTTCAATTATTATCAAAATATGCCATTGTTTGTGTCGTTGGAGATCCTGATCAAACAATTTATAGCTTTAGAGGAGCAGATGTTCATTTTATTTTAGATTTTGATAAAGATTTCAAACCTAATAAAACAATTATTCTTGATCAAAACTATCGTTCAACTGGAAATATATTAAAAGTATCAAATAATTTAATTCGTAAAAATAGTCAACGTTTAGAAAAGAATCTTTTTACAAAGCAAACAGGTGGAGAAGATGTGATTCATCATGTTTCTAAAAGTGAAGAAGAGGAAGCTAATTGGATTGCTAATAAAATCGAAGATATTGTAAATAATCAAGATGGGGTTAATTATCGTGACATTGCAATTTTATATCGTGCAAACTATTTATCACGTACGATTGAACAAGTATTGATTCGTAAAGGAATTGATTATCGTATTTTTGGGGGATTAAAATTCTTTAATCGTAAAGAAGTTAAAGATGCCTTAAGCTATTTAAGACTTGTTTGTAATCAAGAAGATTTAGCTTTTGAAAGAATTATTAATACACCAGCTAGAGGTATTGGTAAAAAAACATTAGAAAATATTCAATTAGTAGCACTTAATCATCAAATTTCACTTTATGATGCTTTAACGCTTCATAGTGATGAAATTAGACTTTCTAATAAATCAAAAAAAGAAGTGCGAATTTTAGTTGAAGCAATTGAAAAAGCAAGACGCTCAACTTTACCATTACATGAAATGTTTGAAAATTTAATGATTGATGTTGGTTATATTGAAATGCTCAAAAATGATTTAGAAGATAATCGTATTGATAATATTCATGAATTACAACGTTCAATTTATGATTTTCAAGTTTCTCATGAAGATGCACCAACATTAGAAAATTATTTACAAGATATTTCTTTATATACAGATAATGATGCAATTGATCAAGGTCAATATGTTTCTTTAATGTCTATTCATATGGCTAAAGGTCTAGAATTTGATTATGTCTTTGTTTTAGGCTTATCTGAAGGAATTTTCCCAAGCTTTAGAAGTTTAGCTGAAGATGGAGATGATGGTCTTGAAGAAGAAAGAAGACTCGCATATGTAGCCTTTACAAGAGCGAGAAAACAGCTTTTCTTAACAGATAGTGAAGGATTTAGTTTTGTAACAGATTCACCTAAAATTTCTAGTCGTTTCATTGATGAAGTAGGAAATGAAGGAATTATTCATAGCGGAAGTAAGCCTCGTTTTAAAACAACAGATTATGTACCTAAACAAACAGTGTCTAAAGCAGAATTAATTGGGGATAATAAGGTTGATGATTGGAAAGTTGGAGATCTTGTAAATCATGATATTTTTGGTAAGGGTGTTGTTGTTAAGGTCAATAAGAATATTTTAGATATTGCTTTTGAACTTCCAGCAGGACTTAAGTCTTTAATGGCCAATCATAAAGCATTAAAAAAACTTACAAATTAGAGAATTCTTTGAATTCTCTTTTTAGTATTATTTTGTTATAATAAAAAAGATTTTAAAAAGGAGTAAGAATATGGATGATTTAAAAAGATATGAAGAATTAGTAAAAACAATTGAATATCATAATGATCGTTATTATAACCAAGACGATCCAGAAATAAGTGATTATGAATATGATATGATGATGAAAGAACTTAAAAAAATAGAAAAGGATCATCCTGAATTTGTCACACCAAATTCACCAACACAACATGTTGGAGGAAGTGCTAAAAGAGAAGCAGGAGTTTTAGTAAGACACCGTGTTCCTATGCTTTCTTTACAAGATGTTTTTTCTAAAGAAGAAGTCCAAGACTTCGTAAAATCAATGCAAGAAACATTAGTTGATCCTGTGTTTGTTGTTGAATATAAAATTGATGGTCTTTCAATGGCTTTAAGATATGAAAATGGTCTTTTAACAACGGCTATTACTCGTGGAGATGGAATCATTCAAGGAGAAGATGTAACCGTTAATGCTAAAGTAATCAAAGATGTTAAAAATAAATTAAAGGAACCTATTGAATATCTTGAAGTACGTGGTGAAGTTTATATGACAAATGAGGCCTTTGATAAAGTAAATGAAATTCAAGAGCTTAATAATAAAAAAACTTTCGCAAATCCTAGAAACTGTGCGGCAGGAACATTACGTCAATTAGATAGTCGTATTACAAAACAAAGAAATCTTTCTATGTTTATTTTTAATATTCAAGATATTCGAGGAAAAGAAATTACAAGTCATAGTCAAGGCTATGAATATTTAAAAATTCAAGGCATGAAGGTAATTGATAATTATCAAGTATGTTACAATTTTGAAGAAGTATGGAAAGCAATTGAAATGATTGGTGAAAGCAGAGATCAATTAGGCTATGATATTGATGGAGCAGTTGTTAAAATTGATAGCTATGCACAAAGACAACAATTAGGGCAAACAGCCAAAGTGCCTCGTTGGGCCGTGGCTTATAAATATCCACCAGAAGAAAAAGAAACAAAGCTTTTAGATATAGAACTTTCAGTTGGAAGAACAGGTAGAATTACACCAACAGCTATCTTTGAACCAGTCCGTTTATGTGGAACAACGGTTTCAAGAGCAACGCTTCATAATCAAGATTTTATTGATAGTTTAGATGTACGTCTTGGCGATACGATCATTGTTTATAAATCAGGAGAAATCATTCCTAAAGTTAAAGGTGTCAATAAAGATAAAAGACCTGCAGGAAGTGTTCCTTATCAAATAGGAAATACGTGTCCTGTATGTGGGGCACCAACGTATCAAGAAGAGGGGACAGTTGATATTAAATGTTCTAATCCTACATGTCCAAGTAAACTAGTTAGAAATGTTGTTAATTTTGTAGGAAGAGATGCCATGGATATTAAAGGTTTTGGTTTATCGTATGTTGAAACTTTAATAGATCAAGGGTATATTCATGATGTCAGTGATATTTATATTTTAAAAGATAAAAGACAAGAACTTTTAGATAAAAAGGTAATTGGTCTTGTTAAAAGTACAGATAATTTATTAAATGCCATTGAAAAAAGTAAAGAAAATGATGCAACGAAGGTTTTAACTGCTTTAGGTATTTCAAATATTGGTAAATCGGCTGCAAAATCTTTAATGAAGAAATTTAAAACGATGGATCAATTGATGAATGCTTCTTATGAACAACTTGTTGAAGTCAATGATATTGGTGATACCAGTGCACAAATTTTAATTGATTATTTTAAAGATGAAAAGAATAAAGAAATCATTCATAAATTAGAGCACTATGGATTAAAGATGGAAATTGAAGATACTCAAAGTTCATCTATATTAGAAAATATGACTTTTGTTGTTACAGGAACACTTCCTACATTATCTAGAAAAGAAGCAGCTACTTTAATAGAAAATAATGGTGGTAAAGTTTCTGGATCCGTTTCTAAAAAGACAACCTATTTATTAGCAGGGGAAAATGCAGGTAGTAAGCTTACAAAAGCACAATCTTTAAATATTCCAGTTTTAACGGAAGAAATGTTTATGGAAATGATAAAATCATAATTTTATGCTATAATGTGCCAAAAAAGGAGGGTGCTCATGAAAAAACTATTTACAGTTATATTATGTTTACTTCTTTGTACAGGATGTACGTCAAAAACAAGTAAAAAAGAAACAAAAAGTAGCCAAGATACATCATCTACTGATTCTTTAGATGATTCATTTTATCCTATTGTTAATTTAGGAACGAATCTTGTAAGAGAAACTTTTTATCAAGATTTTTCTTCTTCTGAAGATTTTCAAACAATAGGAAGAGAATTACAAGCTTTATCGACAGATTATTTCTCTACTTCAGATTATTATATGTCTGAGGGTCTACAACTTGTTCAAAATGATAAAAATCAACTTTTAAAGAAAGAAAAATATTCTTTACAACCACTCAATGGAGAATTAGTTGATGGTCAAGAAATTAATAAGATGGTAGAAAATATTAGTGAACAAGATTATTATGAAAAAAGTGGAGATAAGTATACTTTAAAAGGGATGTCTATAGCGATTATTCTAGATCCAAAAGGTGGAACGAATGCAACTTTATCTGAAGGAAGTATAGACAGTTACGCAAAAGAAACGATTTCTAGATTATATAAGTACTTACAAACAAAAAAATCTGTGAAAGATATTCCTACATTGATTGCTGTTTATCGTCAAAATGATAACGATGAAAATAGTTATAATGGACGTTTTATTTATAGTAGTTATTGTCAAAATGGAAAAGTTGGAAATATTAAAGCTTTAGATTATGCTACTTATATTTTTACAAGTGATGAAGCAAATAAAGCAGATGAAGCTCTATATTCACAATTTTCGGTTTTTAAAAACAATGTAAAAAATGCTTCAACTGAAGCTGTTGGTGTTGTAGGTTATGGAAAATATAAAGATGGTTCAATTCAAAGTTTAAAAATTCAAATTACTGCGAGTGTAAAAAGTTATACCGAACTTATTTATGTAGTAGAAACAGTTGCAGACCAAATGGATAATCATTTTTCTGGATTTGATAGTTATGCAGTGATTAATGATCAAGATGGATTGAAAGCTGTTGTGATTAAAAATGCTGGAAAGGATGCACAAAGTACATTGTTGTATTAATGATAGACATTTGATACAATGATAGAAGAGAAGGTGAAAGAATGGCAAGAGAAAGATTTTCTTTTGATGATACAATCGAATTTGATAAAGACGAATTAAAACCAAATAATGATATTCATGCAAATCATACAGGGAAATTTACATTTGATGATGAAGTAAAGGAGAAAAAGGTGGCTAAACCAAAAAAGAAAAAGAGAAAGCTTAAAATATGGCATGTTGTTTTAACTTTATTTGTTGTTGCAGTAGTTGCTTTTTTCCTTTATATTTTTGTTTTTTCAGGAAATAATAATGGACCTGTTTATGGAGAAAGATGTGTGAAATTATTATCTGTTGATAAAAATGCAATTACTCAAGTTGAATCACAAATAGAACAAGATGAAAATATTCAAGATGTTGCAATTAAAGTTGGTTGTCGTACAATTAAGCTTACTTATCAATTATCAGATAATATTCAAGTTGAAACTGCTAAATCTTTAGTTGAAAATTCTTTACATACTTTTGATGATGCAATGGGACAAAGTAAAGAAGATGGTGCTGCATGGTCACAACTTTTAAATAAAGCAAATGGACGTTTACAATATGATTTAGAAATTATTGTAAAATCTAATGGTGAAAGTGATTTCCCATTATTTGGAACAAAACATGCAGGTGTTGATGCAATTACCTATACAGGTCAAAATGTTAAAGATCAAGCATCAGCAGATAAAGCAATTCAAAGACAAGCAGAAGTCGATGCAGCAAATAAAGCTGCCGCAAATAATAATCAATAAACGAGCTCAGCTCGTTTTTTTGGAGGAAAAAATGAAGAAAAATGATTATTTTATAGGAGAATGTGTTGATCAATCTCATGATGGAAAAGGAATCGTTAAATATGAAGGATTTACTTATTTTGTAAATGGCATGATTACAGGGGAAGTTGGACAAATTAAATGTATTAAAATGTTAAAAAATTATGGGGTAGGACGTTTAATTGAATTACAAAAACCTTCACCTGAAAGAGTGAATCCTAAATGTCATATTTATCAAGGATGCGGTGGATGTCATTTAATGCATTTATCAAGTAAGGGACAACAAGAATTTAAAACAAAAAGAGTAAAGGATTGTATGGAAAGAATTGGACATTTAGAAGTGGATGTACAACCTTGTTTGATGCAAGAAGATCCTTGGTATTATCGAAATAAAGTTCAAATGCCTTTAGGTTATGATAAAAATGGTCAATTAGTAATAGGTTTTTATAAACAAAGAACAAACGATATTATTGCTTGTGATGAATGTCTTATTCAAAATAAAGAATCAAATGCAGTGATTCAAAGAGTGAAAGAACTCTTTGTAAAATATGATATTAAACCTTATGATAAAACAACACATAAAGGTAATATTAAACATGTTCTTACTAAAAAAGGTTATCACAGTGAAGAATTTATGCTATGTTTTATTACTTATCAAAAGACAATTAAACATATTGATCAAATTGTTGAAACACTTGTTAAAGAATTTCCACATATTAAAACCATTATTCAAAATATCAATGAAAGACATGATAATGTTATTTTAGGTGATGAAGAAAAGATACTTTATGGAAAAGGTTATATTTATGATACATTATTAGACAATCAATATAAAATTTCCTTAAAATCATTCTATCAAATCAATCCTATTCAAGTAGAAAAACTTTATCAAACAGCGATTGATTTAGCACATCTTACAAAAGAATCAACTGTTTTAGATGCGTATTGTGGAATTGGAACCATTACCCTTTCACTTGCAAAGCATGTAAAGAAAGTCTACGGAGTCGAAGTTGTTCCACAAGCCATTGAAGATGCTAAAAATAATGCTTTACTTAATAAAATAGATAATGCAGAATTTGTCTGTGATGATGCTGGAAAATATATGGTCGAGCTTGTTAAGAAAAATACCCATTTAGATGTTGTTTTTGTTGATCCTCCAAGAAAAGGATGCTCAGAAGAATTCTTAGAACATCTCATACAGGCAAGTCCAAAAGAAATTATTTATATTTCATGTGATGTAGCCACTCAAGCAAGAGATGCTAAGTATTTGAATGAACACGGGTATACAATTACGAATTGTCAACCAGTAGATATGTTCCCACATACCTTTCACATTGAAAATATTTTAAGATTTGAGAAATCAACAAGTAAGTGAAAATTTAATGACAATCTAATAAAATGATTAGAACTATATATTGTTTGGAGAAAGAACATGATTAAAGAGATTGAAAAATTTTTAAATGGAGAAGATATTGTAGATTCACTACATGAGAGTATGTTTCAAAATGATTATTTTGAATTACTTACATCAAAAATATGTTACGATTCTTATCGTGTTGAATTAAACAGGATTTACTGGTTATCTACAATAATTTATCGTTTGACTTTTGTAGAATATTTTCATGATTTAACACCAGGAAAAAGTTTAGAATTAAAAAAAGATAATTTAATGATTTATATACCTTTTTTAATGTTTTCAAGTGAATTGTGTAAGATTTTAAAAAGTAAATATATATATACTTCTTTATTATCAACGATTGCAAGACAAATGATAGAGCAAATATGCGTTGCTAAAGAAATAGAATTTGAGAATATTTCAGAATTTAAAATTGTTGAAGCAATGATACAATCTCATAATATTCATGTTGGAGCTAATCCTATTGATATAGAAAATTTAAATGAAAGAAATAAAGGAATTTTAAAAGTTTTTAATACGCATAGAAGTTATGGAAAACTTGCAAAGAAGTATGGTTATTCATTTATGTATCATTTGTATTCAGGAGATATACATCACATAAGTACAATTGATAAACTTATACCACAAGGGAAAAATACATATAGTCAGTATAATGATATTTATATTAAATGTCTGTTATCTTTAACAAAAGAATCGTTATTATTTGTCAATAATATATGTAATGGATTAACAAAAGAAGAAATTGAAAAAATAAATAGTATAGATTATGTGGAATTGTCTTAAAATTTTCATCAAAATAATAATTGCCTCTAAATTACTTAATAGATAAAATAAATTTAGGTTTATAAGAAAACATAATATTAGTTTTATGTAGGCAAAATGTATTAATATATAAAATAGTAGTTTAATTGTTTGTAGATTATAATATTTCAAAAAAATAGCTGTTGGGTTGAGATAGATTTGATTGAATGGCTATAAGCTATAGAAGAATTTAAAATATATATTAGATGATATAAATTGAATTGAAGAAGGTGTATGTAGTGCCAAGAAAAAGTAAAAATAAGTTTGATGTTGTTAATGGGGAAATTCATATCACAAAAGAAGGCTGGCCGATAATAGGAATGACCACATATAGGGAAGATTATTATGAAGAGATTACTTCAAAAACATGGACACTTAGTGACAAGGATGGCAATGGTTATCTATCAAATGGAACTCTTGGCCCATTGCATAGATATATTGTAGCTAAATGGTATGGTGAATTATTTTTAAAAGAAATGACAGAAAATGGTTATGTTGTTGACCATATGAATAATATTCATTCGGATTGTAGGATATCCAACCTAGAATTCTTGAAAAAAGCATATAATACTGCGAAGGGGCAAACTTTTGATAAAGATTCAAAAGTAATAGAACATCATATTGCTGTTAATATTTTTAAGGATTTTTATACTGGTTATTATCAAATGACCATAGGATGTAATGATTACATTACAGGAATAGCCAAGGATGGCACAAAATATCGGATTACAGCAATCGCGTTATTATATGACTGCGATTATTCAATTGTCATAAATGATGCTGAGAATATTATACGTGTATATGAAACTGAGGGAAGAATTGATGTGGGGAAAACATATGCATGTGATTTTAATATAAAAAGGGCTGTTGATATTAAGTTAACCGAGGAAGAAAAGAATAATACTATAATTATTCGTAACGGGGTACCCTATTTGATACTTGATACAGGTAAAGCAATTCTTAAATCAGTGCATTATCTAGAAGGGTGGAAACCTCCTAAAAAATAATAAAATAAAATTACAATAATTGTAATTAAGAATTTTTGTATGTTTATACCTAATTTTTTTACAATAATTTTAAGATTGAATTTAATAGTACGAGTATTATATAATTTTATATAAGTTTTATAAGAGGAAAGATTAGCAATGTACTAGATTGCTTTGTTTTTTTACAAACTTTTTAATTTTAAAGAAAAATAAGTGTATAGTATTTATATTCTAAGAAATATCTATGAATTTTGGCTATTTTACATCAGTAAGAGTAAAATTTTCAAAAAAATACAAATTTAGAATTGATGGAATTTATATAGTTTGCAAAGCTTAATTGTATATGCAAAAATATAGTCAAAGGGAGGATTAGAAAATGATTAAAATTAAGAAAGTATTAACATATGTGTTATCTGTATCATTAATGTTTTCAATTTTAGGATGTTCTTCAAAAGAAGATAATAAAATTAATTATAATGATTTGAAAAAACAGGGATATGAAATAATATATACTAATGGTTATAAAGAGAATGAAGATATTGTTCAAATATATATAACTGGCAAAAAAACAACCCCAAGGTTTACTTATGAACAAAAAAATGACAAGTTTTATTATAGTGATTCCGCTATTGAAAATAAAGCAATAAATGTTGAAACAGAAAATTTTGATGGGGAAAAAGTAAGTAATAGTGTTAAATCAAAAATTATTGAAAGTTTAGATTCAAATTTAGAAAAAATTAATACAAACAAAGATACTTTAAAAAAATTACTAAAAAAATTAATTATTAACAAAAAAACAAGAAAAAAATATGTTGATACATATAATAATGAGTTGTCGCCAACACAAGTAAAAAATAACAGTATATATGGTTCAGAAGGAATTAAAAATTCCAGCTTTACACCAAAAGGTTCAAGTAATGCATTATTAGATTTTATGAAAAGTATTGAAAACCAAGGAGTTGTACTTATAAATCCAACAAGAATTGGTGATTGGGTCAATGTGGATTTAAAGATTAATGGTGTTTCAACTGATAATGTTTCAATTAAATATTTTGTTAAAGATCAAAGAATTTATATAGCTAAAGTAGTAGTCAGCAATATTGAGTTATTTGATTCAGAGGAAACTCGATTGGTTTACCAAGCAATTTGTAAAGCTATAAATAGTAGTTTATCTAACGAAGAAATAAACAACTGTTTAAGTAAATTAAATAGTGATGGACAGTCAATTATTTATAATGATACATTATTTGAACGAGATGATATATATAGTACATTAACTGTTGCATATTAAATATCTTTTATTTCAATGATACAAAATAGTGATATTTGATAAGAAGAATTTTATTCTGTATTGATTTGTTATAAATTATAGTGAAATGTTATTAAAATATTTTAATAATGGTAATAGTTAAGAATCGTGGTAGGAACGTTGCTCTTAGGATAACCAAATAATCTAGTGGGGAAAAAGCCAAATTATTTAAGGAATAATTTTAGGTGCTTTGAGAAAATTTTATTGAAAGTTAGGAGGCATCTTAGAGGACAATCTAAATTTTATGAGAAATTGAATAACAAAGAGAACAATTATAATAGCCTTATTTGTTGTTCTCTTTTTTGTTTGAACGTTTTAAATATTGAAGACACAAAACTTTAAGATATTAGTTAAAATATATATTATTTGAAAAATGGCTATATATAAAGTATTTAGAGTAATTTTGTGATAATTAGTCGAAGATAAAATATTTTGAACTTATAATAAGTAGTTAAATGTTCAATTTTAGGGTCATCCCCCTAAAGTTGTCCCCTAAAATTGAGAGCCCTAAATTATTTGGATAACCTGTTTTTATATAAAAATTGATTAAGTTTATAGCTTAACCTATAATAATATTAGATTACTTATTAAGAAAATAATACTAGATTTACTGAAGGATGTTATGAATACATTGAATAAGAAGATAGAACTGTTGAAAAAAATAGCGCTACGATTTAACGATGCTAATATAACATGGGCTTTAGGTGCATCTATGCTACTTTATTTTAAGAAAATAACAATAGAATTTCATGATATAGATTTGATGATTGCGAATGAGGATGTTGAGTCTGTACAAAAAATTTTGTCTGAAATGGGAGAAATTCAACCACCAAATCCTAATTCAAAATATAAAACGAAGTCATTTATGGAATTTATCATAGATTCTATAGATGTGGATGTGATGGCTGGTTTTTCTATTGTAAGTGATGGAAAAGTTCATGATTGTTCTTTACACAAAGAACAAATAGTGGAATGGATGACTTTGGAAAATACGAAGATTCCACTTCAATCTCCAATATTGTGGTGTGAGTATTACAGATTAATGGGACGAAAAGAAAAGGTTGATGTGATTGAAAGTGCGCTAGCAAACAACAGATTTTAGAATTGTTTTAATTATTAAAGAAATATTCAAAATCTAAATGCATTAATGATAAACAATATGAATCATATTGACATGAAGGTTAAGTCTTTTGAAAATAGACAAATGGTAGAATGATGTTTTAATCTAAGAAATCCTCGGGCTTTCTTTTCTTATATTCACTTCTAATAAATAAGTATTTGTCATAAAGTATAGAGTGTTTTACAATAAATACAGGAGGAAAAAGGAATGAAAGTATTATTAGTTAATGGAGGAGCCCATCCTAAAGGGTGTACAAATAGAGCGTTAGAAGAAGTAGAAAAGGCATTAAAGGAAGAGGGGATAGAAACATTGATTTATCATATTCCTAATGTTCCTTTACAAGATTGTATTGCTTGTAATACATGTGCGAAGGCAGGAAAATGTATTTTTGATGATTGTGTTAATGAATTTGTAGAAATGGCAAAAGAAGCAGATGGTTTTATTTTTGGAACACCTGTTTATTATGCACATCCAACAGGAAAAATACAAAGTTTTATGGATCGTATTTTTTATAGTGGAAAAGCAGCTTTTGTTCATAAACCAGCTGCTACGATTTCTTCTTCAAGAAGAGCAGGGAGTGTTACAAGTATGGATGTTTTAAATAAATATTTTAGTATTTCACAGATGCCAATTGTTTCTTCTATGTATTGGAATGAAGTTCATGGAAATACCGTAGAAGAAGTAGAACAAGACAAAGAAGGATTAGATACAATGTATGCTTTAGGTAAAAATATGGCATGGATGTTAAAGTGTATTGAAGCTGGTAAAAAAGCAGGAATTGATGTTCCTCAAAATACGAAAAGAAATACAAATTTTATAAGATAAGATGAAAATATTATATGTTTCTGATTTAGATGGAACACTTTTAAATAGTAAACAACATACTTCATCTTATACTAATCAAGTGATTAATCAATTAGTAGATGAAGGTATGTTGTTTTCTTATGCTACAGCGCGATCTTATTATTCAGCCAAACCAGCAACAAAAGGATTAACTGCTAAAATTCCTTTAATTCTTTATAATGGGGCTTTTGTTATTGATAATCAAAGCCAAGAAATTCTTGTTTCTAATTTCTTCTTAAAAGAAGAAGTGGATTATTTATCTTTCTATTTTAAACAAAAAGACTTCTATCCTATTGTCTATGCTTTTAGAAATAACTATGAAAAATTTAGTTATATACCTGATAAAATAACAAAACAACAACTTGATTTTATAAACACAAGAAATGATCAAAGAAAAAATCCTATAAAAGACCATCTTTTTAAAGGAGATGTCTTTTATATAACATGCATTGCTTCAAAAGAGCTTTTAGAAGGTTTTTATCATGATTTAAAAGATTATTATCAATGCTTGTTTTCTAAAGATATTTATAGCCAAGATTGGTGGTTAGAAATCTTACCAAAAAAGGCAACAAAAGCGCACGCTATTTTACAATTAAAAGAATATTTAAACTGTGATAAAGTAGTTGTGTTTGGTGATGGTTTAAATGATCTTTCTATGTTTGAAATAGCTGATGAAAGTTATGCTGTTGAAAATGCTTGTCAAGAACTTAAAGAAAAGGCAACAGGTGTTATAGGACATCATGATCAAGAGAGTGTAGCTCAATATTTGAAGGAAAATTATAAGGGATAATATGAAAGATTTATATTATGTTTTAATGTATAATCATTTAGGTAATGTAAAACAATGCAAAACTCTAATTAAGCATGGCTTAATTAAAGTAAATGGACTTGTTGAAACAGATGCTAAAAGAAAAATAACAGAAGATGATTGCATAGAATATCAAAATAAAATAATAAACAGTCAACCTTTTACTTATATCATGCTTAATAAGCCCCAAGATTATATATGTGCAAATAAAGATGAAAAAGAAAAATGTGTCATTGATTTAATAGAAGAAAAAGATTGTTTTTGTTTAGGAAGATTAGATAGAGATACGACAGGTTTACTTCTACTCACAAATGATAAAAGTTTAAAGAAACTCTTATTACCTCAAAATCATGTAGATAAGGTTTATTTGGTCGAAACTAAAAGGAAACTTAGTAAAAAGGATAAAGAGATTTTTGCTAGGGGGATTGTTATTGATGGAAATATGCAATGTCTACCAGCAAAGATGGATATCATTGATGATTATTGGTGTTATGTAACGATCCAAGAGGGGAAATATCATCAAATAAAGAAGATGTTTTTATCATTAAATAATGAAGTAGTTTCTTTAAAAAGAATCTCTTTTGATCAAATACAATTGGATTCTTCATTAAAAGAGGGAGATTATCGTTTTCTAGAAAAAGAAGAAAGAAATAAGCTTATAAAAAAAGCGGCTCAATGTTGAGTCGCTTAAACTTTTTCTGTCGTTAAAATAACAATAATAGCTCCTACAATAGATAAAATGATACCAGCAAGTAAAACATGACCAACACCTAAAGCATCAAGCATAATTCCTCCAGCAAAGTTAGCAAAAACACCAGATAAAGTCATTGAAGTAGTGACTAAAGATTGTCCTTTAACGCGATCTGCTAAGGCAATTTTTTCATTGACATAATAAACAGAAGCAGGAATAAAGAGGGCATAAGCAAACATTTGACACACCTGAGCAAGATAAATCATGATCATATTTGTAGCAAAATATGTAAGGGCATGTTTGACACAGAACATTAAAATTGAAAACTTGATAAGGGTTCCACAATTGATTTTTTCAGACATTTTAGAAAAGAATGCCATTGTTGGAAGTTCTAACATAGCTGCTACGAAAACAGCATTTCCCATATCTGCACTTGTACCACCAATATTTGTAATAATTTGAATAAAGAAGTTATTAATGATGGTATGAGCAAAATAAACAAGGACGAATCCTACTAAAAATAAGATGAATTTTTTATATTTCATACAGAATTTACCAAAAGAAAGTTGTTCTGTTTCTTCTTGTAGTGTTTCTACTTGTTCAACATCATTTTTAAATTCTTTTGGTAAAACAAACATTTTAACAACAATAAATAATAAAACAGTAAATAAAATATAGAAAAGAGGTAAAATACCTGGAGAAAAACTTTCAACAATATGTCCTAAAGCTAAAGAAGCAATGGCATAAGCTACTGAACCTAAACCTCTAGCAAGACCATAGTTAATTTCAATACCATGTTGTTCAAAAGCAAAAGCAAGAGAATTCATCAGTGGCATAATTGATGACATGATTGAAAAAATAGTAACGACTAAAAATAAAACAAATAAAGCACTTCCTGGAATGAGATAAAGAATGGCTGATAATGCGATAACCACTAAAATGATAGGAGCCATAATATTTCTAATTTCAATATTTTTATGATTGTCAGCAAAAGAGGCAAGCATAGGTTGTAATAAAACAGCGATAATACTTGAAAGAGCTAAAGCAATTCCAATTTGTGAGTTAGAACAACCTTTATCTAATAAAAAGACAGAGGCATAACCCATCATTGCTGCAAAAGCAGCAAAATAAAAGATTTGACTTCCCGCATATTTCAAGTTAAGACTACGATTTTTTTTCATAAACATTTCCTTCCTTGATTGATATTCGTTATCTTTATTCTATCATATAAACATAAAATGTAAGCGCTTTTTTATTTTATGAAAAAATTCATTCTCTTTTACCTGTTTGTAAACTATAATAAATGTGGTGATACAATGAAAGAAATAATGATAATTACAGGAGCAAGTTCAGGTATGGGAAGAGAATTTGCTATGCAAATTGAAAAGAAGTATCAAGTAGATGAAATATGGGTGATTGCTAGAAGAAAAGAAAGATTAGAATGTTTAAAGGAAAAACTACAAACAAAGGTAAAAATTTTTGCTTTAGATTTAACGCAAAAAGAATCTTTTGAAATTATTCAAGAAGCTTTATTTCAAGAAAAACCTAGAGTAAAAGCATTGATTAATTGTTCAGGCTATGGAAAATTAGATCATTATGAAAATATGTCAATTGAAGTTATTGAAAATATGATGAATTTAAATATGCTTGCAGTTGTTAAAATGGTCAATAGTGTTTTACCTTATATGCATAAAAAAAGCTATATTGTCAATCTTGCTTCATGTAGTGGTTATATGCCAATCCCTTATTTAAATATTTATGCTTCGACCAAAGCATTTGTCTTAAGTTATTCAAGAGCTTTAAATGAAGAATTAAAATATCGACAAATTCATGTTTTAGCTATATGTCCTTATTGGGTAGAAACAGAGTTCTTTGATCGTGCAGTTGAAAAAGATAAAAAGCCTGTTGTGATTCGTTATGGAAAAGTTTATAAAGCAAAAGATGTTATTAAAAAAGCTATCAAAGATATGGAAAGTTCTAAGGATGTTTCTTTATATGGAACAATCAATCGAATACAAATTTTAGGAATGAAGGTTTTGCCACATCGTTTAGTTAAGAAAATTTGGATGATTTATCAAGATTTAGATGGAACAAAAGAAATAAGATAAATTGTATTTAATTAAAAAAATCTTTAAAATTAGAGAATTTTTTATTAAAGTATGATAAGATACAAGTAATAATGAATATGAAGAGGTATGTGTGATGAAAAAATTTATTAGAGAAAATATTGATCATCAACCAATTGTTGATAATGTTTTTAAGATTGTAAATCTAGCAAATGATGCAATTGCTAAAAAAGGAAAAGAAAATATTGTCAATGCGACAATTGGTTCATTATATGATGAAGATGGAAATTTAGTTGCATTAGATACCGTATTTAATACGTATAACAGTTTAGATAATAGAACAAAAGCAAAATATGCTTCTAGTTTTAGTGGAAATCCAAATTTTAGAAAACAAGTTTATAATTGGGTCGTACAAGACACAAAACTTGATTTATGTCATAGTGTTATTGGAACACCTGGAGGTTCAGGAGCCGTAAGTTCAACGATTTTAAATGTATTAGACGAAGGTCAAACTTTAATTATTCCTCATATTGCATGGGGTAACTATAAATCAATGGCAACGATTGCTAATTGTAAAGTACAAGCCTATCAAATGTTTGATGGAGATGCATTCAATATTACAAGCTTTAAAGAAACTTGTCATGAAGTAATGGCAAGACAAGGTAAAGTTTTAGCGATTATCAATGACCCATGTCATAACCCAACAGGATATTCTATGACAGTTGAAGAATGGAATCAAGTGATTGATTTTTGTAATGAATTATCAAATGAAGGACCTGTTATTATCTTAGATGATATTGCTTATATTGACTATTCTTATAACTTAGAAAGATCAAGAGATTATATGAATGCATTTAATCGTATGAATGACCAAGTCATGATTGTTGTAGCGTTCTCTTGTTCTAAAACACTTACATCTTATGGTTTAAGATGTGGGGGTGCTGTTATTTTAGCAAGAAATCAAGAAGATGTTCGATCACTTGAAATCTTAATGGAAAAACATGCAAGAGCTTCTTGGTCAAATATTCCTAATGCAGCAATGGAAAACTTTGTTAAAGTTACAACAGAACATAAAGATGAATTTAACGAAGAAAAAGGGAAATATGTTGATTTATTAAGACAAAGATGTGAAGTCTTTAAAAAAGAAGCAGATGAATGTGGTTTAACTTATTATCCATATAAAGAAGGTTTCTTTGTTACTTTAAAAGTAGAAGATGATGATTTATTAACACGATTCCATGAAGCAATGCTTGCTCAAGATATTTATACAATTAAAGTCAATAAAGGTATTCGTGTTGCTTTATGTTCTTTATCAGTAGAAAAATGCCAAGGACTTGCCTTTAAAATGAAAGAAATTTTAGATAGTTTAAAATAATCGGGGAAACCGGTTATTTTTTATGGAAAGAAGAAAGTATTTATTTAAAGGCAGAGTTCAAGGTGTTGGTTTTCGTTTTCGTTGCTTTTCTATCGCAAATGAATTAAAATTAACGGGGTTTGTAAAAAATGAATATGATGGTTCGGTTTCTATGGAAGTTCAGGGAGAAGGAATGCAAATAGAAAGAATGATTGAAAAGCTCTATCAACAACCATTTATTGAAATAGAACAAATCCATTATCATTTATTAAATATAAAAGAGTATGAAAAATCTTTTGAAATACGATATTAAGGAGGAACTATGAAAACAATTGCTATTGTAGCAACAGGTGGTACAATTGCTGGTACTGGAAAAAAAGGGAAAACTGCAGCATATCATGCAGGAGAAATTGATATTGATTCAATTATTGAAACAATTCCAGAAATCAATGAAGTGGCGCATATTAAAGAATATCAATTAATGAATATTGATAGTAATGAAATGACTCATGAAAAATGGTTGATTTTAAAAAATAATATTGAAGAAATTTTGTCGGATGATACGATTGATGGTGCGGTTGTCACTCATGGAACAGATACTTTAGATGAAACAGCTTATTTTTTAACTTTAACATTAAATACCCCAAAACCTGTTGTTTTAACAGGAGCAATGCGTCCAGCAACAGCAACGAGTGCAGATGGTCCATTTAATCTTTATCAAGCTATTTGTTTAGCTTGTCATGGAGAATCTTATAACCGTGGGGTTCTTGCTTTATTTTCTAATACAATTTATTCAGGAAGAGATATTGAAAAAGTTAATAATTTTAAAATTGATGCCTTTGATCAAAGATCTCTTGGATGTTTAGGATATATGCAAGATCAAGAAGTCTATTTCTATACACAAACAAGTAAGATTCATACGATAAAATCACGTTTTAACAAACGTATTGATTCTATTAAAAGTGTAGCGATTGCTTTTTATTACAGTGGTGCGGATGCTAAAATCTTATATGATCTTGCAAGTGATCATGAAGGGATTGTTATTGCAGGGTCAGGAAGTGGAAATTATAGCCAAGCTTGGTTAAAAGCAATCGAAGAACTTTCTGAAAAGGGTACAATTTTTGTACGTTCTTCACGTATTTCACAAGGAATTGTTTTTGATGATGAAATCTTTGATCCACATCATTTATGTATTTCATCAAATACCTTATCGCCACAAAAAGCGAGAGTTTTATTAATGCTTGCTTTAACACAAACACATGATCGTGATGAAATAAGAGAAATCTTTTTACAATATTAGAAGGAGAAATCCTTCTTTTTTTTAAACATGTATGAAAAGAAGATAGATTTATGGTACACTCTACTTGCAATAGAAATCTGTTAATTGGGCTGGTCGTAAGACCCGGGTCCCTCAATTTGCGGGTAAGACACCCGTTTTTTTTTAGGAAAGAATAAATTTTGAGAGGTTTAAGTACAAAAATAATTTCAATGAAAAATATAAGAAGGAGAAAGAGTATGAAATTATATTATCCTGTCATTTTCTTAAAAGAAGATGATGGAAGATATTTGGTTTCATTTTCTGATGTTCCAGAAGCAATAACATGTGGGAATGATTTTGAAAATATTGATATAAAAGAAACTGTTGTAAAGATTGAATTGAATTTAACTGGATTAGATGACAAAAAACTAATTTTATAATTATAAAAAAGAGTAATGAATCAGTAAAACTGAATCATTACTCTTTTACGTATACAGCAAAGTTTTTATCCTCACAATAAAAATCACCGTAACCATCTTCATTAATAAGAACTCTTTGATAACCATTAAAGACATTGACATAATAACAATGACGATCTTCTTTACCAACATACATTGATTTAATACCACCAGTTGAATTCGTCATAATAATAACCATTGCTTTTGTTTCAGTATGTCTTGTCCAACCAATTAAATGAGGATGATTGAAATAATCTTCTTGATTTCCTTCGTTATATTGTTTTCTTAAAGAAAGGAGCTGTTGAAGCATTTCTTTTTTTGAAGAAATATTTTCATAATCAATACCTTCTAAATCACCATAGAAAACACAAGGATACCCTGCTTTTCTTAAAAGAGTTAAACAATAAGCATGTCCTTTAAACCAATCAGGAATGAAAGAAGCTAATGATTGACTTGGTTCCGTATCATGATTATCGACAAAAGTAACTGCATTTGAAGGATACATGGAAACAAGCGTTTGATCAAAAATATGAGAAAAATCATAATTTTCATTATGACTTGCATCGTAAAAATGATAGTGAAGAGGAACATCAAATAAAGACATTTCAAAATTGACTTCTTTTAAATACTTTTCTAAATGATACACATCTCCGTGCCAATACTCACCAACCGTAAATAATTCTTTATTAAAATCGTGATATATTTTTGGCAAGAGGTTTTTATAAAAAGAAGCGGGAATATGTTTAACAGCATCGAGACGTAAGCCATTGATTTTAGTTAAATTTATATACCAATAAAGCCATGAGGTAACTTCTTGAACGGTTTCTTCATTTCCAAAATCTAAATCCGCTCCCATTAAATAATCATAATTGCCATTTTCATCATCGACTTCTTGATCCCAACTTTTTTGATCAAAAAGGAAAATGGTATTACGATGGGTCTTTTCATCATAATCAATCCCATCAAAATGATACCAATGCCAAATAAAATCAGAATATTTTTTATTTCTACCAGGAAAAGTAAAAAGAGTATAGACTTTAATTTGTTCATCACCAGAAATGATTTCATTAGTATTTTGACGATTGACTTCTTTTGCGTTAACAATTTCAGTACCGTCAGCGCCCATTTTATGATTTAAGACAATATCTCCATAAACATCAATTCCTACTTTTTGAAAAGCTTGAATACACGCTAAATAATCCACTTTTGTTCCATATTTTGTTTCAATACTTCCTTTTTGATTAAATTCTCCCAAATCATAAAGATCATAAACACCATAACCATTATCATTGATGCCACCAACGCCTTTATAAGCAGGTGGTAACCAAATAGCTGAAAAACCCATTTCTTTATAAGATTTTACTTTTTCTTGAAGTTGTTTCCAAAGTTTTTCTTCAGGTTTTATATACCAATGAAACCCTTGTAATAAAACACCATTTTCCATTTTTTTCACCTCATTGAAACTATTATACATCATTTTATTTCATTTTCCTAAAAGATGCGGTAAAATAAAGAAAATTAGGGGGATTATATATATGTATGAATTAATATCAAACTTAATTCTTTATGGGAATTTACCAGAGGATGAAATTTTAGTACAACTTGCTAAGTTGTTATCAGATGATGAAAAATCAAATCATGAACTTCGTCAAGAAATTTACAGCCAAATAAAAAGATTATTAGAACTTGCAACTCAATATGGATTTAATGATAATTTATGGCATAATTATTTAACTTATTTATTAATGACAAATGAAAATCCATTTAGTATGACTTGTGAAAAACAAGGAGCAAGAGAAGGAACTGTTAATCATTTTGCTTTAAATGATTTTAAAGTATTTTATGATCTTTTCCATTATGATTTTAGGAGTATTGAAAAAGAATTAAATATTGATTGTTTTTCAACACTTGCTGATTATAAAGCTTTATCTAAACCAGAATTGATGTACAATAAGAATGTTTCTTTAAAAGTCCAAGAACTTTCTAAAAAATTAGAAGAAACAAAGAATGAACAAGAATTCTTTGATGTTGTAACGCAATTCTACAATGATTATGGAGTAGGTATGTTTGGTTTAAATAAAGCCTTTAGAATTGCGACAAGTCATGAAAACTATGTAGAATTAAAACCAATTAATAATATGGATGAAGTTGTTTTAGATGATTTAGTTGGTTATGAAATTCAAAAGAAAAAGTTATTAGATAATACTGTAGCTTTTGTTGAAGGAAGAAAAGCAAATAATGTTTTACTTTATGGGGATAGTGGAACAGGTAAATCAACAAGTATTAAAGCAATTGTAAATGAATTTTATGATCAAGGTTTAAGAATGATTGAAATCTATAAACATCAGTTTAAAGATTTATCAAATATTATTGCGATGATTAAAAATAGAAATTATCGTTTCATTATCTATATGGATGATTTATCATTTGAAGAATTTGAAATTGAATATAAATTCTTAAAAGCAGTAATTGAAGGTGGGGTTGAAACAAAACCTGAAAATATTCTTATTTATGCAACAAGTAATAGAAGACATCTTATTAAAGAAAACTGGTCTGATCGTAATGATGTTGTTCAAGAAAATGGAATGCATCAATCAGATACCATGGAAGAAAAACTTTCATTAGTTAATCGTTTTGGAGTTAAAATCAATTATTCTAAACCAATGAAAAAAGAATTTAATCATATTGTTTTAGAATTAGCACATAAAAATAATATAGAAATGGATGAAAAAGAACTTTTATTAGAAGCCAATAAATGGGAATTATCTCATGGTGGAACTTCAGGAAGAACTGCTCAACAATTTATCAATTATATTTTAGGATTGGAGAGATAAAAATGGATGCAATCGAAGCACTTACAACAAGAAGAAGTTGTCGTAGTTTTAAACAAGAACAAATTAAAAATGAAGAATTACAAACGATTTTAGCTTGTGGTTTAAATGCCCCTAGTGGCAAAAATAAACAATCAAGTAAAATTGTGGTTGTTCAAAATCAAGAAGAAATTAAAGAACTTTCAAAACTTAATGCGATTATTTTTGGAAAAGATGTTGATCCTTTTTATGGGGCACCAACAGTATGTTTTATCTTTGTCCCAAAAGATGAAAGTAATGGTATAAAAGATGGTTCATTAGTGATTGGTGCTATGCAAACAGGAGCTTATGCTTTAAATATAGGTTCTTGTTGGATCAATCGTTGTAAAGAAATGTTTGAGTTAGAAAAAGGACAACAATATCTTCAAAAATGGCATTTAGAAGATTATGTTGGTGTTGGTTGTTGTATTTTAGGATATGTTGAAAAAGCTTTACCTGAAAAGAAAATTTTAGAAAATCGTATTATTCAAGGATAGGAGAATGAATATGGATAACAAAACTTATGAATATGTTGAAGATCGTTCAATGACGATACAACAATACATTAACAATATTTTTAAATGGATGATTATAGGTGTTTTAACAACTTTTGTGACGGCTTTTGCTTTAGAAAAATCATCATTTATGTCTTATGCAGGAATGCTTCCTTTCATTTTAATTATTTTTCAATTTGCGGTTGTTATTGGTTTATCAAGACGTTTAATGACAATGAAACCAATTACGGCAAAAGTTCTTTATATGATCTATTCAGTCATTACTGGTGTGACATTTTCTTATGTTATTGCAAGCTATACTTCCTTTAGTGTTGCACTTGCTTTTTTAGTAGCAGCCATCTACTTTGGTGTGCTTGTTGTACTAGGAACAGTGATTAAAATGGATCTAACAAGAATTGGAACAATCTGTCTAGCAGGATTATTTGTTTATATTATTTTTTCAGTTATTGTGATGATTTTTCATTTAGGTGTGGGAACACTTATTATGCCACTTATTTCACTTGCATTATTTGCAGGAATTACGGCATATGATATGCAAAAATCATTACAACTTTATAATTATGCTTCATCTAATCCAGAAATGTTAGAAAAATTAAGTATTTATGGAGCATTTAATCTTTATTTAGACTTTGTTAATATCTTCTTAGATATTCTTCAATTATTAGGAGATAATAAATAGCCAAAAGAGCGAAAGCTCTTTTTTTTAAATGCAAAATCGATTATAATGTCTTTTACACATAGGAGGGAATATGAAAAAACTAATTGGAAGTAAAGGATTTTATAAAATGGTTCTTGCGATTTGTATACCCATTGTTATTCAAAATGGTTTTACAAATCTTGCAAGTTTATTAGATAATATTATGATTGGACAATTAGGAACACTTTCTATGTCAGGAGTTTCTATTACTAATCAATTATTACAAGTATTTAATGTCACGATTTTTGGCGCTATGTCAGGTCCAGGAATCTTTATGGCACAGTTTTATGGAAAGAAAAATAAAGAAGGAGTGGAGAATTGTTTTAGGATCAAATTGATTATAGGAATTATAATTGCACTGCTAGCTATTTTTTTATTCTATACATTTGGACAACAATTGATTTCTTTATATTTAAATGATAATCCGCAAGATAGTTTAAAAACATTAAATTACGGGATGAATTATCTAAAAATTATGCTCATTGGACTGATTCCTTTTGTAATTACACAAGTTTATTCATCGTCACTTAGAGAAACAGGAAATACGATTTTACCAATGATTGCGAGTGTGGTCGCCGTGATTGTCAATTTCTGTATTAATTATATTTTGATCTTTGGACATTTTGGATTTCCACAATTAGGGGTTTCAGGCGCGGCGGTTGGAACGGTTGTTTCTCGTGTGATTGAAATGAGTATTAATATTATAGGGGGTTCTCGAAATCTTTATTTAAAAGATGCTATTAAGATGGAGAAAGTTCCTTTTGATACAACTAAAGAAATGTTGAAAAGAGGATTACCTCTTTTATGTAATGAAATCTTATGGTCTATTTCTATTGCTTTGATTTCTCAAAGCTATTCCACAAGAGGACTTGTTGCTGTTGCAGCGATTAATATTACCACAACCGTTACTAATTTCTTTATGATTGTTTGTTATGCTATGGGAAATTCTATTTCAATTGTTGTTGGACAACAACTTGGTGCAGGTGAAATTGAAAGAGCGAAAGATTATGATTTGAAAATGGTGTTTATGAACTTTATCATGTGTTTTACGTTGGCTGTTGTTTTATTTAATGTTTCTATTTATATTCCACAAATTTATAACACATCTGTAGAAGTAAAAAATCTTGCAACATCTTTACTTAAAGTAGCAGCATGTATGCTACCTGTTATTTCTGTTTATTATAGTAGTTATTTTACTATGCGAGCAGGTGGAAAAACGTTTTTAACATTCTTATTTGATAGTGGTTATACATTTGTCTTTACTTTTATGGCTGCTTTATTACTAACAAGGCTAACAAGTCTACCAATTCTTATAATTTATATACTTGTTCAATGTGTTGATATTCCTAAGGCAACACTTGGTCTTATTCTTGTAAGAAAAGGAATATGGGTACATAATATTGTTAATGATTTATAGGGCTATTGTGTATGAATACACAATATGTTATCGTTCTTGTAGAAAGACCATGCTTTAGTTAGACATAAATCGGAGAACCAGAGCCTTAGTTGGATAAACAGAGAAATTTTCTCTGTTTTTTTATTATAAAAGCGAACTTGTTAAGTCCGCTTTAGATTTATCTTTTAACAATACGATAATAGGCTTTAGAAGTCATCAAATAAACAATCGTATAAATAATAATGAGACCTGCAATGCAACCAGTAGTTGAAATAAGATAAACGTTTTCATTACATTGTAGTAATCCTTTAAAAATACGAAGGATTAAAGGATAGGCAAAGGCTAAATGAATGATAGCAACAATCAATGGAACAAAGAAGAAAATCAATACTTGGAATTGAATCGTCTGTTTAACTTCTTTTTGTGACATACCAACATTTTGTAAGATTTCAAATTTATTTTGATCTTCAAATCCTTCAGAAATTTGTTTATTATAAATAATTACGATTGCTGCTACTAAGAACATCATTGATAGAAAAATTCCAATAAATAATAATGAACCATATAATTCATAAATAACATCAATATCTTCATAACTATTTTGTATACTTACATAATATTTATTTCCTAAGTAATTATAATCTTTATGAATAATAGCAGTAGTTACTTCATCTACAACTTTTTTACTTGCATTAAAACCTATGAAATAACTTTTTGATTTAAGCTTATAGTTATTTAAAGCACTTTGATTGATTACTATTGAGATATTATTTGGAGCAAAACAATTATTTGCTTGAAGTTGACGATTTTTAATTTGTCCTTTTATAGTATAAGGAATATTCTCTAATGAAATGGTATGATCATTATAACCTTCATAACTATAAAGATAAGCTTCATTATTATTTAAAGATAAATTTTGATTAAAATAATGATTATAATCCTCCAAAGAAATAAGATTAATAGAAGCTAAATGATTATAGTCATAATCATTTAGATGTACTTTATTTTTCTTTAAACTTCCTGTGTAATTATAATAAGAAAGAGTGTAAAGAGAATCATATTTTTTATTTTTTAATAATCCTTTAACATCTTCATAGACTTGGTCTGGATAATCCGAATCAGTTACAGTAATAGTTCCACCCATGTAATATTGTCTTTTGATACTGTCTTGAATACCCTTATATAAACAAATTGTTGAAGAAAGTGTCACTAAAACACAAGTACATAAAATACAAATATTAGCAAGACCAACAGCATTTTGTTTCATACGATATAAAAGACCTGAAATAGAAGTAAAGTGTGTTGGTTGATAATAAAAGTTTCTTCTTGATTTTAAGAACTTTAATAAAGCAATACTTCCTGCTGTAAATAAACAATACGTACCAATCATGACTAAAATAACAGCAACAAAGAATAAAACCATAGCTTGCATAGGATCGGTAATGGACAAAGCAATATAATAACCTGCACCTAAAGCAATAATCCCTAAAAGTGTTAAAAAGATTTTTGTTTTAGGTTCTTTTTCACCAATATTCTGTCCTTTTAAAAGTTCAATGGGATTACTTCTAACAACAACAGAAATATTATAAATAAGTGATAAAAAGAAAATAATACTGAAAATAATAATCGTTTTTATAAAAGCATCTATTGAAAAAATAAGAGAAAAATGAATGCTTTTATGAAGGATTCTTAAAATAATGACAGATGTAATTTGCGAAAGAAGCATTCCAATAACAATACCACTTACAAGAGAAATAAGAGCAATAACGATAGTTTCTAATAACATCATAGAACGTACATTTCTTTTTTCCATTCCTAATATATGATAAAGACTGATTTCTTTTTTTCGATTCTTTATCACAAAACTATTGGTATAAAATAAGAAAATCAAAGAGAAGAGGGCAATCACATAGCCTCCTAGGTTTAAAAACATAGTAATTGAATCTTGACCCTTTAAAGTAGGACTATTTCCTACAGTTTTAATAATGAAATAAAGGGCGATAGAGAAAATAGTAGAAATAAAGTAAGAACTATAAAGCTTTTTATTCTTTTTGATATTTCCTAAAGCCAATTTTAAATAAAATTTCATTTTATTGACCTCCCGAAAGAAGCATTGTTAGAGTATCGCTAATAGCTTGATACATTTCTTGATTAGACATATCTCCTTTATAAAGTTGATGGAAGATTTGTCCGTCTTTAATAAATAAGACACGACTGGCATAACTAGCTGCTTTACTACTATGAGTAACCATTAAAATTGTTTGTCCACTTTGATGAATTTGATCAAAAATAGATAAAAGTTGATCGGTTGATTTTGAATCAAGAGCACCTGTGGGTTCATCGGCTAAAATAATTTTAGGATGGGTAATTAAGGCTCTTGCAACCGCAACTCTTTGTTTTTGACCACCAGATATTTCGTAAGGATATTTTTCTAATAAATGATTAATTCCTAATGGTCTTGCAAGTTTTTCTAGTTTTGGTTTCATTAAAGCATAGGGTTCTTTTGATAAAACAAGAGGTAAATAGATATTGTCAGCGACATTAAAAGTATCTAATAAGTTAAAATCTTGAAAAACAAAGCCAAGATTATCTCGTCTAAAAGCTGAAATATGTTTATCAGAGATTTTTGTAAGATCTTTTCCATCTAATAAAACCTCTCCACTTGTTGGTTTATCTAATGAAGCAAGAATATTTAAGAGTGTTGTTTTTCCACTTCCAGATTCACCCATAATGGCGATATATTCTCCTTCTTCAACATCAAAAGAAACATCTTTTAAAGCTTCTACCTTTTGGCTTGAAAAACGCGTTGAATAAATTTTTTGTAAATGTTTAACGTTTAATAATGACATTTTTGTGTCCTCCTTTTTACACACTTATTGTATTCTACTTCTAAAATATGACCTATCGATTTATCTTACAAGTAAGTAAAATAATCTTACATTTTTGTAAGATTATTCAATAAATATTTCTTTTTTACTAAAATCAAGACAAACAGTTGTTCCTTGACCTACTTTTGATTCAATAGAAATCGAATGATCCAATTGATTAAAAATATTTTTACATAAATAAAGACCTAAACCACTGGCTTTTTTATCATTTCTTCCTTGAAAACCTGTAAATCCTTTTTCAAAAACACGTGGCAGATCACTTTCTTTAATACCAATACCACTGTCTTGAATATAAAGCTTTTCACCTTCATTATAAAAAGTAATACTTCCTTCTTTCGTATATTTTAAAGCATTAGAAAGAACTTGTTCAATGACAAAACCACTCCATTTTTCATCTGTTAAGATTTGTAGGTCTTTAATTTGATAATCTACTTTTAAATTTTTTTGAAAGAAAAAGAGTGATTGTTTTTTGATTTCTTGACTAACAAGATGATCTAAAGAAACTTTTTGAAAAGAAAGATCATGGTGAATAGAATCTAAACGTACATATTGTAAAGCCATATTGACATATTGTTCTATTTTTAAAAGTTCTACAAGCATTTTTTTATCTGGGTAATCATTTTGAATGATGAGTTTTAATCCAGCAATAGGAGTTTTGATTTGATGGACCCATTTTGTATAATAATCTATCGTGTTATTGTATTTTTGTTGATTTTCTTGTTTAAGTTGAAATATCTTTTTTTGTAATATTTGAAGCATTTCTTGATACGTTTTTTCTTCAAGATAGCTTTCTTGAGGTAAATTATCAAACAATTCAGGATTGTCTTTTAAATAAATCAAATATTGATGATGTTGTCTGTATTTTCTATAATCAAGTAAAAAATAAAGAAGGATGATAGAAAAATAGAGACTTAACATATAAATAATTAAATCTGAAATCATTTGACATATCATTAAAACAACAAAAGTACATAAGACAAACAACAAATAAAGAAGATAGACGGGATATGTTTTCTTTAAATAGTCTTTAAACATAATAAATAACCTAAGCCTTTCTTAGTATGAATAAAATCATGTAAACCAATATCTTCTAATTTTTTTCTTAAACGATTCATATTAACACTTAAAGTATTATCATCAATAAATTGGTGATCATCCCATAAATGATTCATTAAATCAATACGAGAAACAATCACTTCCGCATGTTCAAATAAATATTCTAAGATTTTTAATTCATTTTTAGTTAGAATAAGTTCCTTTTGTTGATAAGTAATTTTTCCAGCTAAAATATCTAAATGAACATCTTGATAAGTTAACAAATGAAAATCTTTAGAAAAACTATAAGTTCTTCTAAGAATCGCTTGTAATTTAGCTTGTACAACCTGCAAATCAAAAGGTTTATTAATAAAATCATCACCACCCATATTCATTGCTAAAACAATATTCATATTTTCATTAGCGGAAGAAATAAAAACAATAGGGATTTGTGAGATTTTCCGAATTTCTTGACACCAATAATAACCATCAAAAAAAGGAAGATGGATATCTAATAAAACAAGATCAGGTTGAAACTCTAAAAAGTCATCTAAAACATGTTCAAAATCTTCTATATATTGAACATCATAATGATATTTTTCAAAATGTTTTTGTAAGCCTTTTGCGATAATAAAATCATCTTCAACAATTAATAATTTATACATAAGATCACCTTCTTCTAATATTATATAGAAAATCATGCAATTCGTCATCTTACATTTCTGTAAGATATGTTATAATGAAAAGCGATTGGGGGATATAAAAATGATTTTTGAATATGATGAAAATAATTTAGACAAATTTGAAAACTTTAAAGGTGGCGAAAAATACATTGAAGCAAAAATGTATTTTGATGGTTTGAATCGTTTTATGATTGGACATATTCCAACTGGTGGAAGTGTTGGAGAACATGTTCATGAAACAAACAGTGAGGTGATTTATGTCATCTCTGGTAATGGTTATGTTATTTATGATGGACAAAGAGAAGAACTTCATAAAGGAAGCGTTCATTATTGTCCTAAAGGTCATAAACATACAATGGTCAATGATCATGAAGAAGACCTTGTTTATTTCGCAGTTGTACCTGAACAATAATTCTTGATTATTATCAAGAATTTTAATTTTTGGATGAAAAAATGTATAAAAAAAAGAGGTGAGGACGATGGATTCTTTTTTAAAAGAGATTGATACAGAACTTTTAAAGAGATGGCTGTTGAATCAAAATGAAGATGATTGGGATGTCAAAGAAGTAAATGATAATATTGTGATTGAAACAAAATATGGTTTAGGATTCATTAATTTTTATCCTGATTGTATTGTTGAACTCGATGTTGAAAATAAGATGACTAAAGAAAAAGTCTTCTTTATTCATTTTCAAATGAATAATTTTCATCACGCTTTAGGTTTACTTTATGACATGCGTCTTTGTTTACAAAGGTTGACAACTTCTAAAAAAACAAAAGTACTTCTTTCGTGTACAAGTGGACTTACTACAGGTTTCTTTGCGGAAAAATTAAATGAGGGTGTACAGCTTCTAAATAAAGATTTTGAATTTAATGCTGTTTCTTATGGGAATCTTTATGACATGGCGAAAGATTATGATGTTATTCTACTAGCACCACAGGTATCGTTTCGTTTATCTGAAGTAGAAGGAGTCTTAAAAAATAAGCGTGTTTATGCTTTATCACCTGCATTATTTGGAAAATATGATGTGGGAAATACGATTACTTTTTTAGAAGATGAACTTTATAAAGAAAAAGAAGTTCAAAGTCAACAAGAAAATCCTTTACCTATTAAACAAATGTTGAAAGCTCATCAACAAGTTTTAGCACTTGCTTTTATTCAATTAGATCAAAAAGTAAGACTTGTAAGTCGTCTTTATGATGAAAACAATATGATTTTAGAAGATTTTGAAGTCTATAAAAACACTATTTCAGTCGATGATATTGTTGATTTAATTAATACGATTTTATATGGATATCCTGATATAGAACTCATTAGTCTTTCACTACCTGGGGTTGTTTATAATGGGGTAGTAACTTTAAAAAAATATGGCTTGAATGAATGTCATTTACAAGCTTTTCTTGAAGAAAAATATAGTCAAAAGATTGTCATTAATAATGATGTTAATACAATTGTGATGGGATATTTTGCTTCACAAGATGACTATGAATCTGTTTCATTCCTTTATCAAGCACGTATTGGTGGAACGGGAGGAGTAGGACATATTCATCGAGGACATTTAATTAAAGGAAGGCATAATATTGCGGGTGAAATTCAGTATTTACCGATTTCTTTTAGTGAGAATTATCAAGAAATCAAAAAAACTCCAGAAGGAGCTCTTGAATGGACAATGAAGTATTGTTTAGGGATTACTTCGATGGTGGCACCGGATGCAATCATTATTTATAATCGGTTGATTTCTAAAAGTGATGATGTAAAAAAAGAAATGGAAAAATATATGCCAAAGAGTTATATCCCTGATTTGATTAAGATTGAAAGCTTAAAGGAATATATGTTGATTGGATGTATTTTATTAGGGTTAAAAGAAATGTAAGAGGTATCTTTGAAAAAAGATATCTTTTTTATATTTATTTTTGACAGCTGTCTTGTCATATGTAAACAAAAGGAGTATACTCTCCTCGAGAAAAGGGAGAAGTTATATGGATAATATAGGAAAAATTAAAAAGTTAAAAGAAGAAAAAAATGCGATTATTTTAGCACATTATTATGTAGATGAAGAAGTGCAAAAGATTGCTGATTATATTGGAGATTCATTTTATCTTGCTAAAGTTGCAAGTCAAACAGAAGCTGATCGTATTGTTTTTGCAGGTGTTGAATTTATGGGGGAAAGTGCCAAAATCTTAAATCCAAATAAAAAGGTTTTAATGCCTGATGCTTTTGCGGATTGTCCAATGGCACATATGATTACAATTAAAGAAATTAAAGAGATGAGAGAAAAATATGATGATTTAGCAGTTGTTTGTTATATTAATTCGACAGCTGAAATCAAACAATATGCGGATGTCTGTGTGACATCTTCAAATGCGATAAAAATCGTTAAAGCATTACCACAAAAAAATATTTTCTTTATACCAGATCAAAACTTAGGAGATTTTGTAAGAAGACAAGTCCCTGAAAAAAATGTGATGACAAATTATGGACATTGTCCTCGTCATACCAATATTACTTTGGATAAATTAAATGAAGTGAAACAAAAATATCCAGAGGCTAAAATTGCAGTGCATCCAGAATGTAAAAGAGAAATCGTTGAAGCTGCTGATTTTGTAGGAAGTACTTCTGCCATTATTGATTATGTTGTTCAAACAGAAGCGAAAGATTTTATTATTGGGACAGTAGATGGTGTTTTTGCGAAAATCAAAGAATTAGCACCAAATAAAAATTTACACACTATTATGGATGTACAAGTTTGTCCAAATATGAAAAAAGTGACATTAGAAAAAATCGTTGATGTTTTAGAAAATGATACAAATGAAGTGATTTTAAATGATGACTTTATGCAAAAAGCATTAAGTCCACTTAAAAAAATGTTAGAACTTGCAAAATAGGAGTAGAATATGAAAACAGATGTATTAATAGTAGGAAGTGGATGTTCAGCCCTTTATATGGCTTTACATTTACCAGAAGATTTAAATATTTTAATGGTTACTAAAAAAGAAGCAGAATTAAGTGATTCATTTTTAGCACAAGGTGGAATCTGTATGCTTAGAAATGAAGATGACTATGATAGTTATTTTGAAGATACGATGAAAGCAGGTCATTATGAAAATGATGCTTATTCAGTCGAATTAATGATTAAATCATCACCAGATGTTATTCAAGATTTAATTAATTATGGGGTTGATTTTGAAAGAAATGAAGACGGAAGCCTTGCTTTTACAAGAGAAGGGGCTCATAGCCAAAAACGTATTCTTTATCATGAAGATATTACAGGTAAAGAAATTACGAGACATTTATTAGAAAAAGTAAGACAAAAAAAGAATGTGACACTTTTAGAAAATACACCTCTTGTTGATTTAATTGTTCGAGGAAATGTTGCTTTAGGTGGTGTGATTAAAAGAAATAATCAAGAAGAAAAAGTTTATGCTAAAAAAGTTGTTTTAGCGACAGGAGGAATCGGTGGACTTTATAAACATTCTACAAATTATCCTCATTTAACTGGAGACGGCATTGAACTTTCTAAAAAATATCAAATCGAACTTAAAAACTTAGATTATGTACAAATTCATCCAACAACTTTATATACAACAGATCATGAAAGAAGTTTTTTGATTTCTGAATCTGTTCGTGGTGAAGGAGCTATTCTTTTAGATAAAAATGGAAATCGTTTTGTCAATGAACTTCTTCCAAGAGATGTTGTGGCAGAAGCTATTTTTAAACAAATGGAAAAAGATCAAACAGATTATGTTTATGAAGATTTAAGACCAATTGGTAAAGAAGAAATCGAAAGTCATTTTCCTCACATTGTTGAACATTGTAAAGAAAAAGGATATGACGTTTTTGAAGAACCTATTCCTGTTGTACCTGCACAACATTATTTCATGGGTGGTATTAAAGTAGACTATGATAGTCATACCAGTATGAAACATTTATATGCTATTGGAGAAACAGCATGTAATGGTGTTCATGGAAAAAATAGACTTGCAAGTAATTCACTTTTAGAAAGTCTTGTTTTTGCTAAACGTGCTGCCAAACGTATTGAAAAAAGTTTAAAGGAGAGAGCTCATTATATGTTTGATCAAACAACTTTAAAATTAAATGTAGACCCACTTATTATCAGTGCTTTAAAAGAAGATATTACTAGTGAAGATGTTTCTACAAATAGTGTTATGCCTTTTTCTAAAACAGGTGTCGTTGATTTAATTTGTAAAGAAGATGGTATTATTTGTGGATTACAAATATTTGAACGCACTTTTGAATTATTAGATGAAGCGTGTGATGTTGAATTTTTTGCAAGTGATGGCGACCATGTAGAAAAAGGGCAACTTTTAGGACGTGTCAAAGGGGATGTTCGTATTTTATTAAGTGGAGAACGTGTTGCTTTAAATTATTTACAAAGAATGAGTGGAATAGCCACTTATACAGCGAATGTTCAAGAATATTTAAAAGATTCTTCTATTCGTTTATTAGATACTCGTAAGACAACACCAAATAATCGTATTTTTGAAAAATATGCAGTAAGAGTTGGTGGTGGACATAATCATCGATATAATTTAAGTGACGGTGTCTTATTAAAAGATAATCATATTGGTGCTGCTGGTGGAGTCAAAGAAGCCATTATGCTTGCTAAAGAATATGCACCATTTGTTAGAAAAATTGAAATTGAAGTAGAAAATATGGAAATGGTCAAAGAAGCAGTAGAAGCAGGTGCAGACATTATCATGCTAGATAATATGGATGATGATATGTTAAAAGAAGCTATTGCTTATATTGATCATCGTGCTGAAATTGAAGTTTCAGGAAATGTCACAAAAGAAAACATTGCAAGACTTACAAATTTAGGAGTAGATTATGTTTCAAGTGGTGCTCTAACACATTCTGCACCAATATTAGACCTTTCATTGAAGAATTTACATGTGCTATAATATCAATTAAGGAGGGCGAGTTATGGATGGAAATAAAAGAAGACAAGCCATTATTGATATTTTAAAAAACAGTTTACAACCTGTATCAGGAACATATTTAGCGAAAACCCTCCAAGTAAGTCGACAAGTCATTGTTCAAGACATTGCTTTACTTCGTGCTGGTGATTATGATATTTATTCAACACATAAAGGATATGTTTTAAATACACAAAAAGTTTGTAAACGTATTTTTAAGGTACATCATGATGATAATGAAGTAGAAAAAGAACTTTCTTTAATTGTTGACTTAGGTGGTTATGTTGAAGATGTCTTTGTTTATCATAAAGTTTATAATATTGTAAAAGCAACATTAAATATTGCCTCAAGAAGAGATATTAAAAATTATATGACAAATCTACAAACAGGACATTCAAGCTTACTAAAAAATGTCACATCAGGATATCATTATCATACAGTTCATGCAGACAATGAAGAAATTCTCGATGAAATTCAAGAAGAACTTCAAAAAGCTGGATTTCTTGCACAGTTACAAGAATATGAACCTGTTGATTTTTGGAAAGATAAATAAAATAAAAAGCGTCAATAGTTGTGTAGTGCACTGAAATAGTTGGACTATAAAATTTAAGATAGGGATTGTTGTCTATAAGCTAATGGACTCAATCCTTTTCTTTTTACATTGATTCTTTTCTCATTGTAATATTTAATATATTCTTCAATTGCTTTCTTTAATTTAATAGAAATAATTTTCCTGTCTGAAACGAGTTCTTGACAAATAAGAGTTCTTATTCTTTCGTTTTCTACAAGCAAATGATGAAAATATAAATCATTTGAATATTTTATAAAATTTTCTCTATTTTTGTTCATATAGATTCCTCCCTATATATATTGTCTTTTTTTGAGGAGTTTTCTTCTTTTTAGTAAAAATAAATGATAAAATTTTAGAAATAAAAGCTTTGGAGGTAAAGTATGAATCAAAAGGTTAAAATGAAGCCATCCTATTTAAAAATTGCTTTTTTGGATAGAGATGGGACTCTTATTAAAGATTATCCAGATGAAAAATGGAGAGAAATTAAAGAACCTGAATTTTTAGAAGGTTCAATAGAAGGACTCAAGAGATTAAAAGAGATGGGATATGATTTTATCATTATAACAAATCAATATCTTATTAATGATGGAATTATTTCATTGAATGATTATCAACAGTTTACAGGAAAATTTCTAAAAAAATTAAAAGAAGAAAATATAGATATTCTAAAAATCTACTTTTGTCCGCATAATGAAAAAGATCATTGTCACTGTAAAAAGCCAAAACCTGGGATGATAGAACAAGCTAAAAAAGATTTTTTAATTGATATGAATAACTCTATCTATATAGGGGATAGTCAAGTTGATTATTTACTAGCAAAACATTTTACTTTAACTTTTTATGGAATAAATTATAATGGTGATAATGTTAAAAGTTATCGTAGTATTTTAGAAATTTCCAAACAAATAAAAAAGATTCAAAATAAATGAATCTTTTATAAGTTTTCTAAAGCATATTCAATAGCTTCACTAACAGCTCCATCTTTACAACTTGAAACAACTTTATAAGCTTTTTCTTGAATAACTTTTTCAGCGTTGTTTGGCGCAAAAGAATAAGGGAAACGTTCAAAGAGAGTAATATCATTCATACCATCTCCTAAAACAATAACTTCTTCTTTTTTGATGTTTAATAGGTCAATTACTTTTTCTAAAATAAGTCCTTTTTGCGCATTTTCATTTGTGATTTCAACATTATCAGGATATGAAGATAAATACGCAATCTTTTTCATATCTTTAAAATAAGGAAGGACCTTTTGTATTTCAGATTCATCATGTGAAAAAGCTTCTACTTTGATGATGTCTAAATCTTTTTTTATGAATTCATCAATCGAATCAAATTGTTGAATTTGACAGGCAGGAGAATCACTCATTGGACCTCCTGGTAAAAAATCTTCCATTTTATTTCCAAAACGGACACTACCGCGATAAGCAAAACGATCTCTTACGTAATCAGGTTTTAAAGTACTATAAAAACCATTTGTGGTAAAAATCATATACGGTGTATTATTTTCAATAAAGACAGGAAGAATTTCTTTAAGCATTTCTTTATCTAAATAACAATCCATGATGGCTTTTCCTTCTTTATTACAATATTGAGCACCATTTCCTAAAATGGCCGAACATTTTATACCTAAAGGGTCTAAAACACTTGTCACGCCATAATAATCTCTCCCTGAAGCCACAACAAATTCAATGCCTTTCGCTTGTGCTTTTTTTATACTTTCAATACATTTGGGATTGATGTAACCATGAGATAATAAAGTTCCATCAACATCACTGACAATCATTTTAATCATTTCTTTTTCCTCCGATAATCTTATTATATAAAAAATAAAGCATTATTTTATTTTTTTACTTAATAAGAAAAAAGAGTTTATTCAACTCTCTCTAAGATCTGTTTGTAGTTTGGAAAATTTGTTTTAGAAACTTTCCATAAAATATCTTTTCCATGTTCTTGTACTAAAGAAGTTCCAGCATCATTTGCGAGAATATTAAAACCACGAGGAAGTGTTGTATTTAATGATTGACACATGTTTTGATAATATTGAAGATAAGCATACTGAGAAAGAATATGCGCACATTTCATCGCTAAAGACATTTCTTCTTTTTTAAATTCAATATGACGAACAACAACGATTTTGCTTTTTAAATAACGATAATATTTTTTAGGTGCTAAAAAAGCATCAATCGTTACTTTAGAAATAGGGTGTTCAATACGTTGAATAACATTGATCATCGCTTGATTATAAAGTTTTGCTTTAATACATGAAAGTTTTTGACCTTCTTTTACATATTGATTGTAATGACTATTATCAAGCAAAAGTAAACTATAGGTGAGTTTATCTTTTAATATCTTACCAATTTTTTCAATATCATTTGTAGACATTTCTTTATCTAGTCCAAGTTCATTCAGTTCTTTTTCATCTTTTTGATCAACATAACAGGCAACGACACATAATGGTCCAAAGAAATCAAGTGAACCTGTTTCATAACATCCTACATGACTTTCCATTATAAATTCCTCCTCTTTATATCTTATTATAACATAACTTATTTTTGTTTAAACTAGTGTTGATAAATATTGCTCGTAGAGTTTATCTCGTTTTAAAACTTTGATATGACCATATTCAATTGAAATCAAACCCTCATCTTTAAATTGATTTAAAACCTTTGTAACAGTTACTCTTGAAATGGCAAGTGAATCCGCAATTTCTTGATGAGTATAGGGAATATCTCCAAAAAGTAAATTTTTTTCAATATTGTTTGTAGCACTTAATTCATATAAAAAAGCAGCTACTTTTTCAAATCGGTCATAAGTTTGTGCCCATTTTAAAAGTTGAGTTAAATGATTGCAGTTATCATTAAACATCTTAAGTAGAGTAATCGTCAGATCAAGTGAAGATGATAAATAAGGATAAAGATCTTCAAGATGACAAGTAATAATTTCAACATCATTAATAGCCGAAACGGTTGTTGGGCGATAAGCATTTTCATAAAGTGAAGATTCACCAAAAATACGTCCTTTATCTAAAACATCGTAATTAATTTCATCACCATTTTTAGTAATATGGTAAACCCGTACGCGACCTTTTAAAACCAGACATAATTCATCAGCATGGTCATCTTGCATATAAATAATATCATTTTTTTGATAGTGTTTAATGGTACCAGCTTGTTTAAAATAATCAAAGAGTTCGTCATTAATTTTCATTTTTTTCACCTACTTGTTTAAATTGTAACATATGTTACATTCTTAAAAAAGAGAAATTGTTAGGATATATCCCGAGGTGAGAAATATGAAAAAAATTATTCAAATTATTATTGGTAACGTTTTAATGGCTTTTGCTATTAGTACTTTGATTTTAGATAATTCCATTGTGGCAGGAGGGGTTTCTGGTATTAGTACAGTTTTTCATTTTTATACAGGAATTTCTATTTCTCTTTGTGTAGGAATTATTAATATTGCTTTATTTATCATTGGATTTTGTTTTTTAGGAAAAACATTTGCGATGAAAACATTGATTTCAACATTCTTATTTCCTATTTTATTAGAATTCTTTAATCAACAACCTTATTTACATGGTTTATTAAATGATCAATTATTAATTTGTATTTTAGGAGGATTTTTATTAGGACTAGGAATTGGTCTTGTATTAAAAGCGGGAGGATCTACAGGAGGATTTGATATTTTAGCACTTATTGTTGAAAAATATTTTAAAGTACCTGTGACTTTGCTTGTTAATGGGATTGATGCAGCAATTCTTGTTCTACAAATTTCATTCCATAGTGCTCCTGAAATCGTTTATGGAATCATGACAATTTTAATTACAGCCTATATGATGAATTATTTATTATCATCAGGTAAAGGATGTGTCCAAGTTCTTGTAATGTCTAAAGAAATTGAACGTATGAAAACAATGATTTTAAATGATATGGATGCAGGTGTGACTTTATTAGATGGTAAAAGTGGTTTTTATGGAAATGAAACAGAAGTTGTTTTAACGATTTTACCTTATCGTAAACTTCCTGATTTAAAAGATAAAATTAAAGAAATTGATGAAAAAGCATTTATTATTGTTTCTCATGTAGAAGAAGTTAGTGGAAATGGTTTTACATATTCTAAAGAAATGCGAGAAGTTTTATCTTAGGTGTTCATTTTTATGGACATCTTTTTTAATTTGGTAGATAATAAGGCAAACGGGGGAATGAGTTATGAAAATAGAGATCAGGTATGCAAAATTAGAAGATGCTGCAAGACTAGTAGAAATCTATTGTTATTATGTTGAAAAGACAGCGATTACTTTTGAATATGAAGTACCAGCTGTCGAAGAATTTCAACAAAGAATGGTACATGTCATGGAAAAATATCCATATTTAGTAGCTAAGGTGGATGATCAAATTGTCGGCTATGCTTATGCTGGTACTTTTAATGTTAGAGCGGCTTATGATTGGTGTGTAGAAACATCGATTTATGTAGATCATACTTTAAGAAAATGTGGGGTAGGGAAAAGACTTTATCAAGCTTTGGAAAAAGCTTTAAAAGCACAAAATATTACGAATTTAAATGCATGTATTTCTTTACCAATTCAAAATGATGAATATTTAGATACCAATAGTATTGATTATCATCATCATTTAGGATATCAAATGGTAGGAGAATTTCATCAATGTGGGTATAAATTTAAACGTTGGTATAATATGGTATGGATGGAAAAGTTTATAGGGGAACATCATGAAAATCAATTATCAATGATTCAATTTAATGAAATCAAAGATCAAGTGAATTTAAATGAGGTAGATTAAATGGAATTAGTAACAGGGAGACCACAAGATAAAAGAATAGATAAAGAAGAAAGAGTTTATGATTTACTCGATCAATTAAACATTGACTATCAACGCCTTGATCATCAAGAAGCAAATACCATGGAAGTGTGTTTAGAAATAGAAAAAAATTTAAAATCAACAATTTGTAAGAATTTATTTTTAGTTAATTCAAATAAAAGTCAATATTATTTACTAATGTTGAAAGGACATAAAAAATTCAAAACAAAAGTGATTTCAAAACAAATCAACAGTTCACGTCTATCCTTTGGAAGTGATGAAAAAATGTTGGAATATTTAGATATTACACCTGGTTCAGTGAGTGTTTTAGGTTTAATGAATGATCATGAACATCATGTTCAATTATTGGTGGATAAAGATTTATTAGAAGATGATTACTTAGGATGTCATCCTTGTATTAATACAAGGAGTTTAAAAATAAAAATGAAAGATGTATTTGAAAAAATTATACCGGCTCTTCATCATGAACCTATTTTTGTAGAGGTTGGTGATGAATAAAAAAGGAATCATCATTTATCTTGTCATGAAAGGACAAGATGAATTTGTAGAAAAGGCAAAAACTTACTTTCAAAAGAGTTCGTATCTTTTAGAGGTTATTGAAATTAATGATTGGCAAGATGAACTTTCTTTTGAATCAAAAACAGGAAAAGCATTATTCCATACAATTGAAACAATTAAACAAAAGAATTTTTCTTTAAAATGTTATATTAGTGGTTATTCACTTGCAGGGCTTTTTAGTCTTTATGCGATGCATGAATTAGATTTAGATGGAGCAATTAGTGTATCGGGTTCTTTATGGAAAGAAGGATGGTTGGATTATTTAAAAGAACATCCCATTTATCATAAGAAAATATATTTGAGTTTAGGAAGTAAAGAACATAAAACGAGAAATGTTTTAATGAAAAATGTGTTAAAAAATACTTTAGAGACATATGAGATTTATCAAAAAGAGAATCAATGTTTCTTTGAAAAGAATGTAGGCAATCATTTTTTTCAAAGTGAACAAAGGATGATGAAAGGGTGGGATTATATTCTTTATGAAAAATAGAAAATTAACAGAGAAAAGGCTATTATTTATTAAAAAAATATTATTTGTTTTAACAATTTTATTACTGATTTATCATGTGGGATGGACAATCTTTATTTTAGCTTATCGCCATCATATTGGTGATGTTTACATAAAATATGTGACAACTATGATTTTTCGTATTCTACAGTTTAGTGTAATGTTGCTTGTTTTAGCAGCACCTAAATTTTTAAAGAAATGGTTTAAGATCAATGTTCCTTTAGCACTTTATATTGTGATTGCACTTTTTGCGTTTAATGCTTTAGTTTTAGGAGATGGACTTGATTTTTATGGAAAATATCCATGGTGGGATTCTTTTTTACATTTCCATTCGGGAATTATTCTATCTTTTGTAGCTTTATGGTTTATACATATTATGATGGCAGAAAAAAGCAAATTTATTTATATGAATAAATATTTTACATGCTTATTTTTAGTGATTTTTTCTTTAGGAGTTGGTGCTTTTTGGGAAATTCTTGAATATAGTTGTGATGGGATTTTTCATACAAATGCCCAACAATATATGGCTTCAACAAAGGGAACACTTGTTTCTAAAAATGATATTCCTTTAAAAGGGCATGAAGCATTAAAAGATACGATGAAAGATTTAATGCTTGATTTAGGCGGCTCTTTGATTGTCGCAACGTATGGATTTGTAAGACATGATGAAATTGTCAAAAAAATATCGAGAGATCATTTATCTCCCGATGATATTTTGAGCTAGAGATTCTAAATGATTTTTAGAATCTTTTATTTTTTGTATTTCTTTGGATGAAGCTGTTTCATAATTGAATTTTCTTGTCATTTTCATTAAAGAAGAAAGTTCAGTTTTGATTTGTTTTCTTAAAGCTTTATCCATTTCTTTTTTATGTGAGGCAAGACCATTTTGAACATTGATAATGAGAGTTTCTACTTCATTTTTTAAAAGCATATTATCTTTTGTCACTTGGTCTTGGCTTTCATACATCTTAGCTTGTCTAATTGCTTCTTCAATATCACTATCAGACATTTTAGAAGAGCCTTCAATCGTCATACTTTGACTGTTTCCAGAGGCAAGGTCTTTGGCAGAAACATGAACGATTCCGTTACTATCAATATCAAAAGTAACTTCGATTTGTGGAACACCGCGCATCGCACGTTTGATTTTTTTTAGTTTAAATTTTCCTAAAGATTGATTATCTTTTGCGAGTGGTCTTTCACCTTGTAAAACATTGATTTCTACTTGTGTTTGAAAGTTGGCTGATGTCGTAAAGACTTGACTATGACTGGTTGGAACCGTTGTATTTCTTGGAATTAAAGGTGTAGCGACACCACCAACTGTTTCAATAGAAAGTGTTAAAGGAGTGACATCTAATAAAAGAACATCATTCTCTTCACCATATAAAACCATTTCACCACTTAATTTTCCAGCTTGAATCGCAGCACCCAAAGCCACACATTCATCTGGATTTAATGATTTACTTGGTTCCATGTTCGTAATTTGTTTTACTTTTTCTTGAACCGCTAAAATACGAGAGGATCCACCAACTAAGATAATTTTATTAAGATCCTGTGGTGTAAGTCTGGCATCATTTAAAGCTGTTTGCATTGGTAAAACAAGACGGTCAATAAGTCCTTTTGTAAGTTCATTGAATTTTTGTCTTGTAAGTGTGATTTCTAAGTTTTTAGGTCCGTTTGTATCTTGATAAATAAAAGGCAAATTAATGAGGGTACTTGATTGACTTGAAAGTTCGATTTTAGCTTGTTCACTGGCTTCTAAAACGCGACTATAAGCGACGGTATCTTTTCTTAAATCAATACCTTCTTGTTTTAAAAAGCTTTCTAAAATAAAATCACAGATAGCTTTATTAAAATCATCTCCACCTAAATGATTATCACCAGCTGTTGATAAAACTTCGATTACACCACTACCAATTTCAATAATCGAAACATCAAAAGTTCCACCACCTAAATCAAAAACCATCACTTTTTGCCCATAAGCATTTTCAAGCCCATAAGCCAGTGCTGCAGCGGTTGGTTCATTAATGATCCTTAAAACTTCTAATCCCGCAATTTTTCCAGCATCTTTTGTTGCTTGCCTTTGGGCATCATTAAAATATGCTGGAACAGTAATAACCGCTTGGTTGACTTCTTCTTGTAAGTAAGCTTCGGCATCATTTTTTAATTTTTGTAAGATCATTGAAGAAATAAGCTGTGGAGAAAGTTGTTTTCCATCAATTTCTACATGATAATTTTGTCCCATTTCTCTTTTAATAGATGAAATCGTACGTTTTGGATTCATTGATTGTTGACGTTTAGCCAGTTCTCCAACAAGTTTCTTTCCATCTTTATCAAAAGCAACAATACTTGGTGTTGTCTTTTGGTTTTCTTTATTTTCAATAATTTTAGCTTTTCCATTTTCATAAAAAGCCATACAACTATTTGTTGTTCCTAAGTCAATTCCAATAACCTTTGCCATAATTTTCTCCTTCTAACAACATAAAATAGGGTAATGATATCCGCCACCACAACAACATGACATCATACAATTTAAAAGCATAATCGAATAACAACAATTCATCATACTTGCTGGATTACCGTATTGTTGACTGGTTTGACGATATTGTCTTGTATTTCCTTGTAATTGATTTAATAATAAAATATATTGCATATTCATGGGTTCCATTTGAACAGCCGTTTGAGCATATTCCTGTGCACGAATATTATTTCCTAAACTATTTTCAGCTAAAGCAGCTAAATAAAACCACATACCTGTTTTATTTTGAATTTGATTTAAAACATTTAAAGCTTCCTGATAACGTCCACCTTGAATAAAACCACTAGCTTCTTGATAAGCTTCTTGGTCATTTCCATGATACTGATAGCCGCCGGTTGTTTGACTACCATAACTTTGTTGTCTAAAACCTTTTTTTCTTTCATCCATAATAGTTTTATATGCATTTTGGACTTCTTTAAATTTTTCAGTGTATTCTGCTTGATGAGGGTTTCCAATATTAGCGTCAGGATGATATTTTTTAGAAAGTGTACGATAAGCTTTTTTGACTTCATCATCACTGGCACTAGGGGAAATTCCTAGTATTTGATAAGGATTCATGATTTTTCCTCCATTCTTTTCTTTTTAATCAGTTCAAATTTTGTCCAAATACCACTATAGATAATATTTCGTAAAAGTTCAACATTTTCAATCAAAGGAAGCTTTTCAAAATAAAAACTGCTTCTAGAAATCATCATTTCTAAAATATTAAAACAATATTCTTGAAAGTGTTCCTCTTTAAATTTATTTTTAAAAGGATTATAAGTTTGTTTTTTGATATCTTCTTCTACATCTTCAAAAGCATCAATCAAATAAATAAATTTTCCTAAATAAAATCCCATTTGATAAAGATCATCTTTAAAAACATCTTCTTGATAAACACAAATACTTGCCATGATATGACCAAAATGACCAGCAACTTCATCTAAATCTAAACAATGTGATTTTTCTAGATAATGAATTTGGTCTAAATGTTCTTTAATTTTTTCTACTTTATCAGGATATTTCTTTTTAATTCTATTAAATTCTTTTTTTAAAAGTTGTTTAAAAGTTTTACTTTTTAAAGAATTTTCATCTAAAACATCGTCTTCTAATTTATAGTACGTTAAAACAATATTCATATCACTGACATAATCTATATATTGATTAGTACGTACACTCTTTTTATGAAAAGGATGTAATGGGCAACGAATTAAATATTGTTTATCTGTCGGTTCATACAGACTAGAAAGCAAAATTCCTACAAAGTTTAAATCATAATTTAAAGTCAATTGACCACGGCGACCATGATTTTGTTTTAAAGATTGACATAAACCACAATAATATTCTTGATATTTATCATAATCTTTAATTTTTAATTCTGGTTTATTAATAACGATATAGCCAAACATAATTAAGTTCTCTTTTCAAATTTTTGATGACAACTTGGGCAAGTCACAATAATTTTTCCTTTTCCTTTAGGAAGTCTTACCATTTGTTTACAAGAGGGACAACGGTAGTATTTATGACTACGATCGGAAAATCTTTTCTTTTGAAGATTAAAAAATTGTTGAACAGGTTTAATTGCTTTTAAGTATTTTTCATTTTCTTGATAACGTTTATATGTTTGTCTAGAAAACATACGATAGATAACTAAAAGCCAAATAAGATATCCAAGTGACATAATGATTTTATTATTAAAGAATATATTAAGGATAAATAAAGCGATGACAAAAAATAATGCATGATTATTTAAAGTATCTATTCCATATCTTCCTTGCATGAATTGAATTAATTTTTCTTTCATAAACATCTCTCCTTACTTTGATGAGGTGATTATATGCTTGAATTATGTATTGAACATGAACTCTAAAAAATACGATAAATTGAAAATCTTTGACATCTTCTTACAAGATAGGATATAGCTTGTAAAAATATTTTTAATAATTATTTAAAAAGGCAATCAATCGACATGATTTGTATTTTTTTCTTTTTATTGTAGAGATGGAAAGGAGAAAAAAATGAAAAAATTAATATGTCTTTTAACAGTTTTTGTAAGTTTATTTTTTATGCAAGTTCCTGTTAAAGCAAGTGACATCAATTGGGATATTTCTAAATCAAAAACAGCCACACAACTTGATGAAAATTATCGAAGCCAGGTGACACTTTCGCTTCCTGCTAAAAGTGAAAAACTTGTTTCAGATGTTGTTTTTGTTTTAGATAAATCAACAAGTACACAAATTGAAAATCAAACTTTAGATATGTTGGAAAATTTACAAACACAAATTTCACAAACAAATGCTAAAGTAAAAGTCGGGATTGTTATTTTTAATAAAGAGGCAAATGTTTTTGGATGGTTTGATCTAGAAAATGATTTGGATGATATCAAAAAGGCGATTTTTAAAGAAATAACATCTGGAACGAATTGTCATGCAGGATTATTAGCAGGAAAAGAATTATTGGATCAAGATCAAGAGGTAGCAGCTAAACGTAAGTATATGGTCTTTGTTAGTGATGGTATTACTTATATGTATAATCAAAAAGCAACGGTTACAGCTTGGTCGTTTGAAAATGATGGCATTGTTGCAAGTTGGCCAGGACCTGATAATTGGAATTTAAAATATGGTCAAGAAGATCTTCCTGATTGGGATAATTATTTAACAGATGTAAAAGAAAAATTAGCCATTCAAGGAGATCAGTATGATTATCTTTATGGTGAGGCTCCAACAAATATAATGCCTCTAGAAGAATCTAAAGAAGGGCTAAATTCTGTTGATAAAGCTCTTTATTATACTGTTTCTACTTACCAAGCAATGAAAGATGAAGGATATCATTGTTATTCAATGCTTGCTAATGGATATAGTAATTATCCATGGGCAACATCTTTTATGAATTATTTATCTAAAGGACAAGAAATTTCTTTTAAAGATATTCAAAATGATATTTATTATTTATTGGATCAAGGAACTTATGTAGAAGACTTTATGGGTAAAGGAAAAGACAATTATGGAAATGATTATGATTTTGACTTTATAACAGATACAAAACAATTTTATATGATGGGTGGAAATCACAAATATGTTCCAGAATTCATCGAAGAAAATCATTATGGTTTTAATCATCAAGAAAATGGTTATGCTTATGAATTATTCTATTATCCTGAAGAAAAGGAACATTTTATTTGGAAAATGAATGTACCTGTGAGTCAATTCGAACATGTTCAACTTGTTTATACTTTACAACTTATAAATCCTCAAAAAAAAGCAGGAGAATATGGGGAATACGATGAAGATGGTCATCTTTTTAAAGAAGGATTAAAAACAAATACGCAAGCTATTTTACATCCTATTGATAGTTTTTCTAAAGAATTAGAACCTGAAGAATTTTTGTTCCCAACAGTTTCATACAAAGTAATAGAAACTAATGTTAATGAACCTGAAAAGCCAAGTGAAACAATTAAAACGGAAGTTAAAAAATCAACACCTGTAACGACAAGTCCTGTTGCTACGGGAGATGATACAAAACAAGAATTTTGGTATGCATTATTGGGATTATCAATTTCAACACTTCTTCTTTTATTAATAAAACATTACAAGACAAGACGCGAGTAGTCGCGTTTTGTTTTTGTTTGTGGTATGATAGCGTGGGTGATGAAAATGTTAGTGTCAATGACAGATTTAACAAAATATAATGGAGAAAAGTGTATTTTAGATCATATAGAATTACATATAGAAGATAAAGATAAAGTAGGAATCTTAGGAGTTAATGGGACAGGGAAATCCACATTATTAAAAATAATTGCGGGAATAGAAGACTATCAAGGTAAAATAAGTTATCAAAAAGATATCCGTATTAATTATTTACCACAAACGCCACTTTATAATGAAGATGATAGCATTATGGAAACTGTTTATAAACAATTAGATTCTAAAGAAATTCATGATTATGAAATTAAAGCACAGTTAGGTAAGTTTGGTATTATAGATGAAACACAAAAGATTAAAGAACTTTCAGGAGGTCAACTTAAGAGAGTTGCTTTAGCAATTGCTTTAATTAAACCTTGTGATTTACTTATTTTAGATGAACCAACAAACCATTTAGATAATGGGATGATTGAATATTTAGAAAAATTCTTAATTAAATGGTCTAAAGGCTTATTAATGGTGACACATGATCGTTATTTTTTAGAAAGAGTTGTTAATCGTATTATTGAAATAGATCATGGTCAAATTTATAAATATGAAGCGAATTATTCAAAATATCTTGAACTTAAACAAGTTCGTTTAGAAACACAACTTTCTAGTCAAAGAAAAAGAAAACTTTTTTTGAAAAAAGAATTAGAATGGGTACGTGCTGGTGTACAAGCACGTACAACTAAAAGTAAAGACCGTCTTCAAAGGTTTGAAGAATTATCAAAAGTTAAAGATGTAGAAGTCAATGGAAAAGTAGAAATGATTCATACGTTCTCTCGTCTTGGTAAAAAAACAATCGAACTTCATGAAATTTCTAAAAGTTTTGAACAAAAGAAACTCTTTGATGAATTTTCATATATGTTTAAACAACATGATCGTATTGGGATATTAGGAGATAATGGAACAGGGAAATCAACTTTATTAAATATTATTACAGGAAATTTAAAGAGTGATACGGGTTATGTAGAAATTGGCGAGACTGTTCGTTTTGGTTATTTTAAACAAGGATATGATGATCTTCCAATGAATAAGAAGGTCATTGATTATATTCAAGAAATCTCCAATGACTTTAAAGTAGATGGTCAAGGATTATCTGCTAAAGATATGTTAGAAAGATTTTTATTTGATGCTAGGTTACAACATACACCAATTTCTCGACTTTCTGGTGGTGAAAGAAGAAGACTTTATTTGTTGCGTGTATTAATGATGATGCCTAATGTTCTTGTCTTAGATGAACCGACAAATGATTTAGATATTGATACTCTTAATATTTTAGAAGATTATTTAGATGATTTTGAAGGTATTATTATGACTGTTAGTCATGATCGATATTTCTTGGATCGTATTTGTGATGGTTTATTTATCTTACAAAATCAACATTTAAGATATGTTAATGGGGGTTATAGTCAAAATCTTGATACTACAACTAAAGAAGAAAAAGAAAAGAGTCAAGGGGCTTTAGCTTATAAACAAAGTAAACAAAAGAAAATCAAAATGACTTATATGGAAAAGAAAGAATTTGAAGAAATTGAAGATGTCATTATGGATTTAGAAACAAATTTAAGTCAAATTGAAGAAAAGATGAATGGTGTTACTAATTTTAAAGAAATTGATGAACTTTCAAAACAAAGAGATGACTTGCAAAAACAAATTGATGAGAAAAATGAAAGATATCTTTATTTATTAGAATTACAAGAACAAATAGATAATCAATAATTGACTCTTGTATATACATATAGGATAATAGAGACATGAAAAGGAAGGTTTTAAGAAATGAAAAGATTATTAAGTTGTACAAGTAGTGAAATGTTGAAAATGGATGGACAAGAATTAAAACAAGCTATTCTTGCTAGTGAAGGAAGAACTGTGATGACAGAAACAGTTGTTGCGATTGAACCTTTATTAGGAGATCTTACAAATGCTGAACTTGCTGTTTCATTTGGAAGTGACATGGTTTTATTAAATTGTTTTGATTGTAATAACCCAGAAATCAAAGGGTTACCAGAATGTGATAATCCTGTAGAAAAATTAAAAGAAATCGTAGGACGTCCAATTGGATGTAACCTAGAACCAGTTGATTTAGAAGCTGAATTAATGGAAGAAAGACGTGTGATTTCTACAGGTAGACAAGCAAGAAAAGAAACTTATATTAAAGCTCAAGAATTAGGTTTCAACTTTATTTGTTTAACAGGAAATCCAGGAGTTGGAGTTTCAAATCATTCAATTTGCGAAGCAATTAAAGAAGCTAAAAAATATTTTAAAGGATTAATTATTGCAGGGAAAATGCATGCAGCTGGAATCGATGAACCAATCGTTGATATGAATAGTATCAAAGAGTTCATTGAAGCAGGGGCAGATGTTATTTTAATGCCAGCAGTTAATACAGTTCCTGGTTTATCTGAACAAGAAGTGACAGAAGCTTGTCGTTATATTAAAGCTCATGGGGCTTTATCATTAAGTGCGATTGGTACAAGTCAAGAAGGTGCAGATGAAGGAACAATTCGTGAAATTGCTTTATTAAATAAAAGATGTGGAATTGATATTCAACATATTGGAGATGCAGGATTCTGTGGTATTGCCTTACCTGAAAATATTATGGCATTATCAATTGCGATTCGTGGTAAAAGACATACTTATCATAAAATTGCTTCATCAATTAATAGATAGAATGTCATTTATATAAAAGTGATAGGAGTGTTATATAAAAATGACTGTGACAAATAATTCTAATTATTTGTTGCAGTTTTTTCTTTTTTTAATGTATTATTATTTATAAGTTTAGTATTTGTATTTTATAAAACAAATTAAAGTTCACTTTTTTGTTTTATATAACACTTATTTTGAAATATGAACAACGAGACACGAGGTCTAAGTATATAATATACACTGTATTATCAAATAAGTACTTTTACTAAAGAATTTTTTAATAAAATTATAAAGGAGGAAATGGTTATGAGATGTCCTGCATTTGAGAGTTTAATTAAAGATATGAAAAAAAATGAGATCGATAAAGAACATTATTCCTTTGTGTATAATGGTTTTCAATTTGATACTATTTTATCTATTGTTACAGGCGGTTATGAAATCCTTGTCGCAATTCATACACATAATTGGGGATGTGTTTTAAAAATGGATGATGATTTTATTGTTGATATGCCAGATAATAAATATTTTGAACTTTGTAGAATACTGAAATTAAACTATGCTGAAGATGGTTTTAATTCTTCAAAGTTTCTTAAAATGCTCTCTGAAAAAGCACCTAAACATTCTAATAGACAAGGTGTTGAATATACTGATTTACGTGCATATCTTCCATATCGCAATGTAGATGAAGCGGAGAGAATATATTTCTGTGGTTGGAATGATCATACAAGAGATCATCGAAGAGCACGTAATTTTGACAAAACGGAATTTTATTTTGGTAAAAAGGTGGCAGACTATTGTCGTGAGCATAATATTAGTTCATTGTGGACTGATAATCCTCGTAATGAAATAAATCCAAATAATCCTGAAGAATAGTTTTATTAAGATACTTCATATTTTTGTTGAATTTTCTATAGAAGAAAATGATGAAAAGAAATGGTACAGGGCGCATGCTAGTTCTTTATGGCAAGAAGGTCAATATGTTGGAGCGATTGGACAAATAGAAAAGGCAAGTCGTATTCCTAAATTTACTCAAAAAAATGCCCTGCTTCAATATGATGATCAACAAATCGATGATGCCATTAAATACCTCAGTGAGATCTTTGACAGTGCACGATTGACCGATGTAAGAAATTATTCAGTTATTTATGCTACAAAACATGGATTAGAAAAGACCAAAGAAAAATGTTTCAGGTTTTGGGAAAGAAGAGAATCATGTATAAACTGTATTGCGCGAAAAGCTTACGAGAAAAAAGGACAAGTTGTTAAATTAAAATTTGTAGATCGTAATGTTTATGGAATCATTGCAGAATACATCGAGATCAACCGTCAACCTTATGTTTTAGAAATCGTTTGTCATACAGAAGAAAATGTTCTTCTATCATCTTATGGAAAATCACAGTTCATAGATAAAATAAGCAATTACAACAAACAATATTATCAAGATGTTTTGACTAAAACCTATGATCGAAGATATTACGAAGAATACGTTAGAAATATGAATAACATTATCACTTTAGCGATAATCGATGCCAATGGCTTTAAAGAAATCAATGATCATTTTGGACATGCAGCAGGTGATGAGGCTTTAAAAAACTTTCTAAGGCCATTAAAGATTGCATTAGAAAAGATGATTATCTTATCCGTTATGGTGGAGACGAATTTATACTTGTTTTCCAAGATATCGAATATGGTGATTTTAAAATGTTACTTAATAGAATTTCTGATCATGTACAAAACATCTTTGTTGATGATGATGTTCAGCTCTCTGTTTCTATTGGTGGTATGTATAACATAAACAACATCGATGAAGCTCTCGCATATGCAGACAAGCTTATGTATCAAGGAAAGAAAAAGCATAAAAAGTTGTTATAGAAAAGAAATAACAGTTTTTAAATAGATAAAGCGGAGGATACTTTTATGGATAAAGTGATTAGATCATTCATTGTTTTATTTGTGCTGCTTATAGCAATAACAGGCTATCATAAATCATATGACCAATCACATAATGCATCAACTATTAACAAT
>ERZ1673738.751-NODE-751-length-54947-cov-8.083965_pt1 | contig 54947 bp, 34 predicted proteins | sample MGYA00580198_ERZ1673738 | MGnify/ENA primary metagenome ERZ1673738 (study PRJEB41218, sample SAMN15661784) | gut metagenome | host: Homo sapiens | place: Canada: London | collected 2015-08-20/2019-03-30 | study: EMG produced TPA metagenomics assembly of...
CTTTCAACTCGATTTCTTCTAACAATTTTTCGGCGTCGTCGTTAAGAAAACGTACAGCCTTTACGTTACCGTTACGGGCAATAACGTACTCAACTCCGGGGTTGATTTCCATTGTCACCGTTCCGACTTCCGCTTCCGTGTTATTGCAACCGACGAGCGGAATCAAGATACCGATACATAGTGCCAAAGTCACCAATGTCGTAAGCCATCTGAATTCAACTTTTTGTCGTTTCATAGATAAATATCCTCCTTTTCGAGAAATTTTTTAAGTTCGTTGCGCATACGAAACAATAACGACTTTATTTTGCTTTCTCTTTCGCCGTACATATCCGCAATATCCCGTATCGAATACAAGAACCAGTATCTGAGAATAAAGATATTGCGTTTCGTTTTTGCCTGAGCGAACAAAAAACGATTTATTACGGACACCAACCACGCTTCTTCCGCAACTTGCTCAACGCCTTTAACGTTGGGGATACAGTTTTCCAATTCGGACAGAGCAATTTCAACTTGCCCTCCCCCGCGCTTTGCGGCATGGTTGCGCTTGTAACGATTCAAAGCGAGGTTGCGAGTGATTTTTCCGAGAAACGCATCCAATCTGTTCGGCCTTTGAGGGGGAATACTGTTCCACGCACGCAAATAAGTATCGTTGACGCATTCTTCCGCATCAAAATAGTCATACAAAATATTGTAAGCGATGATGTGACAGTAGTTTCCGTATTTTTCTGCCGTTGCAGATATTGCGCGTTCTTCTTTTGCCCAGTACAAAGCAATAATTTCCTGATCGTTCATAACGTTCCTTTTCATTGTGCAACGTCCTTTCACCTATAAAGACAACAAAAAAATTGTCTCGTTGCATGAAAACATAAAATTTCTAAAAAATTCCTTTTGATACAAAAAAAGCGCAAGGGAAAAATTCTTTCTCTGCGCTTTTAGACTAAACGTAATTCATAGGCGGTTACCTCCCGTCGAGAGTTTATGTTTTAATTATGTTGGTATCTATTCTCGTTCTGCCTCTCTAAAATTGTTTTTGCTAATTTGGTATTTCCTAATAAAGCGCAATCCTACAATTTAGTTTTAATAATTCCCTAGGGTTAATTTAGTCATCACTAATAATTTTTGCGAGTATGACGGCGGCTAATTATGCGTTAAACGACACTCACTGTACGTACACTATGGAACCTGCACTTTAACTACGGATTTTTTACTACGGCTTTTGGCTGTAATGTAGTTTTATTTGCTAAACCTTATCCTTTCTTTTTGTCGCCGATAGACGAACTTTGTCTGGACAACTCTTCAAAGCGCAACTCTGCCGAGATTTTGTCCAGTATGCGTTTCATTGCAACGTCCATCTGGCTGTCCTCACGGTAGTCGCACTTGACGTAAAAGTCTACGCGTTCCTCGTCCACAAGGTACCTCGCGTCCTCCGGTCTGCGGTAAACGCCCACCGCATAGCCGCCGCGAGTACGGGTCAACTTCATGCTGGGCACGTCGGTAAGTCCGTCGCCGATGTAAATCATGTTGGAAAAGGGCACCACGCGTTCGTCGGCGGGCATGTACATGTTAAGTTGTTTGTCCTCGGACGTGTCCTCGATACCTCTGTTTATGCGGTACAGAAACTGCGTTTTGTTGGTGTAGTTGATGGCAACCGACGGCCACACGGGTTCGCCGTTGTCGTCGTAAACGTAGTCACAGGCGAAAATGTTGAAAAACTCCTTGGCAATCGGGCAACCCTCTATCATGGGTTTAAGCCCGCAGGAAATAATGTAATGCCGCACTTGCAGCCCCAGCGACGCGCCGTAGGCATTGATACGCCTGAACCACCCCTTGACACCGTCGAAAAATTTGACGTCGTGTCCCATTTCCGCCAGTTTGTCACGGGTCAGATGAATATCCTTTTCCTTGGCTTTGGTTGCCATAAGGTACATGTATGCAAGGATGTGATCCATGTCGTATTGGTGCGCCAGTTGGTCGCTTTGCTTCCAGAAGTCCGTCGGGCTCATCCCCAGCGACGGAATGAAGGTAAATTCCTGCATGTCCTTGGTGGACAGCGTGTTGTCGAAGTCGTAGATAAGCGCAACTATGTTGTGATTCATATACGTGCCTCCCGAAATGCGCCGCCGCGACAGCGTTTGCCGCTTTGTCGCCGATGCATCCGATATTATCGATTTTACGTACATATTGTAACACATATACGCAAAGTTTGCAATACGTATGGAAAATTTTTGGTAAACCGATGCCCGTTTATCCCCGCAAAAACGGTAAAATTGCCGCAAAACGACGGACGAAACGGGCAAAAAGCAGGCACTTTTTTTACCACGACACAAAACTGCGCTTGCAAAAGTACGCAACCCGGTGTACAATGTCGGTATGAAACTGACGATAAACATCGACGCCGCGCACGACGGCAAGACAATAAAACAATTGTTTGCCGAAAAGGGTTACAGTCTGGAACTCATCAAAAAATTTAAGTACGACGGCGCAATAGAGGTAAACGGCGAGCGCAAAACCGTACGTTGGGTACTGCGCGAAGGCGACCTGCTTGTACTGGAAGCCAACGAAAGCGCGGCGCACCCCGTGCCTGCCGAAACTCCTGCGGTAATCGTGTACGCCGACAACTATCTGTACCTTGCCGACAAGCCCTACGGAATAAACACCCACCCCGACCGCGCGCACAAAGACGACACGCTGGCAAACAGGCTTGCGGCCACTTTCGGCGCAGATTTTGTAATGCACGTAACCACGCGGCTTGACCGCACGACAAGCGGACTGGTGCTTGGCGCATTCGACACGCTGACCGCGGAAAAGTTGAATTCCATGCAACTGCGCCACGAAATACACAAAACATACCTTGCCGTTGCGGAAGGCATTGTGACCGACGACCATGGCGAAGTGGCGTTGCCGCTTGCCCGAGCCGATGAACAGAACAAAACCGTTGTAAAAGGCGACGGCAAACCGTCGCTGACCGAATACCGCGTACTTCAACGGCTGTACGACAGAAACCTTACCGAAGTGTCGCTTGTCCCGCACACGGGGCGCACTCACCAACTGCGCGCGCACATGGCGGCAATCGGGCATCCGCTGCTCGGCGACGTGTTGTACGGCGGCAACGAGGCGGACCGCATTTATCTGCACTGCACCGCGCTGGATTTTGTCCACCCTATTACCGGCGAACGCATAGCAAAACAAAGCCCCTGTCCGTGGAAAATGTAAATATTTTTTGCAAACGTATTGATTTTTTGACTACAAAAGCCCCGACCGCGGTCGGGGCTTTTTGATTGTTTTTTATTGTATTTTCTTGTGGGAAACCCCTTTTTGAAAAAGAGGGTTTTCCCGCGCCCTTTCCCCAAAAACTTTGAGTGGGAGGGAGGGCTGGGAAACTATACCTACTCTTATCCGAATTACTTCGCTAGCACAAATTCCACCGTTGTCGCCTCGTTTACATCGGCGTTAACTTCCACGGTAAGCAGGCGACTGTCGGCGGCATAGTTGCTGTCGGACAGCGGGAATTCGCTCTTCTTGCGACTGCGAAGCATTGCCTTGACGGGTGCGCCATTGACAAGCACTTCCTTTACCTCGGCGCAATCGCCCAACAGGTGGTACTTCACCTTTATTTTGCGAGTTTTGCATGCGTACTTACCCTTAAATTCGCCCTTTGACGCGCCGAGTGTAAGCACGATTTTGTTTTGTTTGTCGTCGTAGCCGAGAGCATATTCCGTCGTGCGGAATTCGCCGATTTTGTACGCCGTCGTGTTGCGGTCGTCCTCGTACACAAAGCCGCTGTCCGTCGCGTTCCTTGCAGGGAAAACGTCCACCGTCAGTTTGTCCCACTTCTGCGCCTTGGTGTTGTGCGCGTTGCGAGCCGTCACGATTGCGCCGCCCATGCGCACAAACAGAGGCATTTGCGTTACGTCGTCCGTCTTGACTCGTACCGTCTTTCCGCCTTCGAAGGTTTTGCCTGTAAACAGGTTCATCCAACGTCCGTGCGGCAGGTAAACGTTGCGCATCGTAAGGTCCGCCACGTTGACGTATTCCAAGCCGAGCGCCGCTTCGCCGCCTCCCTGGAAATACTCGATACGTACCTTGTGCATTGTGTTTGCCGTCAGTCTGCCTGCACAGAAACGCATTGCAGGGTGTTCCGTCCAGTCGTCCACGCGCTGTTCGCCTTCCACCCACACGCGCACGCCGTCGTCGGAAACAACGTACAAAGCCACGTCATGTTTGGGGCAAAGCACCGCTTCGACAACGGCGGAAAAGTTGTACACGGGTACTTCGGGCTCAGGTGAAACGTGGTTGCAATCGATGTCCAGCGTGGAATACTTTGTTTTAAGCAAAGGTTCGCCTTTTAACTCGCAACCGTCGTAGTAGGTGACACTTACCGGCGTAATATAGTCGTTTTGCGGCACTTTACGTACTTCGCCGCCAACTACGGGCGCAACGAGCAGGTTGTTGCCGATCATGTACTGCGACGTGCAGGCAAGTGCCTTTTTGTCGTCGGGGTAGTTCCAGCCCATGCTGCGGCAAACGGGGCTGCCGTCACGATAGGACTTGTAGGCTTCGGTATAAATAAGCGGAAGCAGACGGTAACGCAGATTGATGTAATCACGCGTCGCGTCCTCGACATTTTTGTCGTCGTAAGCCCACGGCTCGCGGAAACGCCTGACCGTGTTGGTGCAATGCGGACGAAGCACGGACGCAAGCGCGCCGAACTGCATCCAGCGCAGGTACAAATCCTTGTCGGGGTTGCCGGTGTGACCGCCGCAGTCGGGGTGCGCATACGGAATGGCGTTGTCGCCGCAACGAAGCATGTCCGTCACCGCTTCGGCAAGGGCAAAGTTGTCGCTGCCGACGTCTCCCGTCCACTGGATGGAATAACGGTGGCTTGCGCTGTTGCCAATGCCGTAGTAACGTCCGTTTACGATGTTGTCCACGTTGGACATGATGTCGGGACGGCGGTAAACGACATTGTTTTTAGCCTTCTTTTGCCACGCGTGCTTTGTAACTTCGCTGAAAATGTACATGCCCCACGTTTCCGGTGCAATGCCTTCCGCAGGCGACACAAGTTTGGTGTGCCAGTTGCGGTCGTACCACCAGGTGTCAAGTCCGTTTTCCAGGTGCTCGGCAAGGCGCATTGCGCGGTAGGCAACTTCCTTGGGGTCGATACAACTTGCGCAGCCGTCCTGCGGTTCCGGGTGGTCGTTAAACATTACATCAACGCCGTGGTCGTGCGCAAAGCGGTAGTAGCCGTTCATGTCGGGGAACAGATTTGTGTCCACATCGTAGCCAATGCCGCGGTCGCTTGCCATGCGCCAGTCGGTGTCCAGTACGATGTTGTCCAGTGGCACGTCGTGTGCTTCGAAGTCAAGTATCATCTGCTCGGCTTGCTTTTGGTCGTACTTGTAGTAGCGACTGTTCCAATTGCCGAGGGTTGCAAGACGTACCAGTTCCGCACGCCCTGTCAGTTCCACATACAGTTTGCGAAGTTTTGCGGCGTTTTTGCGACAGACAAGCAGGTACACGTCCTGCGCCTTTTCGTCAATTACAAAGCCGTTGTTTTTCTGCGTATTCGGTGCATAGCCGCCTTCGGGCAAAAACACACGCGGATTGTCGGCAAGGGCAAATACGTCGGGCGTTTTGTCAAGGGACGGAAGTTCGCCGCTGTTACGCAAATTTTTGTATACGTATGCAATTTTTCCGTCCAGAATGAGTTTTGCACCGCTAAGATTTTTGGCTTCGGCGGGTACAAAGAACGTAATGTCGCCGTGGGTTACGTATGCGCCGTCGGACTTTTCGTTGACGGTGATTTCAACGCCGTCAAAAGCCGTTTTGTTTGCGACAAGCATTGTGTCGCCGTCGCAAAAAACGCCTTTTTTGCCTGCTTCCAGACGAACGATATCTTCGCTTAAAAATTGAATTCTTATGTTATCTCTTACAAATTGTTTCATTTTTTCTCCTTTGCTCGGGAAAATGTTGACCTTCACATTATATATTATCCGCAATAACAATGCAAGCCCTATCGGAAATTTTGTAAAAGTCAGTTTATTTTGTAAAATAAACAACCCCTTGTCGGCTGACAAAGGGTTGTCTGAATTAAATATTTGATTTAGCGATTATAACTATATTTGATTCAGCGACTTTTCGAGCACCTGCTTGCCGACGGACGGCTACGGTGCACACAACCTTTCGGGCGACCTCTCTCGCCCGCAACAAAGCCGTTTTGCACTATTATTCCGAGCGCAGACAAGTGACGGGGTCCTTCTTGGCGGCAAGACTTGCCGGGATAAGTCCCGCGATAAGAGTAAGCGCAATGGACAACACAAACATACCCAGCACAACGGGCAAGGTAAACAGCACGATGTTTGTTACGTCAAACAGGTTGTGCAAGACAATGTTGACGATAATGCCGACAATGACGGCAAACACAATGCCGATTACACCCGCCAATGCACCGATAATGGAAGTTTCCGTGTTGAAAATGGTCGAAATATCCTTTTTGCGTGCACCAAGGCTGCGCAACACGCCGATTTCTTTGGTGCGTTCGATTACCGAAGTGTAGGTTGTCACGGCAATCATAACGGTGCTGACGATAAGCGACACCGCAGAGAAAGCAACCAACACCCAGGTGGTGACGTCAATCATGGTGGACATCATGGACAGCGCAACGCCCTGCAAGTCGGTGTAGGTCACCTTCGCGTCGGGATCGCTTTCGTGCGCGGCGTTCCACTCGTCAAGATAAGCGGTGATTTTGTCCTTTGCCGAAGCGTTTTGCGGGAAGATGTCGATTTTGTCGGGCAGATTGCTGCCGCCGAGAGTTTTCAGTACGCTTTCGTACGTAGCGGAACTGCCGACGGCATCGGCGAATTTCTTACCGGTAAGAATGTTGACGTCGGGGTTTTCTTTCTGCGCCTTAACCACGTCGGAAGAGAGCGAATCGGCAAGCAGTCTGTCGGCAAGCGCGACGGAATACAGCACGCCCGTTTCCGCAAGTTTTGCCGAGTCGTCGCTTTTGCGCCGCACAATGCTTGTAACGCGCAAGGTAATTGCATTTGTCGATTCGCATGCGGCCTTGATGTCCGCCCGTGAAGTAATCGCAGCATAGTGGCCGTCTTCGTTGGGCAGATAGTAAGCGTTGTTGAGTACCAGTTTGTAGGTGCGTCCGACAAGATCGGCATAGGCAATTTCTTTGTAGTTGTCGCCGTCAACTTCCGCATTTATGCCAAGTGCCGTAAGCAAAGTTGTAGACATGCGGTTGTACTTGTCCACGACAAGCGCGATTTCGTTTTCTTCCGTGGGGTAACCGATTGTCGAATCCGTCTTGTACAACACATCGTAGTTGTCGGCAAACATTTCCTGCGAACTGACCATACCGGTGGCGTTGGAAGCAAACCGCGACAGGTGCGTATAGTTGCCGTCACTACCGATTACAAAAGCATTGACGGACAAATTGTAGGTAAAGTCCAGCGTCTTGTACAGCGTTTCGTCCATGTTTTTGACGTAGGCAACATATTCTTCCGTAATGTTGTTTTCTATGTACGATATCATGGCAGGCTTGTATGGCTTGACCGCTGTCGTGTCCGATGGGTACGGGTCGAGTTTGTTGGTAAACGCCTCGCCGCTCATCATACTTTCGAAGTCGACTGCACGGGTGGAAACAGTAATAGGCGTATCGCCCATTGCCTGCCGCTGGACGTTGTCTACGTACGCCGTCATGCCTGCGCTTATTGCAAGCACCAGCGTAACGCCGAAGATACCGATACCGCCCGCAAAGGACGTAAGCAACGTGCGTCCCTTTTTGCTAAGCAAGTTTTTGAACGACAACACAAACGCCGTCCAAAGCGACATTTTGCTGCGCTTTTTGCCTTTTGACCTGCCACTTTTGGTAGTTGAATGTGCGTTACTGTCACATTGCACACTTGCCTGTGTGTCGGCTGCGTCTTGTGCGGCAGGCGTTGCTTCGGATGAGGTGACGGTCGGCTGTTCGCCGTCAAATGGGTTGGTGTCGGACACGATTTCGCCATCCAGCAAACTGACTATTCGGGTGCTATACCGCTCGGCGAGTTCCCTGTTGTGCGTGACCATCACCACAAGACGTTCCTCGGCAATTTCCTTGAGAATGTCCATTATCTGCACGCTGGTTTCGCTGTCAAGTGCGCCCGTCGGCTCGTCGGCAAGAATGATGTCGGGGTCGTTGACGATGGCGCGAGCAATGGCTACGCGCTGCATCTGTCCGCCCGAAAGTTGGTTGGGGCGTTTCTTCATTTGCTTGGCGAGCCCCACTCGTTCGAGAGCAACCTTTGCCTTGGCGATGCGTTCGGCTTTGCTTGCGCCTGCAAGAGTCAGCGACAACGTAACGTTGTCAAGAATGTTCATGTGCGGGATGAGGTTGTAACTTTGAAACACGAAGCCGATGCTGTGGTTGCGGTAGGTGTCCCAGTCGCTGTCGCGGTAATTTTTGGTGCTGACGCCGTTGATTACAAGGTCGCCGGACGTGTAGCGATCCAAGCCGCCGATGATGTTGAGCAAGGTTGTTTTGCCACAACCCGACGGACCGAGAATCGACACAAACTCACTTTCGCGGAAACTGACGGACACACCCTTGAGAGCGTGCACCGTAAGGTCACTTGCCACGGGGTAGTCTTTTTTAATATTTTTAATCTGAAGCATAAACGTAACTCCTTGATTTGCCTTTGCTCCGAGCCTGGTAGCGACCACGTTGCCGCCAAACTCACGCACGCCGCCACACACAACGACGGGTGCAATTACGAATTTTCCACAATTGTAAAACAGTTGACTTAAAACATGCTTGATGCACAAAACGGTTGCCGCAATTTTTGCAACAACCGTTTATTTTACAAAAGATTGTAAGCCCCCTACTTTTGTATACACATTATTTACGCCTTCTGACGATATTTGCGATGTTCCGCGCCAATCCGCGAAAGCCTTGGCAGGATTGCCTGTCTGCAAACGTTTTAAGAATATTTTTCCGTATCGGCGGACGTTTTGGTTTGTTCTGCTCACTATCACAGAAATTTTGACCGTTTTTATTCCACTCACAGAAATTTTGGTGTTTTTAATCCGTGCACAGAAATTTTGACCGTATTTTATCCGCTCACAGAAATTTTGACCGTTTTTATTTCGCACTCAGGAATTTTGGCGGCGTAGATGTGTGCAGATGACCGCAACAGGCGAAGCGACGGCGAGCGAGTGTACTAAGGCGTACATGAGCAAGTCGTCGCGAACACGTAGCGGTCAGATGTGCGCATATACGCCGCCAAAAACTTAGGCGATTTCCAGGGCTAAAACCATCATCTCATGGAACGAGTTTTGCCTTTCTTCGGAAGAAAGTTCCTCGCCCGTCAAAAGGTGGTCGGAAATAGTGCAGATGCAGAGTGCGTTTTTGCCTGCTCGGGCGGCGTTGAGGTACAGCGCGGCAGATTCCATTTCCACTGCAAGCACGCCCATTTTTCCCCAGACTGCACTGCCTGCGCCGTCGTCATAAAAGGTGTCGCTGGACAAAATGTTGCCCACTTTGTAGGTGTAACCCAGTTCCTTTGCCTTGGACACAGCTTTTTCCAGCAGGTCGTAACTGCAAATGGGCGCAATTGTGCCGGGCATGCCGAATTGATGCGCGAAGTTACTGTTGGTGCACGCGCCCTGTCCGAACACGAGATTGCGAAGTTTCAGGTCGGGATGTATCGCACCTGCCGAGCCGATACGAATAATGTTTTCCACACCGTAGAAGTTGAACAGTTCGTAACTGTAAATGCCGATTGACGGAATACCCATGCCGCTTGCCATGACTGACACGCGCTTGCCCTTGTAGGTGCCCGTGTAGCCCTGCACGCCGCGCACGTTGTTGACAAGTACGGGGTTTTCAAGGTAATGTTCGGCGATGTACTTTGCGCGGAGCGGATCTCCCGGCATAAGCACGGTAGGTGCAAAGTCGCCTGCTTTGGCGGATATGTGAGGGGTAGGTATTGGCATAATGTTGACCTCCTTAAATGTTTTCCGTTGCCCAAACAACCTTATGATTGTAGTAATATTATACAAATTTGCACGCGTTTTGTCAACAGCGACTTTTCGAGGCGGCGTTTCACGGCAATTGCTCACACTGGCAACGCACGACATTTACACACAGAAGAAATACTCAAAATACCACTTTTTGACTTTACATGCACCACTTTTGCGAGTTAAAAGCGTTTACATGTACGTTAATACAAAACGATTGATTTTGCCACGTCGTCCGTTTTACGGGGTTTCAATTGTCGCTCAAGCGGCGTTGCCGTCACAAAAAAAATCAATACGTAACATGTTTTCGCATAAAATAAAAGTCGAATATCTGCTCGCCGCAGGGCATTTCCGACATGGCTTTGCGCAGCGATTCCATGTCGTAGGGTGCGGAAACACGACGATACGACCAGCCATTGTCGTCGTAGTCGATTACAATGCCCGTTGCTTCGGCCTCCGGGTGACAACCGACGCTGCCGACGTCCACATAAAGCATTTTGCCCTGAATGTCGCACTTCTCGTGCTTGTGCCCGAAAAACACCGCTTCGCCGTCAAAAGTATCAAAAGTTTTGTCCAGTCCTTTCGCCGTGGGGTGTTGCTCAATCCATTTGAAACAGATGTCGGCAACGGTTTTCGGCGGATTGTTGCGGTCGTAGGCGTAATGCACAAACTGCAATTTTGCACCGCCGCAAATACGCTCGGCATACACTGGAAACCTTGCAACAATCTGCCTGTCGTCCTCCGTCAAGCCGCCAAAAACGAACTTTTTGTGCTCCGTCGGCACGTGAGACAGGTGCTTGGCAATGTAGTCGTTCATTACAAAGTCTTTGTCATGGTTACCCATAAGCATGGTTACGTTCGGCGTTTGGCACAGCAAATGCAGGCACTCGGCAGAGTACGGTCCCATGTCCACAACGTCCCCGAGATGCAGTATTTCTTCAACTTTTTCCGCTTGCAGGCGCGCCAGAATCGCCTGCAACGCAGGCAGGTTGCCGTGTACGTCTGTAATTACTCCTATTTTTCTCATTTCTCAATCCGACTTTTCGGGCGCGACGTCTGTCTTTTCGCAGAAAAGCTCACCTTTTTTCCGTCTTTCGCTTCCGCGCTAACCTTGCCGCGCCGCTTGCAGGTCTGTCTGCCATGGCGACAAATGTCGTACAAAACAAAAACGCCGTCCGACAAATGTCGTAACGACGCATTGTTCATTTGTCTTGTCATCATCGTTACCATGTAAGGTGCGTTCCGTCCGGGATTACAAGCCCCGTCGGTGCACCCCGATGATGTTAAATTTTACCAACTTACCGCGCAAAATGCAAGCAAATCGCAACAAATTCGCACAGGAGCCGTACATTATTTTGCAAAATTTTCCTTTACAAACTTGCGGTAGTCCACGTACTTCATGGGGCGGGAGAAGTAGAAGCCCTGTATCACGTCGCAGCCCAGTGCCTTCAGGCGGTCGTAATCTTCCTTGGTTTCCACGCCCTCTTGCGTTACCTTGACGCCCATCTTTTTGATTACGTCGATTGTACTGCTTAGCAACAGTTGGTCGCGCTCGAACGACGTGCCCTTGCCAAGGAAGAATTTGTCCAGTTTGATTTCGTCCATTTCCAACGTTTTTAGCACGTTGTAACTGGAATATCCCGTACCGAAATCGTCCAGCGAGCACAAAAAGCCCGCCTTGTGCAACTCCGCAATAATGCGCGCCAGATAGTCGTAGTCTTCGTAAGCAAAACTTTCGGTAAACTCAAGCGTGATAAAGTTTTCGGGGATGTTGAATTTCGTCCGTATGCGCTTGTAGTAGTCCGTAAAGTCGGGCTGAATTGCCGTAACGCGCGACACGTTGACGGAAACGGGATACGCCTGTCCGTGTCCGGCAACCGTTTCGGCGATGTTTTCGCAAGCGCGGAAAAACACGAATCTGTCCAGACGGTCGATGAAACCGTTCTCCTCGAACACAGGCAAAAACTCAGCAGGCTGACGGTATGTGCCTTTTTTCGAGTCGTACCAGCGTACCAGAATTTCGCTGCCGTCCATGTCACCGCGTTTCAGGTTGTACTTAGGCTGGTAAAACAGGTGGAATTCACTGTTTTCCAAAGCCGATTCCATACGGCTTTCGATTTCCGCGCGGCGAGAGTAACTTTCGCCAATAACGTCGGCGTAGTAATGCACCGCAAAAGTGCCGTTGGGCATCGTGACGGAGCTTTCGGTCAGTTTCAGTTTGTCCAGCATCGCCTGCACCTTTTCTTCGCGGCTTTCAACCTCGTAGGCGCAGAATATCATCGTAATGGTAAAGTCCTCGTCCGGCAGTTCGTCAAATTCGCCTATAACGCGGTAAATCTTGCCCAGGCGAATACCGAGTTCCTTGCGGTTGCGGTAATTGAGCAACACCAAAAATTCGCCTTCGGAAGAGTAGCCGTATGTTTCGCCCGGGCGCATGCTTGTTTGCAGTATGTTGCGCTCGTGTTTAAGCAGATTGTGCGCCTTTTCGTCGCCGAATCTACCTTCAAGGTAGCCGTAGTTGTTGATACGCAGCGACACCAGCACGAATGTACTGTTTTTGTGACGACGAAGCAATTCGGGCACGTCCTTGCGGAACTTGGTTGCCGTTGCGCACTCCAACTCCTCGTTGATCATTTCGATGTTGTAAATAATTTTGTTTGTTTTGCGCCTGTCCAGAACAAACACACAGCCGAAACCGACAATAAGCAGCGACAGCCCCACCAGCGCGCCGCTGATTTGCGTACTCATTTCAAAGCCGCTGCCGTACACCGTTGACAGTTTGTACACGTCAAACAAAAACGCATTGCCGTTTTCCTTGCCGAAAAATCGCACGACTGCGACGTAGCTTTCGGTGCCGTAAGTGAACATTGCCGAGCCGTCGGTGCCGTTGGCGATACATTTTGTCAGCGACTTGTACGCCGTTTCATCGGTAACGTACGCCGACAAAAAGCCGCTTTGCACGGGTTCAGGTCCCACGTCGAAGGTGTCGGTGTTTGTCATTCTGCGCAAAATTTGTCCGTCGCTGCGGCACAGCAACACAAATTCGCTTGCCGAAACCGACGTGTTGTCTTTCTGCGAAAGGTCGCTTGCCCACAGTACATTGACGTCGTACACTGCGACAATGCCGCTAAGCGCACCTTCGGACACGGGCGCATACACGCCTACCGACATCAGTCTGTTGTCAAACTGGAACGCGCCTGTCAGCATGGTCGTTTCCGCGTCGGCAAGTTCCGCCAGACCCGGGTAAACCGTCACTTGCTCGTCGTTGTAGTCGTACAGTTTGCCGTCCGCGTAATACATGATGTCGGCAAACATTTCACCGGCGAAGTAGTCCGACGTGCGCGCAACACGCACCTTGTCCGCCGCCGTCCGGGCGTCGGTGATACCGTCCAACGTTTGCGCAAACAGCGCGACTTTTGTTTTTACCGCGTCCGTTTGCCTTTTCACCGACATGCTTTGTCTGTCGGTGTGGTACTCGGCACGTTCCACCGCCTGAGCGTTGACCGACGACGAAAACCCGTTTTGCAACGCCAGTACCTGGACAAAAAAGCCTAAGCAGACCAACATGACGACAATAAATATCAATGTACTGCCGTGTTTTTGAAAAAATTCTCTCATAGGATTGTCCCTTTACTTAGCGATGTTACTTTGTGTGCGTGAAGATGTTTTTCGGGGGCCCTTTTTGTCAAAAGTGGTTTCCCCGTGCCCCTTCCTCAAAAACTTTGAGTACGAGTGGGGGATATTTTTTTTGGGGGGGGTAGCAAAACAAAGTTGCGTACTAACCCGATTTACAGAACGCTGTAAATCACAAAGTGGACAGAAACAACATATTATCGGTCGGATTGACCGTTGTTGTCGTCCGATTGCGATTGCACTTCCTTATTGTTTTTTGTATCGTCGTTGCAGCCAAGTCCTTCGCGGTTAAGCCGCGCAACTTCTTCGGCTACAAGGCGTTCGATTTGTTGCTGTTTTGCATTGTCGTCATTCTCGCCGATGTCGGACCTTGCCGCGCGCACGAGGTCGGGAATGTAGACAAAACTCATTGCCAGCACAAATACCAACGCAATCATTGCTATACCTGCCCATGACGAAAATACGCGCCCGAACCAGGTAAGCAGCGGCAAGTTGCCGGTGTAGACGGCAACCACGTCGTCGGGGCGGACAATCCACGGGTCGGTAACGTTTGCCGTGTTGTCGCCCTTTGTTTTGTAGCCGCCGTCAACCACCGCTTCTATTCGGTGAGTGACAAGCAAACCGTACACCGCCTGCGATTTGTCGGTGCAAACAAAAGTAATTACGTTGCCGACAGACAGGTTTTGCCCGTCGCTTTTGACTACCGACACGAAACTGCGCGTTTCGATTGTCGGTTCCATGCTGCCCGTTTCCACCCACAACACAGCACGGTTGAAGATGAATGTCGGGCGTCCGCTATTTTTACCCGCCAGCGACACCACCACAAGCGCAAGCAACACGACAATCACGACTACCCACACAATGTTGGCAATTTTGCTTAACGTATTGTTTTTTTTCATTGTTTTTTCTTTTTTTCGTTACGCTTGTCGCGACGGTAACGCCCGAACAAACGCGAGAAAAATCCCTTTTGTGTGGGCGGCTCGTCAGGCTCTTGCGACTTCGACATATCTTTGATAAACTCTCCCGAGTCGTCGATACCGTAATCGGTGGGCACGTCGTAACTGTGCGGCGCAACCTGCACGATGTCGGGCAACGTTTCCTGCTCGGCACGCGAATTCGCAACAAGGTTTTCGGCGTTTTCAGCCTGTTCGTCAGCCGTGTCTTCGGCCACAACGGACACGACAACGGGTTCGGCTGCGACGGTTGCCGTCTGTTCGACGGGCTTCGGACTGCCGTGATACAAATCGCCTGCGGCGGCTTCCGCCATTTGTTCGGGCGTAAGGGATTGCCGCGCTTCGTCCGCGCCTGTCGCATAATCGGGATAAGCGGGGTTTGTTTCGTTTTCTTGCGCTATGGCAGTAACGGTTTGCTTGCGTCTGATCCATCCTGCGGCAATCAGTTCGTCAACCGACATATACGCAAATTCGTCCACCGTATGCAAAATTTGTTGTTTCTTGCTCGGTTTAAGGTTGTATTCGACAACAAGTCCGTCGACAAGTTCCAACGCGTATTTTAGTCCGCGATCGCTCTTCACGCGAAGCAGCGAGGGCGTGTCCGCAACGGCTTTTCGTGCCGAAACATCACGCACAAAGTATTTTTCCGCAAGTCCTTCGGCAGGCAATGCCACGTAGAAGCACAGCGATTTGCCCGTAACGTTTATCCTTGCAAGGGTTGTGCGCCCGCGGTTGAATGTCGCGAAGCGGTTGCTTACGCGCAGTTTAACCTTGTTGTAGCCTGCCAGTTTGTTGACAATTTCCACGTAGTAGCGTTTCACTTCGTCCGTCGTCAGGCGCAAACGCGCGTTGAGCGTCTTTGTGTAGGCAACTCCACCGAAGCGAACGTCCGATGCTGCGTCCTCGTCGCTGTCTTCCGCAACGTCCGCGGCAACTTCGTCGTTTGCCGTATCTTCGTAGTTTTCGTTGCTGTCGGCAGTAACCGTCGGCTCGACTGTTTGTCCGTGTTCGGGCGGCGTAAAGCCGTCGGCATTTTTGAGTTTGATCCAGCCCTTTTCGATAAGTTCGGCAAATGGCATGCGTGCAAATTCTTCAACCGTATACGTTTTTTGCGGTTTTTTGCTCGGTACAAGGTTGTACTCGTCAACCAATGCATCCACAAGTTCCTGCGCGTACTTCAAGCCTCTGTCGCTCTTCACGCGAAGCAGCGAGGGCGTGTCCGCAACGGCTTTTCGTGCCGAAACATCACGCACAAAGTACTTTTCCGCAAGTCCTTCGGCAGGCAACGCCACATAAAAATACAACGTCTTGCCCGTAACGTTTATCCTTGCAAGGGTTGCACGTCCGCAGTTAAATGTCGCAAAACGATTGCTTATGCGCAGTTTAACCTTGTTGTAGCCTGTCAGTTTGTTGGCGACTTCCACAAAGTAGCGTTTTACTTCGTCCGTCGTCAGGCGCAAACGCGCGTTGAAAGTTTTTGTGTAACCCACACCCTTCCAACGTTCGTCCTCTTCAAGCGTGATATCGTCGTCGCTTTCGTCCTCGCCTTCAACGTAGTCGGTTTTGGTTTCCGCTTCAACAACGGGCGGCACATATTTTTCGTCGGCGGCAAGCGCAACGCGCAGGGCAAGTTCAATGTCGGTTTCACCCTCGTCTACCCTTTCTTCTGCCGCTTCTTCGTCATATTCCGACGGCGCAAAAGCAGGTAATTTGTCCACAATGCGTGGCTTGACGTCGGCTGTCGTGCGCCTGTTAAGCACACCGTCCTCGTCGTACTCGCCAAAGGCATTGTGTCGGAAAATCATGTACTGCATTGCGGCAGCTTTGGCAAGTTGACCGCAATATTGCTCGTCAACGTCCACCGCCTGTTGGTCAACTACCAAGCCGTAACCTGCATCGTCGTAACTTTCGATAAACTCCCACAGCGCAAGGCACTGACGGAAGTACTTGTTTTTAAGAATGGCGTTGGTGCGCATGATTGGCGGATTGACGTACTTGTGTTCCATCTGCACCACAAAATCGCTGCGCATATACTCGCCCACAACCATGCGGATACGCTGTATGCGCTTCCACAGTTCCGTGCCGACAACAGGGTTGCGCATTGTTTTGGCGGAGTCCTGCATGTACTGCACGTTGATTGTAACGCGTCCCTTGTTGTCACCGTCGTCAAAAGTGGACGTAAAGTTGATTTCGTCCACCGTTTCGTCCGCGCCGCGCCTGACCGCAACGTCGTAGCGACGTTCCACAAACATGCTAAGGCGCGCAAGCAAGGTGTTGAGAAACCTGTTTTCGTTGGTTTGTATGCTGTCGTCACGGAAGATGTTCAGCATCTTTTTGGGAATTATGTCGTCGCCGTCCGTGGTGATGTAGTTGGTGTGTTGGCACAGGTGCACCACCGATCGCCCGGTGATTTTTTTCGTCATCTCGATGGGCAACACTTCTTCCGTTTCGGCGATGTAGTGCGTGGGGTTGCGCACCAGTGTGTCCAGCGCGTCAAGGCAACTTTCTATTGCGGAAATCCACGCTTCGTCAATGCTGCGAAGCATCGTTTTGCGGCTGAAAGATACGCTTGTGTCGCCGCTGTCGATGTTTTCGAGAATGTCCTCGTAACTTTTGAATTTGCCAACCAGTTTGTTGACGGCGGCAACTGTTTCGGGATAAATGCCGTCGTTGTCGGAGTCCGCTTCGACGTGTTCTTCGGCAGGCGTTTTTGTCGCGACTTCTTCGCTGTCCGTCGCCGTGACGTCGCCATCGTTGTCGTCGGCTTCGTCAATGTCTTCGTTTTCCGCGACGGCAGCGGCATTTGCACCGCCGTTTTGCTTCAGCAGGCGGATAAGTCCGCGCGTCAGCAGGTTGTCGAAACTGTCCGACGGAAAGTCCTTTGCGTAAATTTCCGTGGCGTTTTCGCGGGCGACAAGTCCGTTTTCCGCGGCTATGCGGTCGATAAGGCGCAAAGCGTTGTTAAGCGCGCCGTCGCTGCGAATACGGAAAAGCGAAGGCGTTTTTTCGTACTTTCTGACGTCGGAAACGTCCTTGGCGCGATATTTGCCATCGGCAACGGCGCTCGGCTCGACAGGCAGATACAGACACAACGTCTTGCCGGTAATTGTCAGACGAGCAAACACGGTGCGCCCCTCGGCAAAACTTACGCCGTTCCAACGGGTGCGCGAACGAACGCGGTTGTAGGCGAGCAATTTGCTTGCGATGGCGGCATAGTAACGCTTGACGGACTCGTCGGACAAAGCCAGTTTTGCCACAAAAGACTTGCTGTAACGCAATTTGTCCGTCCAGTCAAGGCTGTTTTCGGACGAATCCGTGCCGTTGATATTCAGTTGTTTGTTGTCAATATCCGACATGAATCCTCCGCGTAATGTCGCAAAAAAGCGCATACGTATTTATTTTTCGGTGACGATTGAGTTAGTTGCAAGTGGAACACCGAAGCAAATCGGCAATCACACCGTGGCGGCAGAAACCGTCGTAGCCGCCTTGTTTGAAAAGCGTTGCCGAAGGAAGTTGGCGATTGTAGCGTGGCTGCCATTGTTCACCGACAGGGTTTAATGCAAGGGGTCCTGTCGAGGAATTGCCAATATGGGAGCGGCTGATGCCTCGCGCCGCTTCGCCTATTAAGGCTTTGTGGTAGGTACGCTTCCCAGCCGCAGGCTCGCGGACGATGTCCCTTTATTGGCAACACCTCGCCACCCCTGGATGTACTTATTAAATGTCCAGAGTTGCTTGCTTACTTTCGATTATTTTTTGGCGAACCAATGTCGCCACAATAAATTTACACCCTGTTCGTAATCCTTTTCACTCTTCGGGCAGGTTGACTTCGGCAAAATTGCCGCCACCGATACAACTTGCTGACAGTTGTACGTCGGCTTGCACTTTTCCGGCAAACTAACTTCGGCGTGACGTAATACAAATGACAAGTACGTAGCCACTTTCTTCGACAAGGCTTGTCGCTTACCCCCGCAACACCCTTCCCCGACCGCCCGCCCCTGGCGCGTGAGTACGCGCAATGAGATTTGCCTGTCGGCAAGTGAAATCTTGCTACGCAAGATGAAATCCAAATAGTTGGATGAAATCCCACTTCGTGGGGTTGTGAACGAACGAAGTGCAAATAAACAATATCGTGCGAGTGTACAAATATGTCTTGTTGAGCGGAACGAAGTACAGTCGAAATTTCACTTTGTCGCGCAAATTATTTGGCTTTTCCTACTAAACAACTAACAGTAGTTTCTTTGTTTTAGTAGGTGCACGCTCCGTGCTCCCCTAAAAAGGTACCTTTCGTTTGATACCTTGTGTTGCAATGACTTGATTGTAGACGAGTGGAACCCTTTCGGGGGATTGCCACGGCACGTTGTGCCTCGCAATGACATTTTCACATAAAGGGCTTTACAATTACCTGACCTTATTTTCTTTTAACAACCGACAACGTGCCCTTGACCATGAGGGGCGGGCGGTCGGGGTAGCGGCGCTGCGGGGGTATTACACAAATAGCATTACTGCCAACGACGTTGCACCACCACGCATAATTACGTCCGCCGAAGTTAACAAACTCGAAGTAGGTAAATCAGTCACAAACCTTTAGCCGATTTTTGCGATAGCAAACCGTGCCGAAGTCAGTGCGCTTGAAGTACACAAGCCGATTGCAAACTGTTAGTAAACGTTATCAGGGGTGGCGAGGTGTTGCCAATTAGGGACATCACCGCGAACCTGCGGCTGGGTAGGCTACCTACCACTAAACTACAATAGGCGAAGCGGCGCGAGGCATCAGCCGCTCCCATATTGGCAATTCCTCGACAGGACCCCTTGCATAATCCCCGCACTTCGGCGCCCTTTATAGTGGGTGCACGACCCGTGCCTTCGGCGCACTACTCACTGCACTTAGTACGTCTTTTGCAGGCGTTGCAGGAAGGCGATGCTTTCCTTCATATTGCCTTTTCCGAACAGACTGTCCAACATGGCGATCAAGCCGCGGATTTCGTCGCGGATAAGCGACAGATTGAGACTTTCAAACTTGCGGAACACCTTGGTTGCCAGCATGTAGTCCACGGCGTCGATTTCACTTCCGCCGCACGCCACATACACGGGCACAAACTGTTTCAGTTGCTTCATGATACGGTTACCGAACGCGATGCGGAATTTTTCAATCACGTACAGATCCAGTTTGCCGATGTTTTCCAGCACTTGCGCGCTTACGGGGTGATTTTGTTGCGCTTCCTCGTACAGTCCTTCTACGTAACTGTAGGCAATGCGCTTACCGTCGGTCTGCGGCGCGTCAAACGGTATGCCTTTGGTGTCCAGATTGATTACAAACGCACGGTCGTACACCTTGTCGGAAACGCTGAACGTGCTGTCGTCGTTGTTGATTGTGCCTATGTACCACACGTTTTGCGGAATTTGCAGACAGCCGCCGTCAAGGTGCACAGGGTCGGTTTCCCAGGTGGACGGCACCAGTTCGATACGCCATTCCTTGGGGTTGGGCATTTCCAGCACGGACAACATCTCGGCGAAGTAGTATTCCACGCGCGCGATGTTCATTTCGTCCAGAATTATTACGTTTACGTCGTCGTTGTAACCGCTTTCGTAAATGCGGCGCAACACTTCCGTTTCGTTGAATTTTTTGGTAAATTCGTTGAAGTAGCCAAACAGTTCGTTGCGGTCACGCCAACTGGGTTGCACGCTTGCGATTGTTGCGTCGTTTTGGAAATACTTGCCCATTACGTACGGCAACGATGTCTTACCTGTACCGGAAATACCTTGCAAAATGATAAGTTTGGTGCTGGCAAGTCCTGCCATCATAAGGCGAATGGTACGAATGTCGTAGTACAAACCGTTGTTTACGCAGGCAAAGTTGCGCAAGTCGTCGCAGATTTCCTGCAAGGTCATGCGGCTCACGTAGTCGGGGGCTTCCACATAGGCGTACTTGTCGTCCACAGCGGACAGGCGCACGAAACGGCGTCCTTCTTCCGGCAGGGCGGATTCCACGCCGTCCATTGCTTCTTCCACCTGCTTAAATTCGTCCTCGAACATGCGCTTAAGTTGCTCGTAGGAAAGACCCGCCTGCGTAACCTTAAGTTGCATTATGCGTTCCTTTTCTTCCGTCAGGCGCAGTACGTCGCGGTGCAGGTCGCTGATTTCTTCAAGCAAATCTTCGTTGCCGACAAGGCTTTTGCGGAAACGGATAAATTTGCGGATACCAAGCACGATAAGGAAAATTACGCCTGCCCACACGGCAAAAGTAAGGATAAATGCCAAAACGGACAAAATCCAGTCCAGCACGCCGAAGTTGACGCTTTCCTCTGCCCATATGCGAAAATAATAGGTGAAGTCGAAAATCTGCCCGATACCAAAAACAAGCCCTTTGAAAATCATCAAAAAGCCGTCGAGCATATGTCCGAAAAACGACTTGAACCAAGTCAAAAATCCGTACAGAAAATCCATAGTTGTTCCCTCTTGGCGGCGAAGAAGCCGCAAGTATGTTTGTTGAGTAGTTGCAAAGTGTCAGGCTGTGTGCCGCGAAACCGCCGTAGCCGTATTGTTTGAAAGCGTTGCCGAAGAAAGTTAATCTGCCCAACGGGACCTGTCAAGGTATTGTCCCACTGCGAGCGCGTGCTCGCTCGCTTCACTTCGGGCATTGAGGCTTAGTGGTAGGTAGCCTACCCAGCCGCGCCCTCGTTCAGATGTCGCTGTGTGACAACACCTTGCCACCCGTAATAATGCCGATTGACTGTTCGTAATCTTTTTCACTCTTCGGGCAGGTTGACTTCGGCAACACGCAATTGCAAATGCGCAGTTGTAACACTTACTGCGCCGACACTATCAAGCCGATTGCCGTATGTTGCCGTTCTCTTTGCCGCAATTCGTTGTTTGCCCCCGCAACACCCTTCCCCGACCACCCACCCCTGGCGCGTACAAAGAAGTACGCGCAATGAGATTTGCCTGTCGGCAAGTGAAATCTTGCTACGCAAGATGAAATCCGTCTGCGACGGGTGGCTGCACTGCGTGCAGGTGGCGGATTGACGTAATTACAAAATGCACGAAATTCTCTATTTCCAATTACGTTATTTATCCCTGTTGCCACTACAACCGATAAAGTACGCCCTTGACCTTGAGGGGTGGGCGGTCGGGGTAGCGGCGCTGTGGGGGTATTTTTTAGGCATTGACGACGACAATGGCACTGAATTACAATGACTGTTTCGTCGTCGTTGCCACAAGTAACCTTAGACGAGAGGAACCCTTTCGGGGGATTGCCACGGCACCCGAGCGTGCCTCGCAATGACATAATTTGAAATTAACATTATACGGTCTATTTCAAACTACGTCCGCCGAAGTTAGTAAACGCGAAGTACACAAAAGAATTACAAACCGTCAGCCGGTTTTTTAGTGGCGACGATGTGTCACCATTAAGAAAACATCGTAGCGACGGCGCGGCTGGGTAGGCTACCTACCACAGATAATATTGCTCGTCGCGAAGCGAGCATCAGGCGCTTTTCGTATGGTGACACATCGGCACCTCACGATATTCACTTCCGCACTTCGGCGCCCTTTTGTTCGTTTTCCGCTGTTACCGCTGCTATCGCCTATTACTTTTCTTCGGTCGTATTTTCGGCAGTTTCGTCGGCACTGCCGTTGGCAGTATCGGTGCCGTTTTGGGCGGCTTGCTGTCTGAGGTACTCCTCGATTGCACGCTGACGGATAAGTTCCTCGTCGGCGGCGGTGATTACCTTTTTGTCGGCATTTTTCACCTGCAACACCGTGCGGATGAACACCACCAACTGATACACGAAAAACGCCACCAGCGGCAGCAAAATGCACAAGCCAAAGCCAAGTTGACTGCCAAGGAAGGTTTGCACCGCCCCCAAGCCGCCAATCTTGCTGCCCGTGTACACTGCGATAATTTTGCTGCGAGTAACGGCATTGGCGTCCTGCATTTCGTTGTTGTCGCCCTTGGTGACAAAACTTACCGCCTTGCCGTCACTGCCTGTATTTACGGCGATTATACGGTGGGTGTTGTACTCACCGGGGGAAATCTGCCCGTCGCCGTTGATGTCAAATTCAAAAGTGATGACGTCGCCTGCTTCCAGCGCGTCGATTGCTTTGTCGTCGTCACAGATGTAACGTCCGACAATCATGTCCCCTTGGGCAAAGCCTGCGGGTTTGTCCGAGGCAACGCCTTCGGGCTTGGCTGCGTTCATAGATTGACTTTGCACGCTGAGGAAGCATTTGCCACCCACAACGGGCACGTTCTTTTTGTTGGCTGAAGCCGTAACCGCAACCACTGTTACCACCACCGCAAACGCAACAAACAACCACAGTATTACGTTTACGACAATGTTAAGTATCTTTTTAGTATTTGTTTTTTTCGCATTCATTCCAGGTTTCTCCGAGTTTCATTTCGGCATAATCACGGGGCGCCGCCGTGTGTACCGCAAAAATTGACTTATGCAGGGAAGCAAAATTGCCTCCCTGCGTATGTCGAAAAACTATTTGTAATTTTACAAAGATTTAATTAAGCAGCGGTGTTTTGGTTATCACCGATGGTAAATGTCAAACCTACGATACCATCCAATGCGGTTGCGCTATCCGTAATTTTTTGACTTGTTACATCTGCATTAGTACCATCGATGTATACATAAACTGTTACTTTAACCGTGGTGGACTTCGTAACAACAAAGTTGGAAACCTTACCAGAGTTATTGGTTGTGTTCATGTTAAGTTTAGTTGCAAAATCTTCAGATTCACCAACAACTACATAAGCAGAAATTGCCGTGCTGTTGCTCTCTGCAAGTGCAAAATCAACGGCAAGCTCACCTTTGAAATTTTCCGAGTCGGCAGACAATGTCAAATACATTGTGTATGTCGTAAAGTATTTAGCATCACCGAGTGTTACCGTTTTATAATTTTTAACATTTTCGGTAGCATTGGAAGAACTGGAACTATTTGCCGTATACCAAGCGTTTGCTTCAACGAGTGTTTTGGGGGATACTGCAGCGCCATCCGTTATTGCACTGCTACCGTTCAGAGCGCAAGGATAAACTTTAGCTTCGGATGCCGTATGTGTCAATTCCGTTTTAGCATCAGTCTTTGTTGTTCCAATATCAGCAGTAGAGCCAATCATAAGGTAACTTGAGTTGGATTGAGCCTTGATAGCCATGTTGCTTGCGCTAACAGTCGTGTTCATAGAGAACCATGCGTACGTGGATGTTCCCATAAGCACTGCGCTGATGAGCAGCATGCAAAGTGCGGGAATGATTTTTTTGAACTTTGTCATTTTGTTACATTCTCCTTGTAAAAAGATTTTTGTTTTTATATCAACCGCATGGCGCCCATGCGAAAGATACCGTTGTTGTGTTGCGCCGCCGTGGCGCGTGTATGTAAACAAAGGTTACGTGAAGGCTTCCAAACGAAAGGGTTTCCCGAGGACAACATCACTACATCCGGAATGTATTTGCGAATATTGTGGAGAGATTTCGTAAAGCCGCCCACCGAAAAACCCTTTGCATTGGAATCGAATTTTTTGGTACGGTTGTGTTTTTTTGTGACGAAAGGGAAAGAGGAACCCTTCCGGGGGATGCTTCGACTTCGCTCAGCATGACATATTCGTACACTTGCACGATATTGTTTATTTGCACTACGCTCGTCCGCAACCCCACAAAGTGGGATTTCATCCAACTTGTTGGATTTCACCTTGCGTAACAAGATTTCATTTGCCGTCAGGCAAATTTCGTTGCGCGTGTCCACGCGCCGTGGGTGGGCGGTCGGGGTAGCGGCGCTGTGGGGGCATTTCTTAAGCGTCAACGAATGCTTGGGCGCTATATTGCCGAGTTGTCCGTAATGTAGTCATTACTCCAAGCAATCTTAGACGAGAGGAACCCTTCCGGGGGATTGGCACCCGAGCGTGCACGATTAGAAAACCGTTGTCGTTTCAATACTTATATCGCAATCGGTGCCTCGCAATGACATAGCAGGAAATAGCAATAAAGTGTTTACGTATGCCCCCTCATCCGTCACTTCGTGACACCTTCTCCCCGAGGGCGAAGGCTTGATGGCTGTGCAATTGTTTATACGAAAGACGTCTACATGGTACCTTTCCAGGGGATCCTTCGACTTCGCTCAGGATGACATAATTTGAGAAAGGCATTACTCGGTCGATTTCTACTACGTCCGCCGAAGTTAGCCAACGTGAAGTACGCAAGCCGATTACAAACGATTAACTTGCTTTATTCGGGGTGGCGAGGTGTTAAGTCGCAGCGACATCTGAACGAGGGCGCGGCTGGGTAGGCTACCTACCACTAAGCCTCAATGCCCGAAGTGAAGCGAGCGAGCACGCGCTCGCAGCGACTTAATTCCTCGGCAGGACCCATTACATATACTTCCGCACTTCGGCGCCCTTTTCATAAGGTCGCTTCCGCGGGGATACTCTCGACTTCGCCTACGGCTACGCTCGGTATGACGTAATTGTGCGATTGAGCACGTAGCGGCTATATGTGCCGATATGTGCCCTCGCTACTTGCCTTCAACTATTGACACAATATAGTCCAACTTGAACTGTCCGCCCAACACTTCGTCGGTGCAGTCCGGGTCATTGCCTTCCAGCCATATCACCACCGTGATTTTTGCCATGTCGCCCGGCTGAAAATCGTCAACCTGCGCTTCGCACACGGTGTTGCTGCTACTGAAATTGGTCATTACGCGGTTGTCGGGGTCAACTTCCGGCGCGCCGTTGCCGTTTGTCCTGGGCTTGGCGTAATCAGTGTAGTTGCCGCCGTAGTTGTACTCGCCCGTGGCTGCCTTGTAGTAGTCCGGCGTGAAGTACAGCCTTACGCGTGCCGCCGCATCCACACCCACCGTTGCCATGCTGATGACAAGTTGGTAGTTGTAACTGCAGGCAAGCTGACCGCTGTTTTTGAGATAGAACGTGTATGCAATGTAGTTGTCGCCGTTGTGCTCACCATTGATGTCGTTGAGGTTGCCGGGCAACGTGTTGCCGTCGATGTTGGTAATGTCCTTGACCGCGTTGCCGTTGAGACGGGACGTCGGGTGCAGGAAAGAGTCGCTTTCCGACAGGCTGAGCGCGTAATTGCGGTCGGAATAGTCCTTGACTGCCACGGTGAAACTGCCGTAGCGCGCAAACAGAAGCGAGCACACGTACATCACCACAAGCAAGGCGACGATTGCGCCGATGCCTACGGGGATTACGCGGCGGTAAGTGCGGTAACGTTTGACTTCGCCAGATGTGCGGCGCAGTGACGAAAAAGGTTGTTTTTCCTGCTGCATGCTACACCTCGATGTCGTCGGCAAGCACTTCGGCTACCGTTTGCGTGTGCGCAAGGTGCCGCATTGTTGTGCCGTTGTAATAGGGGGAAACGGTCACGCCGAACACGTCCGCAGAGCGCAGCCCGCGCAAAGCGCTGTCGTTGGCGACGTCCGTTGTGACAACGTCTATGCCAAGGTTTGTTGCAAAGCCGACCAGTGCGGACACTGCCGACGTGCCGTCAACGCGTGACAGAAGGTCGTCGGGGACGGGGGCAAAAACCACGTCGATGTCCGTTTGGGTGAGGGCAAGCATGGGGAAGGCAGACGTGCCGTAGCCGTCGACCGCAACCTTGTAACCGACGCTGCGCAGATACCCGACGGGGTGCGCGTAGGCTTTGTCGGTGATGACTTCGGCGGGCAGAACAAGGCAAATACCGCGCGCCAGACGTTTGTCGGGGACGGCGGCTTCCAACTCGTCCAGCCGATGCGGCGCAAGGGCGGCAAGCGGACAGCGAAGGGCAATCCATTTGACGGGTTTGCCTTTGGCGCGAAGCCGTGACAGTGTGTCGCACGCCTTGGACAGCATACGCACGAAGTAATCGCAGCCCGCGTCGGTTTCCGCAATCGCGGCAAGGTCGTCGTCGGTGAGAGTGCCGTACAGCACGCTGTTGACAACGCCATGGGCGACAAGCGCGACGTTTTCTTCGCCGTAGGGGTCGTAGACGGGGGTAAATTGTTGCTCGATGGGCGCAACGCCGCTTGCAAGGGTGCGCTCGACAAGGATATTAAGTTGTTCCATGTTCGGCACCTCCTTACAGTGATTTTTGGCGTTTGCCGCGGTGATTTTGCCGCGAAATGCGCCTTTTTGGCGTTTGCCGCGGTGATTTTACCGCGAAATGCGTCTTTTTGGCGTTTAGTGGCGGTACGTTGTCGATTTTTTGTAGTTTTGCATTGGAAAATTTGCGCTCTTAGCGGGGTTTGCCGACGACAAAACATAACCGTCGTTGACACCTGAACGGATTGCGTGTTTGCGTTTTTTGCAACTGTTTGCAATTTTTGCCAACGTCGCGAGCGGCAGATTGCCCGGCCGTAAACGGCGGATTTGCTTAACGAAAACCCCAAAAGGGACAAAAAAAAGGCTGCAATCGTACACTATTGTACAAGATTGCAGCCGGGCTGACTTTACTAAAGTCCCCGTGGCTTTGCGTCACCGTCTCACGGCGGTTTTGCCCACGTATTTATCTTTTGTTTGTGCCTAAGCACCCTTAGGTAAGTTGTATTTTACCATAGGTTCCGCAACAAAGTCAATACTTTTGACTAAAAAAATTAAATTTTTATTTATTTTTTTGCAATGAGTTTGTTACAGATGTTATAAATCATAAAATACGCATATGTGCCCGCCTGTATACTGAATTTTTGCGTCTGCCAAAAAGAGAAACTGCCCGAAGAAACCAACAAGCCCACTGCTGCCTGAGTTTTAGGGCAAAACTACGCAATTTTACGTAGTTTGAAAAATAAAAAGTACGTAATTTTGCGTAGTTTTTCGCTGACAGACTACGTAATTTTACGTAGTTTCGATTTGAAAAAGTACGCAGATTTGCGTACTATGTCTGTAAAAATATACGCAGGAGCAGACAAAACGTTCCCTTGACCATGAGGGGCGGGCGGTCGGGGTAGCGGCGCTGTGGGGGTATTACATAAACAGTGGCGTCGGAAACGGCTATATATCTGCTATCTGTAACTCAGAAGTTGCTACAAATAATTGCAGACGAACGGAACCCTTTCGGGGTATTGGCACGGCACAAAAGCGTGCCTCGCAATGACATAATTCGAAAAAGGCATTACTCGGTCGATTTCTGATTACGTCCGCCGAAGTTAGTATACGTGAAATACGCAAGCAAGTTGAAAACAGTTAGCCAATTTTCTTAGTGGCGACGATGTGTCACCATTAAGAAAACATCGTAGCGACGGCACGGCTGGGTAGGCTGCCTACCATAAGCATTATTGCTCGTCGCGAAGCGAGCATCAGGCGCTTTTCGTATGGTGACACATCGGCACCTCACTACACTTGCTAACTTACTTCGGCGCCCTTTTAATAGCGGGTACACGCCACTTGCTCGTTTTCATTTTCAGATATCATTTTGTCTGCTTCCCGCTTCCGCACGGCACAAAAAAACGCACACGCAAGCATTTTTCGCTTACATGTGCGTTGATTTTACATAGTTTCCGACCGAAACAGCCACTACTACTTTCTTCTCTTTTTGTCGCTGCGATACACGAAGTTCAACGTCTTGCGCGGCGCGTTGGGACTGTTGAGCACGTTGCTTTGCGACACGGGACGAATGACTACGTGACGTTGGTTGCCCTGTCCGTCGCTTTCCGTCGTGACGTATTTGCTGTTTTGCAACGTCGTGTGAATGATACGACGTTCGTAGGGGTTCATCGGTTCAAGGTTTACCGGCTTGCCCGTGCGTTTTACCTTTTGTTCAAGGTTTTGCGCAAGGCGTTGCAACGTCTTTTCACGTTTGCCGCGGTAGCCTTCGGCATCCACCGTTACGCGACGGAAACCGCTGCCGTGCTCGCTGAGCAACAGACTGCTGAGATACTGCAATGCGTCCAGCACTTCGCCGCGATGTCCGATTGCCGCGGTTGCATTGTCGCCGACGATTGTCAGCGCAACCACGTCACCAACTTCCTTTGCCTGCACGGTTACGCCCGTAATACCCATTTTTTCAAGTACGTTTGCCAAAAACTCCTTGATTTTGTTTGTCTGGGCACCAAGTTCGCCGTTGTCCGCCTCGGTTGCGACTTCCTCGATGGCGGCTTGCACTTCGTCCGCGTCGATTGTTTCTTCGGGGACGACTTCCGCCTCGATTTCAGTAACTTCAACCTTGTACGACTTCAAAAATCCGCCTTCCTGCAGAACCTTGACTTCCACCTGGTCACGTGCAAGTCCCAGTTCCTTAAGGGCATGTTCGACGGCGGCGTCCAACGTTTTGCCCGTTGATACTGTTGATTTCATTTATGTTTACCTCATGTAACTTGCTTTACCGCTGTTGTCTTTCTGTTCCTGCTTTTCCAGCGACTTGATTACCACCTTTTCGACAGGTGTGCGCAGTGCAACCGTGGACAAAATGCTGATTGTGTAGTTGCACACCATGTAAATTGCAAATGCGCCCGTGTACAGGAAACCGAAGTACGCCATCATGAGCGGCATGATGATCATCATCGATTTGTTGGTCATTTGCTGTTGCTTCATGGTCTCACTGTCAACCTGCGGCGTGTCGTCGCCCTTGCGGTTGCGGTTTTCGATTTTTTGCGAAATGAACATGCTGAGGAAACTCAGCGCGATACTGAGTATCGGCAGGATAAGCAGACCGTTCCAACTGCCGTTTGCACCGTAACCGCCCGTTTGCAGCACTGCATTGCGGATTGTGTTGTACAATTCCTTACCGCCGCTGAAACTGTCCTTGTTGACGATTGTGGCGAAACTGTTGCTGTCGCCGCTGTCGTTGAAGGACGGCATGATGGGCTGCCACGTGTCGGGCTGACCGACGTTTTGTATCCACAGCCAACTTTCCCTGATTTCGCCGTACCTTTGCTGCACCGCCGCAATTGCCACCTGTGCCGCAGCGGTTGTCTTTGCCGAAAGAGTAGCGTTGCCGTCGGACTTTTTGATGATGCTCGTGACAAAGTCCATCTTAACCTTAAGGGTTGCATTGTCTTCGCTGTCGTCCTTTGCCTTCGCCTCGGCGTATCTGGCGTCGAAGTCGGCAATGTCCGCGTCAAACGAGTGGTCGGCGTCGTTGCGGAACTCCGTCAGACAGGTGTCGTAGTAGGTGTGCGACAGCTCCTTGAATGTCTTTACCGTAAGGTAGTTACTGTAATCGCGCAAGCCGCCGAACATTACGAAGAACACCGCCATGCTGACGATCATAGGCAGACACATGCCACCCATACCGCTGCCGCCGTTCTTTTTGTACAACTTTGCCTTTTCTTCCTGCGAACGTTGCGTGTTTGCGCCGTAACGCTTGTCGATTGCCGCAAGAAGCGGTTGCATTTTTTTGTTTTTAAGAGTTGCTTTGCGGCTGGCGTAACGTTGCCAGAAATCCAGCGGCAACATTACCACCTTGAGGAACACCGTAAACACAACTACCGTCCAGCCGTAATTGCCGATCCAACCGTGCATTGCACGCACCAACTTTGCTACCGGATCCAGCGAATCGCCGATGTTGGTAAAAAAGTCGAGTTTCTGCGTAGAGCAGGACGTAAACAGGCACAGTCCGCACAGTAGAATAAGCGCGACGGACAGCACCGACTGAATTTTTTTGCTCATATCTTCTCCATAAAGGGCACAAACGCCCTGCAAAAACTACACGTACCACTTCCGCTCGCCGCGAAGATTGACGGGGACGGGGTCGAAACCTCCCTTGCCCCACGGCGCACATCGCACAAGCCGTTTAAGCGTAAGCCAACTGCCCACAAAAAAGCCGTGTTCGGCGTAGGCTTCCATGCTGTAAACCGAGCAACTGGGGGTGTAAATGCACACCTTGCGCCCCTTGAGGCGGGACAACGTTGCCTTGTACAGTTTAAGCAGACCTATGCAGACGTACTTCATTGCAGCATCTCCGCACGTGCAAGCAGCCTGCGGAAACTGTCCACAATAGTGGCGTAGTCGTAAGGCTCCGACTTGCGCGGTATAAAAATAGCGTTGTAGCCACACTTAACTTCGTCGATTAAACCCGACACCGCCGCTTTCATTTGTCTGCGAATACGATTTCTCTGTACTGCATGCCCAAATTTTTTGCTAACGGAAAACCCGAATTTAGTTTGTTTCACGTTACTTTTGGTGTAAAGCAACACGAAGTAGTTGTCTGCAACGCTTTGGGAATGTTTGTATACGTAGTTGTACTGGTAGTTTTTCTTAAGTCTGTAAATAGACTTCACGTATTGCCTCGATTAAGCGGAGAGTTCGTGACGACCCTTGTTGCGACGACGAGCAAGCACGCGACGACCGCCTGTTGTCTTCATTCTTGCGCGGAAACCGTGCACTTTGCTTCTTTGACGTTTTTTGGGTTGGTAAGTTCTTTTCATATCTTTTCTCCTTATTGTTTCGCACGCGACCGCGAGCGACAGATTTATTTGTTTTGCGGCGGAAAATATACCTCACCACAATGACATACAAACGTATTGTATCAAATTGCGGCGAAGTAGTCAAGTGAATAAGTAAATAAAAATATGCGGCAAGGGGCGAGGTAGGGCGCACCTGCGCCGCGAACCGAGCGTTGCGGGCAAAAAGAGCGCAGTGTACATTCGGTACGCTTTTGCTTGCTACCATACGAAATAATCAAAAAAAACAACCCGCAAGGCACAAAGCGTTTTGGGTAAATGAGCGTGCGCGATCGGAGTTTCCGTCGTAAACTATTTTGAGACGAAAACTAATAACAGAGACAAAATCCCCGACATTCAACGCCGAATGTCGGGGATTTTTGGATACGTATTAGTTTTTATATGCACGTTCCGGTGTTTTTTCTTACAGCCGTTTTCCTTAATACAACAGCTCTTATTTGCAGTCCGGCTTTTCGTACTTAATCGCTACACAGTCGCATCTTGTTGAGCCGCCTCGTATGCGGATTTTTCTGCAAAGACAATGTCACGCATGTAGTTTTCGGCATCGTAAGCGAACGTGGGCATCGCTCCAACTGACGTACCTTGCAAACCGCTATTGATGTACGTTCTAATAAGACCGTGATCCTCGTCAGCCGTAAAAGCCTTACCTCTACCAAGTTCAAGATTGTCGCCAAGCGTTACACCAATAATATACACCTTATCTCCGCCTGCTTTTAGGAAAACGGGCGTGGGCAATTCAAACTCATACCAGCCCTCGGTTTCGGCTGTGCCGAAGTTCCATGTCCATTCGCCAAGCAATTGTTTTTCGGGAGCAGCATCTCTTTCCCACAAAGCAACCTTGTGTATACCCGTTTCGCCTGCAGGGGCGTAGATTCTGGCTTTTAGCAAGTATCCGTCCTGGTCTACGGTAAACTTCATGCCGAAGTACAAACCGATATTGCCGCTGCCAACCTTAGAAAACTTTGCCGTCGAGTCGCCCAAAGCGTTTTCGGTGGGATATTCGTTTGCCGATAAACTTCTTGTGTATATAACCTGATTGGATTCTCCGGAATTCATAAATTCAAAACTACCTGCAATGGCAACAACGGTAACAACGTATTCGCCTGCCGGGAGGTCGCTCAAATCATAGCTCATTTCTTCTTGAACGCCCTTTGATTTGCCGTTTACAAACACCTCATATCCGGCTGCATTTGACACTGCGTTCCAAGAAACAATTGTTTCATTAAGCGTAGTTTGCGGAGCATCAAGGACGGTTGCGTTAAACAACGACAGGTATGCGTCTTTTTCCACAAAGATAATGTCGCGCATGTAGTTTTCGCATTGCCATTCTACCTTGGGCATTGCCCCTACTTCCGATCCTTGCAAGCCGCTGCCGATGTACGTTCTAATAAGACCATGAGTCTCGTCCGAATCGAACGCCTTGCCTCTACCTAGTTCAAGATTGTCGCCAAGCGTTACACCAATAATATATACATTATCTCCGCCTGCTTTAAGTAGCACAGGCGTGGGCAATTCAAACTCATACCAGCCCTCGGTTTCGGCTGTGCCGAAGTCCCATGTCCACTCACCAAGCAATTGTTTTCCGGGAGCAGCATCTCTTTCCCACAAAGCAACCTTGTGTGTGCCAGTTTCGCCTGCAGGAGCGTAGATTCTGGCTTTTAGTAGGTATCCGTCCTTTGTAACGGTAAACTTCATACCGAAGTACAAGCCGATGTTGTTAATACCTACTTTGCTGAATTCTGCGGTGGACCTGCCCAGTGCAGACAGGGATTCGACGTCGATAGAATCCAATCCGACTATATAAGATACGCTGTTTGAAAATGTTGAATTTGCAAATTGCGCATTTCCTGCTATCGCAACAACGTTTACAGTGTGCTTGCCAAATACTTCCGGCAAATTGCAGGACAGCTCGGTTTGCGTTGAAACAAGATTGTCGTCTACGTACACTTCGTATTCTTTTGCATTGTCCACTTGTTGCCAACTAACAACGTTTTCGTCTATCGTGATGACAGGCGCACTTAGTTGTGTGGGGAATATTGTATACGTCACTTCGTTAGATTCGATGGAGTCGGAGTAGGGCTTGCCTGCGGCTATTGCTACCACTTTCAACTTGTATGTACCCACTTCCGTTTTTGCAATAGTGTAAGAAAGTCCGGTTTGTTTTCCAATGGATATTCCGTCAACAAACACTTCATACTCCGATGCGTTGTCGATAGCTTCCCAAGAAGCAACGTTTCCATTAAGCACCACTAACGGTGTGTCAAGTTCATGTCCTAAGCATTTGTTTCTGCATGCATCGTTCTCGCACGAAAAATCCGTACATTTTCCACACAGAGGACAAACGCTCTTGCATATGTGCTGCTGTCCCATTTCGCAACCGATTAGTGCAAACATCACAATCAACACCGAAATCAGAGCCAAAAACGCCAAAAATTTCCGTTTCATTTTACTGTCGCATTACGTAAAATAATGCCTCCTCCTTATATTTTATTTGTTCACTCTCAGAGTGATAAAACCAAATAATTTATTTGCCGTAAACTGCTTCGTATTCTTCCTTGACGATAAACTCCACGTCACGCAAGTAGTTGGAATTGCCCCAATATTCCTCAGGCATTTTGCCTTGTACTTCACCATAAACGCCGCCGTTAGGCAATGCCGTCAAGTTACCCTTTTTGTAAGGAGTACCCAGCGATACGCCACGTGCCAAATCTTTGTTGTCGCCACAAGAACAACTTGCAACATATTCCTTGTTTGCGGAAATAAGTATCGGTGTTGGCAAAGTGAACTCGTACCAACCTTCTTTCGTCGTTGAAAAAGTCCACTCCAATATTCCGGTCAAACTTACTTTTGTAGCTTTGTCCCACAACGATACGTAGTGCACACCGCTGTCGTTTGCGGGCGCATACATTTTGATTTTAGTGATGTATCCGTCGCGATCCGACTTAAACACCAACCCCACTTCAGGAGAAGTCGATTTACTAAACGGACCGGCAGTTCCGTCGTTGATTGCCACTTCGTTTGCAAACAAACTTTCATAGTGGATAGGTTGTTCTTCGTACACTTTTATTGCGTTCTTGATTTGCTGTATCTTTTCTTGATATTCTTGCGAAAGCTCACATGAATAGTTGTCCTTCAACAGCTTGCAATAACTATCAATTATGTCCAGAATCGCCCACGCCGAGTCGACATTGTTGTTGTCTATTGTTTCAAAGTTCTTGACGGATATATCGACAAGTTCTCGTACGTATTCCAAAACGGATTGATCTGCGTTTTGATAGTCTTTAACGCTGATAAAGCAAATGTCACGCAAGTAGTTGGAACCGTTCCAACTGATTATCGGCATCGCGCCTGCCTTGGAAGCATAAACACCACCGTTAGGGACAATGGTAATGTCTCCTTTCGTCAAACCAGCCGACAAATACGGACCGCGCGCCGCCTTTTGGTTGTCACCCACGGTGCAAGATGCAACATACTTTTCTCCCGCTCTGATGTAGACCGCTTTAGGCAAGGTAAATTCGTACCAACCCTCTTTGGATGCGGACATATCCCAGTCGTACTCACCGGCGATACACTCCCTGGTGTCATAGTCCCAAATTGCTACTTTGTGTATGCCGCTCTCTCCTTTGGGCGCATAAATTTTCACTTTCGTCACAAAGCCGTCACAAGCAGCCTTAAACACAACGCCCAAGTGTTCCCAACGGGACGATGTGCTCTTAAACGGGCCTTCAAAAACTTCGTTTGTCGCTTCTACTCCCGTAAAGAACGATTGTTCCAAAAGTTCAATCTCGGCGTTGATAAAGTAGTTGGCATTGTTTGAAGATTGCGTAGGCATTGCACCGATTTCGCTACCATACACTCCGCTTTGCGCAAACGTGCGAATAACGCCATTGTTGTTTTCCTGCGTAAAGTAATCTTCTGTCACACAGTATTCATTGATATCCGACGTTGAAACACTTAAGACGTAAACTGACGGTTGCAAAACAACGCTTTGTGAAAGTTTGTAGACAATCCAGCCTGCTTGTCCCTTATTTACATCTATTTGATACGGTCCGGCAACACAGCTACCGGTGGTTTTGTTCCATATTCTGGCAGTATGCACGCCTTCATCATTGGAAGAAACGTAAAATTTGATCTTTTTAACCTTTGTGTAGTTTAGTGTTTCAAACTCCACGCCAAGCTCGCGTTTTTCGTCGGACACAAACGACGTCGGTTTTTGGTCGTCGTCTATTATCGTAAACGGTTCTACATACACGTCGAAAGAGGCATTGTCAATGAGGATTTCTCCCTTTTGCTTGTCGCCGCTCATTACTCCGATTTGATAGGTGTCCGTATTTTCGATGTTTGCAACCAACTCACATTGTTCCCAATCGTCGGTACTAACATGTTGCTGCGCAATAATCTCGCCGGAAACAAAATCCCGTACGAACAACACCGCGTCTGCGCCGTGAGTCTTAACATCCACCTTAAACAGATATTTTTCACCGCCTTTGACGCTTATTCCTTGAAACAGTTCTCCGTGTTTACCGGTACTGTCGATGTAGCCAATCTTGTTGTCGTTTTCCTTTTTACTACCCGCCTTACCGACAACGCTCCAAAACGAATTACTATCATCGAAGTTGGTGTTGAGCAGTTGCTTGGAGTTTGGCCAATAGTTGCTGTTGGTCATTCCGGAATAGTTGAGATTGGTACCCTCGGCAAAGGTGTTATTTTCCCAATAAAAATCCGTCACGGGGTTTACTTCGTCGGGATGCCACGGATCCCCCGTCCAAATACCCAATGTGCGGAAGGTGTTGTTGTGAACGTACACATCCCTTACCTGAATTTTAGACAAATCATCGCAACCGCTGCCCCACAAAATGAAACCGAACGACTTTGTGTTTCCTGCCGCATTTACGTAGTTGTGATCGATTTCTATATTTGTGTTTTCCTGCATTTGTACGTCGTAGTTCCACATGGATGCCTTTTGTCTGGGATCGTCGTAGTTGGTTACAATCATCAGTCCGTCGTCGCCCGACTCAATAAAGCAGCCCGTAACACGAGCATTTTTGGTTTGCACAAGGTGAATACCGTCGTTGCACTCGCAAATATAGTCTTTTATCGTTATATTTGCCGCCAAAACATGATCGCAATGTCTAAATTCCACACCATAAGCGTTGTAGTTGATCAATGACAATCCGTCTACCGCAACGTAAGAAGAATTTTTGGCGCAAAAACAAACCATGTGTATAGTATCTTCCTGGCTGTTGTTTATCATTACCATTTTCAATGTCCCTCCGTTTATGTGGACATTTTTTGTCCCGGTGGGAAGCCCGATAAACGGAAGATTATACAACCAAGTGTGGTTCCATGCGATAGAGTCGTCAGGCATATACACGCCGGTGGACGGTATCCATTCTTGATACTTGCCGTCGACGATTTGAATGTAGTCGGCGGTATTGTCGCTTTGTTTTAGCACGGCTCCGTCGCCAAAGTTAAGCGTTACGTTGCTTTTAATAAACAAATTGCCCGTCTTATAGGTGCGATTCGCCGGAATTTCTACTATTCCGCCGCCATACTCACTGACGTAGTCTATTGCACTTTGTATCGCTTGTCTGTCGTTTGTTTGACCGTCACCTTTGGCAGAAAAAGGCTCGTCCAAAATATTTACGGTGACGGGAGTAAATCCTTCACTCACTTCTATGTTGACCGTGTTGCTTTTGTCCGATGCGGCGTATTCTTCCATTGTAGAAACAGCCTTGATACAAATAGCATATTTTCCCGCTTTCGGACTGGTAAACCGATAAAAAGGCTCGACAACTTCGTCGACTTCAACTTCATTGACAAAAATGCGATACATCGTCGCAAAGTGAATCACGTCCCAAAAAACAATATCATTGTCCAAATCTATCTCCGGCGTAGTCAATTTGACTGTACCGTTTTCGATGTCTTTATCAAACTGCTTGTACTTTACATAGGTGAGTTGATTGGACGCTTCACTGTATATTTTTTTACCCAAAACAATTGTATATGCCTTTACTGATACTGTGTATTCCCCCTCATCGGCAACCTCGATACGATAGCTTGTATCGGCTGTTCTAAATGATTTTCCACCTACGTTTACAACATAACCTTCGGCTTGCTCTGCTTCTTGCCAAGAAACCATATTACCGTGGATTTGTATCGTTGGCGCAGGCAGCTTGAAGAAAAATCCTTCTTGCTTGGCGTTATTGCATGCACCAAACGACACTAGCGTAATGGTAATCAGCAACAAAATCACGATTAGAAGTCGTTTTTTTATCATTGAGGAGCCTCCTAATAAGATATTTGAAATAGACAAATGCTGTTGAAACAAGCGTGTTCGCCCGATTCGTTTACTATTTTTACAGTAATGACGTTTCCGCAAAATCCCGAAAGGTTAAACGTATATTGCGAGTATTCGTCCGACGTTGTCGTAACAAATTCGCTTCCGCTTACGCACTTAACAAGTTGATCGTTTACATAGACTCTTATTTCGGGGTCTTTGTCTTGTTTCACTTCACGCACAAATTTACGGAAACTGATTGCTAAGTACGCCGTAGATTCAGTAATTACCATTGATTTAGATATGGATGCAGGGGCAGCAGCGTTTTCCAAGCAAACGCCCTCACTGTGTTTTGCAACCACGCCGGACTTGCTCCAATCACTGTAAATGGACTCTATATCCCACACCGAAAAGTTAGTTTTGCCCGGCACAACGTTGTCGAAGTAAATTTCTTTTATAGCAACTTCGGCATCATTCATGCTGGCAAATTCCAAATCGTTGATTGTGTCGGCATACTGCGACAAATCGTAGATATATTCGCAATAATTTGATGTTTTTCCGCCGGAATACAAGCTGCCTTCTTGATTTGCAATGCCGTTTCCGTTGACAAACAAAACCAATTTAGGCGTTGTGCTGCTGTTGGCTTTTACCAGCACTCTCAAAAACGGTTTTGTGCTGAGAACATGGGTTCTGTTGTTAATGGAGGCACTTTTACCCGCATTGCTCAACAATACGCAATCTTGCGTGGCAACGACATTTCCTCTAAGTTGCCAATCCGACGCTATTTGTTGACTGTCCCACTTATCCAAAGTCGTGATGTCCGAGTAGTTTTTGCAAATAGAAACACTGTTTACGTAGACGCCTTCGCTACCATTAGGCGAAATGCTGTCGTTGACAATAATTATCGACACTATTTTTCCGACATATTTTGTCAAATCGTATACAAACAGCGTTTGCGATTTACCATCCAACTTGATATATCCTTCGTTAGACTTTATTGTTGCGTTTGTTGGAAAAACACTTTCCGTTTTACCGTCGCAAACAATCATTACGCCGAAATTAGTGGGCAAATCTTTGATGATATTTACACTTATTACCAAATTTTTGTCATCTTTTCCGATGAAAAATTTGTTGAACATTGCCGCATTTATTTCATTGTCTTTTACATCCAAGTCTGCGCCTATAAGCGCAATGCAAGGCAAACCGGTTTTTCCCTCGTCGTAATGTGCGGCAATATCGTTTTGACCGTTTGCGTATGTTTGCCAACCGCAAGTATCCGTTTCAAAATCGAATAATCTACCTTCTGACACATTTTGTTTTTTAATTTCTTCCTGCAACGTTGTCTCGTTTTCCTTTGCGCAACCGCAAAATACTACAATTGCCATACAAAACACAATAAAAACGGCCAATAATCTTTTTTTCATACAATTCTCCTTGTCTTTAATGTAATCGCTTGCTTATTACAGTTCCTTTATCAACGCGCCAAGCTCAACTTCGGAATAGTGTCCTTCCAACGTCATTGCGCCGATTGCAGCGTGCTCTCCTGCCTCAGAAACAAACTTTACCGTTATCGTTTGCCCGACATATGCCGACAAATCGTAAATCAAGCACCGATATTCGTCGGTGTCGACCGAAACATAATCGGTATTTTGTCCTATCATTCTTGTCAAAGTGTCGTCTACGTACAGTCCCAACTTCGGTTCGACATCTTTCTTACCCGAACGGATAAACATGCGAACATAAATCTTTAAGTATTTGGTATTCTCCGTCACGGTGAAGGTTTTGCTTATAGATGCCGGTTTTTGGGCGGCTTCAAGACATACGCCTTCGGTATGAACAACTACGTTGCCTTGCCTGTTCCAATCAAACAGAATTTCCGTTTTTTTCCAAACAGGGAAGGTAGACGCCACATTGTTTTTGTCCGCAGTAATGTATATTCTGGAAATAAGAATCGTTTCGCCGTCACCGTCACCGGTGTCGTCTTGTTCTATCGATATATATACCGTCTTTCCGACAAATTCCGTCAAGTCGTATACAAATCTGTATGGCGAATTACTGTCCAAAACGTACCAGCCTTGACTGTCCTGCTGTTTTTCGTAAGATTGGGAACCAAGCGTCTTGCTCTTTATTTTGTTATTCTCTATTTGCAGAACTCTTACGCGGAAATTAGCGTTCTTGTCGGAAGAGCTGTTTGCAAACAAGGTCATATACTTGTCGCTATCACCCAACTCAAACTTGCCTACCATCCAAGAGTTCGGCAAAGGATCCAATACGTCGTTAAGGTCGGATCCATCCAGCTGAATCCCTGCGGAGATGTGCGTTGCGCTGTCATATTGCAATCCGCCGCAGCCCAAGCTCCAATTGTTGTTGTTTTTTGTTTGGTCAAACTTAAATGTTCTTTCCGGTTCCGTCTTTATCCCCGACAAATCGCTTCCTATAAATTGTTCGCTCTGTATAGGCGCAAGGTCTGTTATGTCTTTGGGAGAAATATCATCCAGCGTCAGAACGTTTTTGTGGGGAACGTTTTCCGTAACCAAATCTATCAACTCATCCACGGTAACCAACTCAACGTTTTCATCCAACATCGTCACAAATCTTTTGATGTATTCCATAGAACCTACCGACCATGCGTGAGCAACCAGCACCGTGTAGCCCTCAATCGAGGTAGGATCTGTTTTGTAACTGTTGATGCGTTGAGCTACTCTTTCGATAAAACCGTAATACTCATTTGTGTCGTTTACGCCGTCAATACGCCAAAGAGTTTCCCTCATAGACACAAACGGCTTGTCGTTGCTCCAAACCACACCGCCTGCGCCTTCGATATACATGTTGCCTACCGAACAGACGCCGCCCTTGATGTTGTCAAGTTTCGCAAAGCTGTCGTATGCGTCTTCTCTGAAAGAGTTGTCTATCGTGTTAATGACGCTAAGCCCTGTTTTTTTCATGTATGTGTTGGTGATTTTTGCATATTCGTCAATACAATCGGCATTGTACTCGGCAGGATTTATGTACCCCACGCCCGACGGACCTGCAACAAAACAATCGTTTGCCGTACCTTTTTCGTACAAATAGTCCAAAATGTTGGGCGTCAGATTGTACATAGACGGAGTGATTGTCCACGACATTGGGAAACTTCCCCTGGCTTTTGAACCGAAATACTTTGCGTCTGTAGCAAAGCCGTTTTGCATCCATTGAAGATTGTCGCCGTCACTCATCATGATTGCCAAATAATGCTTGGACGGATCTGCAGTAACGTTTCTTTTTTCCGTGTTAGTAGGCGCATATTCGTCTTTTGTTGACATAGCCGCCGTCAAAGACAGATTACGCGACCAGTCTGCCGCAAGGGTGACTTTGCCAAACAATGAATTAGACGATACGTAGTTTACTTCGTTTTCCGTCCAACCGAGTATCGGCGTGTTTTTGTCGGCCCATGACAAAATCTCTTGTCTAATCTCGCTATCTCCGTCGTAGTAATCGCCGTAAAAACACATTGATTTGGTTGCAATGGAATAATCTCGCAATTCCCACTTGTTCGGGTTTTGGTGAACAAGTTGTTTCTTACTCAAACTGTCTTTGTATGTTTCAAAAATACTTCTGGTGCTTTCGGAGGTAACGTCCTTTCCCAAGGTGAGTCCGTGAGCAATAGCTTCGTTCTGTAAACTTTCAGAAATCAAAACATAGTTATCTACTGCCGCTACGACAGTTGCATAGTTGATCGATTGTCCGGTAAAGGATGCGCCCTCGTCTGCCGTACTTTGGTACAAAACGTATTTGCTGTCCTTTATATAGTTACCGAATTGATCTATCAACTCCCAAATATTTGCAACTTGAATAGTCCTTATTTCATACTTTTCTTTTATATCCGAAAGCCAATAGTCATCGGGAGTCTGTATGTAAATTGCCGACTCCGTTTGAGCGACAATTCCCTGCAAGGAAACTGCAGTTTCTAACTGTTGTTTTGTAAAATCCTCGCTGTCCAACACATACAGAGTTTGACTGTAACCTTGCGTTTTTGCATACATTTCCCTTTCTTCTGTTACAACATTTTCTTTTTCTTCGTTACAACCGAAACAAACGGCAGTAACAGAAAATATAAAAACAGCCACTAACAGAATTAATAAACTTTTTTTCATTCAAAGTTCTCCTTTCTTTTCTCAATTACCCTCGACTCTTGAAGCCAACGGATTGTGTAACTTTTTGCATAACGCCATGCGTTTGCGCAGTCAAACGATGTCAGTAAACGACAAAGTATAGCAATCGTCAATGTTCCTTTTTTACACAATCGATTTTTCTCCGAACAATGCATCGTCGACGACCTACTTCATGCCGCTGATGGACAAGCCCGAAACAAACTGTTTTTGACAAGTCAGATACACCGCAATTACCGGCACAAGAGTAAATATCGAAGCCGCATTTTTCAGCACTTCGTCGGCAAAACCGCCGTAGTAGGGGTTGAATTCCTTCAACTTCAACTGTATGGTAAACAATTCGCTGTCGCTTGTTACCACCATTGGCCACAGGTAGTCGTTCCACTGTCCGACAAAGGTCAATATAAAGTAGGTGGCAAGTATCGGCAATGTCATCGGCAGCACTATCTTAAACAGCTTTTGCAGTTCGTTTGCGCCGTCGATGTCGGCCGACTCCAACACGGCGTCGGGTATGGTGTTCATGAAGCTCATAACCAAAAATATGCCCGTAATGTTGACTATGCCCGGCAAAATAAGCCCTGCAAAGGTGTTTGTCCACCCAAGGTCGGACACCAACTTGTAGTTTGTTACCATCAACAGTTCGCCCGGGGCAACCATGGTAAGCAGCATTGCAAACTTTACCGCGCGTTTGCCCGCAAACTCCTTTTTGCCAAGCACATAGCCGACAAGCAGTATCACCACCGCCGACAGCAACGTAAATCCGCCTGCAACGATTACGCTGTTGAGCAATCCTTGCAACAAACCGACGCGCTCTATCGCCTCGATGTAGTTTTCTATGTGGAATCCCTCAGCCCACAAATAAATCTTACCTGCCTCGGGCACCATATCCATGGGCTGCAAACTGGTGACTATTTGCAGATAAAACGGGAAAATTTGCATTGCCGCCACAATCGACAAAAACACGATAATTACCACCGTTGCGACGTTGCTCTTTTTGCGCGCGGCGCGACCGATTTGTTTACTCATAGTCCACCGCCCCCTTGCCTGTAAGTTTAAGTTGCACACCCGTCATTATAAGAATGATAAGCAGCGTTATTACGCCGATTGCGCAAGCGTAACCCATTTCGTAACCGGTGATGCCCTTTTGATACAGATACAACATTATTGTCATGGTACTGTCGATCGGTCCGCCGTCGGTAACAAGCTGCATAGGACCGATTACCTTTAAGTTGCCTATAAGCGACAGCAACAAATTGTAGGTAACGGCATTTTTGATAAGCGGCAAGTAGATCTTGAACAATACCTTCCATTGATTGCTTGTTTCCAGATACGCCGCCTCGATGTAGCTGTCGGGCACGCCTTTAAGTGCGACGTAGTATATCATCATCTGCGTGCTGAACCCCAGTAGCGACGGCACTATCATCAGCGTAAACAATGCTATGTTCGGGTCGTTGTACCACCCCGACGGATTGCCGCCGAGCGCAATAACAATGCTGTTTATCACGCCGGTGTCGCTGGGATTAAACAACAATTTTGTAACGCTTGCGCCTGCCACAGCCGAAACCAGCGTAGGCCAGAACAACAGTGCAAGAAACACCTTTTGCCCCTTCTTCATCTTGAATATGAGGAAGGCAAATATCAGTCCCAGCCCGTTGTTGAACAACGTCATGACCACCGTCCACACAAGCGTGTTGCCAAGTGCCTTGAAAAAGGTTTCGTCCTGAAACAGCCGTATGTAGTTGTCCAGGTTGAATGACGTGATGTTGGCGATGTCAAACTTCAAGTCGGTAAAACTGAAGTAAATCGCACGAACAAAGGCGTACAAAAAGAAAATCCCCCACCACAGCACGGGAAAAGACAGCATGGTCCATGCCGTCTTGTTTTGTTTTGCCTTAAGGCGTTTCCCTAAGTTGTTTTGTGAGAGATTTTTCATTACGTATGCCTTTTTTTGCGTTTTGCGATAAAACTTTTCTTAGATTTTTTTTAGCGAAAACGTTACTTAAACACTCTGTCGGTAGCTTGTTGCACCTTGGTTTGATACTTTGCCACTATCGCCGAGTAATCGCCGCCCTGGCGCACAATCTCAAACAACATGTTTTGCAATGCGTTTTCCATGTCCGGCCAAACGGGGGTTGCGGGGCGAGCCGCTACTTTTTGCAATTGCGACGCATACACCTTAAAAGCGTCGTTAGTCGTGTAGTAATCGTCTGCCAATGCTTCGTTTGTGACGGGAAACAGATTCTTTTCCTTGTTGTATGCCAACTGCACCGTTTTGTTAGTGGACAGGTACTTGGCAAATTCCAACGCAAGTTGCTTGCTTGCAGACTTTTCGGCAATACACAAGGTGTACAATCCCAAGCCCGAGTAGTTTGTGCAAGTTTCGTCGATTGTCACCATTTCGGCAAAGCCGCAGTCGAAACGCTTGCTGCTGCCCGTGACGCTTGTCAATGCCCAACTGCCCATCTCGACAAAGGCAACCTTGCCGTTGTAGAACTTGTCCTCTTCGTAGGTGGCTTGCGAAGCATACTTGCTTAGCGCAATCCATTTGTCGATGGCTTTGCTTACCCCAGGGTCATCAAACGTGACCGTTTTGTAATCGTCGGACACCACTTTGCCGCCGCATCTGGCCGCATATGAGATAAATTCCATCACGGCAAAATCGTTTTTCGGTTGAGCAAAGGCAATGTAGCCTTTTTCGCTGATTGCCTTGCATGCGGCAAGCAGCTCGTCCATCGTAGTGGGTACGGCAACGCCGCACGCCGACAATATATCCTTGTTGTACATCAGCACAACGGTATTGGCGGAAAACGGCAATCCGTAGGCTTGTCCGCCGTAACATGCGCCGTCAAAAACGTTTTGCGGATACAGCGACTTGACGTCGTCGCAACCAAGCTCCGTCAAATTTGCAAGCTGTTTGTCGTTTGCCAATGCGGCAATGTACACGTGGTCGACAATGGCAACGTCGGGACGAGTTTTGTTGTCGTTAAGCGCATATTTGTAGGCCTCGAATGCGTCGACAGGCTTGTTGACGATTTTTATCTTGGCCTCAGGGTGAGTAGCCGTAAAGTCCTTGACGGCGGCTTGAATGATGTCTTGCATCGTCTTGCCGCTCGGCCACCACACCGTAATCGTATTCGGGTCGGATTGCGTGCCGTTGCACCCTTCAAGCAACGCAACGCAGCTTACCGCAACAAGCACCATACAAAGTAAAAGACAAATCTTTTTCATACATAAAACTCCAAAATCGTTATATAGTTAGTGTAGAAAACCGTTTTTCTATGTTTGCTTAATAAACGGCTTTTCGAACAAGGTATAATCTCCTTTTGGAAAAACCGTTTTTCTGTATTGTATCACACCCACAAGCAGTTGTCAATACCCAACTTTGAAAAAAATTACAAAATTTTTCGCCCTCTTGCGCAAGGACAATTGCCGAAATGATGTCACTTTTGCGTGGAGTCGCGAAAAACAATGCAGCTGTCTACAAGCCGACGAGTTTTTTCTCCCGTGCGGATCTCGTTTATCAGTGCGTCCACGGCGATTTTGCCAAGTTGTTCGTAGCTTTGACAAGCGTAGCTCAACTTTGGCGCAAAATGTCCGTGTTCGATGCTTCGTCCCAACGCAAATACCCCTACGTCCTTGCCTACGGACAACCCCCTGTCGGCCACGGCGCGATACACGCCCTTTGCCAAGCCCTCGTTTGCGGTTACAAATACGGCGTTCGGTTCGGCAAGCCGCATGGCAATGTCGTAACTTTCTTCTTCGGAACAAAGTTCGTTATGGAACAGCCTTCCCTCCGTGTCGATACCCCTGGCAGCACACACTTCGACAAATCCGTTGTCGCGGTCTTGCGAAATGGTAAGGTTGTTGCTGCTGTTAAGCAAATAAATGTTTTTGCCGTACATCTCGATAAGTTTGTCCACGACATCCACAACCAACCCCTTGTTGTCGATATCTACGTAGCCTATGTCGTCATGCGACGGGCGGCCGATAACTACACAAGTGATGCGATTGTTTTCCATTTCGACAAGACGTTCGTCGTCCACACCGGGAGCAAGCAATACCGCTCCATCGATAGGTGCGCGTCCTTGGCGCAGGGTTTGCAACAACTTCGTTTTGTCTCTGTCATAGTACACCAGCAACGAATACCCTTGTACCGAAGCCTCGGTAAGACAACTCATCATCAAATCTTTGTAAAACGGGTACGTGCCGATGTCGGTCGTATTTTCCAAAAGCAATGCAATGATGTTGGTGCGACGACTGGACAAGCCCGAAGCGCAGAAGTTGGGTTGAAAGTCCAACTCTTTGCATGCGGTAAGCACCTTTTGTCTGAGCTCTTCACTTACGAATTTGCGACCGGTAAGCACGTTGGATACCGTCGATTTGGCAACGCCGGCTTTTGCGGCGACGTCGGTAATTTTGACCATTGTTTCCTCTTTTTTTGTTTTTGTGTGAAATTTATTTTTGTTTATGGGTTTTGTTGCGGGGCGGGACTTTTTGAAAAAAGTTCCCTCCCCGCACCCCTCCCCAAAAACTTTGGGAAGAGGCAGGGAAAATTATTGTATTGAAATTGTTACTACGTATGCGTTTTTTCAACCTTATGAAGCAGATTTTCGCGCGCTTGCCATAACACGTTTGCACAACAGCCGTTATGTTCCGTCTTAATAAACTTACACCGGACCTTATTCGCTTATAAGTTTTTTCGCCGGTTGCCATACCTCATTAGTGCCACCACAACAAACAAAGTACGTCCTTGACCATGAGGGGTGGGTGGTCGGGGTAGCGGTGCTGTGGGGGTATTACCAAAAGTGCTGACGTTGAAAATGGCTATATGTCTACCAACTGTACTTCAATCATTGCAACAAATAATTGCAGACGAGCGGAACCCTTTCGGGGGATTGCCACGTCGCTTCGCTTCCTCGCAATGACATATTGGGGAAACCACTATAAACAGTTTATTTCTATTACGTCCGCCGAAGTTAGTACACTTAAAATACACAAGCCGATTACAAACGGTTAACTTACTTTTTGTGGGGTGGCGAGGTGTTACCCTACAGCGACATCTGAACGAGGGCGCGGCTGGGTAGGCTACCTACCATAGACTACAATGCCCGAAGTGAAGCGAGCGAGCACGCGTTCGCACGTAGGGTAATTCCTCGGCAGGACCCCTTACATAATTCCGTACTTCGGCGCCCTTTTAATAGTGGGTGCACGCCCTGTACTCGGCACCCTTTATAGTGGGTGCACGACCCGTGCCTTCGGCGCCTTTTGCCGCTTTTTCAGCGAGCAGCACCGCCTTTCAGGTTGCGCTTCATCAGTTCAATCAATTCGTCGGCATACACCAACTCGATTTTGCTGCTGTCAAGCCTCGACACGAAGTAGTCCACGCTTGCCTGATTCATCGTCCACGGGTGCACGTTGACCACCGTGTAGCCGTCCTCTGTCGTCGGGCTGACTGGCATTGCATTTACTGCCGCTGCCATTTCGTCAAGCCAATCCGTCGTGACGTCAGCCATGTTGCCGCTAGGATACCACAAAGTAAAGCACACGGAAACGAACGGTTTGCCGTCGCTCCACCACACGCGTCCCTTGCCGCTGCCGTATCTGTCGGGGTCAAACTCCCATATTCCACCCTTTATTGTATCAAACTTTGTATAACTATGCAACCTATCTTGCACAAATTGTGCGTCGGCGGTGTTGGCGACGTTGTCAAGCAGCGTAACTACGCTAAGGTCGCTGCGTTGCATTGCTTCCGCAGTCTGCCGTGTAAATTCGTCCAGATGTTCGCGTGGGTAACTGAGGCAATTGGCGTACCCCACGCCCGACACGCCCGAGACAAAGTAGTCGCGTTTTGCCGAGGCGAAGATATGCCGCGCTCCGTCGGGGCAAATCCGCACCATGCTCGGCGAAAACGTCCAACTCATCTTGTAGTCGCACGGGGTTGCCAATCTTTGTCCGAAAGTACTTGTCGTTGCAAAGTCGCGCTCCAGCCACTGTATATTGTCCCCGTCCGACACCACCAACGCCACGTAGTGTTTGTTTGGCGCAACGGTAGACAAGTCGCCGTGTATGCGCTGCGTAAGCGTGGCGTCGCTCGCCTCGAAGTAACTGTGATTCATAGACCAATCCGACGGCAGGGCATAATCGCCGAATTCCGAAATGTCACGGATAAACGCAATCTCGTCATCGTTCCAACCGTAAACGGGAATGTTTGGTTGCAGTTTCGACAACACGTACTTGCGAAAAGCTCTGTCATCGTCACTCTCGCCCGTGTACACGCACGCCCATCCGTTACATATACCGAGGTCGCGCAACCTGATGTGGAAGTTACTTTTGTTGACCACCTGATGCACAAGTCCGCTTTTGTCCAACTTGTCGTAGCACATGTCAAACACTGCCTTTTGTCGCTCGGCATTGCTGCCGACAATCTTACGAAAGTCGACGACCACGTCCAAGCCCATTGCCGCAAATCTGTCGGCAAGCACGTCCGGCACTCCCAACACGTTGTTTACCGCCGCATAGGTGGCTGCCATGTTTATGCCTACGTCGCGGCTGTCCAATTTGTACAAGGCAATACCGCCAAGCAGCGACAAAAACAGTTTTGTCGCTCGATACACGTCCACACGCACCTGTTCCGTGTCGGAAACGTATGACATGTAGTTGTCGGCGTCCAACACAATGCTCTTTCTGCTACGATTGACTATGCCCTGCAAACACACAGCAACGGCTTTTTCCTCGTCGGTCATTGCAGAAAAGTCCATCACATATACCATAAAACCTCCAAAAATCGGTTTTCTTGTCATTTTAACACACACATTTACCGTTGTAAACACCTTTTGACAAAAAAAAATCGCAAAGAAAATCGGTTTTTTCTCTTTACAATCGACAAGACGTGTGGTATTATACTTGCAGAAAACCGTTTTTTTTATAAATTTTTCGAAGTAACTATGAAAAAAATTCACCTTATCAACGGAACGCACTGGGACAGAGAATGGCGGCACACCGCCGAACAAAGCAAACTGCGCCTTGTTGACCTGATGGACAACATCATCAACTTGCTGGAAACCAAGCCGGAGTACAAATACTTCTGCGTGGACGGCGGCACAATCGTAATCGAGGACTACTTGACCATTCGTCCCGAAAACAAGCAACGCATAATAGACCTCATCAAGGCAAAGCGTATGTTTGTTGTCAATTGGTACACCCTGCCCGAAACTAACACCGTCGCGCCGGAAAGCCTTGTGCGCAACCTGTTGTGGGGACACAAAATGGCAAGCGAACTGGGAGGCGGAATGAAATCCGGCTACACCGCCACAAGTTACGGACAACCCAGCCAGTTGCCGCAATTGTATCGCGGCTTCGGCATTACCGACGCAATCTTCTACCGCGGGACAAACAAGCACGTGCTTACGCCGCTGTTTACGTGGGTAGGAGCAGACGGCACGACAATCGACACCCTTCGCACCTTTGACGAAGTTACGCGCACAAACTGGTTCTTTTACGTGCACGGACCCGCAGTACTCGGCAAGGGACAAAAGGACCTTACCTACACCTACAACCGCAGTCAGATCCCCGTACACATGGCGGACATGCAAAGTTACGAAAAGGCGTTTACTCTTCTTCACGAGGACTTTGACTACATACACGACGTCAACGTACAAAAGAATGCCCTTGACAACCTGTTGAAGCAGGCGGAACCCTACGCGATAGGCAACCACATACTTGCCCTCAACATGGAGGACAACGACGAGCCGTACAAGTACCTGCCTGAACTTATTGCCGACATGAACAAGATTTACCCCGATGTACAAATCGAGCAATGTTCGATGGACGAGTACATGGCGGAAATCAAGGCGGTAAAAGGCTACAAAAAGGCAGAACACCACGGCGAACTGCGTTACACCACCATGGAGTACAACAACTTCAACGCTCTTCTCGGCGCAACGCACAGCAGCCGTATCAGAATAAAGTTGCTCAACGACGAATGCGAAAACAATCTGCTTAACATTGCCGAACCCCTTGCCAGTTACGCCGAGGCTTACGGCAAGGAATATCCTCGCAAAAACATCGACCGCGCATGGGAATACCTGCTTAAGTGCCATGCGCACGACAGCATTTGCGGTGCGGCGGTTGACCGTGCGCACGACGACATGCTGTACAACTTCAGCTTGGCAAAAACTGTTGCGGAAGAAGTTGCCAACCGTAGTTGCGTTGCGCTGTACGGCAACATCAACACGGCGGAACACTTTTTGAGTACCGACCACACGCTGACGGTGTTCAACACCTTGCCCTTCAGCCGCAAGGAAGTAATCGAAGTAGTATTCGACACCCCCAAGGGCGGCGGACAGGCGGTTGACATCGGCGTCGGCGGTGCAAGCAGCGTGGGCGACTTCTACGACATCGTAGACGAAAAAGGCAACAAAGTACCCTACGTGGAACTGACTCGCGACGACATCTCAATAGGTGTGGAACGCGAAATGGACACCAAGGCAATCAAGTTTAACGCCGACCGCAAACGCGTACTTGTGGAAGTTACCGTACCGCAAAACGGTTTCAAGACCTATGCGTTGCGTTTCCGTGAGCCCGACCTTGCCTACCACCCCGAAGTAATGCCCCCGCGCAAACTTATCGCACGCGACAACGGCGTACTGGAAAACGAATTTGTAAAGGTTACAATCAACAGCAACGGCACCTTTGACCTGACGGACAAGACGACGGGCAGAGTTATGCCGCAACAACTGTACTTTACCGACAACGGCGAAGTCGGCTCGGCACACATTTCCGTAAAGCCCAAACGCAACGCGACGTACACCAGCCTGGGCAGTGCGGCAACCGTCACAATGATGGAAAGCAACGAACTGCGCGGCGTGTACAAAATCGACATTGCAATGGATTTGCCTGCCGAAGCCACTATCGACGGCAACGACCGCAGCCGCGGATTCAAAACGCTGGCAATCTCCACCACGCTGACGCTTAACAAGGGCGAAAAGTTCCTGCGTATCAGCACCACTCTTGACAACCGTATCCGCGACCACAAACTTGTGGTAAACTTCCCCAGCGGACTTGCCTCAGCCGAGTGGGTTGACTGCGAAAGCGCATGGGACGTTGCGCACCGCACCATCAACCACCTTGACACCAAGGACAACTTTGACAAATTCCTGCCCTTCCAGCCCATGCAAAACTTTGTGGACGTAAGCGACGGCAAAGACGGACTTGCGGTAATGACAAAGGGTCTACGTGAGTACGAAGTGGACGACGACAAACTGCGCACAATCAAGATTACTCTCATACGCACGCAACGCGCCTACATGACGGCAAACAGCAAAATGACCTACGAGGAACTGGACCGCTACACGGGACAACACAGTTTCGGCAAGATGACCTACGAAATGTGCCTGTACCCCCACCAAGGAAACTTCGAAGCGGCGCACGTGTGGAATGCGGCTTACGTGGCGAAAGTGCCCCTCAAGGCAATCCAGGGAGTGGCGACAAACGGCGTACTGCCCGACTGCGCAAGTTTCGTAACCTTTAGCCAGGAAGGCAAAGTGATGACAAGCGCACTTAAACAAGCGGAAAACGGCGACGGACTGACGCTGCGCGTGTACAACACCACCGACGAAACGTTGCCGCTGACGATATCCACAATTCTGCCGGTCAAGGAAGTTCTGCGCGTACACCTTGACGAAAGCAATGCCGAAAAGACAAACTTTGACGGCAAGGCATGGTCGCTGGACATCGGCGCGAAGAAAATAGAAACGTTTGTGCTAAAGCTGAAATAATCCGTTTTCATTCACCAAACGGAATTTACTTGTATCTACTGCCACAAAGCGACCTCATTCGGACGTTTTGTGGTAGTTTTATTTACAAAACAGCCCTTTTTGATGTACAATAAATTCAGCGGAATTTTTCAATCCGAAATCCGTTGAAAAACGGGAAAAACTAAGTGAATTTTCACAAAATAAACTAACACAGACAACAAAAAAGGAAAACAACCATGAAATTTACAATACCCGACTTAGGAACTTTTGACGAAACAAGCGGACTGAAAAAGATAGACAAATGCACCGACGGCGTGTTTGCCAAGGGCGAAAAGGGCGTAACAAACGTGTACGCAACCGGCGACGGCAAGGTGGAATTTGTCTGCTTCGAGGACAGCACAATCGCGTACGTTGCTTCGGCAATAGGCTACCCCGCCTACTACAAGGTGAAGCCCGTTGCGGTACAAGCCCCGATAAAAGCCGTGCTTATGGACCTTGACGGAACAAGCGTGCGCAGCGAAGAATTCTGGATCTGGATTATCGAGCAAACCACCGCTTCGCTTCTCGGGGACCCCGACTTCCACATGGAAGAAGCCGACCTGCCGTTTGTTTCCGGTCACAGCGTGTCGGAACACCTGCAGTACATGATTGACAAGTACTGCCCCGACAAAACCCTGGAAGAAGCGCGCAAGTACTATTTTGAACACACTCACCGCGAAATGGACGCCATAATGCAAGGCAAAGGCAAGGCAGGCGCGTTTACTCCGTCGCCGCGACTTAAGGAATTTTTGCTCGCGCTGAAGGACATGGGCGTAAAAATCGGGCTGGTAACAAGCGGTCTGTACGAAAAGGCTTATCCCGAAATCAAGTCGGCGTTCGACACCCTTGAAATGGGTGACCCGAAAGACTTCTACGACAGCATTATTTCCGCAGGCTTCCCCCTGATGAAGGGCAGCGTAGGTACGCTCGGCGAACTGTCCCCAAAACCCCACCCGTGGCTGTACGCAGAAACGGGCGCGGTAGGACTGGGCATTGCCGAAGCCGACCGTTGCCACGTGCTTGGCATCGAGGACAGCGGCGCAGGAGTGTGCAGCGTGCGTCTGGCAGGTTACGTGACAATAGGTTTTGACGGCGGCAACATCAACGGCAGCGGTACGCGCGCCCTTTGCAACGAGTACTTTGACAACTTCGACCGGATACTGGACTACATCAAAAAGATAAACGGCTGACAATGCGCAAACGCCTCATCGTCACCGCATAAATCTACTAAAAACCTATCCTGATTACGGCAAAAGCGGAGTATGTGTATCATTCACAACTCCGCTTTTTGTATTAAACTTTTGTATACGTATATAATTTTTTACAACACCGTGCATTGAAAATACTTTACCGTATTTGTGCCATATCGGTCGCGAGCAATACGTTACATATTGCCGACGACATCGCCTTGTTGAGCCTTTGCCAGCCCTCTGCCGACGCAATCCGCGCCAAGTTGACAATTGATTGTTCGGTCGTACACTCCTTGACAGTAGTTTGTCCACAACAAGGACAAAAAGCTCAGATATACCAATCCGGCAACGGCAAGCAACAGCGTTTGAAAGGGTGACGGCACAAACAGCGCAACGACAAACGGAGCCAGTCCGACTGCGGCAAAAAGTATGTTTTGCGCCAAACCTCCGAATGTCAGCAAAAAAGCGTTTTTTACGCTTTGCCACATTGTGTAACGATAGGTAACGTCGCCCGTAACAAAATACATCGTAGCAACCGCCACCAAAGCAAACTGCACTGCGGCAAACCCCGACAGCAAACCTTTGGCAATCGGCGAAAATTTGCTTACAGTATAAAAGGTTACGTTGAAGCGCAAAAAAAACATTGAAATGCCGAAAAGCATGCCCCACAACGCAAAGTGAAACCAACTGTCCTTTATGCTTGCAAAATACTGTCCGTATCCGCTCGATTGGTAGAAACAAATACGCTTTACCAATCCGAACAGCCCGCCCAAGCCGACAAAAAACAACATAACCAACGGCACAGAAATAAGGTAGGTTTTCAGCGACCACCCCAGCAACAGTTGACCGTACAAGTCGGCGTAGTCGGCTGCGCCGACATCCAGTGCGGCAATTGCCTGCGCTTTGACGTAGTTCATGGCGTACAGCCACCCGAGCAAAGGCACAAAAAACAGCGAAGTAAATGCGCCGCAAATCAACAATTTCCAAAACTGCTGCTTTCCGTAAAACACAAATGCCTCACGACGAGTGCGTGGCAGTTGTTCGGCGGCCTCTCCGCCGAGTAAATTTTCTTTAAGAGATTTCATTAGTTATATTGTACCACAAAAGACATCTTTTGTCAAAAAATCGCCGCAAAACGCATTGACCGCAAAACAATTTACCATCGATATTGTGGCAAAATGTCACCGATTTACGCATACGGTTACGAAATTTCGTTACACAAACTGCTTCTGCAGTCCTGCGGGATTTTGGGGTAGCATCAGACACTGCAACAACTAAAAAAACAAAACCAGCCGCCCGAAATATCTCGGACGGCTGTAAAAACAACTTTACTTACAACAAGTCTACTTGTTGCTTACATCATTTTTTTGATCTTCAACAGAAACAGTACTATCACTATCACCCTTTTTATAGGTCACCGTTGTCTTTCTGTTTTGATTCTTTTCTTTGCTTTTGCCGATCAATCTTGATAATGCTATCATAAAAGGTGATGCTAAGATAGTAAAACATATCATCGCAACAGAAATCATTATCCATGCAGAATTATCCAGGTAAATTATACAAGTCAACATTTTTCATTCTCCTTTTGCTTCAGTTTTTACTTTGTCCCATTCTTCTTTTAAGATTTCTCTCGAAACCTCAATTATCGCCATCTCGGTTGCAATGTAGTCTTTTTCCTTGCCCGACTCTATTGTTTTGGCATCAAACAATTCCAATGCCATAATCAATGAACGTAACTCTCGATGCAAACTTTCTTCAATATTCAAGCGCATTAGCACCTGATATCGGAAAGCATCATACTTATTACATACATCTATCACATTGCTATCACATAGGTTTTCATAAACGATTCTTCGTTTGTTGGCAAGCATTTCAGACAAATACTCTCTTATTTCATTAAGCCATTTATTACGACTTTGAGATACTGTCTCGGCAAACAACTGATCGTAATTATACCGTCTATTCCACATCGCAATAAAAAGAGAGATAGCCGTACTTAAAACAACGCCTGCAAATGCTATAATTGCACTTATCAACTCACCACTCATATCTGTCCTCCTTTTATCTATGGTCCGAAAATCCTATTTCCTACTTGCTTATTGTCCCATCCGAGCAATACACAGCAAAATCACCTGTATTGTTACTCCACTCATTGCCCTTTTCGACAGTTTCCCACTGCGCTTTTGTTCCATTAAAATCAATTCTTGTCAAGCCACTGCAACCAGAGAGCGCATCCGAGCCTATGCTCGTGACGCTGTCTGGAATGGTGATACTTGTCAAGTCTGTACAACTGTCGAACGCATTGTCGCCGATTGTCGTAACACCGTCGGGAAGCACGATACGTTCCAGTTTGGAGACGCCGCCGAAAGCGTAGTTGCCTATGGTCTTAAGTTTAGGAGCGGTTCCTTCGAATTTAACTTCGACAACCGACTCGCATCCGTAAAATGCGTAATCACCGATATTTTCTACATCTTCGGCAATATTTGCCACCATAAGCCCGCTTTTGTAAAACGCCGAACGCCCTATGCGCCTGATTGTGGGAGGTACGGAAA
>ERZ1673738.761-NODE-761-length-54435-cov-22.876444_pt1 | contig 54435 bp, 51 predicted proteins | sample MGYA00580198_ERZ1673738 | MGnify/ENA primary metagenome ERZ1673738 (study PRJEB41218, sample SAMN15661784) | gut metagenome | host: Homo sapiens | place: Canada: London | collected 2015-08-20/2019-03-30 | study: EMG produced TPA metagenomics assembly of...
GCCACGAACATGAAGGTGGTCATGTGGTCACGGGGCTGCTTCAGCAGCCACATGGGCAGAACAGCGGCAAAGAAGATGTAGACGAAGGTGATATAGCTCCATGCAGCCTTGCCCAGAATGATCGGCAGGTTTGCACCGATGACGAAGGAAAGCACGATGAAGACGATGCTGATGACGCTCTCCTTCCAGCCGGAGAAGTTGAACTTCTTCTGGATGAGACCAAAGACGACTGCAAAGACCATGAACATGATAGAGACCATACCGGCAGCACCGTTGGTCTGAGCAGCCTCGACCAGAGCACCGTCTGCGCCGAAGGCGTTGAAAGTGCCGGCGACCATGTCTGCGAAGGCAGCGATGACGATGCCGCAGAACAGCCAGCAGAACAGCAGGAACAGCTTACGGCCGGTCTTACCGATGTACTTTTCGATCAGCATACCCATGCTCTTACCGTCGTTCTTGACGGAAGCGTACAGAGCGCCGAAGTCGGTGACAGCACCGAAGAAGATGCCGCCGATGAGCACCCACAGCAGGACGGGCAGCCAGCCAAAGGCTGCGGCCTGAATGGCACCGGTGACAGGGCCTGCACCGGCGATGGAGCTGAACTGATGTGCAAAGACGGTCCAGCCGTTGGTGGGGACATAGTCACGGCCATCCTCGTGGACGACTGCGGGAGTCTTGGCTTTGGGGTCGATGCCCCATTTGTTGGCCAGCCAGCGGCCGTACAGCGTATAAGCGCCGAACAGACACACGGCTGCGATCAAAACGATGACCAGCGTATTCATTTCTTTCTACCTCTTTCCTTTCTTTCACACCGGCAACCGGCAACGTGTCAGACAGGGCGGCTGTGCCCAAAAGCAGAGCAGGCGAAACGGCCCGGAGGGTGAAAAAAGCCTCCGTCCTCACTGGAAGGATAGAACACAAGGATGCATCCTATCTTCCTCGAAGACGAAGGCCAAACGGCGTATGCACACCGGTCGTTCTCCGCGGTACCACTTCGTTTGCTGCTTTCAGGAGCAGCCGCTTGCGCGTACAGGCGTTTGGCCGCCGATACGCTGCCCTGTAACGTGGGCTGGACGGCCACGCGCTACTGCCCAAAATGGGGTTCACGCGGGCTGCTCGCAGGTGAGGGCTGATCGCACTGTGCTGCCGCCTTGCACCGGAATGGCGGCTCTCTGAGCGCAGGGAATGCGAAAAGTCATGTCCTGTTCATTGCATTTGCCGAATGATTGTGTATACTTTAGTCCCGATTTCATAATTTGTCAATATATTTTGGGCAAGTTAGGAGACTCTTCCATTTTTGCGGCGGCGAAGATAAGAAATTTTAGACGATTTTTGTTCAAACGTGAGATGAATAAAACTGAACACGACGACAGATGAAATCTGATAATCTTTGCCCAAGAAAATCAAAATACTTGACTTTTGCGCTTTCAAGTGCTAAAGTACTAACGTAACAAGAGCATGAAAGATCCTCTATTCTATCACAAGAGCAAGGCAAAAAATCGTGCAGCAGGAAAACAGCATAAATAGGTGATTCCATGCTGCTGCCATCGCATGAAAAAGTTGAATTACTATCCATGAAGTGCCGCAAAGGAGGCAGCTATGGCGGATAAAAACCCCAGAAAAAACCCCACCACCGATGCATTGTTCGATGCGATCCTCAGCTTGGAGACGCGGGAGGAGTGCTATAACTTCTTTGAGGACCTCTGCACGGTCAAGGAGATCTCCGATATGGCCCAGCGGCTGGAAGCGGCGAAGCTTCTGCTCAACGGCAGTACCTACGACCAGATCGTGAAGGCCGTGGAGATCAGCACCGCCACCATCAGCCGCATCAACCGCTGCATCCAGTATGGCTCCGGCGGCTACCGCGATACCATCGAGAAAGTGCAGAAGGCCGCAAAGCCGGAGTGACATCCGGGCGGGACTGCACATAGGATGGACTGTGCCCTATCCCTATGAGAGAAAGGAAGGTCCTTCTTATGGCTGATACCACCAACTGCACCCACTGTGTTGCCTGCGATTGTCCCGCCCTGCCGCGCGTTACCTTCGATCAGGCAGTCATCGACCTGATGGAGAGCATCGCTCTGCAGGAGTCGGCGCTGAGCCATATCCTCTGTGCCGAGACCCAGAAGATGAAGACAGCCCTCAGCATGGAGGAGCTTGACCTGTGCAAGCTGCTGGAGGTCAACGACTCTGCCACCAACATGGTCCACGCCGTGGCGAATCTTGAGCTGGTGCTGAAGGAGAAGCTGGAATTTATCGCCAACAACCTCTACTATCCCTCGACGGAGAACAACACCTGCACCACCACCGAGAGCTGATGTCAGGTGAGATGAGAAAGTAAAAACGGACAAAAGGCCCTTCTGTGCAGGACGGACTGCGCAGAGGGGCCTTACTGTTCCCGGGAAATACAGAGCGAATGCCCGGCGTCGGGAGCGCTCGTGCAGCGGAGGCCTGCATAAAAATATGTATAAAAGTCTGAAAAGTGTTTTGTTGGAATTGCTGAATATCGAAATCTGTGCTATACTATATAGTGTTTATCTAAGAGAAAGGGGAACCTGACCTTGCTGCACTACGATGCGATCCTGTTTGACGTGGACGGTACGCTCATTGATTCCGCCCCCGGCATTCTCAATACACTGGAAGAAGTTTTTAAGGCGATGGGCGTGGATGTCGCCCGGAGCGACCTGAACCGCTACATTGGCCCGCCCCTCCGCAAGAGCTTTGGCGAGCATTTTTCGGACCCTGCCAAGATCGAGGAGGCCACCGAGCGCTACCGCACGAGCTATGCAGTCAAGGGCAGCCATGAGGGAGATGCTTACCCCGGCGTGGTGGAGATGCTGGGCCGCCTCAAGGCCGCAGGGCTGACCCTCTGCACGGCCACCTGCAAGCCTACCCATGTCGTGACGCCCATCCTGGAAGAGCAGGGACTTTCCTCCTACTTTTCGTTCGTGGGCGGCGCGTCAATGGACGAGAGCCGTGACAACAAGACGGACGTCATCCGTCATGTCCTCGACCAGCCGGTCATGCAGGGCAAGCGGGTTCTGATGGTCGGCGACCGCTGCGACGATATGCAGGGCGCAAGGAACTGCGGGCTGGACGCCGCCGCGGTGCTGTACGGTTACGGCAGCAGGGAGGAGGTCGCCCCCTTTGCACCGGTCTTTATGGCTGCAGACTGCAAGGAACTGACGGAATGGATCCTCCGCCCTGTGGACGAGCTTTCCCATTCCTGAACGAGAGGAATCGTGTTTATGAGTCGAAAAATGCAATCGGAAAAAGAAAATATGACTCTCATGCAGAAGCGGGCCGTTTTGGTCTGCATTCTCTGTGTTCTGGCCGTGCTGCTGACCTTCGGCATCACGACCGCGCTCTTGAAAAAAGGCGGCGACGCCCCCGCGCCCTCGGTCTCTGAACCGGCGGCAGACCCCGCTCCGGGCGAAGACCTGTCGAGCCATTACCAGATCGACAACGCCTCTGCCGCCCTGCTGACTGAGACCGCCGACGCCGGTGCGGATTACCTGAACGACACCCTCTTCTTGGGCGACTCCAATACCGTCCGCCTCTACAACAACGGCCTTATCTCGCTGCAGCAGTTCTGCGCGAAGGAGGGCATCGGTACGCAGGCAGCGCTCAACGAGGGCATCGTTACCTTTAAGAAAGATTCGAACCACTACACCATCCCGCAGGCTGTAGCCATGATGAAGCCCCGCCGGGTGGTCATGACCTTCGGCACCAACGACACTGGCATGGAAGTCTCGGACTTCATCGCCCACTATACGGCGCTGATTCAAGCCGTCCAGCAGAGCTACCCCTATACCGACATCATCGTGAACACCGTGCCGCCTGTCCCGGTCGATCACTCCAACTATCCCCACATGGACCAGTCCAAGATCGACGACTTCAACATGGCTCTTCTGAATATGTGCGAGCAGCTGGGAGTCCGTTTCCTTAACTCTGCCGAGGCTCTCAAAGGCAGCGACGGCTACGGCATCGCGGACTATTATACCAGCGGCGACATCCACCTCAAGAGCGTCGGCCTCAAAGCTGTGCTGAATTATATCCGCACCCACGCCTGTCAGACCGATGACCGCCGCCCGGACACCAACAACATCCCCACCCGCACGATGGAGTATGTCTCCAACCCCAGCTCCGCAGTGGCCGCGCCCAGTTCGGAGGCTGCAAGCTCCAGCGGGAGCCTGAGCGAAAGCGCCAGCAGCTCCGAAAGCTCGAGCAGCAGTGAGAGCACCAGCTCCAGCGAGGGCAAGAAGTTCGAAGCCCACTACCATGTGGACAAGAACGGCGGCGGCACCCTGAGCGTGGGCGGCGATACCGGCAACAACTCTGTGACCTATACCGTCACCGACCCCAGCAAGTCCATCACGGTGACGGCTGTCCCGGCCGACGGCTATGTCTTCGTCAAGTGGAGCGACGGTCTCACCAGCAAGACCCGCACCGATACCGATTTCAAGCAGAATCTGGATGTCACGGCGGTGTTTGGCGCTGCGTCCGTCCACATCACCAGCGAGGGCAAGGGGGCTGTGGGCAGCTCCTATACCTTCAAGGCCAACCTCAGCGGCAAGTATGCCAAGGCCGAACATCTGCGCTGGTACGCCAATGGGCAGGAGGTCACGCAGGCGGCGGGCAAATCCACCATCACCGTTGTGGTGGACAGCTCGATGGTCAACGCCTCCTACAAGATCCACGCAGTCGTCACCTACAACGACTGCAAGGTGAGCAGCAACACCCTGACCATCACCATCGGCAGCGGTGTGTCCAGCGAGTCTGCTCCTGCCAGCAGCTCGTCCTCGTCCAATGCCGGTTCTTCCGGCAGTACATCCGCTTCGTCTTCCTCTGCAAGCTCGGGCAGTTCCAGCAGCTCGTCTTCCGGCAGCAGCTCCTCCCACAGCACCAGCAGCTCTTCGTCTGCATCGTCCAGCACGTCGGGCAGTTCCAAGGCAGAGTCGGAATCGAAGCCGGAGTCCAAAGCCGAGTCCAGCTCGGAGTCCAAGGCGGAATCCAAGTCCGAGGCCTCTGCCAGCAAGGAAACCGAGAGCAAGGCAGAATAAGTTTCACCCTTCTGCGTCCGGCTGCATAGGCTGGGCCGAGAGGAGGCGAGCCGATGGTCTGTGAAGAAATGCGAGTTCCCGGGCTGCCCGGTGCAGAAGATGTGACGGACGGCAACGTGGATTACTACGACATGGACTGGGAAAATATCGAGAACGGCGTGACGGAGGAGCAGATGGCGAAGTGCATCGCAAAAGAGTGTTCCTGTAAGCCGGAGCCGGACTGCGGCGGCAATCTACCGGAGCAGTCTGACGAGGAAGCTTATGAAATGACGCTGGAAGGATAAAAATTACGAGAAGCCAGCTCTGCCGGGCGGGGCTGGCTTCTCGCTGTTCTCAAACCGCAGCCGTTGCCGCGCCCGCTTTTGAGCGGCGGGCTGCACGAAAAAATGATAGAGAAGGGAAAGACAAATGGCAAAATACTATTGCATCCTCTTCGATGCGGACAATACGCTTCTGAATTTCGACGCTGCCGAAAGCAAGGCTCTGGCTGAAACGCTGGTGGAATATGGCATCGAGCCGGACGCCGAGACGGTGCAGACCTACCGCACCATCAACGAAGAGCTGTGGCGTCAGCTGGAAAAAGGCCAGATCCGCCGCGATAAGCTGATGGGGGAGCGTTTTACCCGCTTCCTCAAGGCCATCAATGCAGCAGGCGATGGCGTGGAGATGAACCGCTGCTACCTCGAGCGCCTGTCCACCCACCCCGACCTGATGACCTCCAATGTGCTGGATGTCCTCGGCGAGCTTTCGGAGGTGGCGACGCTGGCGGTCGTGACCAACGGCTTCGAGAAGGTACAGAGCCGCCGGGTGGCAGAGTCGGGCATCCGGAACTACCTTGAGGACGTCTTTGTCTCTGAGAAGCTGGACAGCGAAAAGCCCAGTCGCCGCATCTTTGACGCCGCTCTTCGCGCACTGGGCGTGGAAAACCGGGAGCACGTTCTGGTGGTGGGCGACAGCCTCACCAGCGACATTCAGGGCGGCGTGAATGCAGGTCTTGACACCTGCTGGTTCAATCCCGGCCATGCGGAGAACCCGGGCAAGGTGACACCCACCTACGAGATCGCCTCACTGGAAGAGCTGTATCCTCTGGTGATGGAGCCGGAAGAGCTGGCGAACCTCGGCCTCAAGCACCGCCGCCATCAGCCGTAACGGCGGCGGGACGTCCGTATCCACCCCTACTGGAAAAGAACACGGAAGATTATTATGCTGATTCATTTGGAAAAACTCGGAAAGAGCTTTGGCGAAAAGGTCGTCCTGCACGACGTGAGCGCCAGTGTAGAAAAGGAAGACCGCATCGGCATCGTGGGTCAGAACGGCGCGGGCAAGACGACGCTCCTCAAGATCCTGACCGGCGTTTACACCGACTATGACGGGGAATTCAGTGTGACCCATGGCGTGACGCTGGGCTATCTGGAACAGAACGCAAAGCTTGACACGACACTTGATATTTACGGGGAGATGCGCTCTTCCTTTGCCCCTGTGCTGGACGCGATGGCCCAGATGCAGATCTTGGAAAAGAAGATGGCGGCCGCTCCAAATGACCCTTCGCTGCTGGAAAAGCACGATGCGCTGCAAAACGTCATCGACGCGGCCGACGGCTACAACATGGACGTCAACATCAAAAAGGTGCTGTCCGGCATGGGCTTTGCGCAGGATACATGGGGCAAGAACGTGGGCGTTCTGTCCGGCGGTGAGCTGACCCGTCTGCGTCTGGCAAAGCTCCTGCTGGAAAAGCCGGATGTCCTTATTCTGGACGAGCCGACCAACCACTTGGATTTTGCCACGATGGAATGGCTGGAAAGCTATCTCAAGGGCTACTCTGGTGCGGTTCTTGTGGTCAGCCACGACCGCTATTTCCTCGACAATGTCTGTACCAAGATCTGGGAGGTCTCCTTCCAGACCATGACCACCTATAAGGGCAACTTTTCGGCCTATCTGCCCCAAAAGGAAGCCGCTGACGCCCTGCGCCAGAAGCAGCACGACGCCGATGTGGCGCTGGCTGAAAAACTGCAGGACTACATCGACCGCAACCTCGTCCGCGCCTCCACCACCAAGATGGCCCAGAGCCGCCGCAAACAGCTGGAGAAGCTGGAGATCACAGAGGCTCCGCAGGACGAGACGAATCAGCTCAAATTCCGCTTCGAATACGACGTAGAACCGTGGAATGAGCTGGTGCTGCTCAAGAACCTGACCATCAAGATCGGCGACCGGACTCTGCTGGAACCCTTTACCTATACGGTCTGCCGCGGCCAGCGGCTCATCATTGCCGGACCCAATGGCGCGGGCAAGTCCACCCTGATGCAAGTGCTGGACGGCAAGCGCCGTCCCTCCGGCGGTATGGTGCGTCTGGGGACGGGCGCACGGCCCAGCATCTTTGCCCAGCAGCAGAACCGCATCGGCGCAGGCCGCGTCATCGACGTCATCTGGAACAAATACCCCCGAATGACCGAATTGGAAGTCCGCAGCCATCTGGCGAAGCTGGGCTTCCGGGGGGAGACGGTCTTCAAGCCCTGCGAAGCCCTGTCCGGCGGCGAGCTGGCCCGTCTGCGCTTCGCGGAGATCGTGCTGGAACGGCCGAATCTGCTTTTCCTCGACGAGCCGACCAACCACTTGGACATCTACACCCGCGAAAATCTGACCGAGGCGCTGATGGCCTACACCGGCACGCTGCTCCTCGTCACCCATGACCGTCATCTGATGAACAGTCTGGCCTGCCCCATCCTCTATCTTGAGGACGGCAAAGCGGTTATTTATCCCAGCTACGATGCCCTGATGGGCCGCGCCGCTCCTGCCCCCGCGGCAGAGAAGAGCGGCGAGCCTGCTAAGGCAGGCTACGGCAAGGAACAGCGCCGCCGCCGGGCAGAGCTGCGCGCCAAGATCAAAGCCTGCGAGGACGAGATGGAGGCCTGCGGCGCCCGGGAAGTGGAGCTGGAAAACGAGATCAACTCACCGGAGGTCTACAACGACCCGCAGCTCCTGCGGGAAAAAAGCGACGAGCTGAGCGACCTGCGCTTCCATCAGGACGAGCTTTTTGCCGCGTGGGAAGCCGCTGTCGAGGAGCAGGAGCAATACGAGCAGTCCGCAGGCGAAGAATAAGCTGCGGCACAAAGGGGGAGAGCCAATGGCAAACCGAGATCATGATCCGAAGAAAACACACGAGATCGCACTTTCTGGCCTGCTGTTTGCGCTGGCGATGGCCCTTTCCTTTCTCGAGGGCACGCTGGTCATCCCGGGCCTTGCGCCAGGCATGAAGCTGGGCCTTGCGAACATCGTGGTGATGTATGCACTGTTTTTCATGGGAGTGCGGCAGGCGTTGTATCTCGACTTGCTCAAGGCGCTGTTCGTCTTCCTCGTCTCCGGGGGAACGGCAGGCTTTCTCTCCCTCTGCGGCGGGCTGCTGTCCCTGCTGGTGATGTGGGTGCTTTACTATAAGCTCCCGTTCCAGCCCACATGGTTCATCCTGTCGGTCTGCGGCGCACTGGCCCACAACATCGGCCAGCTGCTCGGCGCAGGACTCATCCTGTCCTCGGCGATGTCGCTCTATTATGCGCCGGTGATGCTGGTGCTGGGCCTTATCATGGGCGCGCTCACATCCCTGACTCTCAAAGCCATCCTCCCCGCACTGGGGCGGCTGGGCTACAACACCCGGGAAAAGCGCTGAACAGTTGCATCGAAAGAAGTTTTTCGCTATAATAAAATGATAGATTTGATTTGACCCTACAAAAAAGCCGCCCTTATGGGTGACTCGCATCCGAGGGACGGCTGGGAGGTTTTGCACTATGTCTGAAAAAGTTACGGTCAAGGTGGAGCGGAGCGTTCTCCATCTTCCGGCCATCGCCCTGCGCGGGCTGGTGGTCTTTCCCAACAATCTGCTCCACTTCGAGGTGGGCCGCGAGAAGAGCATCGCCGCCGTGGAGTGGGCCGTCAGCAACAACTCGGACGTCTTCCTCGTGGCGCAGAAGGAGATGAAGGTCGAAGAGCCTAAGTCCGCCGACCTCTATACTTATGGCGTCGTGGCCGAGGTCAAGCAGGTGATGCGGGTGTCGGACGACCTCGTCCGCATTCTGGTCGAAGGCAAGTACCGGGCCAAGCTCTCCGAGATGGAGGACGACGGCAGCTTCCTGCTGGCCACGGTCCGTCCGGCTCCGGTAAAGATGGCAAAGCCCGAGGAAATGCCGGAGGCAGATGTCCTCGTCCGGAACGTCAAAAAGAGCTTCGACGAGCTTCTGGCGTTGAATCCCCATATCGGCAAGGATGTGGTATTTGCTATCACCACCAGCACCGACCCTGCCTTCCTGTCGGAGTACATCCCGGCCAACCTCTTGTTCCGCTTCGAGGACAAGCAGGCCATTCTGGACGAAGGCACCCTGATGGGCCGTCTGCGCCTGCTCATCGAGAAGATGCACCGGGAGCGCCGGATGCTTGAGATCGACAAGGAGATCGCCCAGAAGGTGGACGAAGCGATGGACAAGAACCAGCGCGACTACTACCTCCACGAGCAGCTCCACATGATCAGCGAGGAGCTGGGCGAGGACGACGACACCACCGCCGAAGCCGAGGAGTACCGCCGGAAGATCACCGCTCTCCATCTGGACGAGGAACGGGAGAAGAAGCTCCTCAAAGAGGTGGACCGCCTCTCCAAGATGCAGAGCAGCAATCAGGAGGGGACGGTCATCCGCACCTATCTGGATACCTGCCTCGACCTGCCATGGAACACCTTCACGGAGGATGATCTGGACATCGCCAAGGCCCAGCGGGTGCTGGACCGTGACCACTACGGTCTGAAGAAGGTCAAGGACCGCATCCTCGAGGTGCTGGCTGTCCGTAAGCTGGCCCCGGACGTCAAAGGCCAGATCATCTGCCTCGTCGGCCCTCCGGGCGTCGGCAAGACCAGCATCGCCCGCTCCATCGCCGAGAGCCTGAACCGCAAGTATGTCCGCCTGAGCCTCGGCGGCGTGCGGGATGAGGCTGAGATCCGCGGCCACCGCCGCACCTACATCGGCGCGATGCCCGGCAAGATCATCAGTGCGATGATCACCGCAAAAAGCTCGAATCCGCTGATGCTGCTGGATGAGATCGACAAGCTTGCCGGTGACTTCCGGGGCGACCCGGCCGCCGCTCTGCTGGAAGCCCTCGACCCCGAGCAGAACAGCACCTTCAACGACCACTTCATTGATATGCCGTTCGATCTGAGCCATGTGCTCTTTATCACCACGGCCAACGACCTCAGCGCCATCCCCGGCCCGCTGCGCGACCGCATGGACGTCATCGAGCTGCCCAGCTACACCCGGGTAGAAAAGTACAACATCGCCCGCAAGCATCTGGTGCCCAAGCAGCTGGATGCCTGCGGTCTGACCGGCAAGGTCGCCTTCTCCCAGAGCGCCCTCTACGGCATCATCGACGGCTATACCCGCGAGGCCGGTGTCCGCAATCTGGAGCGCACCATCACCAGCGTCCTGCGCAAGTGCGCCCGGAAGATCGCATCCGGTGAGGCGGAGAATGTCTCCGTCACCGGCACCAGCCTCGAAAAGCTGCTCGGTCCCCGGATGGTCAAGCCCGAGTTCCTGAACCGCACCAATGCCATCGGCATCGCCAATGGTCTGGCATGGACCAGCATCGGCGGCGAGACTCTGCCCATCGAGGTGCAGGTCATCGACAACGGCAGCGGTAAGATCACCGTCACCGGCTCTCTGGGCGATGTGATGAAGGAGAGCGCACAGCTGGCCATCACCTACGCCCGGGTCCATGCCACTGAGTACGGCATCGACCCGGAGCGCCTCAAGAAGTGCGACCTACACATCCATGCCCCCGAGGGCGCAGTGCCTAAGGATGGCCCCTCGGCCGGTGTCACTCTGACCACTGCTCTCATCTCCTGCCTGTCCGGCATCCCGGTGCGAGGCGATGTGGCCATGACCGGCGAGATCACCCTCCACGGCAATGTGCTGCCCATCGGCGGTCTGCGGGAGAAGAGCATGGCGGCGTACCGCGAAGGGATGAAGACCGTCCTCATCCCGAAGGATAATCTGTCCGACCTGTACGAGGTGGACGACGAGGTCAAGAAGAACATCGAGTTCCTGCCCATGTCCAATCTGTCGCAGGTGCTCGCCGCCGCACTCCTCAAGCCCAAGACAGTATCGGCGGGCCATCCCCGTGCCAAGAAGGGAAAGCCCGCTGAGGCTGCGGCCCTGCCGCAGCCGACTGAAAAGCCGCAGACGGGCGCGGTCTGCTGAGACGAAAGGAACGCAGCTATGAACTATAATAAAGCGGATTTCATTGCAAGCTACGGCATCTCCAGCCAGCTGCCCGAGAGCGACCGCCCGGAGCTGAGCTTCTCCGGCCGCTCCAACGTGGGCAAGTCCAGCCTTATCAACAAGCTTTGCAGCCGTAAGAACCTCGCCCGCGTGTCCAGCACGCCGGGCAAGACAGCGACCATCAACTTCTACGCCGTGGATGACTGCTATTTCGTCGATCTGCCCGGCTACGGCTATGCCAAGGTGAGCAATGCGGATCGTGAACGCTGGGATGACCTCATCAACAGCTATTTCGAGGCGCAGCGTCATCATACCCTGCTCGTCCAGCTCATCGACTGCCGCCACGCCCCCAGCGCCGACGATTTTCAGATGCTGCGTTACCTGCACTACCACAACATCCCCTTCGTCGTGGCGCTGACCAAGGCCGACAAGCTCAAGAAGAGCCAGCTGGCCAAGACGCAGGAGGAGTTCGAAACGCTCTGCCTGCCGTATGGCTGCCAGAAGGTCGTGCTGACCAGCGGCGAGAATGGCTATGGCATCCCGGAGCTGCAGGCAGTGCTGGATGCTGCCATCGCAGCCGAGTACAAAGAAAACGCAGAGGACGCGGAGTGATCCAATGGCCTACAACGAATTTGCTTATTTCTACGATGAGTTCAACGGTGAAGCGGATTATGATGCGCTCTATGCCCATATCCACAAGGAGCTGGATGCTCACGGGATCCGTGACGGCATCCTCGCCGACCTCGGCTGTGGGACAGGGGAGCTGACCCTGATGCTCACACAGGCGGGCTATGATATGATCGGCATCGACCAGTCAGAGGAGATGCTCTGCGTCGTCCGGGACAAGGCCGAGCAGCTCGGTCTTTCCGGCGGGCTGCTTCTGCTGCGGCAGGATCTGCTCAAGCTCGACCTCTACGGCACCATCCGGGGGGCAGTGTCTACCTTTGACACCTTCAATCATATCCCTGATCTGGACAAGGCTATCGCCAACGCCGGTTTCTTTATGGAAAAGGGCGGTGTTCTCCTGTTCGATATGAATACTCCCTATAAGCATCAGAACGTGCTGGGGGAGAACGTCTTCACCTTTGAGGAGGAGGACGCTTCCTGCGTCTGGCGCAACCACTACAGCGCCGCCGACCGCCGCGTGGAGATCAGCGTGGACATCGACTACCGCGAGACGGGGGAACACTTCCACGAGCAGTTCTACGAGTACACCTACGACCTCGAGACCATTCGCACTGCGCTGGAAAAGCACGGCTTTGCGCTGGAGAGCGTCTGCGACGGCGAGAGCTTCGGCCCGCTGACCGATGAGAGCGAGCGCTACTTCTTCTGTGCAGTCAAACAGTATACCCAACTGGAGGATAAATAATATGTCGAATCTGATCCGCGGCATTTCTGAGAACGGCGGCGTCGTGTTCTGTGGCGTGGACTCTACCGAGATCGTCCGCAAGGCGGAAAAGCTGCATACCACCAGCGCTACCTGCAGCGCGGCTCTGGGGCGTCTGCTCACCGGCGTGTCTCTGATGGGCGCAATGCTCAAGGATGACAGCGATTCCATCACCCTGCGTGTGTCGGGCGGCGGCCCGGCGGGTGTCGTCATCGCCTGCACCGATGCACACGGCAATGTAAAGGGCTGCATCGACCATCCGCTGGTCGAGCTTCCCGCAAAGGAGAACGGCCATCTGGATGTCGGCGGCGCCGTCGGAAAAGACGGTGTATTGACGGTCATCCGGGACAACAAGCTCCAGAAGGAGCCAACCGTCGGTCAGGTACCGCTGGTGTCCGGCGAGATCGCCGAGGACATCACCAGCTATTATGCCTACAGCGAGCAGATCCCCACGGTCTGTGCGCTGGGCGTTCTGGTGGACAAGGATCTGTCCATCGTCTGCGCGGGCGGCTATCTGCTGCAGCTCCTGCCGGGTGCGACCGATGCCGAGATCACCCGTCTGGAACAGAATATCGCCGCCATGCCCTCTGTCACCGAGATGCTCCACGCAGGGAAGACCCCGCAGGATATGATGGAGCTTGCAATGGCAGGCTTCGACCCGCAGGTCCTTGACACCCGCGAGGTGCAGTATCAGTGCGATTGCAGCGAGGAGCGCACGAAGAATATGCTTCTCAGCCTTGGCCGCAAAGAGCTGGAAAAGCTCCGGGACGAAGACCCGCGCTGCGAGGTGGTCTGTCATTTCTGCCACACCAAGTATGAGTTCGACCTGAACGAGCTTCTGGCAGAGACGGCGCCGGACGAGAAATAAATGCTTCAAAAATCCATATTATAGAGCAGTTTGCATTTCTGATGTACAAGAAGGATCTGCGAACGGCATACCGCATTGTCAGAGCGGAAGTGCTCTGGGCAGTGCGGTATTTTTATTTGCAGATGTTTGCCACGATGGTATAAACGACCCGGTAGTGGAGCGTGCTTTCTTCGACTGAAACGTCTTCTTTGCGGGCCAGAAGCTCAAAATCGGGCCAGCTCGCCTGTAAAGCTTGTTTGCTTTGCAGCCTTGCGATGGCCAGAGCCTGCTCCTCTGTCCGCTCCAGATCAACAACTTCTTTATAATAATAGCTCGTCTCTTCGATAAAACATGGAGAAGGGATGCCAAAAGCTTCCGGCTGGTCGTGCCGGATGACGGCCTTGGCCTCAGATGTGGTGGGAACAGGATGAAGGGAGGGCAGAGCGATCGACTGCCCATTCCAAAACAGCGTCCGGCGCACGGTCTGCCTGCCGGTGAGCTGCTCGGTGGGTAGTGTAAGAGCCGCTTCCTGCTCGTCTTCCCACTCGAACTGCGCCCGGACGATGCCTGCGGCAGGCTGAAAAATGAGCGTTCCGTCCCGTTCGGTACGGGCTGTCCCGATGAGACCCTGACCGGCTTCTACTGCCTGCCCGGGGACGACCAGCATCGTGCCGCTGACAAGGTTTGTGCTTACCACAGTGCCGGACACTTTGGCACGGAGACCGTGGAGCGTTCCGGCAGCAATGTCGGGCACAGGCTTTGCGACCGCTGCTTCTGCCACCAGCTTTCCTTTTGTAAAGTTGAGGCTTGCCCAAGAGAACTCGCCGCTCTGGAGCAGAGCGTATTCTCCGGCTGTGAGTTTGTCCTGCGTAACGACATTTCCCGGGAAAAGCCCGGCCTCCCACAGGACGACGGCGGCGCGCGCCTGCTGGCCGGGCGTCAGCCCTACCGGTTCGATGAACCAGACAAACCCTTGGAGCCAAAGCAGGAGTGGGAGAAAGACAAGACATCCTGCCCAAAGCCCCCGGCGCCGGAACAGAGGGCGGAGACGGAAAAAAAGACCGCAGCGCTTCTGGATGCGCAGCCGCACCCGCCGCTTGCGGGCCAGAGCAGCCAGCTTCCGGTAATGCCATGCAGCGCACCGGGCCGAAAATCCGCCGGGCCGGGGGACGACATCTGAAAGGGGAAGACTTCCGGCTGCGGCGGCCGTCAGCAGCCCTTCGGGATCACCATTCTGTGCGGAAAAGGAGATGCCTGCCCAGTGTTGGATCAGTTCCATGATAAAAGCTCCTATTCTTTCGAGAAGTCCGTCCGAAGGATCTGCCCACAAAGGGTGAGCCGCCGGGCAGAGAGCGTTTCGATCTTCAAATCGTCGCCGTAAACGGTCAGGATGCCTCTGCCCAGCTCGAGGCAGAGCTTGCCTTCCTCATAGGAGAGGATGCGCTGGAACTGTTCGATCTCCATCCGTCCTCCGCTCAGGTAAAACGAGGCCCGTCCGTAGAAGTTCTGGGGCGGCTGACGGAACAACCGCCGGAACCAGCTGCGCGGGGAGCATTTTTGCTTTCGTTTTCTTCCCACGCTGCTCCCTCCCGCCGTGCAAAATGCTGCCAATTACCACATATATATGGAAATGGAGGGTGCGCATATGATTCAGAAAGAGAAAATCCGGAACGCAGGATATTTTCTGGCGGCGTTGGCAGCGGGGCTTCTGCCCTTTGCCGCACCAGAGTGTTGTGCGCAGGCTTTACGGGAGGGGCTGGCGCTTTGCGGCGGTTCTCTGCTGCTCTCGCTGTTTCCGTTCCTCATCGTATCCACGCTGCTGATCCAGTGCCCGGCAGCGGGTGTACTGGGCTTGCCGTTTTATCCTGTGGAACGGCTGATCGGGGTGCGTGCTCCGGCAGCAGGGAGGGTGCTCCTCGTTGGATTTCTGGGAGGCTTTGCCCCGGCGGCCAGCGCAGCGGCTGAGGCCGTCCATTCCGGGCAGCTCACAGCCCAAGAGGCAGACGCCATCCTCCCAGCCTGTGTCTGTTCCGGCCCTTCCTTTGTGATACTGACGGTAGGACGATCGATGCTGGGCAGCGCAGAGCTGGGCGTTCTGCTGTTCCTTGCGCAGGTGATGGCGGGTTATCTGTGTGCCGCTCTTCTGGCACGGCTGGGGCCTCCACTCGCATCAAAGCGGTCGGAGGTCAATCCTTCCGAGGCTCGTGTTCTCCGGCTGGACAGCATCATTGCACAGGCCGCACAGACTTATGTAAAGCTCTGCGCCTTTGTCCTGTTCTTCCGGATGCTGGCCGCAGGAGCAGGGGAAGTGCTGCCCTCCGGCGCGGGAGTCTTCTGTGCGATGCTGCTGGAAGTCTGCTCTGGCTGTGATCTGGCGGCCCAAAGCGGTCGGTTTGCAAGTATACTGTGCTGTGCGGCATTGAGCGTACAGGGACTTTCTGTTCTGATGCAGGTGCGTACCATCTGCCCGTCGGAAATGACGCTCCGCCCACTGTACCGCGCCCGGCTGCTCCATCTGCCGCTTTCCCTGCTGCTGTTTTACCTTTTGCTTCCTCAGCGGGCGCAGGAGACCTTCAGCACCCTGTGCGGGCAGGTCATAACGATGCGCCGCCTCCCGCCAGACTGTGCGCTGCTGATCTTTGCCGGATGCTGCTTTGCAGTCTGTGAGCTGAGCCGTACCGTTGGAAGCGACAGAGAAGATATGAAAAAATCGTCCGATAAAGTTGCGAATCAATATTGACAGCTCCCGGCTTTTATGGTAAAATACTACACGTTGCAATGAGTGCAATGTGCTACTGTGGCTCAGCCGGTAGAGCAGCTCACTCGTAATGAGCAGGTCGTCCGTTCGAATCGGATCAGTAGCTCCAAAGTAAAATCCCCGAAAAGTGGCTTCGTGCCTAGCTTTTCGGGGATTTTTGTTTATCTGCGAAAATGCCTTTCGAGGGGAATGTGGGCGCTAATTACCCTAATTTCCGGGAAAGTTTTTTTGAAATGCAAGTCAAAATGCAAGTCAAAAAGGAGGAGAAACAAGGCGGTCAGCCCGAGTTGGCACAGGATTTTTTGAGGTAGGTATCCAGACGATTGATCTTTTTCTTTTTGAATTTTTTATCGAGGGCGGTGTAGATGCCCAGCGTGACCGAGATGTCCTTGTGGCCCATCTGATCGCGGGCGGTCATGACGTCCACACCGGCGAAGTACATCAGGGTGCAGAAGGTATGGCGGAGCTGGTGCGGGGTAAAGGTGTCGATGAGCATGGGCAGGCCGCCCGGGCGGTTTTTGTTTTGCTGGCCGTCGTAGCCGTACTTGACGTTAAGGTCGCGCATGTAGCTCTCCCACAGGCGCTTCCAGCCCTGCTCAGTCATCTGCCGGCCTTTGGGATTGTGGAGCACGTAGAGGCAGCCGTCCTGCTGGGTGCGGAGATAATCGACAAGGACCTTGGGGATACTGACGACGCGGACGCCGGCAGGCGTCTTGGGGATCTTGACCTTTTTGGCGCGGAAGTCGTAGCCCTTGCTGACCGTGATGGTGGCGTCGTCGAGGTCGATGTCGGCCCAGGTGAGGGCGGTGGCCTCGCTGCGGCGGAGGCCGGAGTAGAGCAGGAGCATCGCGGCCCGCTGGGCAGTGTGGGGCGTCTCACGGATCCAGCGCTGCTGCGCCTCGGTGATGGGGTCGCGCGGCTCCGACGCAGCCCCAGCGGGGGCGATGGTCTTGATCAGAGGGTTGTACATCACAATCTCCGGGATGGCGAGGTTATACGCCGCCTTGGCGCTGCCGCGAAGGTTGGTGAGGGTAAAGTGGGAGAGGGGCGGCTTGCCGTCGTGCCAGTCGGCCAGCGTATTGAGCACCTGCTGGAAGTCGGACGCGCGCAGCTCAGAGGCGGGAACGTCCACCAGCTCGCCCCAGTGGGCCTTATTGGTGGCCAGCCGGTCGAGGCTTTTCTGGCTGATGCCTTTGGCCTTTTTGGACGCGATGAGATTATCGTACAGGGTGCCTAAGGTGGCTTCGGCCTGCTGAGGATCCATGCCCTTGCCGATGGCAGTGCGGTAAGCTTCGGCAGCAGCGCGGGCCTCGCGCTCCGTGGAGCCATAGAAGGACTTGAACTTTTTGCTGCCATCGTCCGCTTTGCCCAGATAGATACGGTAGCGGTAGCGGCCGTCAGAACCTTTTTTATTTTTGGCCATAAAAACTCCTTTCCGATCTGCTTGCCGATGCACATGAGGTATAGTATACTGGATGTGTCAGCAGGCAGAGAGTCATTGACTACGTTTTTCTCCGACATTGCACCCCCATGCGCACCCCGGCAGCTTTTATCGTACAAGGCTGCCGGGGTTCTTTTTGCACAAACGCCCCCGCTGGTGGAAACACTGGCGGGGGCGTTTAGCTTATGGATCAGCGCGCAGGAGGTCGGCGGGTCTGATGTGCAGGATGTTACAGAGCGCAAAGAGATTATCTGTTTTGGGCTGGCCTGCTCCACGCTCATAATAGCCGATCGTGCCGATGGTGACATCAAGCTTCTCCGCAAGCTCCAGCTGCGTCAGCCCGGCGGCCTGCCGTGCCTCGCGGATGATGCGGGCAGATTCGGGATGGGGGCGGGTGGACATAAGATTCACCTCGATTCAAAATGTTGCAGGAATGTATACTACTTTTGAGAAGGCGGAGATTCAAGCATTTGACGTACTTTTTCTGCGGTCCAATGACTATCAGACTCAGATGATGATTCGTTTTCTTTTTCTAATAGCTCACGGCGTTTACGAATATCTTCCATACCAGCAATGGAAAAGCAGAGCTGGATGTGGAAGCTACTAGAGAAGCCATCCGGCAGGCGGCTCCCGAAGCAGCGGTGAAAAACTGGGTAAAGGAACAGCTTGGAAGTGTGCTGGGACAGAAAGGCATCCGAAACAGCAAAGACCGTTTCACACCCGGCGGAAAGAGACGAAGTTTTACGGAACTGCATAATCCCTATACGCTGGAAAACCTTGTGGCGGCTATGAATGCACAGAATGCCCGAGGGCAGGATGTGTGGGGTGTGTCAGCTGCAACGCTGATGTCAACTACGACCGCAGAGTATAAAAGCCTTGATGAGGTACGGGCAGACAAGAACCGTTTACAACAGATGCCGGAAGAAGAATATAAGGCGCTGTTGGAAAAGGCAGACGGCCAGATTGAAAAGGTTGTTGACAAGCTGCGCAGCGAGACAGAAGCCCACACGGACAACAGCTTTGAAGAGCGGGAAATACTGGGTGACATTCTGCTGCGAGCTGCACAGGGAAGCCAGACAGCCGCAGCGATCGGCAAGGTCTTTGCAAAAGAAAGCTACATCATTGGTAAGGACACAGCCCAGATGATACGGCAGCTGTACAAAGATGTGGCCGCTATCCCTACCGGGTATTTTGAGGCTAAACCTCAACGTGCGGTGGGCTTTGATGAGGTAAAGGCAGCTGTCCTGCCGGACAACGCCAGCGAGACGCTGGTGAACAGTCTGAAGGAGCAGGGTGTGCCGGTATATCAGTACAAAGCCGGAGACGATGCCAAGCGCACCGAGATTTTGAATAAGCTGCCGAATGTACGTTTCCAGAAGGCCGAACAGGCCGACCGGGAGGCAAAGGACAACCAGCAGCGGCAGGCAAGCCGGGTACTGGCGGAGAAGGCTGCGGCCTTTGATACCCTGAACCAGTTCTTCGGCCTGACGAAGAACACCCGACTCTCGGACGCCGCCCTCGAAAGCCTCGCCATCCGGTGGACCAAGATCAACGGCAGCCGGGCCGACCGGGCGAAGCTGGCGAAGGAGACGCGGGCGCTGGTGGAATATCTGCGCTCGGAGGGAGCGGACATGGCCAAGGCGCAGGGACTGGCCGAGACGCTGGCAGGCGAGGTGCTGGATGAGGCAACCTACCGGAACACGGAACTCTGGAATGAGTATCCCGACCTGCATGACCTGACCTACACGGTAGACAAGAACGGCAAGGCCAAGGCCGAGCTTGTGAAGCGGTACGGAAGCTGGACAGAGGCGGTCGCCGAGGCCCGGCGCCACGGCGTGAAGCTGCGGCAGGCGGAGGGACACCGGGACGGCAACCCGGTGGAACAGTACGAGGCCATCGTGAACGACACCCAGGCCGTGGGCGGCGTGAAGGAGAGCGCTGCGGCACTCTTCCGCTCGGCGGCACAGGAAGCGGGCGTGGCGGGCGCAGCCAGCATGGAGAGTACGGAATGGCTCGACGTGCTGATGAACGTACACGACACCATCAAGCCCAAGATGATGAGCCGGTTCGCGGACGCTGCCGAATACGAGGACGCCAAGGTGGAGCTGGCGGGCCGGATGATCGGCGACATCATGAGCCACCCGGAGATGACCGACGCCGAGGCGGTGTTCGAGGGCATCCTGAAGCACAACCGGGAGGTGGCCGCCATGGCCGCCGGCAGCGAGGAGCGAGCAGCTGAGGTGACGAAGGGGCTGAAGAGCGTGCAGCAGGCCCAGCGGAAGGCTTTTGCCGACCGGATGCGGGAGAACAGCCGCAGCCAGAGCGCCGAGGCCAAGAGCGTGAGCCGGGCAGAACAGCAGCTCAACGAGAATCTGGAAACGCTGGGGGCGCAGGTGAGCACGGCGGCGGGCCTCGACGAGAAGATGACCGCCCTGCGGGAAGCCTACGAGCGGGAATGGAAGGCCGAAAAGAGCCGGATGAAGCAGGCCCGGCAGGAGATGCTGGACGAGATAAAGCTGGAGCGGCAGCAGATGCGCTCCCAGATCAACGACCTTTCCCGACAGGTGGCCGGGGAACAAAAGCGGGCCGACCGGGCAGAGTATCAGCTGCTGGTGCAGGAGCGGGAGATCATGGAATGGGAGGAGGAGAACCAGCGCAAGGCGGATGCGTGGAAGCAGAAGCAGGCACAGCGGAATGCAATCGCCATTGAAACGGCCCGGCAGCAGCGGGACGAGGACGTGGCCGTGGCGAAGGCGCTGGCCGAAAAGCGGGTACAGAAAGCCCGGGAAGGACGGAAGGCGGATGAACTGAAACGGAGCATCCGGAACAATGCCGCCCAGCTGCGCCAGATGCTGCTGCGGCCGAAGCCCGGGAAATATGTGCAGCAGAGCCTCATCGTGCAGGCTGCCGAGGTGGCGAAGCTGGTAGACGTGACGGTGCTGAACAACAACGCCGTGGCCAAGCTGACCGCTTTGCAGGACAGCATCCGGCGAAGCGGAGAGATGGACGCCGGCATCCACGACGACTGGGAGAACAGCGGCGTGGAAAACCTCATCCAGACGCTGCGGGACGATATGAACGCCAGCAAGCAGGCAAAGCTCGACCGGCTGCGGCAGCAGTTGGAGGAGAGCGTTGCCTTGCCGGACGGCGACAAGGCCGAACAGCTGCGGGACCGGCTGCGCCAGCGCATCCGGGAGACGGAGAACAAGACCTATCTCCCTATGACGGTAGACCAGCTGCGGATGCTGAAGGCCATCACGGCAAGCACGCTGCACATCATCCGGACGGAAAACAAGACCCTGAGCCTTGCGAGGGCAGAAGAAGTGGACGGCATGGCCATGAAAGCTGCCCACGAGGTGCTGAACTCGGAAGGCAACGGCTTCGGAGAGAAATTTGAAAAGGCGAAGGGCGCGATGAACCGCTACCAGCTGGACATGCTGGGCGGCACGAGAATGTTCCGGCGCCTGGGCGGCTACACCAAAAACGGCCAGATGGAGAAGCTGGGGCAGATGCTGAACGACGGCCAGCGGCGGCAGACGGAGATCCTCGTGGAAGGCGAAAGCCTGTTTGCCAACGTGACCGGCAAGGAACACCTGAAAGAGGTGGAGGCATTTGCAGGCCCCGGCGCAGAGCTGGTGGACATCGGCCTGAAGGACAGCAGGGGCAATGCCGTGCCGCTGAACCACGCTCAGCTGTGCAGCCTGTACATGCTGCTGCGCAACGAGGACAGCCGCCACCACCTGATGACCGGCGGTCTGACCCTGCCGGACGCTGTCCAGTACGCCAAGGGCAACATCGAGAGAGCCTACCAGCGCAGCCAGACCGTGATGCTGGGGACGCTGGTGAACGCCGACGGCGTCCCCATGGCCGACACCATTTTGCAGACGGTACAGGACGCCATGACGGACTATGACCGGGCATGGTGCGAGGACATGGAGGACTTTTTCGGGCGGTACACCACGAACCTCATCAACGAGACCAGCATGAAGCTGCTGGGCTATGACCGGGCCACCGTGAAGAACTACTACCCCATCGCGGTAGACCGGAGCACGCTGGCGACGGAGATCGAGGGCGTGAAGATGGATGCCACCATCGAGGGCAGGGGCTTTTTGAAGGAGCGTGTGAAGAGCGACAAGCCCATTTTGCTGGAAGAGTGCCAGAACGTGGTAAAGCGGAGCCTGCGGGACACGGCAGCCTATGCGGGCCTTGCGGCCCCCATCCGGGACGTGCAGCGGGTGCTGAACAGCACCGTGGAGACGGCGGAGGGCGTCGGTGTGCTGAAGGACAAGATCATCGGCGAGAAGTGGGGAAAGGAGACGGTAAACTACATCAATGACCTGCTGACCGACCTGCAGACCAGGCAGCGGCACCGCAGCAGCACCATGAGCCGGGCGCTGGACCGGATGCGGGGCAACTACGCCGGGGCCATCCTGACCGTGAACCCGGGCGTGGCCATCGCGCAGGCGGCCAGTCTGCCCACGGCGGGCGCTGTGCTGGGAGCAGACACCATGGCGGCGGTGCTGCCCTTCGCAAAGAATTTCTCGGGCAAACAGCGGGCCGCGCTGGAAGCAGAGATACGCCAGCACGGCGACGCCCTGCTGCAATACCGCCTGCGCGGCACCAAGCGGGGAGAGATGAGCTCCATCGGCGCGCACAAAAACCTTGTGGCCAAAGCGTCGGAAGCCATGCCTGCTGTGACCGGCTGGATCACCGGCATGGACGAGATCACGGTGGCCGCGCTGTGGGAGGGCGCGAAGCGGTATGTGGAGCACCATACAGCAGAATTCAGCGAGGGTGCCGCGGAGAAGGGCAGCGAAGCCTACTGGGAAGCCGTGAACAAGATGTACCAGCGGGTCATCGAGGAGACCCAGCCCAACTACACCACCATGCAGCGGGCGGGCATCCAGCGCAGCGACAACGAGTTTGTGAAGACGCTGACCATGTTTACCACCCAGCGCTTCCAGAACTACGGCATCCTGGCCGACGCAGTAGGCGACTACAAGGCCCAGAAGGCGCGGTACGCTGCCGACCAGAGCGCCGAGAACAAGGCCGAGGTACAGCGGGCCGGGCAGAGCCTGCGCCGGGCGGCGGCAAGCCAGGTGGTGCAGACGGCGGTATTTGCCCTGATGAAGATCGGCGCGGACTTTTTGCTCCACCGGTGGGACAAGGAGCAGGACGAGAACGGCGACATCACGGCGGCCAGCGTGGGCAAGCGGTTTTTCGACCTGTACACCGAGAGTGCAGCCGGAAACTTTTTGTACGGCTCGGAGATCTATAGCGCCCTGACCAACGCCCGGGACGGCAAGGACTATGACGTGGTGAGCGCCACCAACATCAGTGCGGCCTTGAACTCTACGGCGTACCGGCGGCCAACATCCGGAAGGTGATGCAGGCTTTCGAGGGATACTGGGAGGACGCACAGGCCATCGGCCGAGGCGAAGGATTTAGCTTTAGCTCGACGCCCTCTTCGGCCACCGGGCAGTACAACCGGCTGTACAACGCCATCCAGAGCGGGGACAGCGAGGAGGCTGCTGCGGCGATGAAGAAGCTGGAACAGATGAACAAGACGGACAAGGTGGACAGCGAGCTGGCAAGGCGGCTGAAGCAGTACGACGCCGACGTGCTGGCGGCGGCCAAGGCCCAGAACGCGGGCAAGGAGAAAGCGGCGGAGACGGCGCGGCAAGCGGCCTTCAAGAAGCTGCTGGACGGACTGGACGTGAGGAACAAAGACTCTGCCCGGCGGACGGAGCTGGTCAACGTAGTGACCGGCGCTGTGAACGAGAAGGCCAACGAGCTGCTGCTGGCCGAAAAGGGCCGGGACAAGGACGCCAGCGTGTACGCTGACCTGCTGGACGAAGTGGAAAATGGCCGGGTGAAGGACGTGCAGGCCGAGATCAACCGGCTGATGACCGCAGGCAAGGACAAGGGCAGCATCAAGAGCAAGATCACCGAGGCCGTAAAGGAGGAGTATCTGGCCGGAAACGACAGCGACCGGGAGAGGCTGGAAAAGAAGCTACTGGCCCTCGAGGACGCAGACGGGAACCCGCTGTACGAGGAAAAGAACTTTGCGCAGTGGGTGAAGGATGCGGACAAGAAGGCGGAGAAGGCGAAGGACGAGAAGAACTGGTGGGAGGGGGTGAAGTAAAAATGACTTGATATTCCGGCGCGGTTGGCGTATACTGATGGTAAGAAAGTTGGAAAATCCAACGATGCAAAGGAGCTGACAGATATGCTGACAGAGCTGAGGACCAAGTCTCAGATCACTATCCCGAAGGACATCGTGGCACGGCTGGGCCTGCACGAGGGCGACAAGCTGGAAATCGTGGAAAAAGACGGAACCATCCAGATCATGCCGGTGGCCGTGTACCCCAAGAAGTATCTGGACGAGCTGCGCAGCGAGATCAATGAAACAAAGGCGAAGATCGCAGCCGGTGAACAGCCGGTCTTTGATACCGTTGACGAGCTGTTTGAGATGTTGGATGGAGTGAGCTGATGGCGTACAAGATCACATTTACCAAGCGGTTCGTCAAGAACGTGAAACGGCTGTCGGCAGCAGAACGGACACAGCTGAAAAAGAAGCTGGAACTGCTGATGCAAGATCCGCTATACCCGTCACTGCGAACAAAACGGATACAGGGAACAACAGATTTGTTTGAGTTCAGTGTCAATATGGATGTTCGGGTCATATGGCAATACGACGGAGACACCATCATACTGCTGCTGGACATCGGACACCACGATATTCTGAATCAGTTTTAAGAAAAGAACGAGCACTCTGGCTGTGAGCCGGGGTGCTCGTTCTTTTTGTATGTCCGCAACCCGTGCTCGCCTGCGGCGAGACCTTACAAAACTACTGCGGGCTTGAATAAGTCCGCAGTAGTTTTGAAGTGAGAGACGTGATAGGCTTTTGGTAGAGTGCCTGCCCTACTGAGAGCGGCAGTAGACCGGAAGGGAACCTCTCAGCTTTGCAGTCCGCCTGACGGCGGCGCTGCAAAGCAGCTCCCCTAGCGAGGGGAGCCTTTCTCAAAGGAAGGAGCCTCAGAGTGAAAGTAAGGATCATCAAGGACCGATTCGGCGGGATGGGCTGGCGGGCCGAGCCGGGCGTGCTGCACTTAGGCGGCGTAGGAACGGCGGGCGTGGAGAGCCTGAGCTTCGCGCTGCCGGAGGAGTGGGACGGGATGGCTGTGACCCTGCACATCGAGCAGGAGGGCGGCACACTGCCCCAGCCGGTGCTGCTGAACGAGAGCCGGGAAGTGACCATCGACCGACGGTTCACTGCTGCCCGGCAGGGGTTATGGATGCTGCTGGCCCAGAGCGCAGACGGTTACACCGCCATGAGCTGCCCGGCGAAATACGACTGCTACGAGACCATTGAGCTTTCGGGCACGGTGGAGGACGTAGACCCCAGCGTATACGCCCAGTTCGTGGCGCTGGTACAGCAGGCCGTGAACACGGCCATGAACGAAGGCGCGGACGCCAAGGCAGCGGCCAAGACGGCCAAGGCTGCGGCAGATGCCGCCCAGAAGGGTGCAGCTGCCACACAGAAAGAGCGGATGGATGCCGAGGACGCCGAAAACGCCGCTGCCCTTGCGGCGGCAAGGACGCAGGCGGACATCACGGCTGCGGCAGCGAGCGCTGCCAGCGCCCGGGGCGCGGCAAATGAGACACTGGACGCCTGCACCGCTGCCACTCAGGCAGCGAACCGGGCGGCGAACCTTGCCCCCAAAAAGGAGGAGCGCCGCCTGCTGATGCGTCTGCTGCGGGAAGCCGCCTATCAGACCAAGACCGCCGACACCCTGCTGGACACCCTGAGCAGGGTATGGTCGGAGGTGCCAGTGAGAGCGGTGACGCTGACCCGGGACAGCCTGACCCTGTATGCGGGAGAACGGACGGCGCTGGGAGTCCGGATCAGCCCCGAGAATGCAACGGAGCAGACCGTGCTGTGGGAGAGCAGCAACGAAGAAGTGGCCACAGTGGCGGACGGCGTGATCACGGCAAGGGTACCCGGCGGGACGCGGATCACAGCCCGGGCAGACGGATGCAGCGCAGACTGCGCCGTACTGGTGCGGCCCGCCGTGAAGAGCGTGAGCCTGAGTGACGACGTCGTGACCCTGACCGTGGGCGGCACCGCCGCTCTGGACGCGGCCGCCGACCCGGAAGGGCCGGTGGAATGGGCCAGCAGCGACGAGAACGTAGCTGAGGTAAAAGACGGCGTCGTGACAGCCCGAGGGCCGGGCGCTGCGGCCATCCTCGCAGCCAGCGGCGGGAAATATGCATTTTGCATGGTACGGGTGCAGGACGCTGAGGTACAGGTAGAGGCTGTGACCCTGAGCCGGACCACCTTAAAACTGAGACCCGGGGAAAAAGCGGCCCTGACGGCTACGGTCAGCCCGGAGAACGCCGACCAGACTGTGGTGTGGTACAGCGCCGCGCCGGAGACGGCCTGTGTGACCGGCGGCGAGGTGACGGCCATCTGCACCGGAACGACGGAAATAGCAGCCATTGCGGGCGGTGTGAAAGCGGCCTGCAACGTAGAAGTGTCGGAGGATGGCCTGAAAGCGGCCAGCATCCTGCTGAGCGCCGGGACGCTGGAGCTGACGGAGGGCAGAACCGCCACCCTGACGGCCACGGTGCTGCCCACCAGCATCCCCCAGAGCAGCATCGTATGGACCAGCTCCAACGAAGAAGCTGCCGTGGTGGACAGCGGTGTGGTGACGACCCGGGCGGCAGGCGTGGCCATCATCCGGGCCAGCGTGGGCGGCAAGACGGCCAGCTGTACCGTGACGGTGAGCGCTGCAAGAGTACCGGTGAGCAGCGTGACGCTCGACCGCAGCACGCTCGAGCTGAGCGTGGACAGCACGGCCCGCCTGACGGCCACCGTCCGGCCCGAGAACGCCGACGAACGCACCGTGGTATGGCAGAGCAGCAGCGAAGAGACCGCCACCGTGGAGGGCGGCATCGTGCGGGGCATGGCCGAGGGACGCGCCGAGATCACGGCGACAGCCGGAGGCGTAACGGCTGTCTGCATCGTGACGGTGAGCCGGGCACTCGTCTGGTGCAGCATCGTGAACCGACTGAGCCACGTGACCACCGACCAGACCGCCGTCGTGGTAGCGAAGGGCCGGGCCTACAAAGCCACCCTGCACACGGAAAGCGGATACACTCTGGCCGAGGTCGTGATAAAAATGGACGGAGAGGACATTACCGGGACTGCGTGGGACGCCGGAACGGGCGTGGTGCGCATTGAGAAGGTGACCGGCAATGTGGTGATAACGGCCCGAGCGGAGGTGACGGCAGATGAGTGAGCCTATCTATAACAGCAGCGGCGCGGTGCTGTACCCCGGCGAGAGCGGCGGGGCCAGCGGATACCGGGGCAGCTGGCTACTGACGCTGTGGCCGGAGAGATGGGAGAAAGCGAGTAGCACGAGCCGCTGGCCCCTGATGCAGGACGTACCGCTGCCGGACGCAAAGACCGGCTATGTAGCGCTGGGCTCCTACCCGGACGGTTACGGCACTGCGGCGCAGGAAGCGGGATGCCCGCCCTACTGCGAAGCGCGGGACAGCTTTGTCCGCTTTTACGCCAGAGTAAAGCCGCCCGATGACATCCGGGTACAGGTAACGCTGCTGGGCAACGCGGGCGGCGCTGTGGTGGCCGGTCCGGTGGCGGGAAGCGGCGTGCGGGTGGACAAGACTCTGGCCGTCTCCGGCGCAGCAGCAGACAGCAAGGCTGTGGGCGACCGCATGATCCTGCTAGAAGGCTATGCCGGCGGCTATCTGGGACTGTGGACGATCACTCTGGCCCCGGAGGGCTGGAAGGACTGCACCGACCTGCCGCACTACCCCCACAAATACACTGCTGCACTGCGTGCTGCCCGGGAGGTGACTGTACCGTCTGCCGTGCCCGCCCTCGACAGCCTCAGCACGGCAATCGCGGCAGGCATGGCCACCGTATGCGAGACGAAGGACGGCACGATCACCTTCTGGGTCGAGGACGTGCCCGAGGGAGAAATACAGATGCAGGTCATGCTGGTGGGCCCCACGACCGAACAGCAGGCATCCAACACTGCACTGCTGGGACGTGGCGTTCTTGGCAGGATGATACTTGGCACAGGAGGCTAAGACTATGAGTTACGAAAAACAGGATTTTACGGACAACACCGTCCTGACCGCCGCGCAGCTCAACCACATGGAAGAGGGCATTGCAGCGGCGGAGGAGCTGGCGGGGAAGGCGGGGACGGACCTGACCATCGGCACCGTGACCACCGGCGACCGTGCGGCGGCATCCATCGAGGACGGGAAGCTGAACCTGACCCTGCCACGGGGCGAGAAGGGAGACAGCGGCACTGCCGCCTCGGCCCTCACCCCCGAGCAGTTCGGCGCGGTGGGCGATGGCGTGGCGAATGATACGGAGGCTATCCTTGCGGCGGCACAAGCTGCCTGCGAGCAGGGAAAGCACCTGAGCTTCTCCGCTGGTAAGACCTACCTGTGGAGCAATGGGGCTGATTTTGCAGCGCTGAACGGTCTGTATATCGAGGGCAACGGCGCAAAAGTATTTGCAAAAGACCGCGTGCTCCTCTTCCGTCAGATGACAAACACCACGGTCGAGGGGCTGCATTTTATCGCCAGCCCGTCCAGTGCCGCGATGGAGCTTATCAAAATCTTCGAGTGTACCGGATTCAAGCTTCTGGACTGCACGCTGGAATGGGACTTGCACGACAACATCGATTCCGAGCACAACATCCTCGACGTATATCGCGGCAACCGGGATGTACTCATCCGGGGCTGCACTTTAAAGCAGCTGACCGGCACCCGTGCAGGCGGCATCTGGATCCGCGAGGGTAAGGCCGGATTCATCGGACAGAATATCCGGATCGAAAACTGTGACATCTATAAAGCAGGCGGCGACGAAGTTTTGGCTGTCTGGGGTTGGGCCGGTCATCTGAGGGATGTCACCATCTCGAACTGCAACTTTATTGAGGTGGATGACAAAAAGTATGCAGAGCGTGGCAAAGACCCCGCATGGCTTATCGGCCTGAATGCCAGCGAAGGCGACAATATCCGATTTGAAAACTGCTCTATCCGCACCTGTCGCGCCGGTTCGACATTCCGCCTGAAAGGCGAAGGGGGTGTGGTTGTGGACAACTGCGACATCTACAACGACAGCAGCAAGGCGTCCCATGGTCATCCTCTGCTCCAGTGGACGGCCTCCGCAGACCCCTTCGAAAAATGCTGCATCCAGAACTCCCGCATCACACTGAAGGGCGGCGAAAACAACCGCATCGCCTATCATCTGGGCAGATGCATCAACAATCAGTTCCTTCTTGATTGTGCCGGTAAAGGATTTCAGAGCGGCGTCGAGCTGCGAGACAATATTTTTACCGGAAGAATCGGTAGCTTCCTCGCACAGGATACTCCGTACTTCACGGGCAATCGGGTAGAACTGAACATCGCGAATCCGCACTGGCAGTCCGGCTGCAAAAACATCAGCGGGAACACCATGGTATTGACCAGTGAGGCAAACGCTCAGGGCTATAACATTGTGGAGAACCAGCCGGATGGCTCCGTCTTTGCGAATAATAAGATCAGCCTGACGGTCGGCTCCGGCGATATGCGCACCTATGGCTTCAGCTCGGGCACGCACTATATCTACAACAACCGGATCTTTACCAATGTGCCGGGCAGGATCAAGGATGAGCTGGGGGATGTCGTTTACCGCAAGAACAACTTCCGCAATGATTTGCCGGAGAAGAGTTTTACCTGCACAGGCATCACGCTTGACCCTGCTGAACTCACGGAGAACTACATGAAAAAGAAGGAGTTCAACGTGGTCGTTACCCCGGAAAACACGACGGACCCTGTGGCCTATGCCGTCACCGACCCGGACGGATGTCTGCAAATGCTCCGATATGGAGCATACAAACCGGTCAAAAGCGGCAAAGTCTCGCTGACTGCGACCTGCGGCTCCTATGATGCCCAGCAGACCATCACCGTCGATCTGGTGCCGGTGGCCTGTGAGTCGCTGCGGATGACGCGCAAGACAGCCTTGTGCGCCCAGAATGGCACGACCTGCCTGCGGGTAGTCTACTCCCCTTACTGGACTACGGACACCCTCTCGTGGGCATCCTCTGCCCCCGATGTGGCGGAAGTGGATGAGAATGGCATCATCACCGGCAAGACTCTCGGGAAAGCGGTCATCACCGCGACCTGTGGCAGTCTTTCGGATACCTGTGAGATCACGGTCGTAGCGGAGAGCGAGCTGCCGAAGTACAGCGAGGGCGAATGGCTGCTGGATGGCAAAACGGCCTATATCCCGCTAGAAAGCATCGGAGCAGAGCATACCCTTTATCTGGACATCGAAGTCGATTCTGCCAGCCTTGCAGACGGCCAGAGCTTCGGCCTCTTTGGTACGACGACCGATGGAAACCCCAGCTTCTGCACGATGGCTTACATGAAAGACTCGAGTGGCCACGGCTTCCTTTCGTGGGCCACTTCGGACTGCTCTTCTGATTTCGACTCCGGTGAAAAGCAGTCGCTTTATTCTTCGAGAAGCGTTTCCATCACAGAAATCGAGGGAACCACCGTCGGCACCAAACTCATTTTTGCACCGGATGGCATTTATAACCTGAATGGCGTTCGAATCTGGGAAACGAGCAGCCAAAAAGTCTCTCTCAGCACTTACAGTGGAAAGCTGTATTTCAATGTGGCCTCTGCCGCAAACGGAAAGCTTACAGCCTCCGCACTTACCGGTTACAAGATCAAGCAGCTCATTCTGTATGCTCATGACACCATTACCACCGAGCGCGAGATCTTGCAGTACCGCGAGAGCGCCGATATTGACCTCCGCTTTACCAAGGACGGCCAGCCGGTCAATGCTGGTACGGCAGGGTCGATCGTAATCTCCGGAGACATCCCTGACGCTCCGAGGAACACGAACCCCTTCCCGGCCATTGAGGCGGCCTATGTGCTGCCCGAAGCAAAGACCTTCACTCCCGCTGCTGCTGAATGCATCGACACCGGCGTGAAGCTGTTCGACGTCCTCGACCCGGCTCCTACCTTCACCATCCTGCTTGAGGCGGATGCTGCAGAGACGATGACCGAAACTCCCTATAAGTACACTCTGATGTACTGCATGGAAAATGATAACACGCAGGTGGGCCTCGACATGCGTACCGTAGGTACGATGGTAGGCCTGGCCATGTACGAAAAATGCCCGAACTTCTGCGGGGTGCAGGCGATAAAAGCACAGAAGTACAGAGCAGCTTTCCGCGTGAAGAGTGGTGTCTTCAGCGCAGTCCGGCCGCCCAACGGCGATATGTCCATGTGGGGTGCACTCGAAAAAGCAACGTCTCCTGTGACCAAGAGCCTCATCCTCGGCGCACGCCAGAAGAGCGACGGCACGAAAGACCGGTTCTGGGACGGCACGCTGTACCAGTGCGTCGTGTACAAGAGCGCCCTGACCGATGAGCAGCTCAAAGAGTGGGTCACAGGAGGCTAACCTATGGCATTAGGCAGCGTAAGCGTCCCCGGCGTAAGCAAGAAAGCAAAAGAAAGGATGATGTACATGGATGGCAAGCTGATTTGGAGCGCGGCGATGGGCGAGTCCGGAAGTTCGAGCGTTACTGCGCCGGATGGGGTGGACTATATCATCGTCAAGCAGAGGGAGACGGCCTACAAGGACGTCCGGATCGCACGAGGCTGCACGGGCACCACGACTATCAGACAAGCTGACTCCTCTAACGGTTCTGGCGCTGTGGATGCCTACGCAACGGTGACTTTTGCCTCGAACGGAAAGATCAGCTATAGCTATCCTAGCTACTATGCTTTCAGCAGCTTCACCGTCGAGGGCTATCAGTATATCTGAGCGGAGGCACAAAATGAGCAAATACAACTTTGATTCGTCTGTTTTTCTGATTCTTACCCCCCCCCGATTTGTTTGAGTCGGCCTGACAAGCCGCACCCCTTCAGCGCTGCCTGTCCGGCAGCATGGGAGGTGTGACCATGGCACTCGGTTCTGTAAGTATCCCTCCCTTCACCCGGGCAGAGCTCGTGCGCCTGATAAACCAGAAGTCGTACCCGGATGGGAAGCTGGTGTACACTGGCGCGACATCCTTCACCTATAAAAGCGACGGCTTACTGACGCTCCCAGATGAAGTCGATTATGTAAAATTGACCTGCCAATCATGCGACTCGAACACCCCTGGTTACGCAGTGCCAAATGGAACCAAGCTTGCAAGAGGCTCCAGCATCCGACCTGGCAGCGCGGAGATAAGCTTCAGCAGCGAGGGTCTTTTGAGATTTGTGGGCTACAACTCCGTCTATAAACCTTATGGAGCCTCTTACATCGTCGAGGGCTACCACTACTACTGACAAAACGAAAAGCAGCCCCACCCCGGGGCTGCTCAAAAGAAAGGTCGTGTTCTCTATCGCTATCAAAGAATATTCCATGTCCCGGGACTCCACCCGGCGGCTCTCGCCCAGCTTCAAGGTGCGGGAGTTCGGCTGCAAGGGCAGCGACGTCGTGCTCCTCGACGAGGAGCTTGTGGTGCTGCTCCAGTGCATCCGGGAGCACTTCGGCAAGCCGGTACATATCACCAGTGGCTACCGTACCGCTGCCCACAATGCCGCCGTCGGCGGCAGCAAGTCCAGCCAGCACCTGCTGGGTCGGGAAGCAGACTTCTACGTCGAAGGTGTGGACGTGGCCACTGTGGCCGCCTACGCCGAGACCCTGCTGCCCGGGCGGGGCGGCATCGGGCGCTACCCGAAGGACGCAAAGCACTCCACCCGCAAGACCGGCTGGGTGCACATCGACACCCGGGCGAATAAGAGCCGGTGGAGTATGTGAGGGGGTGATTCCGATGGAGACCGTTCTGGCCGCCCTTATCACCGGGGCTGTGACTCTAATCGGTGTGCTTATCGCCAACAGCCGCAGTCAGGCAGTCACGGATACAAAGCTCGAAGAGCTGACCCGGGAAGTGCGGGCACACAACAACTTTGCCCAGCGCGTGCCTGTGCTGGAAGAGCAGATGAAGGTGGCAAACCACCGCATCAAGGATTTAGAAGCAAACGAACACGAAAGAGAAAGGATTTGACACCATGAACGCACATATCACCACTCCCCGCACCGTCTCCGCTGCCACCATCGCCCGCACCGCTGTGCTGGCTCTGGCCCTCATCAACCAGATCCTGAGCGCTCTGGGCAAGCCCGTGCTGCCCATCGAGAGCGCCCAGCTCGAGCAGCTCATCTCCACCGGCTTCACCACCGTGTCTGCGCTGGTCACCTGGTGGTTCAACAATTCCTTCACCAAGGAGGCCATTCAGGCCGACGCCGAGTTTGAGCGGCTGAAGAAGAGCGTGAAGTGAGGTGGACGGGCGGCAAGCGACCGGTAAATATGCAGAAACTGCGCCACCTTCCGCGCAAGGGCGGTGGCGCAAGAGGTGGCGCAAGTAGTTTCTATTTTAGCGTAGATATGTTATAAAATCGGAAATATTGACGCTCTCGTAATGAGCAGGTCGTCCGTTCGAATCGGATCAGTAGCTCCAAAGTAAAATCCCCGAAAAGTGGCTTCGTGCCTAGCTTTTCGGGGATTTTTGTTTGGCGGCGAAAATGCGTTTCGAGGGGAATGTGGGCGCTGATTACCCCCATTTCCCGAGAAGTTTTTTGAAATGCAAATCAAAAAGGACCCAAAATTGGGAAGAGGCCAAGCTGCTTGTCAATGGAGCGCAGGACAACAAAACCTACGTCTTGACCGCAGATGACTTTGCCGGGGTGAGCTTTACGCACGGGCACTGATTTCAGCCAAAAAGCAGTTGCATTATCGGTAAGCATCTGTTAAAATAGATACGCGGTGCTACACCGAATAAAAAGCCCCCACATGGGGCTTTTTTGCTGTATATAAACACTCTGACGATTTCTGAACACTGCCGCCTGACCACGCGGCACAGGATGCACGGCTGTTTTCCGTGCGCAGAAAGGAAAAACATTATGCCTTCTTTGACGACCTACAAGCTGCTCAAGCAGGAGCACAACGCCCGGCGGGGTGAGTTCAAGACTGTGCACGGCACGGTGCAGACGCCCGCATTCCAGAATGTTGCGACCGCTGGCGCGATCAAGGGCGGTCTGTCCGCTCACGACCTGAAGGACATCGGTGCACAGGTCATGCTTTGCAACACCTACCATCTGCATCTGCGTCCCGGCGACAAGCTGGTGGCGGAGATGGGCGGCCTCCACAAGTTCACCCGCTGGAACGGACCCATCCTCACCGACAGCGGCGGATTTCAGGTGTTCAGCCTCGCCAAGCTGCGCAAGATCACCGAGGAGGGTGTGACCTTCGCATCCCACCTCGATGGCCACCGTATCTTCATGGGGCCAGAGGAGAGCATGCAGATTCAGGCAAACCTCGGCTCTACCATCGCAATGGCTTTTGATGAGTGTGTGGAGAATCCTGCCCAGCACGACTACTCCAAGGCCAGCTGTGAGCGCACCACCCGCTGGCTCAAGCGTTGCAAGGCCGAGATGGCCCGCCTGAAGCATGAGGGCATCTCGGTCAACCCCGACCAGCTGCTCTTCGGCATCAATCAGGGCTGCACCTTTGCCGACCTGCGCGTGGAGCACATGAAGCAGATCGCCGACCTTGACCTCGACGGCTACGCCATTGGCGGCCTCGCAGTGGGTGAGCCTACCGATGTGATGTACGAAATGATCAGCGAAGTCGAGCCGTATATGCCCAAGGACAAGATCCGTTATCTGATGGGCGTGGGCACCCCCGGCAACATCATCGAGGCTGTCTCCCGGGGCGTGGACCTCTTTGACTGCGTCATGCCCAGCCGCAACGCCCGCCACGGCCACCTGAACACATGGGGAGGCATCATCAACATCAAGAACGCCAAATACGAGCGGGATGAGCGCCCCATCGACCCCGCCTGCGGATGTCCGGCCTGCCGCAACTACTCCCGTGCCTATATCCGCCACCTGTTCAAGGCAGAGGAGCTTCTGGGGATGCGTCTGGCTGTTATGCACAACCTCTGGTTCTACAATCATCTGATGGAGCGGATCCGCGATGAGCTGGATGCAGGCACCTTTACAGCCTTCCACGACCGCTATGTCAAGCTGCTCGACACACGAATTTGAGATTTGGCCTTGAAACGTGCCGGATAAGCGCGTATAATAAGGTCATATGAATTTGAGAGGAGATTTTGCCCCATGCAATTTCTGACTACGACCGAAAGCTACATCAGCCTCTTCTTTACTCTGGCTCTGATGCTGGTGATGCTCTACTTCATGATCTATCGTCCCCAGAAGAAGCAGGAGAAGAAGGACGCAGCAATGCGCTCTTCTCTGGAGATCGGCGATCAGGTCACCACCATCGGCGGCATCATCGGCCGTGTGGTCGCCATCAAGGACGACACCTTCGTGCTGGAGACCGGTGCTGACCGCGTGAAGATCCGCTTCACGAAGAACGCTATCAGCTCCGTCGAGAAGCTGAACATGGACAACGCCCCCAAGAAATAATAATTTCCCGGATCCGTGCTTTAAACGCGCTTTCCTGCATACAGTAGGTGCAGGGAGGCGCGTTTTTATGTCTGATGCAAAGAATTTCCCGGCAGTGGGGCTGCTGGCGGTTTTCGGGCTGGGCAGTGCGGCAGCAGCCGGAGGTCTGACGGGATCCGGCTGGCTGATGGTCCAACAAGGTCTGACGCAGGACGCGGCGGCACCGCTTGCCACTGCGGCAGTCTGCCTCGGCAGCTTTCTCAGCGGTCTGTTGATGTCGCTCTTGCAGAAAGGAAAAGGGCTTGTCTGGGGAGCGGCAGAGGGTGCACTTTTTGTGGGGCTGCTATTTCTTCTGGGCACACTGTACCAGAGTGAGTGGGGGACGATGCAGTTCGCCCGGGCAGGGCTTGTCCTGTTGATGGGCGTTCTGGGCGGTATTTTCGGAATGCTGCGTGCAGAGCACAGGCGGCGCTGAATGCTGGCTAAACGCTACAGCGGTCATACACGACGAGATCAGGAGGGTAAAGACACGATGTGGGTCTATCAGGAAACGAAAACGGAAGCGGATGCACTTGTGCCGCGATTGCCGGAGAGGGAGCCGCTCCCTATGAAAGAAGCAGAGCAGACCAGCCATACGCCGGAGCCGCCGCAAAAGGAGATACCCCGGCGGAAACGCTTTCGAGCCAGCCGAGACTGCATCCTGCTGGCGGCGGCTTATCTCTTCGGCACGCTGATGGCGGGCATCCTGCAGGCGCTGTGTGATGCCGAAGAGATGGAGACGCTGGCCTATTACCTGAGCTGCTGGCGCAGTGCATTTGCGGCGTCCAGCACGCCGCAGGCCGTGGGGTTGTTTGGGACAGAACTGGCTGTCGTCCTTGGCGCAGCGGCGGTGTTCCTTCTGCTGGGGCTTTCTGCCGTAGGTCCTCTGCCCATCTTTTTATTTGCGATGCTATATGGGACAGGCTCAGGTCTGCTCTCGGCACAGCTTCTGACAGGCCTTGGCGGAAAGCAGCTCGTTTTATTCCTGCTTACTGCCAGCCTGCCGACAGCGCTGGCAGCTGGGGCACTCTGCCTCTTCGGTGCATCCGCCCTACAGGTCAGCAGCCGCATCCACGCCTTTTCCTTCGGGAGAGGCGGGAAGGGGGGCGGCATTCCCCATACCGCAGGGGCACAGCTTCTGGTAGGACAGTTTGCCTTGCTGACCGTCTGCCTCTGCCCGCTCTGCGGCGCAGCCACCGGGCTTGTATGCCTCGCAAATCGTCTGATGCAGGCCGGATAAGCGGCTGGTTTTCTTGCGGCTCCGGGCCGGATGTGGTATGATAATACAAGTATATAAAAGTAATGCAAACAGCACGACATTGGAGAGTCCAGAATGAAAGAACCGAAACTGAAAACCGTATATGTCTGCTCCAATTGCGGAGAGACAAGCCCCCGCTGGATGGGCCGCTGCCCGAGCTGCGGCAGCTGGAATACCATGAACGAGGATGTGGTCGCTGAGGCACCCAAAGCCGGTCTTACCGGCGGCAAGGCGGCTGCCCCTGTCCGTCAGGAGGGCGTCACTTCGCTGACCGCAAAGCGGCTGGCTGACATCAGTACCACCGAGGAGAAGAGCCGCATTCTGACCGGCATCTCCGAGCTTGACCGCGTGCTGGGCGGCGGCATCGTGCTGGGCGGCGTCGTGCTGCTGAGTGGTGAGCCGGGCGTGGGCAAATCCACCATGCTGCTGCAGCTCTGCGGTGCTATCTCCAACCAACACACCGTGCTGTATATCACGGGCGAAGAGTCTGTCCGCCAGGTCAAGCTGCGTGCGGCCCGGTTGAAGGTCCCGCAGGACAATATCTATCTGGCCGCCGAAAACGATGTAGACGAGATCTGTGGTCTTATCGAGAAGGAAAAGCCCGAGCTTGTGGTCATCGACTCCATCCAGACGATGCGGTGCATGGACATCTCCTCTTCTGCTGGCACAGTCAGTCAGGTGAAAGAGAGTGCGGCCCGTCTGCTGGCGGTCGCCAAAAAGCAGGAGATCCCGATGTTCATCGTGGGCCATGTCAACAAGGACGGTGCCATTGCCGGCCCGAAGGTCATGGAGCACATTGTGGACACGGTGCTCTACTTTGAGGGAGACAAGATGCTCCCATACCGCATCCTGCGGGCCGCGAAGAACCGCTATGGCTCGACGAATGAGCTGGGAATGTTCGATATGACGGGGCAGGGCCTTGAGGAGATCGAGAATCCGTCTCAGATGCTTCTGGAAGGCCGTCCGCTGGGGGTTTCCGGCAACTGTGTGGCCTGTACGATGGAGGGCAGCCGCCCCATCCTCAGCGAGATACAGGCCCTTGCGACCAAAACGAATTTCCCGGCCCCCCGGCGGGCCTGCAGCGGCTATGATTATAACCGCATGAACCTGCTCATCGCTGTGCTGGAAAAGCGTGCAGGCTACTTCTTCGGCAATCTGGATGTATATATCAACATCGTCAGCGGCATCACGCTGCGGGACACTGCCTGCGACCTTGCGGTCTGCCTGAGTATGGTATCGTCGCTTCTGGACTGCCCGGTAAGCGATAAGCTCATCGCCATCGGCGAAGTCGGCCTTGGCGGTGAGGTGCGCAGTGTGCCGAATCTGGAGCAGCGTCTGCGGGAGGCTGAGCGCATCGGCTTTGAGCGAGCCGTTGTACCCAAACACAGCCTGTCGCACCTCAATGCCGCCGACTATCCCGGCATGAAGCTGGTGGGAGCCGCCTATATCTCGGACGCCATCCGTGCCCTGAAATCCGATCGTCTGTAATGATAAGAAGAGGAAGCTATGTCGATCTATCTGGATGAGAAAAACCCCGAAAAACACAAACCCTTTGATGATGCCTCGCCGGACATCGTCGCATATGTACGCTATCTGGAAGTCATCGCAGGCAAAAGCCCGAATACAGCCTTCAGCTACTATTGCGACCTGCGCAATTTCAGCCGCTTTATGAAGCGTCGGCGCGGCCTTGCAGCAGAGAACGCCGAGATCAAGGACATTGACCCCAAGGGCCTTGATACGGCATTCTGGGGCAGCGTGACCAAGGAAGACGTCTACGAATACCTGTATTTTCTGAACCGGGAATGCGGCAACAAAAAATCTTCGACGGCCCGGCGGCTGGCCAGTCTCCATGGCTTTTATGATTATCTGGTCAACCAGGTCGATTTGCTCAAAGAGAATCCCACAGCCTCCATCAAGCCGCCCAAGCAGGATAAAGTCCTGCCCAAATATCTGACCGCAGAACAGTCGATGGACTTACTGGAAAGTACCCAGACCCAGAGCGATTTTCCCGAGCGGGATTACTGTATGGTGGTGCTCTTTTTGAACTGTGGAATGCGTCTTTCGGAACTTGTGGGGATGGATCTCAGCGACATCGACATGGAACAGCGGCAGATCCGTCTGTTCGGTAAGGGCCACAAGGAGCGGATGGTCTATCTGAACGATGCCTGCATCGAGGCCTTGCAGATCTATCTGAACAAACGCAACACGATGGAAGGCCTGAACCCCAAGGAAAGAGCGGTCTTTATCACCCGGCGGCGCAAAGAGCGCATTTCCAACCGCAGGGTAGAGCAGCTGGTGACAGGAGCAATGAAAGCGGCGGGTCTGCGCGGTTTTTCGACGCATAAGCTCCGTCACACGGCTGCGACCTTGATGTATCAGACCGGCAACGTGGACATTCTGACCCTCAAGCAGCTTCTGGGCCACAGCAGTGTCGGTACGACCCAGATCTATACGCACCTGCAGGAATTTCAGGTGCGTGCGGCCATTGAGCAGAACCCGCTGGGCGAGGTCAAAAAAGCGCGCTTGGATACAACATCAAAGAAGGTAGGGGAGAGCAGAGGAGAATTTGCCGCTCCTTCATCGGATGAGGCTGAAAATGATGCACCGGACGGCCCGATGGAGGCCTTTGAGGGTGCCGCGCAGGAGGGCTTCCGGGTAGATGTGTCGAGCCTTGCGGATACGGAGAGCACTGACAATCATGACATCTGAGCAGATACAGCAGCTTCGGCGCGACGAGGCTATGATGATGGCAGAATGGTCGGCGTCCTTTGTGCAGCCGTGCTGCTTTAACACCGACGGCATCGTAGACTATGAGCGCTGGGCGGCACTCCCGGACGGAAAGCATATCGTCGTGCTATTGAAGGAAACGAATGCTTTGAGAGGAAGCCTTGTGGAGTTCCTTTCTCATGGTGGAAGCGAAACTTACTACCGGACGTGGAATAACGTCGCACGCTGGGCAAATATGATTTTGAATAGCTCATATTGGGAATTTGTGCCAAAATCAACTCTGGATGATATGGTGAGGAATATCGCTGTGATAAACCTCAAAAAGTGTTTCGGCAGCGCCCGTGCAAGCGCAAAGGCAGTTCGGCAGGCCGCCCGGCAGGATGCGGACCGGCTGAAACGTCAGATACAACTGTATGAACCAGATATTATTTTAACCGGTGGATGGGGGCTGGTATCGAACATTCTGCACGATGAGATACTTGCGGATGACGCCGAGTGGGTCAAGCCCAATGGACAGACAGCGTTATGGTATTATACAAGTGATTCAGTCTGTTCGGAAAAAGGAACGCTCGTTGTGAGTATGCCGCATCCAAATCGAGCGGCGAAGTGCTGGACATTAGAGCTGGAAAAGATTCTGCGAGAGACCGGACGATTATAAAGACTGCAAGAAACATATAAAATGCTGCATTGCGGTTACGTTAAATAACATAACTGTGCCAAATGCGAAAAAACGCTCCAGCCAGCCCAGAAGGCTCAGAAGCCGCTGGAAAGGCCCGAAATCCGGAAAAGAGGGCTTTTTCGCTCCCCTATATTTCGTATAACCTGCATTATACGAAATGATATAAATTTCAAAAACAGAGGCCCCCTTCTCCTGCCTTCTTCTGATGACGCAGGTTTCGGAGGCCTCTGAGCCTTTTCTCTGATTTACTTTTCTGGAAATGATTCCCCTTTTGAATAGGCACGGTAATTCGGGCTGCTCAGAACATCCGGCCTATGACTGCGGCGTATCCAACGGCTGTGTCCCGAAGTATGCACAGATGGATTCATAGTAGATCCGCGCCACGGCTTTACAGCCGTCCTCACTGCCGAACCGTGCCACATCTTCTTCGCTGGTCACAAAGCACTGTTCTGCCAGAACGGCCGGACAGTTTACATCTTCCAGCAGCGTAAAGCTTCGCTCGCCTCTCACCTCGGTGTAGGTGCTCTCTACAAGCTGCTTTGCCTCTCCCTGATAATAGATGTATCGGATGCCGCCGTGGCCGCGCAGCCTTGCGCCTGCGGCCCCCATCCCCTGTGACAGCTGCTGGGCAAAGTAGTAGCTTTCCTGATGCCATGTACGGCCCGGAACGGACGGATAACACTCAAAGCCCGACGCGGCAGAACCCTCCGGCGCTGAATTGCCGTGGATGGAGAGAAGCAGCTGCGGGCTTTGGGCGTTGATGGACTCTGCCCGCTCGCTGGGTTTTGCAGTAATGTCATAGCGTTCGCGGGAACGTAGAGGGATGTAATTGGGATCAGCCTCCAGCAGCGCAAGTAGTGCCTCAGACGTCCGAGCCGTCATCTCTTTTTCTTCAACGACTCCCCTTGCGCCCGGGTCACTCCCGCCATGCCCGGCGTCGACACAGACCCGATAAGGCGGGTCGCCAACGACAGGCCGAAAAGACTCCCCTGTCTCATTCCTGTCTACACCAGACAGCGCAGCATTCCAGAGCAGAAACGCTGCACCAAAGCAGACGACACACACCAGAAGGCTGATGACCGTCGCGGCAGATGGGCCGCGCTGTTTCCTTCGGCGGGTGTGTTTTGGATTTGAACGTCCGGCTGCCATTGCTTTACTTCAGCTCAACGACGGTGACGCCGCTTTCACCCTCGCCATAACGGCCCAGACGGAAGCTCTTGACCATCCGGTTGCCTCGCAGATGCTTGTGGATGGCGGTGCGCAGTGCGCCAGTGCCGTTGCCGTGGATGAGATACACCACAGTCTGTCCGTTCAGGATAGCGCGGTCGATGAAGGAATCCACCTCCGGCAGAGCTTCGTCCACCGTGAGACCCAGCAGGTTGCACTCCATTTTTGCGGTGCGCTGTACCCTCTCTACCCTGCCGTTGGGACGATTGGCATCGCCGGTCAGGCGGGAGTAGCGCTGCTGGGCCTTGGTCTGAGGCTTCGCCTCCTTGACCAGCTTTTCCGGCTGCTTGAGGCCCTTGAGCGGCACTTTGGTCTTGATGATACCGGCACGCACCAGCACATCACCGTTTTTATCCGGCAGCGAGAGCACCGTAGCCAGCTGATTCAGCTCTGCAATGCAGACCTCCTGCCCTACTTTGACCTCCTTCAGCGGCACGAACTCCTTGACGGGGTTATGCACCACCTCCGTGCCCATAAAGAGCTTCTCGGACTCTTTCTTGGCAATTTCGCGGGCACGCTGTGCCTTCTGTTGGGTGCTCATCCGCTCGTCTTTCTGGAGCTGGCGCAGCTCATCGGTCAGAGCGTACGCTTTGCTCTCCACCTCCTGCGCCAGTGCACGGGCCTTGGCACGGGCAGCTTCCAGCTCGTTTTCACCCTGCTGGATCAGTTCGTCGCGCTTCTGACGGGCAGCGTCCAGCTGATGTGCAGCCTCGTTCTTCAGGCCCTCGACCTCGTCCTGACTGGCCTTGAGCTGCAGCTTCAGATCGTCCAGCTGGCCCAGAACGGCGTCCAGACGCTTGTCTTCTGCCGAAAGATGCTGCTGGGCCGCCTCAATGACCCGCTCCGGGATGCCAAGCTTTTCGCTGATGAGGAAGGCGTTGGATTTGCCCGGCACGCCCACGCTGAGCTTGTAGGTCGGGCGCAGCGTCTCCAAATCAAACTCACAACTGGCGTTGACGACCCCTTTTGTCTCGAGAGCGAACACCTTCAGCTCTGCGTAGTGAGTGGTCGCCATCAGAAGCACGCCGCGGCGGCGCAGTTCTTCGATGATCGCAACCGCCAGCGCCGCGCCCTCCGCCGGGTCGGTACCTGCACCCAGCTCGTCCAGAAGCACCAGCGTGCGGGGCATGGCAAGCTCGAGGATGCCGGTGATCTTCTTCATATGACCAGAGAAGGTAGACAGACTCTGCTCGATGCTCTGCTCATCGCCGATGTCCACAAGAAATTCATCAAAGACGCAGATCTCACTGCGCTCATCCGCCGGGATGAGGAAGCCGCACTGCGCCATTGCACAAAGCAGACCTGCCGTTTTCAGTGTGACAGTCTTGCCGCCGGTGTTGGGGCCGGTAATGATGAGCGAATCGTAGTCCCTGCCCAGTGAAATATCGACAGGCACACATTTTTTTGCATCGATGAGCGGATGTCTAGCCCGAATGAGGGAGAAAGAGGAGTCTGTACGGACAGTGGGCTTGAACGCCTTCATGTCCAGCGCAAGGCGGGCCTTTGCAAGCAGGACGTCGATCTCCAGCATTGCCTTGTAGCTATACTGGAACTGCGGCTCGATGGCTGCGACCTGACCGGTGAATGCCACAAGGATGCGCTCGATCTCCTGCGCTTCCTGTGCGCGGTACTGCAGGATGCGCGCATTCGCCTCCACGACGGCCTGCGGCTCAACGAAAACGGTCGCGCCAGTGGACGAGACATCGTGGATGATGCCGCTTACTTCACCGCGATACTCGCTTTTGACGGGCACGACATAACGGCCATTCCGGATGGAGACGACGCTTTCCTGCAGATACTTGGAGGTGTCCATGTTGCGGACCATGCTTTCCAGACGGTCGCGGATGCTGTTTTCCGTTGCACGGATCTTCTTGCGCAGGTCGTTCAGGGTATGCGAGGCCGTATCTGCCATTGCATCCGGCGCAAGGATGGCGCTCGAGATCTGCTGTTCCAAGCCGGGCTGAGGGGCCAGCGCGTAGAACAGGTCATCGGTCGGTAGGGCGTCGTGCTCCGAGGAACCATACCAGCTGACGAGGTTCTGGAAGTTGCGGAGTGCGCCTGCGACCATCAGAAGCTCTCCCATCGAGAGGACGCCACCCTTGACTGCGCGGGCTGCCAGCTGACTGACGCCCTCTACCCCGCCGAAACGGGGCGAACCATTCTTGATGAGCAGCGAGTTGATGGCATCGGTCTGTTCCAACGCATACCGCACTTCATCGGGGTCGCACTGAGGCTCGAGCGCAAGGAGCTTTTCGCGCGATTCCTTGCACACACACCCTTCCGCTGCCCGGGCAATGATCTTGTCCAGCTCCAGCGTTTTCAAATAACTTGTTTCCATAGTAATTCCCTATACTAAATCGATTTTTTGATTTTTCACGACAGAACAGATTTCAGAAAGTCGTAGCTCTTCAAAGGCTTGTCCAGATGCGTCAGAGCATACTGTTCTGATACGGCCGCAAGCTTTGCCAGACTGCCCACAGAGATGCGAAAGCCGAATATCTTCTTATCCTCGACCAGACAGATATGCCGCAGCGCAAACAGCGCCCCAGCATCCAGATTGCACTTCTTCCCTGCCTTCTGAGCACAGGCCTCGCAGAGCAGACAGCCTTCCGCCGGGTCGAGGTAAAAGGCCGGGCCGTCGTAGGTGCCGCAGTCGCGGCAGTAGACCAGCTGAGGCAAAAATCCGCACTCGCTCATGGTGCGCAGCTCGAATACCGCTTTGATGACCTTGAGGTCTGTTTTTTTCTCGCTTATCATGTAAAAGCAGTTGAGGAGAAGACGCAGTTCCTTTTCTGCCTCCTCTCCGGTCGGCGAAAGGGCCGAGGCCATCTCTGCCATATACATGGCAAGGCTCATCCCCTCGATGGAGGACGAGATGCCGTGAAAGACATTTTTGACGTCTGCCTCCCGTACCGTATACATATTCCGTCCGGGAACAAGCACGAACTCTGAGTAACAAAAAAGCCCGCAGGCGCTGAACAGTTTACTTTTCAGCCGCAGGCTGCTCTGCGCCGAGGCTGAGATGATGCCCAGCCTCGGTGTCAAGAGCGTGATGATCCGGTCTGATTCTTTATACCGAGTCTCCTTCAGGACAAGGCCCGGCGTCACAATGGTATCCATCTGTTTTTTCTCCTGCCGGGGCGGTGGGCCGCTGTTGGGCAAGCTGCCGCCTGTAGTCCAGATAACACAGAATATCACCGGTGCAGGCAAAAGCCTGCCAGCTGAGTTCCACCTTCATCGGACAACGCTCCTTCCATACGGTATAGTGTCACCTCTATGGTACTGCGCTATCCCCGGGAAATCTGTCCTGTTATGGAACTCAGCGGTTGGGCTGCTGCTTGAAGCCAAAGTTGTTGAGCATGAATTCGTTATCACGCCAGTCTGCCTTGACCTTTACCCAGCACTGCAGATTGACACGGCAGCCGAGGAACTCTTCGCAGTCGGTGCGGGCTGCGCTGGCGATCTTTTTCAGCATCGCGCCGCCCTTTCCGATGACCATTCCCTTGTGGCTCTCCCGCTCGCAGTAAATGTTCACGTCGATGTCCACAAGGTCTGTACCGGGGCGCTCTTTGAAGCGCTCGACCACGACCGCGATGCCGTGCGGGATCTCGTCCCTCATATAAAGCAGTGCCTTTTCCCGGATAACTTCCGCCACAAGCTCCTTTTCGGGCATATCGGTGTAAGCGTCATCGTCAAAATAGTGAGGGCCTTCCACTGCATAGCGGCTCAGAGCATCGAATAATTCTTCGCAGCGGTCGTTATCGCGGACGCTGACCGTATAGACGTCGTCGAACACGCCCAGCGCTTTCAGCTCCGCCTTGCGGGCCTCAAGGTCCGCCGGGTCTTTGACGAGGTCGGTCTTGTTGATGACCGCGATCGCCGGACCGCCTTTTTTCAGGGCCTCGATCAGAACCATCTCTGACTCGTTCAGGGCACCATAAGGCTCGAACAGCATCATGGACACATCAACATCAGCGATGGAGTCGCTGGCTGTCTTATCCATCCGCTTACCAAGTTTGTTATGAGGCTTGTGCACACCGGGAGTGTCCAGCAGAACGTACTGCAGCGGCCCACGAGTGATGACACCGGTGATGCGGGTGCGGGTGGTCTGAGGCTTCGAGGTGACGATGGCCACCTTTTCCCCCACCAGCAGGTTCGTCAGGCTGGATTTGCCCACGTTCGGGCGGCCAATGACCGCCACGAACACAGAGGATGTATCATAATGGCTCTGGATCGGTGTTTCGTTTTTCAAAATAGAACTCCTGTCTTTTATTCCGTGTAGCTCACCGTGCGGGGCAGGCCCAGCTGCGTGAGGACGGCTTCTTCCTTCTCGCGCATCCGCATGGCTTCCAGACCGCCGTTCTCGTGGTCATAGCCCAGCAGATGGAGCATCGAGTGAACCGTCAGGAACGCGACCTCTCTCTGCAGCGGATGACCGTAGAGCGTTGCCTGCTCCTGTGCGCGCTCCATGCTGATGACGATGTCGCCCAGCATCTTACAGCCGTTGTTCTCGTCTACATCATAGACGCCATTCTCACCCAGCGGGAAGCTCAGCACATCGGTGGGCATTGGCTTGTTGCGGTACTGATTGTTCAGCTCGGCAATGGCAGCGTTATCCACGAAGGTCACGCTGATCTCTGCCGGGTCATCAAAGTGCTCGTATTCCAGCACGGCGTTGCAGGCGCGGCGGATGAGGATGCGAAGGCCCGAGGGAACCTTGATGGCTTTCTGGGAATTGGTGATCAAAACTTTATTGGACATAAATCGTCCGCTCCTTTCGTTTTACATTCTATTCCATGGATGCTCCGGCTTTTTGCGTATCGTTCCGTGCCGCCGGTTTTTTATTGGCTCAGTGTTTGGAAGGGTGCGCTGCTGCCTCGTAGGCCTTGATGATCTCCTGCACCAGACGGTGACGCACCACGTCTTTTTCGGTAAAGTAGCACTGTGCGATGCCGTTCACACCCTTGAGCACCTGCAATGCGTCCACAAGGCCGCTGCGGGTGCGGTCGGGCAGGTCGATCTGGGTGACATCGCCGGTGACGACGACCTTGGAGCCGACGCCCATACGGGTCAGGAACATCTTCATCTGTTCCGGGGTGGTATTCTGAGCTTCGTCCAGAATGATGAAGGAATCATCCAGTGTCCGGCCGCGCATATAGGCCAGCGGAGCCACTTCGATGATCTGCTTTTCTACCAAACGCTCGTAGGTCTCCGCACCCAGCATATCGAACAAGCCATCATACAGAGGCCTCAGATAGGGGTCTACTTTCTGCTGTAGGTCTCCCGGCAGAAAGCCCAGCTTCTCGCCTGCCTCTACCGCCGGGCGGGTCAGCACGATGCGGGAGACGTCCTTTGCCTTAAAAGCCTTGACTGCCATTGCAACGGCAAGATAGGTCTTGCCGGTACCCGCCGGGCCGACGCCGAATGTGATGGCGTTGTTTCGGATGGCGTTGAGATATTCCTTCTGGCCCAGCGTCTTGGGACGGATGGGGCGGCCCTTGACCGTCACAGTCACAAAGTCCTCGGTCAGCTCCCGGACGCGCTTTTCTTCGCCGTCGTGTGCAAGGCTCAGGCAATAGCGCACCGTCTGATCTTCCAGAGGCGTGTGATTCTCGATAAGGAGAAGCATCCCCTCCACCGCGCGGGCAGCGGCGGCGACATTTGCCGGTTCGCCCGAGATGCGTAGCATCGTGCCGCGGCATACCGCTGTTACCGAGAACTCTTTCTCCAGCATTCGGATGTTTCGGTCACAGTTCCCAAATACGGCGGCTGCGATCTCCACACTGTCTAATTCAATGCTCTTTTCTGCCATGCGGCTCCTCCTGAAAGTTACTTGGGTTCTGCCTCTATTGTACCACCAAAATAGCGTGAAGAAAACTATGAAAATTGCACAAAATTTTTCAACCGTCTCTGGCGGTTTGGCAGAGCGCCCAGCCGCCGTCGGCTGGACAGGACCAAAAGGCGTTTTATAAGGACGTTTTCAGAAATTTCGTGGTCATCGCAACGGGTGCACGGAAACTTCTTGTTATTTATACTCAAAAATGATATAAATTTGTTAGTAGGCTTTTAAAATTCTTGGTCGAGGTGAATGATATGTCTCGTGAACCCACACGCGCAGCGATCCTTATCCGTGAATCCCGAAAGCGTGCGGGACTTACACAGCAGGCACTTGCAGAAAAGCTTGGCATTACCACCAGTGCAGTCTGCAATTATGAAAGCGGTGCAAGTTTCCCTAAAGCAGAGATGGTATTCGGTCTTTGTGATATTCTTGACCTTACGCCCCGCGACTTGTTCGAGTGTGAATAAGTTCTTCCTGACCCGGCAGCTTCTTGATAAGCGTTCGGCTTCAAACTTTTGCATAAAAGACGGGCTTACCACCTCAATTTTGCTCAAAAACGGTATTGAGCTGCGATTTTCGTACAAAACTTCTGAATAAGAAAAAAGTCCAGAAACCCGCATGGATTCTGGACTTTTTCATTACTTTTTATCTTCCGGGTCGTTCCCGCCTCGTATAAACATCGCATCGCCAAAAGAAAAGAATCTATAACGCTCCTGAACAGCCACTTTATATGCGGCCATCGTCTTTTCGTAGCCATAGAGGGCCGACACCAGCATGATGAGGGTGCTTTCGGGCAGATGGAAGTTGGTGATGAGACCGTCGATGCAGTTGAATTTGACACCGGGATAGAGGAAGATGTCGGTGTTGCCGCTGCAAGCTCGGATCTCACCGTACTTTGCGGCGACAGCTTCCAGCGTGCGGCAGCTGGTGGTGCCCACGGCGATGACCTGGTGGCCCGCAGCTTTGGTGTCATGGATGAGCTTTGCCGTTTCTTCGCTGACGGAGTACCACTCGCTGTGCATCTTGTGGTCGGCGATCTCATCTTCCTGCACGGGGCGGAAGGTGCCCAGACCGACGTGCAGCGTCACTTCTGTAATGTTGACGCCCTTGGCGCGGATGGTGTCCATCAGCTCCGGCGTGAAGTGGAGGCCCGCCGTGGGGGCGGCAGCACTGCCAAGTTCTTTGGCATAGACGGTCTGGTACTGGCTCTGGTCTTCCAGCTGCTTGGTGATATAGGGCGGCAGCGGCATCTTGCCGAACTCGTCCAGCTTTTCGTAGAGCGTTTCGGTGTCATAATAGAAGGTGACAAACTTATTGCCGTCCTCCAGCGTCTCGTCCACGATGGCCGTCAGGCTGCCGTCGCCGAAGCTGACCTTGGTGCCGGGCTGCATCCGCTTGCCGGGCTTTGCAAGGCACTCCCACTGGTCGCCCTTCACCTGACGCAGGAGCAGCAGCTCACAGACCGCGCCGGTGGGCTGCTTGACGCCCACGATACGGGCCGGCAGGACTTTGGAGTTGTTGACCACCAGCAGGTCGCCCGGCTCAAGGTATTCGGGCAGATCGCGGAAGATGCGGTGCTGGATGCTGTCATCCTTCTGGTTCAAAACCATCAGCCGGGCCGCGTCGCGGGGGCAGGCAGGCTCCTGTGCGATCAGCTCTTTGGGTAAATCATACCAAAAATCTCTTTTTAACATACTTAGCATTTGCCTTTCCGATGATTGACACGAATGCCGTATCAATGTTATCATAAAATCTGTATAGACGGTATCTATTATATTGCATAGACGTCTGCTTTGCAAGCGGGGTCTTATGTGAATTTGCTTTTTTTTGAAAGGAAAGGTGCTGGAAATGGATAAACAATATAAAGTGGGCGTTGTCGGTGCGACCGGTATGGTGGGCCAGCGTTTCGTTACTCTGCTCGAAAATCACCCCTGGTTCAAACTGACGACTCTGGCAGCTTCCGGCCGGAGCGCCGGGAAGACCTATGAGGAAGCCGTCGGCTCCCGCTGGGCTATGACCACTCCGATGCCGGAGAGCGTCAAGAAGATGGTCGTGCTGGATGCCTCCAAGGTGGAGGAGGTCGCCTCTCAGGTGGACTTCATCTTCTGCGCCGTCAATATGCCCAAGGCCGAGATCAAGGCTCTGGAGGAGGCTTACGCTAAGGCAGAGTGCCCCGTCGTCTCCAACAACAGCGCCAACCGCTTCACCCCGGACGTCCCGATGGTCGTGCCGGAGATCAACGCCGACCACATCGAGATCATCCCCTCTCAGCGCAAGCGTCTGGGCACCAAGCGCGGCTTTATCGCGGTCAAGTCCAACTGCAGCCTGCAGAGCTATGTCCCCGCCCTGCATCCCCTGATGAAGGATTTCGGTGTCAGCAAGGCGCTGGTCTGCACCTATCAGGCTATCTCCGGCGCAGGCAAGACCTTTGACCGGATGCCCGAGATCATTGACAACGTCATCCCCTACATCGGCGGCGAGGAAGAGAAGAGCGAGCGCGAGCCGCTCAAGCTGTGGGGACACATCGAGGGCGACCAGATCGTCAACGCCGAAAAGCCGGTCATCACCGCTCAGTGCTTCCGTGTGCCGGTCTCCGACGGCCACACCGCCGCTGTCTTCGTGAGCTTCGAGAAGAAGCCCAGCAAGGAAGAGATCCTCAAGGCATGGGCGGAGTTCCGCGGTCCCGCACAGGAGCTGGAGCTGCCCAGCGCACCCAAACAGTTCCTCCACTACTTTGAGGAGAACGACCGTCCCCAGCCCAAGCTGGACCGCAACACTGAGCACGGCATGGCGGTCTGCATCGGTCGTCTGCGGGAAGATACCCTGTTCGACTACAAGTTCGCCTGCATGAGCCACAACACCCTGCGCGGTGCGGCAGGCGGAGCTGTGCTGCTGGCCGAGCTGCTGGCAGCCAAGGGCTATTTCGATTGATCTGCGCGTTTTTGAGAACCAACGCGCTGCAAAGGAGTTTTGCTATGAAGAATCCTGTTTTTACCGGTGCAGGTGTTGCCATCATCACCCCGATGTACGAGGACGGCAGCATCAATTTTGACGAGCTGGGCCGCATCGTTGAGGATCAGATCGCCCGCGGCACCGACGCCATCGTCATCTGCGGCACCACCGGTGAATGCTCTACCATGACCGACGAAGAGCAGCTGGCTGCCATCAAGTACACCGTGGATCTCGTAAACCACCGTGTGCCGGTCATCGCCGGTGCCGGTTCTAACGATACCGACCACGGCTGTGCTCTGGCCGAAAAGTCTGCTGCCTGCGGGGCGGACGCCCTGCTGCTGGTGACGCCCTACTACAATAAGACCTCTCAGGCTGGTCTTGTGGCCCACTTCACCGCAATGGCTGAGGCCGGCGGTATCCCGGTCATCCTGTACAATGTGCCCTCCCGCACCGGCCTGAACATCGCCCCCGAGACTGCCAAGGAGCTGAGCAAGCATCCCCTCATCAACGGCATCAAGGAGGCCTCCGGCAACATCGGTCAGGTGGCGAAGATCGCAGCCCTCTGCGGCGACGAACTGAACATCTACTCCGGCAACGACGATCAGGTGGTGCCTCTGCTGTCTCTGGGCGGCAAGGGCGTCATCAGCGTCGTCTCCAACGTCAAACCGGAGCTGGTGCACAACTGCTGCAAGGCATGGTTCGACGGCGACACGGCAAAAGCCCGCGCACTGCAGCTGGAGATGCTGCCGCTGTGCGACGCTCTCTTCTGTGAGGTCAACCCCATCCCGGTCAAGTATGCCATGAACGTGCTGGGCTGGGAGGCCGGTGAGTGCCGCCTGCCCCTCGTGGAGCCGAGCGACGCTCACAAGGAGCAGATCGAGCAGGCCCTGCAGGCTGCGGGAGTCTTCAAGGAATAAACGATTTTATGTGCAAAATGCCCGGCGCAGTGTGTTCCGGGCATTTTGCCGTATGAGAAAAAAGAGGATATTGACAATGACCGATATTATCATTCAGGGCATCGGCGGCCGGATGGGCCATGTGCTGTGCGAGATGATCGCCCAGCGGGAGGATTGCCGCGTCGTGGCCGGTATCGACATGAAGGACGGCGAGCTGAACGGCATCCCTGTGTACGACAGTCTGGACAAGCTGGACGGCAAAGGTGATGTCGTTATCGACTTCAGCGCCCCGGCGGCAGTCGAGAAGGCACTGCCCTACTGCGAGGCTCACAAGCTGCCCATCGTGGTCTGCACCACCGGGTTGTCCGAGGAGCTGCAGCTGAGGATCGTCCAGCTCTCCCGCAGCATCCCGGTGTTCAAGAGTGCCAATATGTCCATGGGTATTAACGTCCTGTCCGAGCTGTGCAAGCGCGCTTCGGCCATTCTGGGTGCGGACTATGACATCGAGATCGTCGAGCAGCACCATCACAACAAGCTGGACGCTCCCAGCGGCACGGCTCTGATGTTGGCCGACGCCATCAATGAGGAGAACAACGGCGCTTACCACTACGTCTATGATCGTTCTGCCGTCCGTCAGAAGCGCGACCCCAAGGAGATCGGCATCAGCGCCGTGCGCGGCGGCAGCATCGTGGGTGACCACGAGGTGCTGTTCTGCGGCCCGGACGAGGTCATCACCCTCCGCCACACGGCATACTCCCGCAATATTTTTGCAAATGGCGCGATAAATGCTGCCGTTTACCTTGCAAAAAAGGAGCCGGGCCTGTACAATATGAGTAACATGATCGCAGAGATGTAAGCTGTTCTGCGCATGGCATCATAAGGCACGGTATCGTGCGTCAGGAGACGAGCCTATGGCCAAGCACGCAAAGCACGCAGCCCCTCCCCGCCGTCGGCGTTCCGCCCAAAAGCACACCTCGCATAAGAGCGTCACCCTGTACACACTGGGGGTCCTGCTGGTGGCCGTATCGGCGCTGCTCTCTCTGCGCCTCTGGCCCCGCCGCATCGTGGATGCAGTTCCTCCGGCAACGGAGGCGGAGTCCCCCGCTGTTTCGGAGGAGCTTGTTGTGCCTGAGCCGCAGCCTGTCGTCACGACATTGCGCTTCTCGGCCACAGGGGACAACCTCATCCATGCGCCCATCTATTCGCAGGCCGCCCGGCGGGCTGCAGAGGGCGAAGGATACAGCTTCGATTACTGCTACGCGAATCTGCTCGATTTTTATGCACAGCAGGACATCAACTGGATCAATCAGGAGACGCTCTGCAGCAAAGAGCTTGCGCCCTCTACCTATCCCTGCTTCTCGACTCCCGGCGAGTGCGCCGAAGCGCTTTACCGGGCAGGCTTCCGGGTGTTCAGCCTCTCGAACAATCACACCTACGACAAGGGGGCTGCGGGCATTGCCGCCACCCTCCGGTTCTGGGAGACGATGCCCGAAGATGTGATCACCACCGGCCTGTGGAAGGGCGAGGCGGACTATGGCCGCATCCCCATCCAGACCGTGGACGGCGTAAAGATCGCGTACCTCTCCTACACCGAGCACACCAACGGCATCCCTCGGAACAGCAAGATGACCGCAAACATCATCTACACCAGCCAGCAGGATGTCATGGAGCAGCAGGTGCGGGCGGCCCGGCAGGCGGCCGATTTTGTGGTGGTCGGCGTACACTGGGGCGTCGAGGACAGCCACAACATCACGCAGGCACAGCGCACCTTAGCTCAGTCTCTGGCCGACTGGGGCGCGGATGTGATCATCGGCACCCACCCGCACGTTCTGCAGGACGCCGAATGGCGCACCGCAGCCGATGGGCGGAACGTCTTTGTGGCCTATTCGCTGGGAAATTTCCTGAGCACCCAGAGCAAGCCCGACCAGCTCATCGGCGCGGTCCTGACACTGGATCTGGAGCAGACCACCGAGCCGGACGGCATCGTCCGCTGCGCGGTGCGCGGCCCGAAGCTCCATGTGACAGTGACCCACTATGACGCCGGAAAGTCCAACGTCCGCACCTATCTGTTCCGGGATTACACGCCGGAGCTTGCAAGGGCCCATGGCGTCCGCGCTGCCTACCCAAACTTCGGATACGATTACATCCGCCAGACGGCACAGACCTACATCAACAGCGAATTTTTGGAGCTTGCATAAAGTTTGAATCAGAACGCCCGATGGGCAGAATGGAGTGTTTACTATGTACGGTGTTTCCAAAATCAATATCGAGCCGAGCCTGATGATGATCAGCGTGCAGGATGCCGAGTTCAAGGGCAACACGATGGCTCGTTATCTGCAGATCTTCGCCGACACCGGCGTTGTGGTGGATATGATCAGCCAGAGCGCCCCCCACGGTACCAGCATGGACTTCAGCTTCACGGCATCCAGCAGCGATCTTCCGTTGGTGATGAAGGCCATCTCTGCTGCGAATCTCGACAAGGATGCCAAGGCCTCTCCCCTCATCAGCGTGGGCTACTCCAAGCTGAACCTCTTCGGAGAAGAGATGGTCACCAGCTGCGGTGTTGCCGCGCGTGCCCTGAATGCTCTGGCAATGGCAGGCATCGAGGTGCTGCTCATCACTACCAGCGACCTTGACATTTCCCTGCTCGTCCGTTCCGAGAATGAGGATGCTGCCTATGAAGTCCTGAAGAAGGCTTACGAGCTGTGACCTGAATAAAAACAAGTCTCCCCTTTCCCGCACAGGACAAGGGAGACTTTTGTATGAAAAAGCCCCGGCTGCCCCCTCTCCTGTCACAGAGAGAAGACAGCCGGGGCTATTGTTTTACCAGAAGCTTACAGGCTCACCTTGTGGTAGACCTTCTTGCCCTTCTTGATGACGATGCCCTTGGACAGCTGCTCGGCGGTGAAGCTTGCCGTGGGGGCTGCGACCTTTTCGCCATCCACCAGAACGCCGCCCTGCACGACCAGACGGCGGGCCTCGCCGTTGGAAGCAGCCAGACCAGCCTTGACCATCAGGGTCAGGATGCCGATGGCACCATCGGTCAAGTCGGCCTCGGTCAACTGGGTGCCGGGCATATGCTCGGTGTCTCCGGCAGCGCCGCTGAACAGTGCGCGGGCTGCGTTCTGCGCCTTGTTGGCCTCCTCCTCGCCGTGGACCATCTTGGTCAGCTCGAAGGCAAGGATCTCCTTGGCTTCGTTGAGGCGCTGATCTTTCCAGGTGCTCATCTCATCGATCTGCTCCAGCGGCAGGAAGGTCAGCATCCGGATGCACTTCATGACATCTGCGTCGCCGACGTTGCGCCAGTACTGATAGAACTCGAAGGGGCTGGTCTTGTTGGGGTCGAGCCAGACGGCGTTGCCGGCGGTCTTACCCATCTTCTTGCCCTGAGAATCGGTCAGCAGGGTGATGGTCATGGCGTAGGCATCCTTGCCCAGCTTGCGGCGGATCAACTCAGTGCCGCCCAGCATATTGCTCCACTGGTCATCGCCGCCGAACTGCATATTGCAGCCGTAGTGCTGGAACATATAGTAGAAGTCGTAGCTCTGCATGATCATGTAGTTGAACTCAAGGAAGGACAGGC
>ERZ1673738.766-NODE-766-length-54144-cov-11.957385_pt1 | contig 54144 bp, 41 predicted proteins | sample MGYA00580198_ERZ1673738 | MGnify/ENA primary metagenome ERZ1673738 (study PRJEB41218, sample SAMN15661784) | gut metagenome | host: Homo sapiens | place: Canada: London | collected 2015-08-20/2019-03-30 | study: EMG produced TPA metagenomics assembly of...
ACAGGCAGTTGCCGTGTCATTTTTCGAAAACTGTTTTACGGATACCCAGCAGTCGGGAACGCTCTGCTTCTCTTTTCTGGGGGCATGATGAGCCTGCTCCGACTGCCATAGGAAAGCTCGCGTAAACTATTCGCCCAGATGCCAGATGTCGCGGTCGTACTCGGCAATGGTGCGGTCGGAGGAGAACATGCCCGCTTTGGCAATGTTCACCAGACACTTGCGCCGCCAGCCCTTCGGGTCGCAGGCGTAATCGCTGAGGGCCTGCCCCTTGCGTACCACGTAGGCGTTGAAGTCCGGCAGGGTCTGGAACCAGTCCTTGTGGATCAGCTCGTTGTGCAGGCGGGTCAGGTTTTCGGCGTGACCGGCGGCCAGCATCTCCGGGCCGGTGAGGAAGTTGATGGCGCGGCGGATGTTGGCATCCCCCTCCACCCACTGGGCGGGGTCGTAGTCGCCCACGGCGTAGCGGTGGATGACCTGATCGGAGGTCTGGCCGAAGATATAGATGTTCTCCTCGCCCACCTGCTGGCTGATCTCCACATTGGCACCGTCCATGGTGCCCAGCGTCAGCGCACCGTTCAGCATGAACTTCATGTTGCCGGTGCCGGAGGCCTCCTTGGAGGCAAGGCTGATCTGCTCGGACAGGTCACAGGCCGGGATGAGCTTTTCGGCGGCGGTGACGTTGTAATTCTCCACAAAGACCACCTGCAGCCACTTGGACACCTCCGGGTCGGCGGCGATGACCTTGGAAAGGGTCAGCAGGGCGTGGATGATGTCTTTGGCAATGGTGTAGGCCGGAGCGGCTTTGGCTCCGAAGATGCTCACCAGCGGGACAGCAGGCAGGTGCCCGGCCTTGATCTCGTGGTACTGATGGATGAGGTACAGCAGATTCAGCTGCTGACGCTTGTACTCATGCAGGCGCTTGGACTGAATATCAAACAGGGCAGAGGAGTTCACCTGCACCTTCTGAGTGCGCAGCAGCCAGTCCGCCAGCGCTTCCTTGTTGGCCTTCTTCACGGCGGTCAGCTCGTCGAGCACGGTTTCGTCGTCGGCAAAGGCCAGCAGCTTTTCCAGCTCAGCTGCGTCCTTGCGGAAACCGGAGCCGATGCGCTGTTCCAGCACAGCGGTCAGGCGGGGGTCGCATTCCAGCAGCCAGCGGCGGAAGGTGATGCCGTTGGTCTTGTTGTTGAACTTTTCCGGGTACAGCTCATAGAAGCCGTGCAGCTCGGAATTTTTCAAGATCTCGGTGTGCAGCGCCGCCACGCCGTTGGTGGAGTGGGTGAAGTGGATATCCATGTGGGCCATGTGCACCCGGTCGTCTTTGTCGATGATGGCAAGGCTCTCCTCCTTGGTGCGGGTGCGGGCCAGTGCATCCAGCTTTTCGATAATGGGCATCAGCTGGGGAACAACGGCATCCAGATAGGCGCGGGGCCACTTTTCCAGTGCTTCGGCCAGAATGGTGTGGTTGGTATAGGCGCAGGTCCTGGTGACGATCTCCACAGCTTCCTCAAATTCGATGCCCTTTTCGCCCAGCAGACGGATCAGCTCCGGGATGACCATGCTGGGGTGGGTGTCGTTGATCTGGATGGCGGCGTAGTCGGCCAGATCATGGTAATCGCAGCCCCGGGCGGCACACTCGGCCAGAATGAGCTGGGCACCGGCAGAGACCATCAGGTACTGCTGGTACACCCGCAGGCGGCGGCCTGCCTCATCGGAATCGTCCGGGTAGAGGAAGAGGGTCAGGTTCTTGTCGATGGCAGTTTTGTCGAAGGCGATGCCGTCGTGGACGATGCTCTCATCGATGGTGTCAAGGTCAAACAGGTTCAGGGTGTTGGTGCGGCCCTCGTAGCCGGTAACGGCCAGCTTGTACAGCCGGGCGGTGTACTCCTTGCCTGCCAGCTCCACCGGGTAGGTGATGTCGGTCTTTTCCGCCCAGCTGTGGGCGGTGAGCCACGGGTCGGGCTTTTCGTTCTGCACGCCGTCCTCAAAGGACTGATGGAACAGGCCGAAGTGATACCGCAGACCCACGCCGTCGCCGGGCAGGTTCAGCGTTGCCAGAGAGTCGAGGAAGCAGGCAGCCAGACGGCCCAGACCGCCGTTGCCCAGAGAGGGTTCCGGCTCCACCTCTTCGATATCGGAAAGGCTCTTGCCGGCGGCAGCCAGTGCATCGCGGGCTTCATCGTACAGCCCCAGATTGATGAGGTTGTTGGACAGCAGCTTGCCGATGAGAAATTCGGCGCTGATATAGTACAGCTTGCGCCCGGTGACCGGCTGCACATGGTCGGCGCTCTTCTGCCGCACAAGCTCCAGTAGTGCCAGATACAGCTCCTGATCGGTGCAGTCCACCAGTGGCTTGCCCGTGAGACTCTGTAACAGTTCGGTAAAGCTCATAAATGCATCCTCCTTTGCTACGGAAAACAGGTTTGACATCTGTACTTTCAGATATACCACATAAAACAATCAAAATCTTGCCTAAAAAGTGCAGACTGTGGTACAATCCTATCATCAGGAGGTGAGAGGATGCAAAATCAGGCATCTTTGCAGGAGACCAAGCAGCACGGTGCCGTGCGTTTCCCCTTTAATCTGTATCCCTGCGCCATTCCGGGGGATTTTCCACAGGTAGCGCTCCACTGGCAGGAGAGCATGGAGCTGGTCTTTGTCAAGCGGGGCATAGGACTGGTGCAGGTGGGCGCTGTGACCTGCCCGGCCCGCATGGGGGACATCTTCATTTTTACGCCCGGCACCCTCCACGCCCTGCGGCAGGCCGAGGGGCAGTGCATGGAATACGAAAATATCATCTTCGCGCTGGAGCTTCTGGGCGGCGCGGAAGACCTTTGCGCCGAGAAGTATCTGCTGCCGCTCCAAAGCGGGCGCTTGTCGCTGCAGGCACGTCTGACCCCGAACGACTTGTGCTACCTTCCGGCTGCTGCCTGCCTGCGGGAGGTGGAGGAAGCCAACCGCGCCAAGCTCCCCGGCTACGAGCTGCTGGTCAAGGGGGCGCTGCTGCGCTTCCTTTCCCTGCTCATTGCGCAGGGGAAGCAGCAGCTCCCCGCGGAAACAGCCGACACCCAGCGGCTGAAAGCCGTTCTGCAATGGCTCTCGGCCCATTATGCCGAGGTGCTCCGGGTCGCCGATGCCGCCGGGGTCTGCTCTTTCAGCGCCAGCCATTTCATGCGCTGGTTCCGGCAGATGACCGGGCAGAGCTTCGTTGCCTTTCTGAACGAATACCGCCTGAATGCCGCCGCCGAGGCGCTGCAGACCACGGACGAGACCGTCCTGACCATCGCCTCCCGGTGCGGATTTGAAAACCTCTCCTATTTCAACCGGGCGTTCAAGGCGCACTTCGGCATGACCCCGCGGGAATACCGAAAAAAATAAACAAAACGAGGCCGTTTCCGCTTCTCTGGAAAAGAGAGGAAACGGCTCCGTTTTGCATTTGCCATACCGCATAGGTGGCTGCTTTTTATATCCACGATGGAACTTTTGCTTCTCTCAATACGTTTCGTAATCAAACTTTTTTCCGGTTCTGGGAGCGATACTCCGCGGGTGTGATGCCATACAGCCGCCGGAACGTTTTGAGGAAGCTGCTGTAATCCGGGAAGCCGCTCTCGGTGCAGGCGTTGAGGACGGAGACACCATCTTCCAGTGCCTTGCGGCAGTGCTGCATCCGCAGATGGGTCAGGTAGCTGTGGATGCTCTCCATGGTACACTCTTTAAACGCGCGGGAGAGGTGCTCCCGGCTGGCATAGAGCTCCTGGGCCAGCTTTACCGTGGTGAGGGTCGGGTCCTGATAGTGAGCTTGCAGGTAGGACACGGCACGCTGCACCAGAACGTTGGTGCTGCTGGGGGCCGTGGTCTGGCCGCTGCCGGTGGCCAGCGTGATGAGCAGCATCATCTCCGACACCTGGGCTTCAAAAACGATGTCACGCATCTGGGCTGGCAATTCCTGGCTCTGGGCCATCCGCACAAAAAGGCTCTGAAAATCCCACTTGTTGCAGACATCCGGGTCCAGCACGGTGATGCTGTGCATCCAGGCGGCGTTTTTCAGGTTTGCGTTGCGGCGGCAGGCCTGCCAGAGGGCGTCGTCGATCTGGATGACCAGACGGTCAGAGTGGTCGTTATCAATATTGAAGATGCCGGCGTGGTAGATCTGAGCAGGGAAGTAGATGAGCTCGCCGACATGCACCAGATAAATACTGCCGTCGATGGAGTAACGCACGGTGCTGCCGCCGATGGGCAGCACCAGCTCATGGTAGGGGTGGGAATGGACCACGGACTGGTCGTTTTTCTGGTTGGTATACCATGCCACCAGCAGTCTTGTGTTGCGCAGCCCCATCCGTGCTTCCGCCTGTGTGAGGACATTATCGACATAATGCGTAACGCGCTCGATTTCCATAGCGATTCCACCTTTGTGAAAAAAATCAGAAATGTGCTTTATCGTTGATTTTGGCTCTAGTATATCAGCTGATATCACAAATTGCAATATTTGAATCACAAAACCGCAAGAAAACGGATTGGAATTTTAGTATGATATGAGTGCAAGAAGACGACAAGAACAAAAATGACAAAACAGTGACAAAATTTTTGGTACATTTTACAAATGCAGCCGTCGTGTTTCGTGACTGACGGAAAGGAAAAGCTCATGCAGACTTCTAAAAATCATTTTGAAGCCAAAGTGATCTTTAACGATGAGACCATCCGCCGGATGTTCCGCACCGAGTTTTACACCTACGAGGGGATGCAGCGGCTGGTCTGGCTGGCCGTGGCATTTGCGCTGGTGATGCTGGCACTCTTCGTTCCCATCCCAACGGTGGTCAAGGTGCTCTGCCTGCTGGTGGGGTGCGCAATGTTCGCCATGCCGGATTTTCTAAGCCGGGTGGCGGCCGAGGGCGTCATCATGCAGCGGGGCGGGGCCGAGAGCACGGTCAGCTGCCGGATCAACGCAGGCGGCGTGGACGTGGAAAACGGTGCCCACATTCCGTTTGATAAGATTGACCGCCTGGTCGAGGACGACCAGTACTTCTACCTGTTCCAGAGCCGCCAGATGGCGGTGATGATCCCCAAAGGCAGCCTGCTGCCGGCGAACCCCGAGCGGTTTGCCAAGGTGCTTGCCAAAGAGACCGGCAAGGACTGGCAGCAGCCCAAGAGCCTGTGGGGCCTCAACCTGAAAGATCTGATCCAGATGGTGAAAGATCGGTTCCACCGCGGCGAGTCCTGACCGCTGCATTCCAAATTTGTTGTTTCACGGCCGACCGGCTGTGACGTGGTATACACAAGCAAGAAGAAGAAAGGAAATCCACTATGAAAATCTCTCGTAGACAGTTCGTTCAGGTCCTGGCAGTTGCAGGCGCTTCCGCTCTGCTCACCGCTTGCGGCGGTTCTTCCAACAACTCTGCAGCAGGCAGCACTGCTGCTTCCGGCGCGGCAGCTGCTGCAGGCGGCAGCTTCAACCTGAAGCTGGGCCACAACCTGGCTGAGGACCATGCTGTTCACATCCAGCTGACCAGCTTTGCAGAGCAGGTCAAGGAGAAGACCAACGGCACTGTCAACATCCAGATCATCCCCAACGGCACCCTGGGCAGCGAGTCTGATATGATCTCCCAGATCCAGGCCGGCGCTCTGGACATGGCTAAGGTCTCCGCTTCCACGCTGGGCAACTTCAGCGAGAAGTACAACGCTTTCTCCGTGCCTTATGTCTTCGACGATCAGGATCACTACTACACCTACATGGACAGCGATTCCGCACAGGCTGTCTTTGAATCCACCGACGATCAGGGCTTCCGCGGCCTGACCTGGCTGGATTCCGGCGCTCGCTCTTTCTACACCAAGGCTACCGCCATCCGCACCCCGGCTGACCTGAAGGGCCTGAAGATCCGCACCATGGACAGCCAGATGGCAATCGACATGATGAACTGCCTGGGTGGCTCCGCTACCGTTATGGGCTACAGCGATATCTACACCGGTATGCAGCAGGGCGTTATCGATGGCGCTGAGAACAACGTCACCGCTCTGCGTGACCACGGCGACGTCACCAAGTACTACTGCTTCGACGAGCACACCCGCATCCCCGATATGGTCATCATCTCCTCCAACATCTGGAACCAGTTCTCTGACGATCAGAAGTCCGCTGTGACCGAGTGCGCCAAGGCTTCTACCGAGGAGTACAAGACCGCTTGGAAGAACTTCGAGGACGAGGTTCTGGACAAGGCTGTCAACCAGAACGGCGTCGAGCTGGTCAAGGACGTGGACATCGCAGCATTCCAGTCTGCTGTGCAGCCCATCTACGAGAACCTCAAGACCGCGAACCCCACCACCTATGCGGTCGTGGAAGAGATCCGCGCAATGGTCTGATCGGCCGCGGTTCCATTCTGATTCTTGCCTCCTAAAGGCCGCGGGCAGGGCGTTGAGTGCCTTTGCCCGTGGCCGCGCGGGAGGAACCAAGCTCAAGGAGATGATCTTGTGAAAAAACTAGATAAAATTCTGGATAACGTCATGCGTTTCCTGATGGCAGTGGCAATGTTCGCCCTGCTGGCAGGCGGCACCTGGCAGATCTTTACCCGCTGGATCCTGCGCAACCCCTCCACGGTCACCGATGAGTTCCTGCGCTACGTTCTGATCTGGGCTTCCATGATCGGTTCCGCATACTGCTTCTACAAAGACAAGCACCTGGCACTGGACCTGGTCAAGGGCCGTGCAAAGGGCGCGTTCAATGTCTTTCTGAGCGTCTTCATCGAGGCTGCCATCGTCTTCTTCGTTGGCTATGTCTTCGTGTATGGCGGCTGGAAGCTGACCGCGAACGCTACCAACGTTTCCTCGGTCATGCGCATTCCCTTTAAGCTCCTGTACTCCATCCTGCCGATTTCCGGCATCTTCATCATTCTGGCCCGCGTGCTGAAGTACGTTCAGCTCTTCCTGGACAGTAAAGAAAAGAAAGGAGAAAACGCATAATGGTTGCACAGGCTACGTTACTGCTGTTCGGTTCCTTTTTTGTGATGCTGCTGGCCGGTGTGCCTATCTCTGCAGGCATCGGCATCGCATCCATCTTCACGGCCCTGTTCAGCATGGACCCCGCGATTTTCGCACTGACCGCGGCACAGCGCTGCTTCTCCGGCATTGACTCTTTCTCTCTGCTGGCTCTGCCGTTCTTCTCTCTGGGCGGCAACATCATGAACAAGGGCGGCATTGCAAAGCGCCTTGTCCGTCTGGCCCGCCTGGCCGTTGGTAAGATGCCCGGTTACCTGGCTGCCACCAACGTTCTGGCAAACATGTTCTTTGGCGCCGTTTCCGGTTCTTCCGTTGCAGCTACTTCCGCAATGGGCTCCATCATGGCTCCTCTGGAGCTGGATGAGGGTTACGACCCCAACTACTCCGCGGCCGTCAACATCTGCTCGGCTCCTACCGGCATCCTGATCCCCCCGTCTGGTCCGTTGATCCTGTACTCCATCACCGCTGGCGGCGTTTCCGTTGCTGCTCTGTTCATGGGCGGCTACCTGCCCGGCATCCTGATGGGTCTGTGTGTCGCTGGTCTGGCTGTGTTCATCGCGGTCAAGAAAGGCTACAAGTCCTCGGACGTCAAGGATCCCGATCCCGCCATCAAGATCATCATTGATGCAGTGCCCTCTCTGCTGGCCGTCATCATCGTCATGGGCGGTATTCTGGCAGGCTTCTTCACCGCGACCGAGGCCGGCGTTGTCCTGTGCCTGTACTGCGGCCTGCTCTCCATCCTCTACAAAGAGATGACCCTGAAGAGCTTCTACAACCTGCTGGCTGACACCATGGAGAGCAGCGCTACCATCCTGTTCCTGATCGCCGCTTCCTCCATCATGTCTTACGTCATGAGCTACTCCGGCATCCCGGCTGCCATCAGCAACGCCCTGATGAGCGTTTCCAGCAACCGTTATGTCATCCTGCTGATCATGAACGTCTTCCTGCTGGTCATGGGCATGTTCCTGGACCTGACTCCTGCCGTTCTGATCTTCACCCCGATCTTCCTGCCCATCACCCGCAGCATCGGCATGAGCGATGTCCAGTTCGGCATCATGCTCATCATGAACCTGGGTATCGGCTCCGTCACTCCTCCCGTCGGCTCCTGCCTGTTCGTTGGCTGCGGCGTCGGCAAGGTCAAGATCGAGGGCGTTACCAAGTACATCGTGCCTCTGTTCGCCGCCATGGTCGTGGCACTGTTCCTGGTCACCTTTATCCCGGCCATCTCTCTGGTCGTGCCTTATCTGTGCGGCCTCGTCCCCAGCCTGGGCTGGACCATGTGAGATTGACTGCTCTGGGTTGAGCAACTGAATGTTTGCCCCCGTTTCTCTGAAGATATCATGCATCTGAGGGGGAATGGGGGCTTTTTGTATCCGAAACCACACCCCACAAAAACAAATGAGGAACTGCATTATGGAAATCTGCTCCCGTTTTACCGGCATGGAGCGCAAGGACGGCGCTTTCCTGCTGCACACCGACAACGCGGATGTCAAGGTCTGCTTCGTGACCGACGAGATCGTCCGTGTCCGCGCCAGCTTTGACCACGAGCTGGCCGAGGAATCCTACATCCTGATGACCACCGCCTGGGAAGACCGTATGGACGACCTGTTCAAGGGCGAGCGCACCCGCGTGGAGCCTTTTGCGGCTGAGGTCACCGAGGACGACAAGACCATCACTTTTGCCACCGGCAAGGTGACTCTGGTGGTCGAGAAGGACCCCATCAATTTCAAGCTGCTGTCCGCTGACGGCTCGGAGCTGTACAGCACCCTGCCCGGCAACCCGTTCGTCAAGGACTCCAACAACCGCGTTGTGGCTTACAGCCGGATGAAAGAGGACGACTGCTTCTACGGCTTTGGCGAGAAGACCGGCGAGCTGGACAAGAACAAGACGTTCCAGCGTGAGCGTGCTACCGACGCGATGGGCTACGATGCCGAGAAGATGGATACCCTCTACAAGCACATCCCCTTCTACATCCGTCTGGACCGTGACACCAAAAAGGCTGTCGGCGTGTTCTACCACAACTTCTACGAGTCCGTGTTCAACATGGGCCGCGAGAAGAGCAACTACTGGCCTCGCTACACCTACTTCCAGGCCGACGGCGGCGATCTGGACTGCTTCCTGATCGGCGGCGACACCATCGCCCGCGTTGTGGACAACTACACCCTGCTCACCGGCCGTCCGGCTCTGCTGCCCAAGCGTGCTCTGGGCTATCAGGGCTCCAGCATGTACTACCCCGAGCTGGAGAAAGACAGCGACGACGCTGTGCTGGGATTCGTTGACACCATCAAGGAAGAGGGCTTCCCCATTGATGGATTCCACCTGTCCAGCGGCTACACCAGCCAGAACAACAAGCGCTGTGTCTTTACCTGGAACACCGAGCGCTTCAAGGACCCCAGTGCTTACTTCCATGCCATGAACGAAAAGCACGCCCAGAACGTGCCCAACGTCAAGCCGGGCGTCCTGCTGTGCAACCCCCGCTTTGATGAATTTAACGCCGATGATGTCTTTGTGAAAGACAGCAAGAACCCCGAGAACTACGGCGTTGGCAAATGGTGGGGCGGCGACGGCGCTTTCTGGGACTTCACCAAACCCGAGGGCCGTACAGCCTGGAAGAAGTACCTGACCGAGTCCATCATTGCCGTGGGAACCGATTCCGTCTGGAACGACAACTGCGAGTATGACAGTCTGATGGATAAGGACGACATCTGCGACTTTGACGGCAAGGGCGGCACCATCGCTCAGCTGAAGCCCATTATGAGCACCCTGATGTGCAAGGTGGGTGCAGACGCGGTTGTGGAACACAATGCCAAGGCTCGCCCCTATATGGTCTGCCGCAGCGGCAGCGCCGGCATCCAGCGCTACGCCCAGACCTGGTGCGGTGATAACTACACCAGCTGGAAGTCCCTGAAGTACAATATCCCCATTATCACCGGCATGGGCCTCTCCGGCCAGCCCAATGAGGGCGCGGATATCGGCGGCTTTGCAGGCCCCGCTCCCACCGAGGAGCTGTTCGTCCGCTGGGTGCAGCAGGGCATCTTCCAGGCCCGCTTCTCCATCCACTCCGCTTCCAACGATAACACCGTGACCGAGCCCTGGATGTTCCGCGGCTCTGCAGATCTCATTCGTGACGCGATCCTGCTGCGTTATCGCTTCACTCCGTATCTGTACAGCGCGGAGTACAACGCAAGCAAGACGGGTGCTCCCATCATGCGCGCTCTGGTCTATGATTTCCAGGACGACCCCAACGTCTACGAGGAGAGCTTCGAGTTCCTGTTCGGCCGTGACATCCTGGTGGCCAACGTCATCGAAGAGGGTGCCAAGACCCGCAAGGTCTACCTGCCCGCAGGCTGCAAGTGGTACGACTGGAGCGACAAGATGCGCTGCTACGAGGGCGGCCAGACCATCGAGATCCCCGTCACCATGGCAAGCATCCCCATGTTCATCCGTGAGGGCGCTGTCATCGCCATGGCGGATAACCAGCTGATGACCATGGAGGGGGACCACACCACCGACCTCCACCTCATCGTGGCTCCCAAGGGCACCGTTACCACCACTCTGTATGATGATGACGGCGTGACCAACGATTTCAAGAGCGGCGTCTTCCGCAAGACCACCATCACCACCACCGCCGGTGAGCGTGTCACCATGGACTTCACCTCTGAGGGCAGCTATGAGGACACCGTCAAGACCGTCAAGGTGGAGATGATCGCCAAGGAGAAGAGCCCGTTCTGGGTCACTCTGGACGGCCGCAAGATCGAGCACTTCCTCAACCGCCGCAAGTTCGATGAGGCTGCTGAGGGCTGGTACTACAGCCAGACCAAGAAAGCAGTCGAGGTCAAGTATGCAAACCCGGGCAAGGACTACAACCTGACCGTTTCGTTTGAGCAGTTCGACCTGATCGGCATGTAATAAAAAACAACACGGAGGAACCTGTTATGCTGCTTCGCAGTTTTGAATCCTTTGAAAAAACGGAGAATGGCTACCTCATCCACGGCGACGCCGCGGACGTAAAGCTGATCTTCATGACGGATGACATCATCCGTGTCCGCGTCCACTTCGACAAGGGCACCCCCATGGAGGAGGAGTCCTACACCCTGGTGACCACCGCATGGCCTGACCGCATGGACGACCTGCTCAAGGACGAGCGCACCCGCATCACCGCGCTGGATGTGCCCTGCACCGAGGATGAGAAGTGCCTGACCTTTGAGACCGCTCACGTTACCCTGAAGCTGTTCAAGAAGCCGTTCCATTTTGAGATGTACGACAAAGAGGGCAAGCTGCTGTATCAGGATCTGCGGGAGCGCGCGTTCGAGAAAGATCAGATCGGCCGCCTGACCCACTTCTCCAAGGTGGACCGCGAGTATGACCACTTCTTCGGCTTTGGCGAGAAGACCGGCCACCTGGACAAGAAAGGCCGCCGCCTGCGCATGTCCCCCAAGGACGCCATCGGCCACGACCCCGAGACCGGCGACCCGATGTACAAGCACATTCCGTTCTACATCCGTGTGAACGAGAAGGACCGCCGCCCCATCGGCCTGTTCTACCACAACTCCTATGACTGCGTCTTCGACCTGGGCGAGGAGCTGTCCGGTTACTGGGAGCGCTACTGCTACTACCAGACCGACGGCGGCGACATCGACCTGTTCCTGCTGGCTGGCCCCACCCTGCCGGATATCCTCAACGAGTACACCCTGCTGACCGGCCGCAGCGCTCTGCCCACCAAACAGTCTCTGGGCTACTGCGCTTCCACCATGTACTACGCGGAGCTGGAAAAGAACTGCGATGAGGAGATCTACAAGGTCATCGACAAGCACGAGAAAGAGGGCATCCTCATCGACAACTTCTGGCTGGCTTCCGGCTATTCCAGCGGCGAAGAGGACAACCTGCGCTATGTGTTCAACTGGAACCACAAGCGCTTCCCGGACCCCAAGAAGTTCTTTGAGAACATGAATGCCCGCGGCATCAATGTCATCCCCAACCTGAAGCCGGGCATCCTGAAGCGTCACCCCTACATCGACCTGTTCGAGAAGAACGATGTCTTCATCAAGACCCCGGACGGCAAGGCTCCGTACTATGGCCGCTGGTGGGGCGGCGAGGGCCGCTTCTTCGACTTCACCGGTCCCAAGGGCCGCGATACCTGGAAGCAGCTGCTGGAGGAGAACATCCTCAAGATGGGCACCAAGACCGTCTGGAACGACAACTGCGAGATGGACGGCGTGGAAGACCGTGACGCCCAGTGCGATTTCGAGGGCAAGAAGGGCACCATGGCCGAGCTGAAGATCCTCCACTCCAACCTGATGGCTTACACCGCCAAGCATGCTCTGGCCGAGGTCTACCCCGGCGAGCGTCCCTACATCATCAACCGTGCAGGCTACGCCGGCATCCAGCGCTATGCACAGGTCTGGGGCGGCGACAACCTCACCGACTGGCGTACCGTCAAGTTCAACATTGCCACCATTCTGGGCATGGGCCTGTCCGGCTGCTCCAATATGGGCTGCGACATCGGCGGCTTTGCCGGCCCGGCTCCTGAGGCTGAGCTGCTGCTCCGCTGGCTGCAGAACGGCGTGCTCCAGCCCCGCTTCTGCCTGAACTCCGCCAACAACGACAACACCGTCACCCAGCCCTGGATGTATGAGGAGAACCTGCCTTACATCCGCGAGGCTTACAAGCTGCGTTACCGCCTGATGCCCACCCTGTACTCCCTGATGTACGAGAGCAACCAGGATGGTATGCCGGCATGGCGCCCGCTGTTCCTGGAGTTCCCGGACGATCCCAAGTGCTACACCGACAAGAACCTGACGTTCATGTTCGGCAAGAGCATCCTGGTGGCAAACGTTGTGGAAAAGGGTGCAACCACCCGCACCATCTACCTGCCCGCCGGCTGCAAGTGGTACGATATGAGCGACAACCTGCGCGAGTATGAGGGCGGCCAGACCATCGAGATCCCGGTCACTCTGGCAAGCATCCCCATGTTCCTGCGCGGCAGCGCCATCGTGGCCACCAGCGAGGACGTCAAGCACATCCTCCGCGACACCATGCATCAGCTCGACCTGCTGGTCGCCGCCGAGACCGACACCAGCTTTGTGCTGTATGACGACGACGGCCACACCGAGGACTACAAGAACGGTGTCTACGCCAAGACCACCATCGACGTCAAGGCCGGCGACCGCACCGATATCCACTTCTCCACCGAGGGCACCTACGAGTCTCCCGTGGAGCGCATGACCATCAAGCTGGTCAGCAAGAAAAAGGGTGCGTTCTGGGCCAGCGTGGATGGCGAGCAGCTCACCCGGTACATCGTCCGCGATGGCTGGGAGGAAGCAGAGTCCGGCTGGTACTACAACCTGTCTGACCGCACCATCTGGGTCAAGTTCAACAAGCCTACCAAGAAAGACTTCACCGTCACCATCTCGACCGAGAAGTTCGACCTCATCGGCATGGCTGAAGACTAAACCGCCACTTCCAATCTTCTTCTATAAAAGGCCGAGGCCTGTGGGAAAGCTCCCGCAGGCCTCGGCCTTTCTTTTGGTTTTGTTATTCTTTAGTCTTCCCGCTTGAGCATCCGGCGCACCATGAACATGCAGTACAGCATGGCCAGGCCCCAGGCAAAGGGGTTGGAAAGGCAGATGCCAACATAGCCCAGGCCTGTTTTCACGGCCAGCAGGCCGCCCAGGCTGCGGCCGATGAGCTCGCCCACGCCGGAAATGATGGCCTGCACGCTGTAGCCCAGGCCCTGCAGCGTGTTGCGGAAGATCATCAGCAGGCCATGGAAGCAGAACAGTAGACTCATAATGGCCAGGTACTGGATGGCTCCGGCGGTCACGGCGGGGTCTGCATCGCCCAGCACCAGCCCCACGGCGTAAGGCTTGACGAAGAAGATGACGACCCAGGCGGCCACGCAGTAGGTCAGCTGGATCGTGCAGCCGTCCTGGATGCCCTGCTGGATGCGGTCGGTGCGGTGGGCACCATGGTTCTGACCTACATAGGTAGCCATGGCCATGCCCACGCTCTCCATGGGCAGGGTGAACATCTGGCGGATCTTCTCACCGGCAGTCTGGGCGGCTACCGCGGTACTGCCCAGCAGGTTGATGGCGTCCTGCATGATGACGGCACCAATGGCCGAGACGGAATACTCAAAGCCCATGGGAAAGCCGATGTAGGCCAGCCGCTTACAGTGCCCGGCGGAGAGCAGGCTGCTCTGCCCCCGGAACGTGAGCTCCTCCTGCTTGGCCGTCCGGGTAAAGAACCAGAACGCGCACAGCCCGCCGCTGAGCAGCTGGCTGAGGACGGTGGCAATGGCCGCGCCGTCCACGCCCATGCCCATGGAGACGATGAGCAGGTAATCCAGCCCGATGTTCAGCACGCTGGCCACCAGCAGGAAATAGAACGGGTGCTGGGAGTCGCCCATGGCGCGGAGCACGCTGGAAGCGTAGTTGTACAGCACCGTGGCCGGGATGCCCAGGAAGATGATCCGGATGTAAAGCACGGCGTCCGCGTACAGCTCTTCCGGCGTGTGGATGAGCTGGAGCAGCGGGCCCGCCATCAGGGTGGTGAAGAGGGTGAACACCACGCTCAGCACCACGCAGAGCAGGGCACCGTTGAACAGGTACTTCCGCAGGCCGCCCTTATCCTTGGCACCGAACGTCTCGGCTACCGGGATGCCAAAGCCCACGCAGGCACCCTGCACAAAGCCCAGGATGAGGAAGTTGAGGGAGTAGGTGGTGCCCACCGCGCCCAGTGCGTCGGTGCCCAGGCACCGGCCCACAATGACGGTGTCCGCAAAGCTGTACAGCTGCTGGAACAGAGTGCCCAGCACCAGCGGCAGCGCAAACCGCAAAATCTGGAACAACGGCTTACCCACCGTAAGGTCCGTGGTGCCGGACTTGCGTTTTGAGGTCGTTTCCATAAAAAGAGACTCCTTATCTTAAAATGATTTGAGGATATTGTACCATGGAGATCCGGTGCGGCCAAACAGGTTTTTGTGATGGAAACCATGTTTTTTGTGATGCAGGCTTTACTTCCAACTTCTAGAGATTTGTGGTAATATAATCAATAAGAATGGAAAAGAGGGACGCGGATGCTCAGACAAAAGCCGGAACTGAATACCATCTACATCTCGGAGCGGATGCGGCGCAGCCTGCAGCCCGTTGCCCGCAGCAGCCTGACGGCGGTGGTGGCCCCCATGGGATACGGCAAGACCACCGCCATCAACTGGTACCTGAACGAGCGCGGCCGGGAGGGAGCCGCCGTGCTGCGGGTGAGCATCTACTCCGCCAACCGGGCCATCTTCTGGAAAAGCCTGCAAAAGGCGTTTGCGCAGGCCGGGCTGACCGTGCTGGAGGGGTACGAGTGCCCCACGGACGCCAGCGGCGCGGCCCTGCTGCTGGACGACCTCTGCACCGCACTGGCCGGGGAGCGGGAGATCGATCTCTTTCTGGATGACTTCCACCTGCTCCGGGACGAGCAGGCCGCCGCGTTCCTCTGTGCGCTGGCCAACCGCCTGCCGGGCAACGCCCACCTCGTGGTGGCCAGCCGGAACGATTTCCTGCCCCAGGGCGAGATCCTCCGCCTGGGGCAGCGGCTCCACCGGGTGGGGGCCGACCAGCTGCGGCTGAACGAGAAAGAGTTATCCGCCTACGTCCGCCGCTGCGGCATGGAGCTGACGGAGCCCCAGCGGGAAACCTTGCTCCACTCCTGCGAGGGCTGGTTCTCTGCCATCTACCTCAATCTCCACGCGCTGGCGGAGCGGGGCACCCTGCTGCCCACCAGCTCGGACATCTACGCCATGTTCACCGCGGCCATGATCGAGTCCCTGTCTCCGCAGCGGCAGGAGTTTTTGGCCGTGATGGGCCTGGCCGATGAGTTTACGGTGGAGATGGCTTCTGCCGTGACCCGGATGCCGGACGCCGAGCAGGTGCTGCTGGCCCTGACGCGGCAGAACGCCTTTGTCACCCGCCTGCCGGACGGCGAGAGCTTCCGGTTCCACCACATGATGAAAGAATGCGCCGAGCGGCTGTTTGCCCAGCTGCCCGCCCCGCGGCAGGCGGCGGTCTGGGAACGGTATGGCCGCTGGTACGAGGCCCGACGGCAGTATCTGCCCGCCCTGCGTGCCTACGAAAAATGCGGGGATTATGACGCCGCCCTCCACGTCATTGAGGAGGACGCCGGCATCCTGCTGGCATCCCTCGGCCCGGCGGAGCTGCTGGAACGGCTGGGCCGCTGCCCGGTGGACGCCCTCAAGCGGCACCCGCTGGCCATTCTGGTGCTGATGCGCCGGATGTTCACCTGCCAGCAGATCCCCAAAATGATGGAGCTCAAGGCCCTGCTGGAAGCCGCCGTGCGGGAGCACCCGGAGCTCCCGGCCCAGGAGCGGGGCAACCTGCTGGGCGAGTGCGACCTCATCCTGAGCTTTCTGATGTATAACGATATCACCCGGATGAGCCGCCTCCACCGCAGTGCCAGCCGCCAGATGACCCGCCCTGCCGTTACCCTGCGCAACAGCGGCAGCTGGACGTTCGGTTCCCCCTCGGTGCTGATGATGTACTACCGTGCTCCCGGGGAGCTGGGCAAGGAGCTGGCCGAGATGTACGAGTGTATGCCCCATTATTATAAGATCACCCAGGGCCACGGGCAGGGGGCCGAGCTGGTGATGGATGCCGAGGCCGCGTTCATGCAGGGACATTTTGAGCGGGCGGTCCTGCTGCTGGAACGGGCCCGGGTGCGGGCGGCTTCCCGCGGGCAGGAGAACATGGCCCTCTGCTGTGATTTCCTCGCCCTGCGGCTTTCCCTCTGCGGGCAGGCAGGGGAGCCGTTTGATTTCGAGGCCCGCCGTGCCGCCCTCCTCCAGCGGCACGATGCCGTTCTGCTCCACCTGCTGGAGAGCATCGAGGCCTATTACTACGCCCTGCTGGGCCGCACCGATGCCGTGCCCGAGGTCTTCCGGGAGCATCGTCTTGCCTCCGTGAGCTACTTTGCCCTCTGCCGCCCCATGATGGAAATGATCGAGCTGCAGGTCTGGCTGGCACAGGGGCAGGCAGTCAAGGTGCTGGCCCGCTGTGAGGAGCTGCTGGCTGCCTGCCAGCGGTTCCACTATGGGCTGGTGGCCCTCCATGTCCGGGTGCAGATGGCGGCAGCGTACGGACTGTATGGCCAGCCTGCCGAGGCCCGGGCTGCTCTGGAGCAGGCGCTGGCAGAGGCCGCGCCGGACGGCTTCTGGATGCCGCTGGCCGAAAATTACCGCTATCTGGCCCCGCTGCTGGCGCAGGGCGGCTGGGGCAGTGCCCAGCCGCTGGTGGAGCGGGCGATCGCTCTGGGGCAGCGGTACGAGGCCCGGCGCGCCCAGCTCAACGGCTCGGCAGACCGCCCGGCCATTGCCGCCGCACTGACCGAGAAAGAGCTGGCCCTTGCCCGGCTGGTGGCCCAGCGCCGCACCAACAAGGAGATCGCCGAAACACTCCACCTCTCGGAGGGGACCGTCAAGCAGTACATCAACCAGCTGTACGCCAAGCTGGACATCGGCGGTGCCGTGCGAAACAAGCGTGCCCAGCTGGCTGCCCTTTTTGGCACAAAATACTAACCAAAGGTTAATAGGAATTTTGCAGGCTCTGTGGTAGAGTAAAATCAAACCACAGGGCTTTTTTCTTTGGATTTTCCTGCACCAGAAGGAGGCGTGTAAAATGAAAGAACAAACCACCCGAACCCCGCCCAAACTGCGCATCCTGAGCGCGTTTCTGGCGGTGGCCATGCTGTTGACCCTGCTGCCCGCGGCAGCGTTTGCGGCACCGGCTCCGGAGAGCGATTTTGAATATGGCGCGAGTAACGGCAGGGCGATCATCAGGAAATACAAAGGCGCTGGCGGAACGGTAGAGATCCCCGCCACGCTGGGTGGATATCCAGTGACGGGCATGAAGATGCAGGCATTTATAGAATGCACCAGCCTGAAAAGTGTTTCGATGCCGGAAAGCATGACATGGATCGGCGACAGTGCATTTGCAGGCTGTACGGGCCTTGAGCAGGTGGAATTCTCTCCAAATCTCACAACCATCGGGCCAAATTCATTCTACTCTTGCAATGGCCTGACCAGTGTGGTGGTTCCGGATAAAGTGACGAGCATAGGATCTTTGGCTTTTTTTGGATGCCTGAATCTTGAAAGCATCACCATTCCTGCCAGTGTGACAACTCTGGATTCGACCTTTGTATTTGGGTGCACAAATCTGAAAAAGATCGAGTTTAAGGGGACGCAGGAACAGTGGAACGCGTTGTCGATCAATCCCCATTACCTGCCGGTTGGTGTGAGCATCGTCTGCACGGACGGTACCATTGGCGGCGGAAGCGACCCCAATGTGAAAAATTATTCTCTTACGGTCTGCGGCAAGGCCGTTACCAGCGCGAATTGCGAGAACATTCTGGAAGACCCGGCGGGGACAACGCCCCGGGCAGTGTATGACCCGGACAGCAAGACCCTGACCCTGAACGGTACCATCAAGGCTGCCGCGGCGGATACCCAAAAGACCGGTGCCATCATCAAAACGGAGGATGCACTGACCATCACGGGCAATGCGGCTCTGGAATGGGACGGCGGGGATTCCGATGATGCTCCTATGGGAATTCTGGCAGCTGGTGTTACCGCAGAGACCGGAAAGCTGACCCTTTCGGGCGCGGTGCTGGAGATCACAGCGGATGCGGGCGGCATTGATCTGCTGGGCTCTCTGACGATCGAGAACCAGACGAGGCTGACGGTTAAAAGCGGAGGAAGATGCATCGAAGCGGGAGAAACGCTGGAAATTTCCAACTCTCAACTGGATCTGGACACTGTGGACGACGCAATCCGGGTCGGCAGCACAGCCCGCATCGAGAATTCCACCCTTACGATCACGGGCCTGGACGAGTACAACGACGAGGGTGGTATGCATGCGTTGATCACGGAAGACGGCGATCTGATTGTGGAAAACAGCACGATCACGGCGATGGATTCTGGAGATGAGGGCTATTATTACCAATACGGTCTCTGGCTGGGCGGCAAACTGGAAGTATCGAACAGTGTCCTGACACTGGGAGCACAGGATTGTGCAATGAATGCGGACAGCATGGAAGCCCGGGGCTCTAATAGTAAGATCACTGCTGCCGTGGACGATGAAAATCACGTTCCCGTTCAGGTGGATGATCCCGCGGTCATTCTGCACGATGATTTGGAAGTGACGGAGGGCGCGCTCAATACGGAATGCCCCAAAGTGGTCATTGAACACGCGTCTCCTTACAAAGTCGAGGGCGATTACACCTACGAGATCACCACGGACGGCAATGTCCGCATCCTTGCTTACGATGGCAGCGAGGCTGACGTGGTCGTGCCAGCAACGCTGGGCGGCCGGGACGTCACGGAGATCGGCAACTCTGCAAGACCTGTTTTTAATGCAAATGCGGCCATCCGCAGCATCACGTTCCCGGATACCCTCAAGGAGATGAGCGGCCTCCCGCTGTTCTATGGATGCGAAAACCTTGAGACCATCACCATCCCGGCCAGTGTGACCGGAATGCATTTCCACTCGGTGGCGGATTGCTTTATTTTCAACTGCCCCAACCTGAAGACCATCATTTTCAAAGGTACCCGCGCCCAGTGGGAAGCCATTGAAAAAGAGTATGTGAATCTGGACGGCATCACGGTGCGGTGCAGCGATGGCAACGTTGATCCTGTGCAGCCTGACCCGGACCAGCCGGAACAGCCTGACCCGGGCGACCCCGACGACAAAGACGTCTTCCTCCAGTTTGAGGACTGCTCTGTGGACGTCGAGAAACCGGACGGCACCACCCTGCACTTTGATGCTCTTACCGGTGTCATACAAAGTCAGCGGCTGCCAAAGGGCACAAAGGTGACGATCACGCTGGATGAAAAGGCCATCCCGGAGGGGATGAAGTTCTCCTGCTGGGTGTTTGATGATCCCCGCCCGGAAGACCTGATGGAGGACGGCACCACTGCCACCTTTACCATGCAGGAGGACATTGGCGTTCTGGCCAAGTTCTCCACGCTGGAAGAGGATGATCCCAGTGCCGACTTCGGCACCATCGCGGCTGCAACCGCTGTCGTGGGCGTCGTGGGTGCCACGGCCTACCTCGTGGGCACCGAGGTGGCCCTGAACCAGCTGCTGCCGGCAGGCACCTCCGTGCCGCAGGACCGCGCCCAGCTGGCCCTCCTGCTCTGGAACACTGCAGGCCGCCCGGAGCCTGCCGCACTGCCCGCCTTTGCGGACGTGACAGACCCCGACACGGCCAAAGCGGCCCAGTGGTGCATGGAAGCAGGCTTCTTCCAGCCTCGTGAGGACGGCAATTTCAAGCCCGGCAAGCACGTTTCCCACTGGAAAGTGCTCCGCACCTATCAGCGAATCGTAAAATAACCTCTCAGGCACCGAGCGCAAGCGAGGATGACGGACAGGTTGAAGAAAGGCAGAGCCTCTGCGCACCACGCGAGGGGGCTTTGCCTTTTTCCTGTGAAACAAACTTTTGCCTAAAAACAAGCTTGAATACAACAAACTACCCTGCAAGCAGCCCTGAATTGACAGCTGGATAGTGATTTTTTGCGTCAACCGACCGGCTTGATGCAGTTTTTAATTGCCGATGGGAAAAGCACGGAAAATTTGCTTGACAAGAAATAAACTTTTGTAATAAAATAAGAATGAAATTCTATTTGAAAAGGAACCGGAGGCAGTTCACGCAATGGGAGCTGTGCCGGGTCTTCTTTTTTCTGGGATAAAAACCCCAACAACAGGAAAAAGGCGGAAACTATGGCAGAAAATTTGCAGGAATATTATAAGCGGATGGCGGAGGCCATTGACACCCAGCTGGAGCAGAAAGGGAAAGCCGCGCTGTTCTATCCCGTTGGAAGCGGCAGCGGGCGGATCGTCTGGGCGTGGATCAACGCTCACCCGGACGCGGCCGTGATCTGGGTGGTGCCCGGGGAGACCCGGCGCGGGATGCGGCTGGAAGAAGCCAAACGGATCGGCCAGGAGATCCCGCCGCGGGTGCAGCTGATCCACTGTGAGGACAATACCCCGCAGCGCTGTCTGGAGCTGGCCAAGATCCGCCCGGCCTGCATCATCCTGGATGGCTCGCGGGAGTTTACGGCGTTTCCGTGTGGAGAGCGTGTCCGCTGGCTGCAGCGGTTCAGCCCGCAGGCGAAGCTGCTGGGCCTCATCGACACCGACCAGCCTGTCAGCTGCTGCCTGGCGGAAGCCATGTTTCAGGGGGCGGGCACGTTCTCCATTTCACTGACGGAAGCGCTGGCCCGGGGCCTTGTCACGCCGCCTGCCGCGGATACCGTGCTCCTCTGGCCCGCCGAGACGGCGCTGGAAGAATTCCGCATCCAGATGAAGCAGTGGAACGCCGCGGGCGTCCCGGGCGTGGGCGAAAAAGTTTTCACCAATCTTCGCCGTGCGGTGGAAAAATGCGGCCCGGCGCTGCCCCGGCTGCGGGAGGCTCTGCCCAAGGGCAAGCAGCTGGTCCTGTGTGAGGACGCCGCTGCCATGCGGCGGGTGACGGAAAATCTGGAAGCCCTCTTCGGCCCGGACACAGAAGCCACCATCCTGAAAGACGGCTGGGATCAGGAGATGGCCGTGCGGTTTGCGGCTTCCCCGGCACGGGGCGCGGGGGTGCTGGTCACCGTCAGCACCCCCGGCAGGCTGACGCGGCTGGCCGGAATGGCGGGTGCCGTGCTGGTCCGCTCCACCGGGCTGGAACAGAACCACCGCCGGATGCTGGCCCGGGCACTGGCGCTCTGCGGGGACTCCGCCCCGCTGGTGGAGCTCAACGTCTCGTTTGCGGGTCTGCGCAATGCAGAGGATCTGGTGCAGGGGACGGAACAGGCCGGCGGCACCGGGTTCCCGCTGGAGGAGCCGTACCAGGCCTGCATCCGTCCGGCCCGCCAACTGCAGCGCCAACTGGACGCTCAGTGGGAGCAGGCCTTTGCAGCCGCCAAAGAGGCCGCCGCAAAAGGGGATATCCATGAGCTGCCCCGCGGCTTTACCACGGAAGCCGGCTTTGGGCTGGGCCGCTGGCTGGAGCTGCAGCGACAGATCCAGGCCGGGGAAAAGCCCGGCCGCCTGACCGCCGAGCAGGCCGCCCGGCTGGAAAAGCTGGGCATTGCCTGGAAACAGCGGATGGAGCAGGCCTGGGAGCGGGGCTATGCCGCAGCCCGGGAGTACCGCGGAGAATACGGGAACCTGATGGTGCCGGTCCGCTACCGGGAGAAAAACGGCTTTGCCCTGGGCGAGTGGATCGTTTACAACCGTCAGCGGTTCCTCGGCAACAATCTGTCCACCGACCGTGCCGAGCGGCTGGAAGCCCTGGGCATGGTGTGGGACACCGTGCAGGACATCTGGGAGCAGAGCTACTGCGCGGCTGTCCAGTATTGGCTCGACCACGGCACGCTGGAAGTGCCGGTCAAGTACACCACCCCGGAGGGCGTGGCTCTGGGCGTCTGGCTGGGCAGCCAGCGGGCCGCCTACAAGGCGGGCACCATCAAGCCGGTGCAGAAAGCCTGGCTGGAGGCGCTGGACGTGGACTGGACCAACCGCAACGACCGCAAGTGGCAGGCCGCTTATGATGCCGCCGCGCGGTATTATCAGGCCCATGGCGACCTGAACGTCCACTCGGAGTACATCGACCCGGACGGCGTGCTGCTGGGCAAGTGGGTCAGCCGCCAGCGTTACGCCTGGCAGAACCCGGACCGCAGCAGTGCGCGCCTTACCCCGGAGCGCAAGGCCCTGCTGGACCAGCTGGGCATGGTGTGGCAGAAGCCGGATTCCTGGCAGCACCGCTATGAGCTGGCCGCTGCCTACAAGGCCGCCCACGGCAGCCTGGAGCTCCCGGCCCAGTACCGCACGGAAGAAGGGATCTGGCTGGGCAGCTGGCTCAGCCGCCAGAAGCAGCTGCTCCAGAATGGGGATAAGAGCCTGCGCGGTGAGCGGGTCAAAGCCCTGAAAGAGCTCTTCCGGGGCGAGCTGGAGCGCCGGAGCGGGGCTGTCCGCACCCGTGCCCGCTGCAGCGTGCGGGAGCGGAACTGGCTCAACAACTACCGCCATGCCAAGGCCTACGCCAAGCGCCGGGGAGATCTGCTGGTCCCTGCCAGCTATGTGGATGAAACGGGGTTCCGCCTTGGCGTCTGGATCTCCAACCTGCGGGCCGCCCGCAAGACGCGGCCTGACTCGTTCCAGGTCACGCCGGAGCATATCGCGATGCTGGACGAGATCGGGATGCAGTGGGACGCCCGGGAGGCCAAGTGGCAGTGCGCCCTCCGCCGGGCCGGGGAGTACCGCGCCGCCCACGGGGATCTGGCCGTACCCGTCAATTATAAAACGGAGGATGGCTTCTGCCTGGGCGACTGGATCCGCCGGATGCGGGAGAGCTATGCAGCCCATGACGCCCGGTTGACCCCGGAGCGGGTGGAAAACCTCAGCGCCCTGGGCATGGTCTGGGCACCGGCAGAGGGCTGAAAACCAATTGCATTTTTGGCGGGCTTGTGCTATACTAACCCCGTCTGAATAGAAAACAGCAGGTGCCTTTTGCCGCTTTCGGGCGGCGGAAAGGGTAAAAGAGAAGCGGGTGGGATTCCCGCACGATCTCGTCACTGTGATAAGGGAGCTTTGCGGCGTTGGCGCGTTTTGCGCCGGTCACTGGGGGAACCTCCGGGAAGGCAGCCGCGGGCGCGGGCAGTTCTGCCCGTCCCTTTCAGCCAGGAAACCTGCCTGCTGTTGGTACGGGAGCAGATGCTCCAGATCACGAGGAATTGGTTGTACCGAAAAGCCCAGAAATAACAGGGGTCTTTTTGTTGTGCACTCCGCGCGGCAAAAGGGCCCTTTTTGTGTCCGGGCGTACCGCCTGTACCCTTTCTGTCAGAAGATCCGCACACAAGCAAAAACAGGAAAGGAACAAACAAGAACCATGCGTAAACTCAATTGGAAAAAGACCGTGGCAGTCTCCGCCGCTCTGGCGCTCTGCGTCGGCACCCTGGCAGGCTGCGGCAGCAGCGCTTCCAGCAGCACCGCCGCTTCCAGCGAGGCAGCATCCAGCACTGCTGCCAGCGAGGTGAGCAGCGAGGAGGCTGACGAAGTGGCCGCAAAGAACGTGGCAGACCTGATCGACGCCATCTATGTGCAGGAGCGCAACGAGAACACCGATGAGCAGTGCAAGGCTGCCAAGGACGCCTGGGACGCTCTGACCGACGCCCAGAAAGAGCTGGTCGAGGGGGAAGAGGCTGATCCCGATTACTTTGGCCGCGACACCGGCGATGCTTCCAAGGATGACCCCCGCAATGAGGACAACATCGGCGACAACGAGCTGCTGGTGGTCAGCTTCGGCACCTCGTTCAACGACAGCCGCGCGAAAGACATCAAGGGCGTCGAGGATGCTCTGCAGGCCGCTTACCCCGATTGGTCTGTCCGCCGTGCATTCACCGCTCAGATCATCATTAACCATGTCCAGGCTCGTGACGGCGAGAAGATCGACAACATGCAGCAGGCCATGGACCGTGCCGTTGCCAACGGCGTCAAGAATCTGGTCGTCCAGCCCACTCACCTGATGCACGGCGCTGAGTACGACGAGATGATGGAGATGATCGACGACTACCGCGACAAGTTCGAGTCCGTCGCTGTGGCTGAGCCCCTGCTGGGTGAGGTCGGCGCTGACGCTACCGTGATCAACGAGGATAAGGAAGCTGTTGCCAAGGCTGTCACTGCCGAGGCTGTTGCCACTGCTGGTTACGACAGCGTAGAGGCTGCTGCCAAGGATGGCACTGCATTCGTCTTCATGGGCCACGGCACTTCTCACACCGCTAAAATCAGCTACAGCCAGATGCAGACCGTCATGCAGACCCTGGGCTATGACAATGTCTTCATCGGCACTGTTGAGGGCGAGCCTGAGTCCACCTCCTGCGAGAATGTCATCGAGGCTGTCAAGGCTGCCGGTTACACCAAGGTCGTGCTCCGCCCGCTGATGGTCGTTGCCGGCGACCACGCCAACAACGATATGGCCGGTGCGGACGAGGACTCCTGGCTGAGCCAGTTTGAGGCTTCCGGTGCATTCGACTCTGTCGATTGCCAGATCGCAGGCCTGGGCGGGGTTGCTGACGTCGAGCAGCTCTACATTGCCCACACCAAGGCTGCCATCGACTCCCTGAACGGCTAAAATAGACCCGCATTGCCCGGAAAGGGAGACCTTTTCGGGCAATTTTGTTTGTGTTCCCCTTTTCTGTTCCCCCAGTTGCGTGCTATACTATTCCAGTAATCTTGTTTTTGAGGTGTAATGCAATGAAAGATACGCGTTTTGTTTCTCTGCTGGCAGTGTCCGCCCTGCTGGCTGCTTCTCTGGCTGGCTGCGGCAGCTCTGCTTCCAGTGTGGCTTCTTCCGCTTCCTCGGAGGCGGTGTCTTCCGTGGCGGAATCCGCTGTCTCCGAGGCCGCTTCCGAGAGTGCCGCTGCTTCTTCTGCACGGACGCTGGAAGACGGCACCTATACGGCGGAGTTTGATACCGACAGCAGCATGTTCCATGTCAATGAGGCCAGAGACGGCAAGGGCACGCTGACCGTGGAAGACGGCCAGATGACCCTGCACATCAGCCTGCAGTCCAAGAAGATTGTCAACCTCTATGTCGGTATGGCGGCGGATGCCCCGGACCATGAGGCCGACTGGCTCCAGCCCACCACCGACACCGTGACCTACTCCGACGGAACCTCCGAGGAAGTCTACGGCTTTGACGTCCCGGTGGAAGCACTGGACACCGATTTCCAGCTGGCCATCCTGGGCACCAAGGGCAAGTGGTATGACCACACCGTCAGCGTCCGCAATGTCGAGGCACAGGCCGCGGAGGCTGTGGAGACTCCCGCGGACGGCAGCTACACCTGCGAGGTGACGCTGGAGGGCGGCTCCGGCCGTGCCACCGTGGACAGCCCCGCTGCCCTGACTGTGGCCGACGGCAAAATGACCGCCACCATCGTCTGGTCCAGCCCCAACTATGACTATATGATCGTGGACGGCGAGAAGTACCTGCCCACCAACACCGAGGGCAATTCCACGTTTGAGATCCCGGTCTCTGCCCTTGGTGTTCCGCTCTCTGTCGTGGCGGATACCGTCGCCATGAGCACTCCCCATGAGATCGAGTACACCCTGACGTTCAGCGCCCCGAGCGAGAACTGATGCCATGAAGATCAACCGACGTCAATTCCTCAAAGCCCTCCCGGCGGCTGCCCTGGCCCTGACGGCCTGCGGCAGCGGGCAGCAGGAGGCCCCTGCCACCACGGATGCCCTTGTGCTGGACCACGCTTACCCGCTGGATTATGCCCGGCAATTCACGGCGGATGTTTATACCGACGGCTCCGTTCTGCTCACGATCGCGGAATCTGGGGACAAGTTCCTTGTCCGGCCCGAGGGAGCGGCGGAGCTTTCCGTCCTCCCGGAGGGAACCGTGGAGCTGCGCCAGCCGCTGGAAAATATTTACCTCGTGTCCAGCTCCATGATGGATTACTTCATCCACCTGGACGCGCTGGATTCCATCGCTCTTTCCGGCACCCGGGCCGATGGCTGGTATCTCGACGAGGCCAAAGCCGCCATGGAGGCGGGCGAGATCACCTATGCGGGCAAGTACAGTGCGCCGGACTACGAGTGCATCCTGGCTGCCCACTGCAGCCTTGCCATTGAAAACACCATGATCTACCACACCCCGGAGGTCAAGGAGCAGCTGGAACACTTCGGGGTGCCGGTGCTGGTGGAGCGCTCCAGTTATGAGAGCGGCCCCCTTGCCCGGATGGAGTGGATCAAGTTCATTGGGCTGCTGCTGGGCAGAGCCGAAGAGGCCGAGCGCGTTTTCAGCGAGAAGATCGCGCGGATCGAGCCCGTTTTGCAGCAGGAGCCCACGGGCAAGACGGTGGCGTTCTTCTCCGTCACGGGAAATAACCTCATCACCGTCCGCAAGGGCGGGGATTATGTGGCCCAGATGATCGGGATGGCCGGCGGCAGCTATGTCTTTGCCGACCTCACGGACAATGGCAACAGCCTTTCCACCATGAATCTCCCGCAGGAAACATTCTACGCCCAGGCCAGAGACGCCGATGTACTCATTTACAACAGCACCATCGAGGGCGTGGTGGATACCCGGGAGCAGCTGGTGAAAAAATGCGCCATGCTGGCCGATTTCAAAGCCGTCCAGTCCGGTGACTGCTGGTGCACTTCCAAGAGCTTTTTCCAGCAGAGCATGGCCCTGCCGGACCTCATTTTGGATATGAACCGTGTCTTCACCGAGGGCGACCCCGCCCCGGAGGAGCTGACCCTCTTACAGAAAATTTCCTGACGGTATGTGAAAAGGAGTACCCCATGACCACCCCCAAACGCCTCACACTAACCTACCTCGCCCTCACGGCGGGGCTTTTGGTGTTGTTTGGCATGAATCTGCTGTGGGGCAGCGTTTCGCTGACCCCGCAGGCCGTGCTGGCGGCCCTGCTGGGCAAAGGGCAGGACGCGCTCTCCATGGGCATCATCCTGCAGCTGCGGCTCCCCCGGGCGGTCATGGTGATCCTGCTGGGGGCGGCGCTCTCGGCAGCAGGCTATCTGCTCCAGACCTTTTTTGCCAACCCCATTGCGGGGCCGTTTGTCATGGGCATTTCCAGCGGTGCCAAGCTGGCCGTGGCCCTCACCATGGTGATGTTCCTCAATCAGGGGCGCTTCACCAGCTCGGCGGCGCTCATCATCGCCGCCTTTGCGGGTGCCATGGCGGCGATGGCCTTTGTGCTGGCTGTGGCCCGGCGGGTGCAGCGGATGAGCATTCTGGTCATCTGCGGCGTCATGATCGGCTATATCTGCTCTGCCATCACGGACATCGTGGTCACTTTTGCGCAGGACTCCAACATCGTCAACCTCCACAACTGGTCCATGGGCAGCTTTTCGGGCGTTACCTGGGGCAATGTGCAGGTGGCGGCCTGCGTGGTGCTGCCCGCGCTGGCAGCCTCGTTCTGCCTCTCCAAGCCCATGGCGGCTTACCAGCTGGGGGAAAGTTACGCCAAAAGCGTGGGCGTGGCGGTGCGGCCATTCAGCATGGCGCTGGTGCTTCTTTCCAGCCTGCTGGCGGCCTGCGTTACGGCCTTTGCCGGGCCGATCTCCTTTGTGGGCATCGCGGTGCCCCACCTCGTCAAGGGAGCACTGGGCAGCGCCAAACCCTTGCACGTCCTGCCGGGCTGCGCGCTGGGCGGGGCGGCGTTCTGCCTGCTCTGTGACCTCATCGCCCGCAGCCTGTTTGCCCCTACCGAGCTGTCCATCAGCTCGGTCACGGCCGTGTTCGGCGCACCGGTGGTCATCTGGCTGCTGATCCGCCGCCAGACACAGGAGGGGGAACGATGAGTTATTACTGCGAGACAAAAGACCTGGCTGTGGGCTACACCAAAGCCCTGTTACAAAAGATCGCGCTGGGGGTGGAGCGGGGCCAGATCCTGACCCTCGTGGGCCCCAACGGCGCGGGCAAATCCACCCTGCTCAAAACGCTGGCGGGCCAGCTGGCCCCGCAGGGCGGCGCGGTGCTGCTGGACGGCGCGGAGCTTTCCACGCTGTCCGGCAACGCCCGGGCCCGCAAAATGGCCCTGATGCTGCCCCACACCCGCCGCACGGAGCTCACCACCTGCTTCACGCTGGCGGCGGCGGGCCGCTACCCCTACACCGGGCGGCTGGGCGTCCTCTCGGCAGAGGACAGAGCGCAGGTGCGTGCCGCCCTCAGATTGGTGGGCGCGGAGGCCCTCGCCGACCGGGATTTCAACAAGATCAGCGACGGCCAGCGCCAGCGGGTGCTGCTGGCCCGGGCCATCTGCCAGCAGCCAGAGATCATTCTGCTGGATGAGCCTACGTCTTTTTTGGATATCAAGGGCAAAGTGGAACTGCTGGGCATCCTGAAACAGCTGGCCCGGGAGCAGAACATGGCCGTTCTGCTCAGTCTGCATGAGCTGGATCTCGCCCGCAAAATTTCGGACAAAGTGGTCTGCGTCTCGCCCGAGGCTGTTTCCGGCGTGCTGACGCCCGAAGAAGCGTTCACCAAAGAAAATATCTGCCGCATCTACCACCTGACAGCGGAGGAATACACGTTTCTCTATGGCCCGGACGCCGCGGTGCAGACGCCTGCCCCGCAGGCAGAGCCCCCCAAAAAGCCAAGACCCAAATTCGAGCACTATGTCCGCAGCGGGCAGAAACTGCTCCGCTGCGGTTATACCACCGGCACCTGTGCGGCACTGGGCGCGGCAGGAGCCGCCCGGCTCCTGCTGACCGGACGCACGCCGGAAACGGTCGCTCTCCGCACCCCAAAAGGCATTGTGGTGGAGGTGGCCCCGCTGGCCTGCCATCCAACGGAAGACGGTGCTGTCTGCGTGATTGAAAAGGACGGCGGTGACGATGCCGATGTGACCACAGGCCTGCCCGTTGCGGCGGAAGTGGTCCTGAAACCGGAACGCGCGGATGTGCAGATCTTCGGCGGGCCGGGGGTGGGCCTGGTGACAAAGCCGGGCCTTGACCAGCCGGTGGGCGAAGCCGCCATCAATCATGTCCCCCGGGAGATGATCGCGGAGGCCCTGCAAAAAGAAGCCGAATCCGCCGGTTATGCGGGCGGTTTTGCCGTGACTGTTTCCATTGAGGGCGGTGCCGAGGTGGCCAAGCGGACGTTCAACCCCCATATCGGGGTGGAGGGCGGCCTCAGCGTGCTGGGCACCAGCGGCATCGTGGAGCCCATGAGTGAGCAGGCCCTGCTGGACACCATCCAGCTGGAAATGAATCAGGCTCGCCTCCGCCCCCACCCGGGTACGCCCCAGCGGCTGATCCTGGCCCCGGGCAACTATGGGCTGGATTACCTCCACGGCACCCTGCCCCAGCTGGAAAAGATCCCGGTGGTCAAGTGCTCCAACTTCATTGGTGACACGCTGGATATGGCGGCCGCCGCCGGGTTTGAGGAAGTGCTGCTCATCGGCCATGTGGGCAAGCTGTGCAAGCTGGCGGGCGGCATCATGAACACCCACTCCCACACGGCGGACTGCCGCACCGAGCTCTTCTGCACCTACGCCGCCCTCAGCGGGGCGGGGCAGGAGGTCTGCGCGGCCCTCCTCCACGCGGCCACCACGGACGCCTGCATTGAGATCCTGGACAAAGCAGGCCTCCGGGCCCCGGTGCTGGCCGGGCTGGTGGATGCCATCCAGACCCACCTCGACCGCCGCGCGGCCGGGGCGTTCCGTGTGGGAGCCATCCTCTTTTCCAACCAGCATGGCCCGCTGGGCCAGACCCAGACTGCAAAGGAGCTGCTGCAAGCATGGACAATGTGAAAAAAGGCACCCTCCACGGTGTCAGCGTGGGCTTCTGGCAAATAGCGCAATGGTCTGCAACTGCGGTCTGCCGGACGAGGCCGTTTTCCCAGCACTGACGGATTATGACCCGGCACAGGATGCCGGATATTTTGCAACCATTCTGGTAAAGGAGTAACGCCATGGTTCATTTTGTGGGGGCGGGCCCCGGCGCGCCCGATCTGATCACCCAGCGGGGCGCGGCCCTGCTGCAGGGGGCCGACTGCATCATCTACGCGGGCAGTCTGGTCAACCCGGCCCTGCTGGGGCTGGCAAAGCCCGGCTGTGCCATCTACAACAGCGCCGAGATGACGCTGGAACAGGTGCTGGACACCATGCGCCGGATGGAAGCGGCGGGCAAGACCACCGTCCGCCTCCACACCGGCGACCCCTGCCTTTACGGGGCCATCCGGGAGCAGATGGATGCACTGGACGCCGATGGCATCCCCTACGATGATACCCCCGGTGTGTCCAGCTTCTGCGGCGCGGCGGCGGCCCTCTGTGCGGAGTATACCCTGCCCACTATCAGCCAGACCGTCATCATCACCCGGATGGAAGGCCGCACCCCGGTGCCGGAAAAAGAAAAGCTGCAATCCCTCGCCGCCCACGGGGCCACCATGGTCATCTTCCTGTCCATCGGTCTGGTGGCAAAGGTGCAGGAGGCTCTGCTGGCCGGCGGGGCCTACACGGCAGATACCTCGGCGGCGGTGGTCTATAAGGCCACCTGGCCGGAGCAGAGGGTGGTGCGGTGCACCGTGGGTTCTCTGGCCGAGAGCACCAAGGCGGCGGGCATCACCAAAACGGCCCTCATCGTGGTAGGGGATTTCCTGGGCACCCGGTACGAGCGCAGCAAGCTCTACGACCCCGCCTTTGCCACCGAGTACCGCCCCGCCACGGAGCCAAAGCAATGAGCCGCGCCTATCTGGCCTTTACAGAAAAAGGCATGGCTCTGGCCCACCGGCTGGCCCGGGCACTGCCCGGCAGCGTTTCCCGCTGCGGCGCGGGCGGTGTCCGGCTGGCGGAGTGGACCAGTACGCAGTTTGCACAAGCGGACGCCCTGATTTTTGTGGGGGCTGTTGGCATCGCCGTGCGGGCCATTGCGCCCCACTGCAAGAGCAAAGCCACCGACCCTGCCGTTGTCGTGCTGGACGAGTGCGGCCGGTTTGCCGTGCCGCTGCTCTCCGGCCACCTGGGCGGGGCCAACGCGCTGGCCCGGGCACTGGCGGAAGCCTGCGGGGCCATCCCGGTCATCACGACGGCCACCGATGCCAATGGCGTGTTCGCCGTGGATGAGTGGGCCAAAGCCCAGGGCTGCGCCGTGCTGGAGCCGGAGCGGATCAAGCTGGTCAGCGGGGCGCTGCTGGCCGGGCACACTGTCCGGCTGGCATCGGACTGGCCCGTGCAGGGCACCCCGCCCGCCGGGGTGGCGTTGGCTGGGGCAGGAGAAGCGGCGGATTTTGCCCTGACCCTCACCCCGGGGAAAACAGCCCCGGAAGCGCTGCATCTGGTACCCCGTATCGGGGTGCTGGGCGTGGGCTGCAAGCGGGGAACCACAGCGGACCAGCTGGAAGCGGCCTTTGCGGCTTTTTGTGCCGCCCATGGCCTTGCCCCGGCGGGCATCCGCGGCGCGGCCAGCATTGATTTAAAACAGGACGAGCCCGGCTTGGCGGCATTCTGTGCCGCCCACGGCTGGCCCATCACTTTTTATACGGCCCGGCAGCTGCAGGCCGTGGAGGGCCATTTTACCCCCTCGGCCTTTGTCCGCAGTGTGACCGGGGTGGACAATGTCTGTGAGCGGGCTGCCGTCTGTGCGGCGGACGGGCCGCTGCAGGTGCCCAAACAGGCGGGCGGCGGCGTCACGCTGGCGCTGGCCGCAAAACCATTTGCCCCGGATTGGAGTTGGAAGGATGCAGAACCATAACATTGTTTTCGTCGTGGGCCTTGGCCCGGGCGGCGCGCAGTTTTTGACCGCGCAGGCGCAGAGCGCCTTGCAGCAGGCCGAGGTGCTGTGCGGCTATACGGTCTATCTGGACCTTGTGCGCCCCCTTTTCCCGGAAAAAGAAACCTATTCCACCGGCATGACCAAAGAGCTCGACCGCTGCCGCTGGGCGCTGGAAACGGCGCGGGCAGGGCGGGCTGTGGCGCTGGTCTGCTCCGGCGATGCCGGCGTGTACGGCATGGCCAGCCCGCTGCTGGAGCTGGTGCGGGACTACCCGGATGTCACCGTGGAGGTGGTGCCCGGGCTGACGGCGGCCCTCTCCGGCGGAGCCGTGCTGGGAGCCCCGCTGGCCCACGATTTCTGCGTCATCTCTCTTTCGGACCGGCTCACCCCGTGGGAAGTCATCGAGACGCGGCTGGCCTGTGCCGCCAGGGGCGATTTTGCGCTGGCACTCTATAACCCCTCTTCCAAAGGCCGCCCGGATTACCTGCAAAAAGCGGTCCGCATTTTACTGGCCAACGGGAAAACGCCGGAGACGGTCTGCGGCATCGTCCGCAACATTGGCCGGGAGGGGCAGGAAAAACGTGTCCTGACGCTGGCCGAGCTGGAAAAGACGCAGGTGGATATGTTCACCACCGTCTTCATCGGCAACGCCGCCACCCGTGAGCTGGCTGGCCGGATGGTCACGCCCCGGGGGTACAAGCGATGAGAGCGGTCGTGTTCAGCGGTACCACCGAGGGCCGCGCGTTCTCCAAACAGCTGGGGGCCCTTGGGGCGGATGTCCTCGTCAGCGTGGCGACGGACCTCGGGGCGGAGGAGCAGGGAAGTGCTCCCGGTGTCACCGTCCGGGCCGGACGGCTGGAACCGGAGGAGATGACGGCTCTTTTGCAGGGGGCAGACCTCTGTATCGACGCCACCCACCCCTACGCCGTGGAGGCTACCAAAAATATCCGAGCGGCGGCGGCCCGGGCGGGGGTGGAATACCACCGCCTGCTCCGGGCCCCCAGCCCGCTGCCGGAGGGAGCACTGGTGTTTGCCGGTGCGGCGGAGGCCGCCCAAGAGCTGGCCCGGACGGAGGGCAATGTCCTCCTCACCACCGGGGCCAAAGAGCTGGGAGCCTTTTCCCCCATCGCACCGGAGCGGTGCTACCCCCGGGTGCTGCCCACCCAGGAGGGGATTGCGGCCTGTGAGGCGGCGGGCGTCCCCCACCGCAACATCATTGCGATGCAGGGGCCGTTCTCCCGGGCGCTGAACGAAGCACTGATCCAGCAGTTTGAAATTCGCTGGCTCGTCACCAAGGATGGCGGCGCGGCGGGCGGCTTTGCCGAGAAAGTGCAGGCCGCGCAAAGCACCGGGGCTCAGCTCGTGGTGCTCCGCCGCCCGCCGGAACAGGGCCAGACCGCACAGGAGATTCTGAACCTCTGCAAGGAGAAAATGCTATGAAGATCACATTGATCGGGATGGGCAGCGGCTGCCCGGAGAGCCTGACCGTGCAGGGCTATGCGGCCCTGCGGGAAGCGGACCTGATTTTAGGGGCCCGTCGGCTGCTGTCGGCCCTGCCTGCTGGCTGCACGGAGAACCGTGCCGCCGCCTACCTGCCGGATGAAATATTGGAGCTGCTCCACGCCTCCGGGTGTGAGAACGCCGCGCTCCTGTACAGCGGCGACACCGGGTTTTACTCCGGGGCTTCGGCACTGGTGGAGCGTCTGCAGGCGCAGGGATATCAGCCTGTGGTGCTGCCCGGCCTTTCCAGCGTGCAGATGCTCTCTGCCGCGCTGGGCCGCCCCTGGCAGGACTGGAAGCTCGTCTCGGCCCATGGCCGCGCCTGCGACCCGGTGGCCGAGTGCATGGAGGGCAAGCCTACGTTCTTTTTGACGGGCGGCAGCGAGAGCCCCGCCACCCTTTGTGCCCAGCTGGCGGCAGAGGGCTTTGGAAAGCTGGCCGCCGCCGTGGGCGAGAACCTGGGGACCCCGGAGCAGAAAGTTTATACCGGCACGGTGGGCCAGCTGGCCGCCAGCCGTTTCGAGAGCCTGAGCGTGCTGCTGGTGGAGGCGGCCCAGGTGCCGTCCCGCCGTACCCAGGGCCTGCCGGACGAAGCCTTTGCACGGGGCAAAGTGCCTATGACCAAACAGGAAGTCCGTGCCGCCGTGCTGGCAAAGCTGGGCGTCCAGCCCGGGGAGCTGCTCTGGGATGTGGGTGCCGGCACCGGCAGCGTCAGCGTGGAGCTGGCCTTGGCCGCCCCCCGGGGCCGGGTGTATGCCGTGGAGTGTGACCCGGAGGCCTGTGCCCTCATCCGCCAGAACAAAGAAAAATTTGCGGTCCGCAACCTGACGTTGGTGGAGGGCACCGCCCCCGCCGCGCTGGAAAACCTGCCCGCTCCGGATGCCGTTTTCATCGGCGGCACCAAGGGGAATCTGGCAGCGGTGGTGGAGGCTGCGCTGGCCCGCAACCCGGCGGCCCGCATCTGCATTTCAGCCATTGCGCTGGAAACGCTCTCTGCTGCGGTGGCGGCCCTCACGGCCCACGGCCTGCAGGCGGAGGTCTGCCAGATCTCTGTCAGCCGCGCCAAAGCAGCGGGCAAACTCCACCTGCTCATGGCCAATAACCCCATTTTCCTCATCACCCGGGCCGACGAAGCGGAGAAACGCGTATGATCCAGTTCCTGCTGGCCGCGCCGAACTCCGGCAGCGGCAAGACCACTCTCGCCTGCGCCCTGCTGGCAGCTTTGAAAAACAGGGGGTACGCCCCCTGTGCGTTCAAGTGCGGGCCGGACTACATCGACCCCATGTTCCACCGGGCGGTGCTGGGGGTGGAAAGCCATAATCTTGATTTATTCTTTTCCTCCCCGGAGACGGCGCGCGGCCTCTACGCCAGCGGCGCGGCGGACCACGGTGCCGCCGTCTGTGAGGGAGCCATGGGCTTTTACGATGGCCTGAGCGGTACCAGCACCACGGCCAGCGCCTGGCAGGTAGCGGATACATTAAATCTGCCCGTGCTGCTGGTGGTGCGGCCCAAGGGGGCCAGCCTGACCTTGGCGGCCCAGATCAAAGGCCTGCAGAGCTTCCGCACTCCCAGCCATTTAGTGGGCATTTTGCTCAATGACTGCAAGCCCGGTTTGTACAAGATGCTGGCCCCCATGCTGGAAGCGGAGACCGGCCTGCCGGTAGCGGGCTTCCTGCCCCCGGTGCCGGAGGCCGCCATCGGGAGCCGCCATCTGGGCCTTTACACGGCCGGGGAAGTAGCGGACTTACAGCAGAAGATCGCCCTGCTGGCACAGGCTGCCGAAGAAACTATCCATTGGGAAAAACTGCTTTCCCTCTGTGAGCAGCCTGCCCCGGCAGCAGCGCAGATCAAACAGGAACACAAAAAACAGTGTGTCAAAATCGCGGTGGCGCGGGATGAGGCGTTTTGCTTTGCCTACGCCGAAACGCTGGAGGCCCTTACCGCCGCCGGGGCAGAGCCTGTCCCCTTCAGCCCGGTGCGGGACCCGGCCCTGCCGGAGGGGGCCGGCGGGCTGTATCTGCCCGGCGGCTACCCGGAGCTCTACGCCCAGGCCCTGAGCGAGAACACCTCCATGCGGCAGAGCATCCGGGGGGCTGTGGCGGCAGGCCTGCCCACCGTGGCCGAGTGCGGAGGCTTCCTCTACCTCGGCCAGACGCTGGAAGACGCTGAGGGGGGCAGCTGGCCCATGGCGGGCGTCCTGCCCGGGCAGGGAGTCAAGGTCGGGCGGCTGGTCCGCTTTGGCTACGCCACCCTTACGGCGCGGGCGGACAGCCTGCTCTTCCGGGCCGGGGAACAGTTCCCCGTGCACGAGTTCCACCACTGGGATTCCACGGAAAATGGCACGGCCCTTACCGCCTCCAAGGCCAATGGCAGGCAGTGGGCCTGCGGCTTTGCAAACGAGCATTTCTATGCGGGGTTCCCGCATTTGTACTGGGCGGGTACGCCCCTGCCGGAGCGGTTCGTGGCCGCGGCAGAATCTTACCAGAACAAACGAGGCAGTTTATGACAGAAGCAACACTCAAAACCCTGTTGGAGGGCATCACCCCGCCGGACGAGGCCGCCCGCGCGGCGGCTCATGCCCACTGGGCCAGCCTGGCAAAGCCGCTGGGCGGGCTGGGAGCGCTGGAAACCACGCTGGAATCCGCCGCCGCCCTCACCGGGAGCGCGGCGCTGGATCTCTCCAAGCGTGCCGTCCTTGTCCTCTGCGCGGACAACGGCGTGGTGGCGCGGGGCGTCAGCCAGACGGACCAGAGCGTGACCCGCACCGTGGCGGAGAATCTTGCCGCCCGGCGCACCAGTGTCTGCCAGATGGCCCGCGCCGCCCGGTGCGAGGTGGTGCCAGTGGACATGGGCATGGCCGGGGAGCCGGTGCCCGGCGTGCGGAACTGCCGCGTTGCCTCCGGCACCACCGATTTTACCCAGGGCCCGGCCATGCGCCGGGAGCAGGCCGTGGAGGCTGTTGCCAAGGGCATCGCGCTGGTGCGGGAGCAGAAAGCGCAGGGCGTCACCCTGCTGGCCACGGGCGAGATGGGCATTGGCAACACCACCACCTCCAGCGCGGTGGCGGTGGTGCTGCTGGGCCAGCCTGTGGAGCGCATGACCGGCCGGGGCGCGGGCCTCTCGGATGAGGGCCTTGCCCGGAAGATCAATGCCATTCAAAGGGGCATTGCGGTCAATCAGCCCGACCCGGACGACGCGCTGGATGTCCTCGCCAAGCTTGGCGGGTTTGACATCGCGGGTCTCTGCGGCGTCTTTCTGGGCGGCGCGCTGGAGGGCGTGCCCGTGCTGATGGATGGCTTCATCAGCGGGGTGGCGGCCCTCTGCGCCGTCCGGCTTTGTCCGGCGGCGGCCAAGGCCGTGTTCGCCAGCCACTGCTCCTCCGAGCCCGCCGCCCGCCTCGTGCTGGAAGCGCTGGGCAAAGCCCCGCTCATCACCGCCGGACTCCATCTGGGCGAGGGCACCGGGGCCGTGGCCGCCATCCCGCTGTGGGATATGGCACTGGCCGTTTATCGGAACTGCTATTCGTTCGCAGACGGCGGGCTGACCCCTTACACGCCTCAAGGAGGTGCCGGATGCTGACACTGGTGCTGGGCGGCGCGGCCAGCGGCAAAAGCGAGTATGCTGAGAGTCTGGTGCTGAAAACGGCCCTGCCGCGCTATTATCTGGCCACCATGCAGGTGTGGGACGCCGAGTGCGCCGCCCGGGTGGCAAAACACCGGAAAATGCGGGCCCGAAAGCAGTTTGCCACGGTGGAGTGCCCGCTCCATCTCGAACAGGTGCAGCTCCCCGCCCGGGGCACTGCCCTGCTGGAAGACCTGGGCAACCTGACCGCCAACGAGCTCTACAGCCCCGGCGGGGCAGGGAAGCACGCGGCCCGGGCGGTGCTGGCCGGGGTGGAGGCGGTGGCCTCCCAGTGCGAAAACATCGTCCTCGTCTCCAACGAAGTCTTCAGCGGTGGGGCCGACTATGCAGGCGATACCGACCAGTATCTGCTGGCCCTCGCGCGGGTCAACAACGCCCTTGCCGCCCGGGCGGACAATGTCTGCCGGGTGGTCTGCGGCATCCCGGTCTATTACAAAGGAGGGACCCCGGAATGATCGTGCTCCAAACCATGGCCGTGGCGTTTGCCATGTTCTCGGCCCTGCCGGTGCCGCAATTTACCTGGAACTCCCAAAACATGCGGTACGCCCTCTGTGCGTTCCCTCTCATCGGGGGGGTCATCGGGGCGCTGTGGAGCCTCTGCGGGGCGCTGCCGCTGCCCGATATGATCCGGGCCGGCGGCTTTTGCCTCATTCCGGTGCTGGTCACCGGCGGCATCCATCTGGACGGCTATGCCGACACTTCGGACGCCCTTTCCAGCTATGGCGACCGGGAAAAGAAGCTGGAAATTTTAAAAGACCCCCACTGCGGGGCCTTTGCCGTCATCCGGCTCTGCACCTACTTCCTCGCGTATTTCTGCGTTGCGTTCTGCATCCGCTTCTCCCCCCGGGTGGGGTTGTGCTGGACGCTGGCGCTGGTGCTGGAGCGCGGCCTCTCGGGGCTGGCGGTGGCGGCGTTCCCCATGGCCAAAAACACCGGTCTGGCCCACACCTTTGCCACGGCGGCAGACCGGGAAAGCGTTCAAAAAATCCTGATCGTTCTGTCCGTCCTGCTGGCTGCGGCGCTCATTGCGCTGGGCGGCGGGGCACTGGTGGCGGCGGCTCTGCTGGTGCTGTGGCGGTACCACCATGTGGCCGTCAAGGAGTTTGGCGGCATCACGGGGGATCTGGCCGGGTGGTTTTTGCAAAAAGCCGAATTCTGGATGCTGGCGGCGCTGGCGGCCAGCCAGTGGGGAGGCATTTTATAACATGATGTTCATTACCGGGCCGCTCTACAGCGGCAAGCGCACCTTTGCGCGGCAGTTTGCGGGCAGCTGCATCACCGATGTGCAGGACAAAGCCGCCGATGCTGCCGATCTGACCCAGCTGGCGGAAGAGCTGGCCCAATACGATATCGTCATTGCTACCGAGGTGGGCGGCGGCGTGGTCCCGGTGGATGCCGGGCAGCGTGCCGCCCGGGAAGCCGCCGGACGGCTGGCCTGCCTGCTGGCGGCCCGCGCCGACTGCGTGGTGCAGATGTTCTGCGGCATCCCCACGGTGCTGAAAGGAGAATTGCCGAAAAAATGCTGATCTATTTACTGCGTCATGGTCTGACGGAATACAACGCCCAGAAGCGCTATCAGGGCCAGCGGGATATCCCGCTCTCGCCCGAGGGAGCCGCCCAGCTCCGCAAAGCGGATTTTGACCCCGATGTGGTCTATGTCACCCCGCTGCAGCGCACCTCCCAGACGGCGAAGATCGTCTTCCCCCACGCAAAACTCGTGGTGGTGGACGGCCTCAAGGAGATGTGCTTTGGCAGCTTTGAGGGCCGCAATTTCATTGAGATGGAGCATGACCCGGATTATCAGGCCTGGGTGCAGGCCAACTGTGAGAGCTCCTGCCCGGACGGCGAACGGAAAGAAGACTTTTCCAACCGCATCTGTGCCGCATTCTCCAAGCTGGTGGATGAGGCATTGGCAGAGGGAAAAGACCGGCTGGTCATTCTGGCCCATGGCGGTACCCAGATGGCGGCCATGGAGCGGTATGGGGTGCCTCATCAGGATTATTACAAGTGGTGCGGCCCCAATGCGGGCGGTTATGTGCTGGACGCCAAAGATTGGACGCAAAAGCATATCCTCACGGTAATCAAGACGGTGCAATATACAAAGAGTGCCGCAGAGGAGAACCCATGATGACGGTTTGGGCCGTGCTGGGCGGCTTTGTGCTGGACGCCCTCTTTGGAGACCCGGCCTGGCTGCCCCACCCGGTGGTGTACATGGGCAAGGCCATCTCCAAGCTTGAAAAATTCCTGCGCCCCCGTCTGCCCAAAACGCCTCAGGGAGAGCTGCTGGGCGGTGCCATCGTGGCGTTCTGCCTGCCGGTGGGCACCTTTTTGCTCACAGGGCTCGTCTGCTGGGGGGCCGCCCGGCTCCACCCGCTGCTGGGGCTGGCCGTCCAGATGTTCTGGTGCGGGCAGGCGCTGGCCGCCCGGGGCCTGGTGCAGGAGAGCACCAATGTTTATAAAGAGCTCAAAAAAACCGACCTGCCCGGGGCCCGCAAAGCGGTCAGCCGGATCGTGGGCCGGGACACTGCGGAGCTCACTGCCGAGGGCGTGACGAAAGCCGCTGTGGAGACGGTGGCCGAAAACGCCAGCGACGGTGTCATTGCGCCGCTGCTCTATATGCTGATCGGCGGGGCCCCGCTGGCCCTCACTTACAAGGCCATCAACACGATGGACAGTATGCTGGGCTACAAAAACGAAAAATACCTCTACTTTGGCCGTGTGCCCGCCAAGCTGGACGATGTGGCAAACTACATCCCCAGCCGCCTGGCAGGCCTGCTGTGGGTGGCCGCCGCAGCCTTTACGCACAATGACGCAAAAGGGGCGTGGAAGATCTGGCGGCGAGACCGCCGGAACCACGCCAGCCCCAACAGCGCCCAGACCGAGAGCGCCTGCGCCGGTGCGCTGGGGGTGCAGCTGGCCGGGCCCGCCTATTACTTTGGCGAATACTACGCCAAGCCCACCATCGGCGACGCGCTGCGCCCCATCGTGCCGGAGGATATCCTGCGTGCCAACCAGATGATGTACGTGGCCAGCAGCTTCGCACTGGCGTGGGGATGCGCCTTTCGCGCGCTTTTCTGAAGGAGGCTTTTATGCAGACTTTGACCCATGGCGGTGACTGGATGGGCTACCGCGAACAATTTGGGCGCGATGCACTGGATTTTTCGGCCAATGTCAGCCCGCTGGGCCTGCCCAAAGGGGTGGCCGATGCCATCACGGCGGCCCTGCCGCAGGCGGACCGCTACCCGGACCCGCTCTGCCGCACCCTGCGCGCGGCACTGAGCGAGGCGGAGGGCCTGCCCGCCGAGCAGATCCTCTGCGGCAACGGCGCGGCGGACCTCATCTTCCGGCTGGCGCTGGCCGTAAAACCCCGCCGGGCGCTGGTGACGGCCCCCACCTTTGCGGAGTACGCCACGGCACTCGAAACCGTGGGCTGCACGGTGGAGCGCTTTACGCTGAACGAAGCCAATGATTTCGCGGTGACAGAGGAGTTTCTGGACGCCATCGTCCCGGGGGTGGAGATCGTCTTCCTCTGCCAGCCCAACAACCCCACCGGCCAGCTGGCCAGCCCGGCCCTTGTCCGCCGGGCAGCGGAGCGGTGCGCGGCGTGCGGGGCTGTTCTGGCTGTGGACGAGTGCTTTCTGGATTTCCTGCCGGATGGCGACCGCTGGACGGCAAAACCCCTGCTGCACGAGGATCAGAACCTCATCATTTTCAAGGCCTTTACCAAGCTCTACGGCATGGCAGGCGTCCGGCTGGGCTACTGCCTCAGTGCGGACGCTGCTCTGCTGGAAAAAATGCGGAACGCGGGCCAGCCCTGGGCGGTGTCCAGCCTGGCTCAGGCCGCCGGTGTGGCGGCCCTGAAAGAAACGGCGTACGTTGCGCGGGTGCGGGCCCTCATTGCAGCGCAGAAGCCGAAACTCACGGCAGGCCTGCGGGCGCTGGGCCTGCGGGTGATCGAGGGCAGGGCCAATTATTTATTGCTGCAAGGGCCGGAGACGCTCGGCGGGCAGCTGCGGCAAAAGGGGGTTGTCCTGCGCGGCTGCGCCAATTATCCGGGGCTGGACGCCAGCTGGTACCGCACTGCCGTGCGCACGGGGCCGGAAAATGAACGATTGCTGAAAACACTGCAGGAGGTGTTGGGATGAGCCGGGCAAAATGCATTATGGTGCAGGGCACCATGAGCGGCGCGGGCAAAAGCCTGCTCTGCGCGGCGCTCTGCCGCGTTTTTGCGCAGGATGGGTACAGGGTGGCCCCGTTCAAGAGCCAGAACATGGCCCTGAACAGCTTTGTCACCCGCGATGGGCTGGAAATGGGCCGCGCTCAGGTAGTGCAGGCCCAGGCGGCGGGCATCGAGCCGGACGTCCGGATGAACCCCATTCTGCTCAAGCCCAGCAGCGATGTAGGCAGCCAGGTCATCGTCAACGGCGAGGTGCGGGGCCAGATGAAAGCGGCGGACTACTTCCGCCACAAAAAACAGCTCATCCCCGATATTTTAACTGCCTACAGCAGCCTGGCGGAGGATGTGGACATCATCGTCATCGAGGGTGCCGGCAGCCCGGCGGAGATCAACCTCAAGGCGGACGACATCGTCAACATGGGGCTGGCCAAACTGGTGGATGCCCCCGTCCTGCTGGCAGGCGATATCGACCGGGGCGGCGTGTTCGCCCAGCTTTACGGCACTGTGGAGCTGCTGGAGCCGGAGGAGCGGGCCCGCATTCAGGGACTCATCATCAACAAATTCCGGGGGGATGTGGAAATTCTGCGCCCGGGCCTGACCATGCTGGAAGAAAAAACGCGCCTGCCCGTGCTGGGCGTGGTGCCCTACCTGAACGTGGACATTGAGGACGAGGATTCCCTCTCCCAGCGGCTGGACGTGAAAAATGTCGTCAAGCCGCTGGATGTGGCCATCATCCGGCTGCCCCGCCTCTCCAACTTTACAGATTTCATCTCGCTGGAGCAGCACCCGCTGCTGGGCGTGCGGTATGTGGAGAGCACCCGCGGCCTCGGCGCGCCGGACTGCATCATCCTGCCCGGCACCAAGAACACCGTGGACGACCTGCTCTGGCTCCGTCAATCCGGGCTGGAAGCAGCCATTTTAAAGCTGGCCGAGCGAGGTACACCTATTTTGGGCGTCTGCGGCGGCTACCAGATGCTGGGCCAGCAGCTGGACGACCCCACCGGCAGCGAGAGTGGCCGGGTGCAGTCCCTGCGGGGGCTGGGCCTGCTGCCCACCCGGACGGTCTTCTCGGAGCAGAAGCGCCGCACCCAGGTCACGGCCACAGTCACGGCAGAGCCCTTTGCCGGGGCAAAGCTGACGGGGTATGAGATCCACACCGGTCGGACCGTGGTGGAGGGCACGCCCTTTGATACCCTTGCGGACGGCCAGCCCGAGGGCTGTGTCAACGGCAGTGTGTTTGGCACCTACCTCCACGGCCTCTTTGATACCGGCGAATTGACCGAAAAACTGACCGTGTTTTTGTGCAAACAGAAAGGCATCGCCCCGGAAGCCGCTGCCCTTGTGCCCATGGAGCAGTACCGCCAGCAGCAGTTTGATCTGCTGGCCGACGGCGTGCGGGGCGCACTGGACATGGCCGCGGTTTACCGGGCCATGGGAATGGAGCGCTGAGATGGAACAGGGACTTTTGCACCTCTATTACGGGGACGGAAAAGGAAAGACCACCGCCGCCATGGGCCTGGCCCTGCGGGCACTGGGCAGCGGCAAACGGGTGGTCATCGTCCAGTTTTTGAAAGGCGGAAACAGCGGGGAGATCCCGCTGCTGGCAAAACTGGGGGCCGAAATTTACCGGGGCAAGGCGGGGCAGAAATTCGTCTTCCAGATGAATGAAGCCGAAAAAGCCGTCACCCGGGAATTACAGAACCGGAACCTGCAGAACGCCATGGCCCGGCCTGCCGATCTGCTGGTCTTGGACGAGGCCGGTTCGGCCTGGGAGCTGGACATGGTGGACAAGGCACTGCTCCAAAAGGCGGTGCGGGAGCGCCCTGCCGCGCGGGAGTGCGTGCTGACGGCCCACCAGCCGCCCCAGTGGATGCTGGACGAGGCCGACTATGTGACGGAAATGAAATGCCACCGCCACCCCTACCAGAAAGGGGTCCCGGCGCGAAAGGGGATAGAATATTGACGCCGCAGCACCATCTGCCCGCGGACATTGAGCGGACGAGCCTGAAAATGATCGCCGCGGAGCTGGCCGAACTGGGCCTGACCCCGCCTCCGGAGACGGAAGCCGTTGTCCGGCGGGTCATCCACACCACGGCGGATTTTGACTACGCCAAAAACCTGCGCTTTACGCCCGGGGCCGTGCAAAAGGCCGTGGAGGCCTTGCACAAAGGGGCGTTCCTCGTCACCGACACCAACATGGCGCTGGCGGGCATTACCAAGCCCGGTCTTGCCAAGCTGGGCGGGCAGGCAGCCTGCTATATGGCGGACCCTGAAGTGGCCGCGCGGGCCAAGGCGGAGGGCACCACCCGGGCTGTGGCGGCGATGCACAAAGCAGCCGCCGAGCACCCGGGGGCCATCCTGGCCGTCGGCAATGCACCCACAGCCCTGCTCACCATTGCGGAGCAGATTGAGGCGGGCCTGCGCCCGGCGCTGGTCATCGGCGTCCCGGTAGGGTTTGTGAATGTGGTGGAGAGCAAGGAGCGGCTGTTTGTCACCTGCGAGGCCCACGGCGTGCCTGCCATTGTGGCAATGGGCCGCAAGGGCGGCAGCAATGTGGCCGCCGCCATCTGCAACGCCCTCATTTATTCTGCCGCGGAGATGCTGGACCCCACGGCCCGGGGCTGGAACGGTTGAAGATTTTTAGAATCGCAAAAGACAAAAAATGCCCGGAGACACTGCAAATCACAGCGGTCTCCGGGCATTTCTTATACCGTTGCCAGCACGGCGAGGATGCTCTGCCACCGGGGGTTCTGCACAGGCTGTGCAGAAGCGCGGCGGGCAGCAGCCGGAGCGGCGGGGGCCATGGGCTGGGGCATCCGGTCCACCGGGCAGGCAAAGGGCGAAGCAAGGTCGGCCTGCCACTGAGCGGCCAGCTGGACGGCCTCCGGGCAGGATTGGAGGGTGCGCCGCTCCGTCCCGGCCAGGAAATCGCCCAGCCAGCAGAGGACGGCGGCCATGGGCAGCTGGGCGGCGGCATCGGTGCTCCAGTAGCACCAGTGCGCGCCCCGGCCTACAAAGTTGTCCACCGTGATGAGCGCCCCCTCCCGCGCGTTGCGGGGCAGGGCGGCGGTGTGGTCGCCGGAGCAGCGGCGCAGCTCGTGCAGGACGCGCTCGGCCCGGCCTGCATCAAGGGCATCGTCCCGGATGTAGGCGGCAAAGTCGTCCGCACTCAGCAGTTCCTCCGCCTTGGCAGGGAAGCGGCCCGTCATCTCGCCGGAAGCGTTGTGGCAGAGCTGCCAGCCCTTGCGGAACAACTGGAAGTTGAGGTTGCGCCGCCCCATGGTGGAGTAAAACACCCGCACCCGGCCGCTGCCGGGCTCCTGCCGCAGTTCCAGATAAGCGTCTGCCCCGCCAAGATCCTGCACTTTCACGCGGAGCAGCAGGGTGGTATCACGTTTCCGGGCAGACATGGCGCGGTGCATCATCTCAAAGTAACGGGCAGCATCCATGGTGGTTCTCCTCTCTTCCGGGACCGATGTTGGTTGTATTTCTGAGAGGAGTATACCACAAACAACAACAAAATACAACTATAAGTTTGCTTACTGGACAAAAATATTTTTAAAACGGAAAACAGAATAAACAATATGGTTGTATGAACTCAATCCCCCAGGGCCCGGATCTCGTGCTGGATGAGCTGCCCGGCGGCACGGGCCAGCTGGTCCATGCCCCGGATGCGGGCCAGGTTTTTGCCGTAAACGCGCTCGGCGGCGGGGATGGAGCTGTTCTCGCCCATAAAGACGGCGGACACCTGGATCCCCTTGCGGCGGAGATCGCGTACCTCGGCGGCGGTATCGTCCACGCCGTAGGGCCCGCCGTAATCCCGGCCCAGCGGATTTTCCGGGCTGGGCGGGATGCGGCGGCTGTCATTGGGGGAGGCATCCGTCAGCAGGATGAGCAGGTGGCGGGGAGCCGGGCCGGGGTCAAAATCCAGCAGGTCGCCTGCCGCCCGCAGGGCCAGGCCGTCCCGGTTCCAGCCCGAGGCGAAATACTGGTTGACACCCTGCCATTGTTTGTCTTTGAAATGCTTGAGCACCCGGAGCACGGTGTAGCCTCGCAGGCTGCAAAAGCTGCTTACCCGCACCGGAATGTGGCAGCGGGAAAGGCTCTCGGCCAGGATGGCACCCTGTGCCGCAATGACTTCCTGGCAGTGGAGCCGGGAGGCCGAGGCATCCAGCAGCAGGTCTACGGTGAACGAGGGCTGGTTCTCCTCCTCGGCACAGCGGAAGACCCGGCTGTCGTCCAGCAGAGGAGCCCGCCAGACCCGCTCCGGGTCCAGATTGCCGCTGCGGGCGATCCGGGCGTTGGGCTGCTGGTGGACGAGGATGCAGTTCTGGATCTGCTCGGTCAGCCGGAGCACCACGCTGCGGTGGAGCTCCCGGTTTTTGGCATCGTAAGCCCGGTTGCGGTCGGCCTGCAATTCGGCCTGCTCGGCCAGATGTTTCGCTTCGGGGGTGGGGGCCTGCTCCGGGCTGGGCACGCCGGAGGCAAACCACAAATGGCACCCCAGATGGTCCCCGGTGCAGAGCTCCTGCTCGGCCTTGCGCAGCCGTTCCGGCGGGTAGAGAGAGCGGCCAAAGCAGCTCTCGATGTAGGCCCGGTCCTCGGCGGCGTTCTGTTTCAGTGTAATATGGGCCAGCCGCTTGTCGGCAGTCGGCCCGCCGCCGCCCGCGTCCACACTGCCCGAGTGCTCCACCGTCATCCGGTCGGTCTTGATCATCTGGGTGGGCATGGTCTTGGTGGCAAGGGAGGCCAGAAGCCCCTCCAAGTGCAGGTGCAGTGCCAGTTTCTGGTGCACCGTGCCGTCAAAGAGGGCAAATTTAGCGTAAAAGGCCAGTACGCTGGCTTTCAGTTCCTCGGGCTTGGGCGGTGTTTCCGGGGCCAGGGCCGCCGCCAGCTGGCTTTCATAAGGGGTCAGCACCGGGTCGGTCCGACCCTGTACCCGCCGCCAGCGGGTGGCCTGCATGGAGTAGACCAGCTGGTTTTTCGCCATCCACTCCTGCCGCGAGAGTTTGTACTGGATGCCGAAGAAATAATCCGCGTGGGCCCGCCGCAGCTCGGCCAGCACCGGGCGGCGGGGCAGCTCCAGCGCGTAGGCGGCGCTTTCGAGGTACAGCCAGGTCAGGTCGTCCAGCAGGGACTGCTTCACGTCGCCGTCCCAGGTATGGAACAGCCCCCGCACAAGGTCGTCGCCGTAATATTTGTGCACCAGCCCCACGATGCAGTTCATGTAAAAATCCACGGTGCCATCGGTGTTGCGGGCCAGAAACAGCGGCTCAAAGCCGTATTCGCCTGCCGCGGCCCACACCTGATTGGCGGCCCGCCGCTCCTGCGCGGTGTAGCTCTGCGCTTCCATAGGGCGGCCCCTCAGCCGAAGAGCTTGGCGGCGGTGAGCTGGGCCGGGATGCGGGCGGCAATGACGTCCCGGATGAGCCCCTGCTCGTAGGAATCAAAGGCTTTGTTGGTGATGCCCATGTCCAGTGCGGCCCCGGCAGGCACGCCCCGGCGGATGAGCCGCAGGGCGTCCAGCATCCCGCGCAGGTCCAGCGCTTTGGTGGAGATTTCCGCGCTGTCGCACTTTTTCTGTAAATCGAGGAAAAGCTGGGCAAACTGATGGACGTACTTGCCCGTCAGATCCGGGAACTGGGCCCGGAGCAGCTTTTCGAGGTTTTCCTCGGTGATGGTGGGCATCTGGATGACCACAAAGCGGGAGGTGAGGGCTTCGTTCAGTTCCCGGGTGCCCGCGTAGCCGTAGTTCATGGTGGCAATGAAACGGGTCTCCTCGGCCAGCGGGATGCGCTCGTAGCCGGGCACATCGATGGCGCGGCGGAAATCCAGCACCGCGTGGAGGACAGCCAGCGCCTCGTTCTTTGCCATGTTGATCTCATCCAGCACGCCAAAGCCGCCGCACTGAGCACAGCGGTAGACCGGGCCGGGCCGGAATTTGACGGCACCGCCCTCAAAGGTGTCCATGCCGATGAGGGAGGCCGCGTCCATATTCACATGGAACGAGATATCCCATGCCGGGCGGCCAAAGGCGGTGGCCAGATTCTCCGCCAGCACATTTTTGCCGGTGGCCTTGCCGCCGGCCAGCAGCAGGTTCTCGCCGCAGAGCAGGGCGGCCAGTGCCTGCTCCCAGACGTCTTTTCCATAGTAAGTAAAGGCCGACTGCGGCACACGGGGAGCCAAAGCCTCGGTCAGCGGGTGGGTGGTACGATATTCATTGACGGCCAGCAGCAGATCCGGGCTGACGCCCTCCTGCCGTAAATTTTCCATCAGAGTGGAAGTTGTGACCATTTCGGAAACATCTCCTTGCGGTTGGCATTGCCAAACCAATTTTTCAGCCCTATCATAGCACAAATGCGGATGGTTTGGTAGGGGAGAACGGACAAGATGCGGCAAGAAAAAAGAAACTGATTTGCATTTGCAGAGCCGCCTTGCTACAATAAGAAAAAACGAAAGGGGCGCACTGCCATGAAACAAGACCGCCGCCGCTGGAAGGTCTGCTTTGAAACGAACTATTGGGGAACCCAAAAGGGAACCGACCCCGGCGAGGAACTGTGCCTTGACCGGGAATTTGAATGGAACGGCCATCGGTGGCAGATCCCGGCCCTTTACCGGTGCAGACAGGGATTGGTCGTGGACTTTGCCATGGAGGTGCCGCAGGAAGAGCTTCGGGCCTTCATGAAAAAATGGGGCATTGCGGAAGACGGCGAATGCACCCGCACCCTGACCAGAGCCGAGGAACGCCAGATGGAGCAGGAAAATCCGCTGGATGGGGGATTTTGTGCAGAGCTGGTGCTGAACGGGATGCGCCTGCGCCCAAGCGACGGCTGTGGGGTAGGGTATCTTCCGGGGGATGCTGCCGGGAACGATGAGGCGGCAGAACTTCTGTTCCACTATGGACTGGAGAAAACGAAAATCTGGCGGTTCTGGCGGAACAGCTATCCGTGGGCAACGAAAAGCCGGAGAAGCTGCCCAAAACGGTTCCGCACGCTGGAAGTACAAATGGAAGCAGAGTTGGAACAGTATCGGAGCGAGTGTTTCCGGACCCCTGTGGTGGGGGAATCGGTGATGGTCCACGATGCGGCAGATGGAACAGCCTATCGGTTGACGGTGCTGGGGGCCAGGTCGGAAACGCTGGAGCTCCCGGATGATGGATGGGAGCGGCCCAATTGCTTTTGCCTGATGACCTACCGCCTGACCCCAAAAGCGGAAAACTTCTTTCTCGACGACTGCGCGGAGGGAGACCACCCGCGCCGCAGAGCGCGTCCGCCCATTGACCCGGAACGGACGGCACTGGAAAAGAAGTATGGGCTGGAACCGCAGATGGAAGGAGACGCGGCCATTGCGGTGATCGGGGGTGCCGACGGCCCGACCGCCGTTTTCTGCACAGTGCGCGGGGAAACAGAAGAGACAAATGGTGCGGCTGCGGCATGTTCCGCCTGTTATTTCGAACCGGTCCAGCTGGAAACCATCACATGGCAGGCGTCGTTCTGCCGCAAGCCCTGTGCGGACGCCGACGTGAAACTCCTTTAAGAAACTTTCAGCCAAGACGCTTAGATTTCACCACCCAAACAAATTGACACCACCCCTAAAATAGGATAAAATGTCTTCTGTTGTGTTAAAAATCCAAGTAACAGGTGAAACAAACATATGATCGAAACCATTGCGGCCGTCAATCAGGCGGTCAACAGCTTTATCTGGGGGATCCCGGCCATGGTGTGCATCATCGGCGTGGGTTTGCTGCTCAGTGTGCGGACCGGCTTTTTGCAGATCCGCAAATTCCCCTACGCCATCCGCACCACCATTGGCCGGATGTTCCGCAAAAAGGATGCCTCGGACGGCACCATGACCCCGTTCCAGGCCGTCTGCACCGCACTGGCGGCGACGGTGGGCACCGGCAACATCGCGGGCGTGGCGGGTGCCATCGCCATCGGCGGGCCGGGTGCCGTGTTCTGGATGTGGTGCTCGGCGCTGCTGGGCATGTGCACCAAGTTTTCGGAGGTGACGCTGGCCGTCCATTTCCGGGAGCGGAACAAAAACGGGGAGCTGGTGGGCGGCCCCATGTACTATATTAAAAACGGCCTGGGGCAGCGCTGGCAGTTCCTGGCAGTGCTGTACTCCCTGTTTGGCGTGCTGACGGTCTTTGGCACCGGCAACGCCACTCAGGTCAACACCATCGTCACGGCCATTGATTCCGCCGTGCTGGCGTACAACACCTCGGTAAAAAGTTTTCTGCCCACCCTCAACCTCGTTGTGGGCGTGGTAGTGGCCATGCTGGTGGCCATGGTGCTGCTGGGCGGCATCAAACGCATTGGCAGCGTCACGGAGAAGCTGGTGCCGTTCATGGCACTGTTCTATGTGGTGCTGGCGGTAGGCGTCGTGGTGCTCAATGTGCAGCGTCTGCCCTATGTGCTGGAGTCCATCATCGCGGGCGCGTTCAACCCCAGAGCGTTCACGGGCGGTGCCATCGGCAGTGTGTTCCTCAGCGTGCAGAAAGGCGTCTCCCGCGGTATCTTCTCCAACGAGGCCGGCCTTGGTACGGGCTCCATCGCCCATGCCTGCGCCGATACCCGGAAGCCCGTCAAGCAGGGGATGTTCGGCATCTTTGAAGTCTTTGCCGATACCATTGTCATCTGCACTCTGACCGCCATGGTCATCCTGTGCAGCGGCGTGCCGGTGGGCTACGGGGCTGCCGCTGGCGCCGAGCTGACCATCGCTGGTTTTACCGCGACTTACGGCGGCTGGTCGTCCATCTTTACGGCGATGGCACTGTGCTGCTTTGCGTTCTCCACCATCATCGGCTGGGGCCTGTACGGCTCCCGCTGTGCGGAATTCCTGTTCCGCACCGATAAGGTGGTGGGGCCGTTCCTCGTGCTCTATTCCTTTGTGTCCATTGTGGGCGCGACGATGGATCTGGGCCTTTTGTGGAACATTGCCGATACGTTCAATGGCCTGATGAGCATTCCCAACCTGATCGCCCTGCTGCTGCTCTCCGGCACGGTGGCAAAGCTGGTCAAAGAGTTTTTTGCGGGCGAGGGTGCCCGGTAAAATAAAACGGAGGACAGGAAAATGGAAAAAGCGCTTTACGACACTTATCTTGCAATTCTAAAAGAAGAGCTGGTGCCTGCGATGGGCTGCACCGAGCCCATCGCGGTGGCCTATGCTGCTGCCCTGGCTGCCCGGGCACTGGGCTGCCCGGCAGAGCAGGCTGAGGTAGCCGCCAGTGCCAACATCATCAAGAACGTCAAAAGCGTGGTGGTGCCCCACACGGGCGGCCGCCGGGGCATTGCTGCCGCCGCTGCCGCAGGCATCGTGGCAGGCGATGCGGACAAGGAGCTGGAAGTGCTCTGCGCCGTGACGGAGGATGACCTGAAGAAGATGGCGGATTTCCTGGAAAAGACGCCCATCCATGTGGAGCGCTCGGGCAAGCCCTACCTGTTTGACATCCAGGTGCGGCTGTTCGGCGGCGGGCATACCGCTTTTGCGGAGATCGCAGGCCACCACACCAATGTCATCGCCCTGCAGCGGGACGGCGAGGTCCTGCTCCAGAAAGAATACGTGGAGCAGACCAGCACCCAGGCCACCGACCACACCCTGCTCAACGTGGAGCAGATCGTCCAGTTTGCCGATGAAGCCGACCTGAACGACGTGAAAGAGACCCTGCAGCGCCAGATCGACTGCAACACGGCCATTGCTAAGCAGGGCCTGGAGGGCCACTGGGGTGCCGAGATCGGCCGCATCCTGCTCCGCTCCTACGGCGACAGCGTCCACAACCGGGCCAAGGCCTGGGCCGCCGCCGGTTCCGATGCCCGGATGAACGGCTGCGAGCTGCCAGTGGTCATCAACTCCGGCAGCGGCAATCAGGGCCTGACGGCTTCTCTGCCGGTCATCATCTACGCCCGGGATATGGGAGCCTCGCGGGAGCTGCTCTACCGTGCCCTGCTGGTGTCCAACCTCGTTACCATCCACCTCAAAACAGGCATCGGGCCCCTCTCGGCCTACTGTGGTGCCACCAGTGCCGGCTGCGGTGCCGGCGCGGGCATTACATACCTCCATGGCGGCCGCTATAACGAGATCGCTCACACGGTGGTCAACGCGCTGGCCATCAACTCCGGTATGGTCTGCGATGGTGCCAAGGCCAGCTGCGCCGCAAAGATCGCTTCTGCCGTGGAAGCAGGTCTGCTGGGAATGCAGATGCAGATGCACGACAGCGAGTTCGTGGGCGGCGACGGCATCGTGCTTAAGGGCGTGGAGAACACCATCCGCAACGTGAGCAAGATGGCCCACGACGGCATGGCCGAGACCGACCGTGAGATCATCCGCCTGATGATCGCCCCGCAGGAGGGGGCCGCAAGCTGCTGATGGAAAAATACTGCCATGGCTTGACTTTTTTGCAAAATCGCATATAATAAAAGTGCGAACGATACGATACACATTTCCAATGGGTATCACCAAAAGGAAAGAACCCCCTCGGAGTTGCAGCTCCAAGGGGGTTCTTCCATTTGTTAGTGCTTGCTGTCCTTGTGCTTGCCGTCAAGCCACTTGCTGATGCAGTTGGAAACCACACCTGCTGCGACGGACAAAACGAATGATACGAACAGTTCCAAAAGGTTCACCTCCCATCTCAATGAAAATTGAGTGGAAAGGGCAGCGACTTTAGTATAACATAGATGGACAGAAAAAGACAGGCGTTTGATTCTGGATGCTAGAAATTCCGCAAGAGGAACAGAGAGGATGTTTCTAGGTTTGTTTGGGGAAAAGAAACTCATTCCGGGAATGCGAAAGGATAGAAGGAACTCTTTGATTTGTGATAAAAATTTGAAAAGATATCCAAAAAATATCGGCCACTTTTTGTCGGGATGCACAAATAATTTGTGAAATTTTCAAAACACTTGACAAGGAACCCGGGAGAGGGTACAATGCAGGAAACAGGAAAATATCCTGAACGAAATTTTATTTTTTGAGGAGGACCTTACTTATGAAGGCATTCAAAAAACTGGCTGCTATCGTTCTGGCAGGCGTCATGGCTCTGGCAGTCCTGACTGGCTGCAGCGACAGCGACAAGACCACTTTCCACAAGCAGCTGACCGACGCTCTGTCTGATGCAAAGGTTACTGCTGAGTATAACACTGCAGATGTTGCAAAGGCTGAGAAGATTGCACAGCTGTGGGATAGCTATGCTGCTGAGATCAAGAGCATTGAGAAGAAGCAGTCTGAGCACAAGTATGATACTGCTGCTGATTATCAGAAAGCTCGTGCAGCAGCAATCGGTAAAGTTGTAGACGCTGCTACTCTGGTTGGTGGTGAGAACTTTGGTTTCGTTACCGTTCAGGAGAAAGATGCAGATACCATTGCTTCTATCGTTCGTGTCCTGAAAGAAGAGGGCGCTACTAAGTACGGTTATTCCAATTCTCGTACCAAGGCCGCTTTTGAGAAGAAAGTCGCTGGCACTTTTAATGAGGGCGAGTTCATCGTTCTGGTTTTCGAGAAGTAATCAAAGGCCCATCGCTTGAAATTACAATAAAAGAAAAAGAACCATGTAGGCTGAAAAGCTTGCATGGTTCTTTTTTATAGCTGTAAATTGGATAAAGTTTTTAAAACAAAAATCATTTGTATAAAAATTTCATGAAAATTACAAGAAAATCCGATTGCATTATTTTTAACAATGCGGTAAAGTAATGGTAAAGAAAACCCCGCACGGGGCGGGGAAGAGAATGTTTGGAGGCTTACTATTATGGCTGATCGCATTGTCCTGAATACGATTTCTTACCATGGCCACGGTGCCATCGAGAACATTGTGCCCGAGCTGACTGCCCGTGGCTACAAGAAAGCGTTCGTCTGCTCTGACCTGGATCTGATCAAGTTCGGCGTCACCAAGAAAGTGACCGACCTGCTGGATGCTGCAAACTTTGCTTACAGCGTGTACAGCGAGATCAAGCCCAACCCCACCATTGCCAACGTGCAGGACGGCGTGGCTGCTTTTAAGGCCGCGGAGGCAGACTGCATCGTGGCCATCGGCGGCGGCTCCTCCATGGATACCGCTAAGGCCATTGGCGTTATCATCAACAACCCCGAGTTTGCGGATGTCCGCTCTCTGGAGGGCGTGGCTCCCACCAAGAAGCACGCGGTGTTCACCATTGCAGTGCCCACCACTGCCGGTACCGCTGCCGAGGTCACCATCAACTATGTTATTACCGACGTGGAGAAGAAGCGCAAGTTCGTCTGCGTGGATACAAACGATATCCCGGAGATCGCGGTCGTCGATCCCGATATGATGGCTTCCATGCCCAAGGGCCTGACCGCTGCCACCGGTATGGATGCTCTGACCCACGCCATTGAGGGCTACATCACCAAGGGCCACTGCACCATCTCCGATATGTTCCATCTGGAAGCCATCAAGCTCATCAGTGAGAACCTGCGCGGCGCGGTCCAGAACACTCCGGAAGGCCGCGAGGGCATGGCTCTGGGCCAGTACATCGCCGGCATGGGCTTCTCCAATGTGGGTCTGGGCATCGTCCACTCCATGGCACACGGCCTGTCCGCTCTGTATGACACTCC
>ERZ1673738.774-NODE-774-length-53738-cov-19.973027_pt1 | contig 53738 bp, 46 predicted proteins | sample MGYA00580198_ERZ1673738 | MGnify/ENA primary metagenome ERZ1673738 (study PRJEB41218, sample SAMN15661784) | gut metagenome | host: Homo sapiens | place: Canada: London | collected 2015-08-20/2019-03-30 | study: EMG produced TPA metagenomics assembly of...
ACGGCAATAACAGCCAGAAATATTTAACTAAATATCAATATGTCAGTACACTAGTCTTTTTATAGTGGTTTTTAAAAAACTCATTTGCGAGGTATCTCCTTTGCGAACAGCCTTATAGCAGTTCTCTTTAATACATTCCCTATTCTTTGTACCAGATCAAACCAAATTCTTCTTAATTTATTAGGATACGGATTTTTTAAGACCCCATCATATATATCCATAATTCTCTTCATTTGCACATCAAAATCATACTTTTCATGAAATATGCGATAGGATGCTTTTGAACACCTTTCCCATAATTCCTTATCCACTTGCAACTTTCGCATATATTCTGCATACTCTTTATAGTCATGTGCTACAAAACCATTATCTGTTACTATTTCCAAATGCCCATTAAAGTCATCCGACGGATGTGTCACAACCGGCAGTCCAAAGCTAATTGCCTCTGCTATTGCCGCAGAATTCAATTCTCCATCTTTTCTTCCGTGTGCATACACATTCAATGATTTTATAACACTATAAAATTCATTGTCGTCTTTCAAATAGTCGTAAAAATATATATTTTTTATTCCCAGTTCTTTCGCTTGTTCCCGATATTTTTTACTTCCATTGCACAGCACAAATGCATTTGTGTCATCTTCTATTTCCTTGTATGCTTTTAATGGAATATCGGAGAATATTTCATCTCTGTTGGCCTGATGAAAACCGAACAAAAAGCAATCTGGCTTCAGACCTAACGATTCTCTTATATCTGTATATTCAAAATGTGGCAAAAACAGCGGTAAGGAAATCATTTCCACTCTCTTGCGATCGCCGCCCTTATGTATCCACATGTCTCTGCTAAATTTTGATATATGCATTACCCTGGACATATTATATGGATTGCATACACCTGCTACCCAATGAATAGAATCTACAATTGGGGTATCTTTAATTCCAGCTATAACATCCTCTGGATAACCACTTCTTCCTAACTGGATGATATCGTAACCGCCCTTATATACCTTCCAAAAATCAGTTTCTCTGAGGCATACATATCTCCACTTTGTATAATATTTTCCGTGATATTCAATTAAATTAACATTATGCTCAACCATATATTGATAGCGATGTTGTGCCACTTTCGGAGTATAATAATAATCAACCTCATATCTATCCTTGGGCAAATTAGCCGCTATCGTCTGTAAAAAACGCTCTGTTCCTCCTGCGTTTAATCCTTCCATTGTTATAAATGCAATCTTAATTTTACTCATTTTTCCTGCCCTTCTTTAAATGTGCTAACAACTCCAACCGCTAAAAAAACAAACAAAAACATTGCTGTTCTATTAAGAGTCGCATTCCATACTACCATACAAGGAATTGTCAATAAGCACATAACGAAACATACCATAGCCTCTTGAGATTTTTTACATAAAGGAATCATTTCACACGCTTTAAATATCAAAAATAGCAAAAATGAAATCAACCCAACGAGTCCAAAATTCCAAAACACTTTACCAATTTCATAAGCTACTATTGATACGTCCGCTCCCGGTCCTTTTCCCAATAAGGCCGACAGCATGTCCCCTTGGTACACATTGTTATATATCCACTGCAATTGAGTTGCTCTGCCCATTCCCCCTGCTCTTTTTGTTTCATAGCTTTCATAGGCAACCCATTTATCAACACTTGAAAACGCATACAAATTCTCTGGCATAATCTTAAGCAGAATAACAAAAGCTAATATGCCACCCACTATTCCAATTATTGCCACTGACAATATTCTCTTTGTTGTCCGGATATCCTTACTATTAAAGAGTACAATCAAGAATGCCCCGATCAGTAAGAGAACATAAAAAGCCTTAATCTCAGCTATTGCACATGCATAACAAGACATTAATATCATTGCTGTTGCCTTGATTCTCTCCTTATCATTTCGTAAAAAACTCTCTACACCTATCATAGAAATTACAAGGCAGAATACGCCATTAGCTGCATTATTATACTCTATAAATCCGAATATACCATTTGTCCTATCTACCCCTACATGCATGGTGATAAACTGATATGTTGCTAATATTATATGTATAACTTGTATTTTGAGCAAAAAATTTTTATACTTTTCCCACCATTCTGATGTCATAAAATTTGTACATATACAGTAAATAGAGAAGCCTATAAAGATATATCTATACCTTTGATATTTCCCAATAATACTGCCTTCAGGGAAAAAAGCTGTCAATGTTACCCATGCGACAAAAAGAACTGCGCATATAGCAGACCAGCTTCTTCGAACATTATACATATATCTCTTATATCCCATAAGCATGCATACTGAAATAAGGCTCAAAAAATCCGGAACTATATTAATAACACTTGCAATTCCTTTATTGTAACATTTCAATAATTCAATAAATAAAAAAATAAGCGTATCAGTAAAAACAATTTGCATTAATAGCTTGTCTATTTTTATTATCGTAATTGGTTTTACACTAATTTCAGCTTTATTTCCTGTCATTGCTACCATCTTATTTTCTCCCTATTTCTTTAAAAACGCTCTTTGTTTCATTACTTAATATGGAATTCAGCGTCTTTTCTTTCATCTGGAACAATAGATATTATCATTTTCTTTTTTGTTACGCCATGATAATATAATGCATTGGAAATCCTTGTCTGTATCATGCTTGGACTAATGGGCCACCCCCCCGTCCCCTTTACCGGTATATATACCGTCACAGCATCTTCTCCATTTTCCTCAGCTATTTTTACCTGGTTAATAATATCATCATCTAATGCCTTTATTACATTAGGAGGTTGCAATGATGCGTAATTTTGTGCATAATCTTTTCTGTCAACAAAAGTCTCAAATATCATCATATATGCAATTAACGGCATAATAGCTACAACTTTTTCGTTCGTTTTAATTACATAAGCTGCTGAAAGCATTGAAATAAATAGCACCCATATCATCCAGCTAATCATTACACCTGAATTTTCCAAATAAGCGGGTGATACCTTTGCAGCTAACAATATTAAATATAAAATAGTTACTCCTAAACACAAACTATTTTTCGCCTGATCGACAAGGAACTCCCTTGCTTTAACATTTCTATCCTTAATTATTTGTTTACAAAGTACAATTATACATACAATATTAAGCGCTCCCAAAGCTATCCATGCTTCTACTCGTACTTCTGATAGTGAATAAAGAAATGCCTTTATAGCTTCCTTGATTTTTAACCCACTTTCCACATTCCACTGTGCTCTACTACCATTTATTTCAAACAGCATTGATATCAGCCAAACGCATATTGCTGCTAAACCGAATATGTTTTCCTCTACATATTCACGTATAATTCTCCAATGTAAACGTGTATTGTTCTTTTTCCCATCCAATATCTTTAATATCAAATTAGCTAATAACTCTGCACCCACGTATGACATAAATATTATACTGTGCCACAGATTGGAGTTAATTGCCAGGTATACAACAAAGATCACCAAGCCATTCTGTATAATTTTATCCTGCTTACATATTCCCTTCTTTTTATAAAAGAACAAGCAACAGCCAAAATTCCAAAGTGCAGATAACAAATAGTTAAATATGCAGTTCACATTTCCTACCCAAAAAAAGTGCATATTTCCACTATCATTTTTTAAGTATAAAAAAAAGTGTAGCAAAAAGAAAACAAATATCAAAAGGAATAAGGGCCACCCCTGTATATCTGTGACTTTTTTTACAACATGTGCTATCATAATAAGATAACATGTAATTATTGATGCCGTAAACACAGCATACACCCAGCTTAATGCCTGTATATAATCACCTGTAATCGGATACACCACCCATGCTCCTATTGCAGATATCAATGGCATCATAGTCTCTGGTAAAATTTTTGTTGGATTCCATTGATTTACTGACGGCCATACATGTCTAACACTACCTATATAAAGCCAATCGTCGACATCATAAATATACAACGGATGAGCTATATAATAGTATATAAACATACTTAAAAAAACTAGTATCCCTATAATAATATAGGGTCTTTTTATGTGTAGTTTCTCCTTAATTGTAAGCACAATTTAATCTCCTAATATAAATAAAGCATTTACTATCTATTTAACATTCCTATCAAATAAATGGTAAATACGTTCCATCAAACTCATACTTAAGCTCATTATTTCTTGCCTTAATTTTTTTAGCAGGAATTCCCGCATATATAGAAAAGGGCTCTGCATCTTTTGTCATTACAGCTCCTGCAGCCAGCACTGCTCCCTCTCCTACTTTAACTCCTGGCAATATAATTGTATTTGAACTTACCCAGGCTCTGTCTTCTATTGTTACCATTCCACCACTTTGAAGGCTTCGAAAATATGAGTCATTTATATCATGTTGTTCGGTATGAATCGTCGCCCTCCCGGAAATATTTACATTCCGACCTATTTTGAGGTAATTCCGGCCATCCAGATATGCATCATTTCCTATAATTGTACCTTCCCCTACAGATATGTTCCAAGGCGCACGTATTGTATCCCAACTATATATTACAACTTTTGCAGATATATCCATTCTGAATATATATTTCAGAGTAAAAATACGATACTTTTGTGAAGGAACTTTTCCTAATCTCTTTACTCGATATATCATCCAACCATTAAGGAGTTGCTTTATGTTTAATAATATTCTTTTTTTTCCTGACATTGGTGGTAACATATAGCTATCCGTTTCTTTTCTTTCTCGGTTTAGCCATTCCTCTTTATCTTTTCTCTTCTTTAAAACGCAATAGCCTAAGCATACCATCAAGTCAGCTACATACATTATAAGCACTGCTGCTATTATAATTAGCAATATTTTCATTCTATTTATTCCTTATAAATTGTGGATATGTTTCTTCAATTTCTTCTATATTAGGAACGCCAATATCTTTGGGGGAAATAAAGTAGTACTCAAACATCTTTCCTTTTCTTCCCAGAATATCTTTTCCTTCATCCAGACACTTTTGTATAAAAGCATCACTATTTCCAGCTTCTTTCATTCGTTTTTCCAGCATTGGATCAGGATCTGATAAAGCAGCTAATTTATTCTTTATAGCTTCAACTCCTCCTAAATAGCTAAAGTGCCATCCTGCATTTCGTAACAGCGGAAGTTGATTTTGATATGCAAGTTCACGCGGCTCTTGCGGCATCATCATATGTGCGTACTTAGTAATATAAGGGCCACGCCATACAGACTTACTTTGACAGTTCATAAAATAATAGAACAAATTATACTCTAATCCTATTGGAGTATAATCAATCAGTTTTTCTAAACTAAGTCCCTCTCTTTTCTTTTTAATAAAATCATTGCTAAACATAGACCATACTTTCATGTGCTGGCGCAGTTTATGCTTCCAACTGCCTCTATTCGCATAGAGGCTAACCTTTTGCTTACCTATTTCTTTTAATAGTCCAGGATTAATTATTTCATCTACATCAGACACAATGATATAGTCTTCAGGCCTTGCCCTTTCCACCAGACCTCTCATGATACTATTTCTCATAAAATTTTCAATTTGCATATCCCCTTCGCCCCTATATTCAGGCGCATCTTTTATTTGAACATATATAATTTTATCCCACCATTCTTTATAGCGCTCTCTATTTTCATAATAGTAGAAAGGTTTCTCCTCTCCATGATGTGTTTTACTCGACTCAACAAGTACAAAATAGTCTACATACGGAGCCAGAATTTTAAATCGCATTTCCAATACATCAAATTCTTTAAAAAAAGTAAAACAATCAAAAATTGCCATTGCAATCCTCCATTAACTCAATCAATTTTTTACATGATTCTTTGGTCTCACGCAATTCAAACATATATTTTTTGCACCTATCGCCATTTTCTTTTAATGTTGAATATCCATCTATATGTTTCACTTGAAGTTCCGGGGTATATAGCATATATAGTCCAGCTTTATGGCATAAGTATGCCAAAATATCCTCTTCCATATATAGAAATGTTTTTTCATATAATCCCTGCGGATAACATTCCATATATTTAGTACTTAACGCAAAAAAAGCTCCCTGAAGAACAACGTTTTTCTGTCTTTCACTATAGTGAACGCCCTCTATCCCTGGTTTTTTCCCCAACAATCTCTTCATCTTACTAAGAGTGTCATACATATGAATTTTTTGTATAATCATTAATTTCTTCAGTGTTTTATCAATCTTATTTATCTTGTCATTAACATCCTCTTCCGTTAATAACCTGTTTCTAATTGGGCTTTGATGTATTTCTTTTTTCAAACTATATATATCGGGGCCAACTACAGCAAATTTCTCCTGCTTATATATATCCCATAATTTTAAAAAGAACTTCTCATCTTCAATAATGATATCATTATTGGATACTACAATTAACTCTGCATTCAAGCTTTCATGGCAGTATCTGATTCCAACATTATTTCCCCTTGCAAATCCTTCATTTCGCTCATTTATGAGAACAGTAACATTCTTTGAATCAGCATATTTGCTTTTAAGGAGAACTCCACTCCCATCAGGAGACGCATTATCTACAACAATAATGTGCCCCCTAAGATCTTCCCAACTAAGGTTATTCAAATTCCTTATGTAGCTCTCCGTCATCTGTGCATCATTATAATGCAAAATCACAATACCAATATCTAAATTCATACTTTATACTTGAAAGCAGTTAAGAACATTTACCGCAATCTTTTCCCATTCAAAATTTTTCTGAAATTTTGCATTATCCATTCCAGCTTGAATATATGCATTATTCTGTGAATATTTTTTTATTGCGGTTATCATTTCTTCTGAGTTTCTGCACATCTGTACTCCCTCCGCATCTTTAAACAGTTGTGTAGCCTCTTCATCTCCATCAGATGTAACAACCGCGACATTTCTTGCTAAAAAAGCCAAGAAACTTCCTCTTCGCAAAGTCAGTCCGTCTTCATATGGTAGTACCGCAATATCAACCTTATCTAACCGCTTTTCGATTTCGCTCTCCGGAAGGAATCCAGATACTGTAATTTTATCCTTCAATCCTTCCTCCTCGATTAATTTTTGAATTTGGCTCTGATAACCATCAAACACATTAGTTAACCCTTTAGGGTATCCTCCCAACAACTGATATTCATAAATACCAGGGCACTCCCGTTCTATCTGTCCCCACATTGTTATCAGCTTTTCTATTCCCTTGCCAGGATATATACCGCCAAAAAAAGCTAATCGGATTTTTTCTGTTGGTTCCCTATGAACATCTTTTTTATTTGTACGCCATCTTATATTACTGCCGATTGCAGATTTATTTACTTTTTTCCCATATTTGGCACTAAGGACTTTATATTCAACATAGGAAGGAGTGTCCATATGATGGCAAAACCAAACTAAAGGATAAGTAAATATCTTTCTTGCTGTCCGGCACATACTAAATTCATGCAGTCTTAAATGGCATTCTACCTTTTCTTTTGTAAAAAGATTGTGTAATCTTATTCTAAAAGGGAGAAAACTAATTGCCAGATCTTTCTTGTACCCATTCCCTGCATACTCTATTAATATCTTATTTATGTGTTCCTTCTTTATTTTTTTAATTATTTTATTAATAGTTGCCAATTTCCAGTTTGGTACAAGTGTGACATTTTCATATTTTTGCTCACGAATATATTCCCTTATGGAATCTATATCTGTGGTAGCAAGTTCTATTTTAGTTTTGTCTGGTATGGCTTCATATAATTTTCCTGCAGCATCACCTATTCCATCGCCAAGTCTTGGAAAACTACCCGTTATGTATAACACTTGAGTCATATCCTTACCCTTCCTTATCAAGATAATGCTTGATGCCCATTTATAAGTGTATCACGTCCATAGGAACTAATCATTTACTTATATGGTTTTTACCGCAAAGATGCTGATAAAACATGCTCATCATCAAATGATCAAATATCATGTGTATGTCTTCTGTCACTTGCATACTATTGATCGGAGCATGAAGTGATATATCACTTAACTCTTTAAGTTTTCCTCCAGAATATCCGGTCAAACCTATAATTTTATTTCCACAACTTTTAGCATATTCAACTGCATTTATAACGTTTTTTGAATTTCCACTTCCTGAGATAGCCATTACAATATCGCCAGGTTCAATCACACCTCGAAGTTGAAACCGAAAAACCTCCTCAAATCCTATATCATTTGCAACTGCCATTAATGTTGGAATATTGTCATTGAGACACTGGAATCTAAATTTATCATCAACGTACTCTGAAACACCTTTTCCGAAATCATTCTGAAAATGTGATGCTGTAGCAGAGCTTCCGCCGTTTCCAAAGACATATATTCTCTTATGGTTCTTTGCCGTTTCCATCAGCAAATTCAAAGCCTCGTTAATTGCATCAATATCTAATTTCTTCAGAGTGTCAATTTCACATGCAATATAGTCTTTAATATCATTTCTAAAATCCATTTTTTTCTCCTTTTCCTACTGTTCATTGTTGATAATTATGTTTACTGCACCTAGCAAATCTTCCGCCTCATAATCCGCTACTACGGCATACTTGCCATCTTTACCAGCTTCACCGGTATGTACAAGCACTGTCTTCATACCAGCATTATACCCAGTTTGTACATCTACTGTAGTGTCACCTATATACCATGAATCTTTCAAATTTATATTGTATTTTCCCGCTGCTTTGATCAGCATTCCTGTTTTAGGTTTTCGACAATCACAGTTGATTTTCAGCTCTGGTATTTCTCCCTCATATCCCTTGTCTGGATGATGCGGGCAAAAGAATATATCGTTTACAAAAGCACCTTCTTTCCCGAGTTCAGTTTCCAACTTTCTGTGTATATTCTCCAGTTCTTCAAAAGAGCATTCACCCCTGGCTATCACCGGCTGATTAGTAGCCACAATTACCAGATATTCAGAAGCATTTATCCTTTTTATAGCTTCAATCACATTTGGCAATAATTCAAAGTCATCTACTCTTTTTAAGAATCCCTTAAGTACATTTATTGTTCCATCTCGATCAAGAAATATTGCTTTTTGCCTATTTGCCAAGCTCTTAGCATTCCACACGCCCTTCTTCTGTTCCTCGCAGGCAGCATAAAATCTTTCCGGCGTACCCACATCTTTCACATATTCCGGCGTATTATAAGCGTATATCTCCCCTTTCTGCATTAATGGTTCTATGAGATCCGCTTCATAATCTGTTTTTTTTGCTTCTTTAAGGTCGTCCAAAATCTCTCTTTTAAAAATCGAGAGCCCGGCATTTACAATATTCTTATAATAATAATTTCTTATGTTTTTCTTTGAATCGATTCCCGTTACTTTTTCTTCATCGTCCACAATTAATAAATCAGAGTCAAACGGATGAGCATTAGGATGTGCAAGCAGTGTTACTTTACCATTATGTTCTTCGTGAAAACGAATGTATCGTTTCCAGTCAATTTCAAACATAACATCTCCAAAAACAAGTATGACATCTCGTTTTCCTATGATATCTTTAGCATAATATAATGCTCCGGCACTCCCTAACGGTTGGTTTTCATATATATATTTTATATTTACATCCCACTTTGAACCATCCTCAAAGTATTGCTCTATCAAATGTCCCAAATGTCCCAAAATAAGCACAAACTCCGCTATACCATACTTTTTAAGTGATTGAATCTGCCATTCAATCATTGGTTTTCCATTTAAAGCTAATAAAGGTTTGGGAATCTTATCCTGAGTCAGTTCTCTCATTCTTGTTCCCATACCGCCTGCTTGTATTACTGCTACATATTTTTGATTCATTTTATATGTCCTTACATTCCTGCCTTTATTGCATCGCTTACTGTCTGTCTGACAGCTTCATCAGACGTATGCTTAGGTTTCCATCCTGTAGAAAGTACCTTTGAGATATCATATGAAAATCTCGGCACATCTCCTTTCCATCCTCTGTCGCCACCCGTATATTTAAAAGTAACATCTTTCAAGCCGAGTACATCTACTACAATCTCTGCAATATGTGTGACTGTAGTTCCTTCACTCTCAACACTGATATTATAAACTTCCTCTCCTTGTTTAAATTCTTCTGTCAACTTCACAATTGCCTCAACTAAATCCAATACATAAATATACGGCTTACACTGTGTTCCGTTTCCCAAGATTTCCAATTCCTTGGGATTTTTGCGTAACTTTCTGATAAAATCAAATACGGCACCATGAGTAAGTCTCGGTCCTATTACATTGGGAAAGCGGAAAATAACGACACTCATATCGCACATTGATACATAAGATGAGATTAATGCTTCAGATGCGAGCTTAGCACCACCATAATAGGAAACCGGCTTAATTCCACCCGTAGTCTCTGTCAGTTTAACATCTAACATTTCACCATATACTGCCGAAGTAGATGCAAAAAATATTTTCTTTACATTTGCTTTACGCATACCTTCCAACAATGCTCTTGTTGTGAGAAGTGTATCATTGAAATCTATGGAAGGTTCCTTCCCTCCTTTTTGAATATCTGAGTTGGCAGCCATATGATATACAGCATCAATATTATTTTCCGAAAACAATCTATCAACATTACCCTGATCTGCCAATTCCATTTCGTAAAACTTAAATCTTTCGTTTTCCAGCAAGTGTTCAATGTTCTGTTTTCCCATAATGAGCTTGTCAGCAACAATTACTCTATTTCCCTTTTCCAAAAGCGCATCACACAAGTGACTTCCTATAAACCCTGCACCACCTGCTACTAAAATGTTCATTATAATCCTCCATCTCTTTTATCCATATAAAAATGCATCAATTTTTCTATACAAAGTCTCTATCTGTCATTACTATTGTGGCCCCCGAGTTATCTATTTCAAAATCCATTTCTCGGAGATTGTGCAATGCATTCCTTACTGCGTCATGCTTTTCTTCAGGAACATAGAAGAGCATAAAACCTGCACCACCTGCGCCCAATAATTTACCCCCGGTGGCTCCTGCCTTCATTGCCACTTCATAAGTCTCATCTATCAGTGGATTAGTTATTCCCGCAGCAAGCGACCTCTTTAACATCCAATTTTCATGCAAAAGTTCTCCCATTGCATCCACATGATTGTTTTGAAGTTCTTCCTTTAGTTTTTTTGCAATGTCACACATCTGTCGCTGAACTGCTGCTTTATCTATTGACTGTACATTCTTTGATTGCTCTTTTAAAATTGCAGAAGCTGAATGTGTTCCTCCTAGATAAAACATTAATAAGTTGTTTTCTAATTTGGCGTAACTATCTGGTTTCATAATAACGGGTTCAACATTTACAAACCCATTGGGCATGAACTCATAAAACCTCAAGCCACCAAAAGCTGCTGCGAATTGATCCTGTTTACCAATAGGCTCACCCAATTTTTCGATTTCTACTGCACATGCATCCTTTGCCAGTTTATATTTGGATACATACTGCCCCTTGTAAGTATTAAGCAGTTGCAGTAGTGCCACAGTGAATGTACTGGAGGAACCGAGTCCTGTACCTGCAGGTATGTCTGCCATAGATGACAGTTCCACACCCTTTAGTCCGAAATCGCTCAGGCATTGCTTGAAAATGCGGTGTTCTATTTCTGAATAATCGTGTGCAATTTCTGTTTTTGAATATTTTAACACAATTTGATCTTTTTCAAAGTAATTGTGAATTGTAAGATACATATACTTACGAATTGTAGTGCTCAACACGCATCCACCATATTTTTCATAAAACGAGGGCAAATCGCTTCCACCTCCGCAAAAACTTACTCTGAATGGTGCTCTTGTTATGATCATTAGTTCATTCTCCTTTTGAAATTATTTACAGTTTTACTTTGACTTTCTTACAAACAGTACCACTCCTACTGTCTGTATCAATATTTTGATTTCATTATCCCATCTACAATCTTTTGGAATTCATCACAAAACTTTTCATTATTACTACACATTCCATGTTCCATGCCAGCAACAATCTTGTCATAATTCCTTATGATTTCTCCTAATTGAGTAATATCTTCCACCGGAATAATTGTTCCCATTCTCTCTGCTACATTTCTTGCAAATTCAACTTGATGATCATTAACATGCTCCTCAAACTGATGCTGTCTGGGAACTACTATGGGTGTCTTACCCATTTCAAGCGGCATAATAAAGCTTGCAGGACCACCATGCGTTATTACTATATGCGCATTTTCAACATTTTTTATCATTTCCCGATAGGGAATTAATTTACTCCACTCACAATATTTAGGTTCATAGATACTGAACCCTGTTTGCATAATAACCTCTTCAGTAATTATTCCATCTCTTTTTAATTCATCTACTGCTTTTACAAGCCTGTCAAATGGCTGCTCATGTGTTCCAACAGTTACAAATATCATCTTTTACCTCTTTAAAAAATACTACCAAGATTGACTGCCTTAGGATAAACCTTCTTCTGTTCATCCCACTGGACAATAAATTTGTCAACAATTGGATATACCATCTTTCCTGTCATGGTAGGTTTATCAATTCTGTCAAATACCTCAATATAAATCAACTTTGCTCCCATTATCTTTCCCAAATAGAAGAATGGTACAGCCACTGCCGCTCCAGAAGAAATAATGAGATCTGGTCTCTCCTTATGTAACACATTCCAGGCAATTATAGTATTTTTAATTAATGCTTTAAGGCTCCTATTTGTAGGATAATAACAGGGATACACTTTTTCATCTTCCAGTAGGCTTCTAGCATCCTCTTTATCAAAAGTCACCCAAAATCGTTCTTTGTCTTTCCAAAAGGGCTTTAACATATATAAATGTGTTAAATGACCGCCAGAAGAGCCTACTAAACATACCTTCATATTTTCACTAGTCACTTCTTTTTTTTTCATCTTGCATATCCTATCTTTTTATCTAGACCCTCTTCCAAACAGTACCACTCCTACTGTCTGTATCAGTATCTTCACATCCTGTCTTAACGACCAGTCATCTATATATTTCAGATCCAGCTTCACTACATCGTCAAAATCCTTAATATCGCTTCTTCCGCTGACTTGCCACATCCCCGTCAACCCTGGCGTAATACTCAGTCTTCTGCGATAGTAGATATTATACTGTTCAAATTCATCTACTGTCGGTGGTCTCGTTCCTACAAGACTCATATCGCCCTTTAATACATTGAAAAACTGCGGTAATTCATCAATACTGGTTTTCCGGATAAACTGTCCCACTTTGGTAATTCTGGGATCGTTGTCCATCTTGAACATCAATCCCTTCACCTCGTTCTGTGCCATCAAGTCTTTCTTCCGCTTCTCCGCATCGATGTACATAGATCGGAATTTATACATTTTAAACCGTCTGCCATTCTTACCGATTCTCACTTGGGAGAAGAATACCGGTCCCTTGGATTCCAGTTTGATAGCCAGTGCTACAAAAGGAGTAAATGTCAGGGTAATCAGAACACCTACCAGTCCTCCCACAATGTCCATCAAGCGTTTGATCATCATACGGCGATAGTCCATCTCTGTCATGACATAAGTCATCACCGGCATACCGGCGAATTTTCCCACACTTCTACAAGGTATTTCGAATCCAAACTGTTCCACACAGTTATGGCATACCACCCCCATAGCCAAGAATGACTGTACTAGGAGCTCCAACTCCCGCGTATTCATATGTGGGCAATACAATAATACAACGTCCACTGCACTCTGTCTGGCCACATCAATGACATTCTCATCCTTTGCTACAACCGGAATACCGTGAATCGTTTCTCCTACATGATCTGCATCTATCAATGCAATCGCACCGACTTCGTAACTCCATGCTGCATCCTTCCCGATCTGCTGCATGACATGCTCTGCTTCTGCCTCAGAAGTCACGATCATAACTTTGTCGCTACTGCGGCTTTTACTATAATAATGACGCATATAACTTTTAAAAGCAATACGTACCAAGTAAGTCACAATCGTATTAATAACGACAAAATAGCCTAACAGCAGTCTGGAGAAATCCAGTTCCAGTCGAAAAGCATAAATGTAGGCACTTGTTACTAGAAACAGGATAACATTATACCGCACGACCCGTATCAGTTCATAATAATATCCTCTCTGGAAAAAATGCTTGTATTCATTTGTAAAAAAATTGTTGAGCATACAGATTAATAGAAAAGGCAGATAAATCTGCGCAATCTCCCGTTCTCCCAATGGAGACTGCACCCCATGGAAACGCAAAAGATATGCCAATCCATAGGATACTGTGATACATATGATATCCATTAGGAACAAACCATAACTTTCTATGATCTGATATTTTTTATTATAATTATTCATGCACTACCATTCTCTCCCTAAATAATGCCTGGGCTAAATATATCATCGGCAAATTCCATATCACACTGAGTGGCAATAATTCCACATAACCATACACGGCTGTTGCACCCAATGCAATTGCAATATAATATTGTCCCTTCCGAATAGAATACCTTATTCCAACTGTATATGCAACCAAGTATAATATTAGAAGAACCCAGCCATAATTATATACTGTAGTAAAATACATACTATCAAAAGATCTCACAGGAATGTGTCCCAAAACTAATCCCCAGACATCGTCATATACCTTATTAATTAAAGCTATCCTTCCAGTTAATAGGGTATGGATTTTTTCAGCGAGCACTGCATTCTTACGAGCCTCAAGCGGAATCACCAGCGTCAATATCATAAGTACTGCTGGGATTGCTGTAAAGAAATAGAGATATCCCTTCTCCCAGTGAATGTGACTCATAATCCGATATCCAAGCATCATAAAACATAGCACAGCCCATACTACCAATCCGGTACGACACATAAATACCCAATAAGTTCCTAACATAATCATCGTTCCCAGAACATATGCATACCATTTCAGTTTATCGCCATATACAATGATTGCCAATAATAATATCATAAAAATATTAGCAAAAGCCATATTAGGATGATAATAACCATAGCAGGGGATTTCAAAATATTCCCCATTTTTAGGCAACAGCATCCTTTCATTCTCTATCACCCCTGTCGCCGCCAGCGTCAGTGTCCCCACGGTCAACACCGCTTTTTCCCACAGCGCATATTTCATGACTTTGTCGAGGTTCACGTTCTTTGCACCAAAGATTCCCATAGCCGTGAGTATCAGCGTTTTCTCACCGTTCCTTAGGAAGTTTGCACCCAATAATGCTGCGAACACACTCATGATCAAAATTTCTCTCCAGGTGAAATCCGTCACCGCCATCTTCAACAACAGGAATAAAGTTGCTACTGCAAATACGTAGAGATAGATCCTGTCATCGGAATTAATTCCCATAGAGTGCATGCCCGTCATAGGGAGCAGGAACAGCAGATAGAAGACTTCCTGATAGTTACTCAGTTTTTTTCGTAATTCCAGCATATGATTTTCCTTCCTTTTTTCTGACATTCCGGGCATATTGTCAGTGATAGCCATAGAGTGCCTGTAAGCTGTGCACTGTTTCTAACATCTGGCTTCGCTCTTCGTACTCCGAATCATCCGTGTTTTCAGCGATCCGCTTCATTTCCCGGAACAGTCTCCTCTGCTCATTTCTGAGATCATGTGCTCTCGCGTAGAACAGTCCGGACAGCAGCAGTCTGAAATATCCCTCCGGGAACTCTATGTCTTCCGGATACCGTTCTGCCCATTCTTTGGCGAGACGCAGCACAGCATCCGGTACTTTCTTGTAATCCGCGGTTTGGGCATAAAATAGGTCGCTTACGCTGACATAGGACATTTGGATTGCCTTGGATTGTGAGAATTCCTTTTGGTACTGTTGTATGATCTCGTATTGCTTTGAATCCGCTTTCTTCCGGAATGCTACGAGATTGGCGATGCACAGGCTCTCTGCTTCTGCTGCCTCACAGAGGTTTGTTTTCCCATATATCGTATGGGTCAGGCTTTGCAGATATTGCAGTCCTGAGAGGTCCTGTTTCTTCACCAGATACCGGATTGCCTCCTGTGCCGTTGCCAGAGATAACCGGCACAAATTCTCCGGATACTCCCACTGTCGGAGAAATTCCACGATCCGTTCCCATTCCGGCTGCAGATCCGCTTTCCGGTCTTCGTACAATTTCAGATGCTGCAATTTTGCATAGTTGCTGCAGCAGAATTCGCCGATCTCCGGAAGTTCTCGCAGTTCCTTCGCGAATTCACTGCACTGTTCCAACAGCCTGCTGTATTTCTCCACTTCTTCCGCATTGTGTAGCCCTACACAGTAAGCTTCCATGACATCCACTGCCTCTTTTGTAATGGTTCGCTTTTTCGCCGTCTTCTGCAGATAAGTCAGGAATCGTACGCTGCTCTCATACAGTCGTTCCATATCTCCCCGTTCCGTCAGTGTAATTGCGATCCTTCTCCATACTTCCAATGCATGCCCGGCATAAAACGGTTCGCTCTGCAGTAAAGCTTCCTCTACTGCCCACAGGTCTTGCACCGCCCGTAGATTCGGCAGTAGTCCCACATAATATTCAAAATAGTTCAGCACCTCCGACGGTGGTGTGACCGCCAGCTTCTGCAGCTTCTGATTGTCCGGCCAGTCTTCCAGTGCCAGTGCAATGAAATGCGCCAGTCCCATCACGGAATTCGCTCTTGCCAGTCTGGCGAACCGTTCGATATCTCTTTCATTGATAGCATACGATACGATATATTCTCTGATAATATCCGGGAACACCGGCTCCACAATCCATGCATGCTGCGGTAATGCCGCGACTCTTTTCTGCTCGGCTTCATGGAGCTCCTGCGCCCTTTGCTCCTGCTCCGGTGTGGCGATTCCTGTATTGACGAGCATCCAGAGATACATTTCGTCCAGATTGGCATCCAGTTTGGCATAGCTTGCCATATACCCGAGCCGCGCTTCTCCGCCTAAGCTCCGGACCATCTCTGCCGCTTCTATCTTCCCTTTTCGTTCCAGTTTCTCCGGATCACGCAATAGTTCCATTACGGAGTCCTCTGCATCGTCTTCGTTTTCTATCAAGGTATCCATCCGTGTATACAATTCCCGGAACAGGTTCGCCGCCCCGGGACGGGCACTTTGCTCATCGAAATATTGGATCAGCTTCCGACAGTCATCCCCCAGATAGTCATCTCCGTGCCGGTCTGTCAGGTTGAAGCTGTCGATCGCACATGCCACCGCCAGGACACGCAGATAAGAATCCACCAGGTCATCCCGTCCCAGCTGTACACTCCAGCGTTTCTTCTCCTTGTTCAGGTATTCCGACAGAAGCTCTTCTGTGGAATTCAGCCGAAAGTGTCCTTCTTTGCTGAGCCATACTTCAATATAGATACTCAGATACAGGGGGCGGTCGCAATCCGGTGCCATGGAATCGTGGTAGGTCTTTTGGATCTCTTCTGCTGTTCTTTGCCTGTGGTTGCGGCAGTCCGTGATAAATGCGGTTGTCTTAAGCAGGGGGAGATAGTTCTCCAGATAGTTCTCCGTGTATTCCAGTGCATCCTGTTCTCCCAGTGCACCCAGAGATAAGGGTTGTTCCCTGTAGCTTCCGGCTTCGAATCCCAGTCTCGCCTCGGAAGACATCGCCCGTTTCATACGAATCAGCCAGTCATCTTCTGTGGTTTGTTCCCGTCGTTCCAGCAGAAGAATCCTGAGTTTATACGGCGTATTTGCGAAGCTTTCCAGATACGCGGCAATGGTCTCCGCGCATGGCTGTTCCTGTCCCAGTACGTAATCAAATATGACTACCGTATCTGTAAACGGTTGGAAGTCACACACGGCATCCGCATTCTTTTTGGCAAAGTATCCAAACCAGTGCGCCGGGAGCTTTCGCAGCCATTCCAACGCAAGACGGCTTTTTCCCATACCGCCTTCTCCCAGGATCGTCCACCACAGGAAGTCCGGGGTCTCTTCCAGGAACCGGTTCAGGGATGCCAGTTCGGTCTCTCTGCCGGTAAATTTCAGAAATCCGTTGGCGAAATGCATTCTTCCGAACGCAGATGTCACCGTTTTACGCTCCTGATAAGGATTTACAGAAACCAGTGGTCTTAATCCCACTCTTTGCTGTAATCGTAGCAGCGAGAGCTCCTGCAAGAATTCCGGGAGATCTGTATAGTCGTCTCCGTAGAATAGGATCACTGCGTTCCCAGGCAATGGCGGTGCCGTATCGCCCTTTTTCATCAGGTAAAAATAGGGGATATCGGACGTCCCCAGCTTCTCCGCCGCGAACGATAAGAATCTCGCCAGGTTCGGATCTTCCACGGTTCCGCCGCAGCCGACGATCACAATAGGGTAGGTGCTGAGGAGATTCTGTATAAACTGTGCGCCGCTGTTATCCAGAATGCTCTGGTACTGCGGTCCGTCCGCAATGATGTCATCCACACCGTTTTCTCTGTCATAGCGTCCGTGCAGGTGGATCACTTTGTTTGCGCTTTTCCCACGGATCACAGACAGGATGTCCGCCGGTGTCGTATAGGAGATACCGGCGCCGCCTACCGCTTCCTCGATCTGCATATCATAATTAGTTGTGGTGATCAGATCTCCTGCGCGCCAGATTTTTTGCAGTGCTTCGCAGAAGGTGTTGTTGACCGGGTGTACCGATGCGATCGTCTGGTCCATGAAATCGTGGTAGTTCCCTGTCGCCTTTAATCCGGCCAGCAGATAGGTTGCCGCATCGATCAGTTCTGCGGTTGTCCAGTTGCCTATCCTCTGTTCCAGCTCAGCCTGTTCCGTTTCCGTCAGATACGACTTCCCTGCCAGAAGCCACTTAGTCCAGCTCAGTTGATGCTCCCCCAGAGACATGGATGCCCCTGCGCCGCATAAATATACGATTTTTTCGCTTTGCGTCACTGCGGACAGCAGCTGTGGATAGTGTTCCACCGGTACTGCAGGCATTCCATGCACCTCCTTGTCTCATTGGCTTCCTATTGGGTATTTTTTATTGTATCATATCCATTTTGGCTTCTCAAGAAAATCTGCTGCTTCCAGACATCACAGGTAAATAATCACCTCAAAAATTTACTCTTCACCAGTCCCACATAATATTTCATTTCATCGCTTTTCCCATAGAGCAGTATAAATACTGCATGAAAGACAAGGACCGCCGCCACGCCGCCTGTCAGGATCCGGAGCCAGGGATTCCAGCCCGCCATGGGCCGGATACCTGCTTCCGTCACACCGAGGATCGCCAGGAGCACCAGCAGGTGTCTGAGGGTCTGTCCCACATATTGACTATAGTGCATGCCAAAGAGTGGCTTGCACACGTATTTCGGATAGCTGTAGAGGTAGACGACAAGGCTGCTTAAGATGGTGCCCAGGAATACGCCTGCTGCCCCCATAAGCTTCGCCAGCACAATGGACACGGTCAGGTTCAAGCCAGCTTCCACCAATGGGATCCTGCGGTCTTCATGGAAGATGCCTGCTGCCTCTTTGAAGGTATTGACGCTCGCCCGCATGCCTTCCATATAGAAGTTCACGACGAGGACGAACAGCACAGTCTTGTCGAACAGGAAGTCTTCCCCCAGCCACAGGGTGACCATAGGCTGCATCACGGCATACATACCCACTGCCACGCATCCGAAGCACCAGAAGTTGAGGAAATCGATCTTTTGGTAGACCTCGCGGTTGCGCTCTTTGCTGCTGTCGAGCAAAAAGTTGCCCACACTGTTGGTCAGTGTCTCGAAGATCCGGTTTAACAATGCAGTAATTCCGCCGATGATCAGGTGGTAATTCGTATAGAGGTTCATGACGCCCAGTCCCAGGACACCTGTGATCACGATGCTGTCACTGCCGGTGACGAGCATCTTTCCCAGCTTGTGGCACAACAGTCCCTTCACCTTGGTCACGATATCGGATTTGATCTCCTCCGGTACCGGGCCGACCTGTTTTTCCCGGGTAAAAGGATATTTTCTGCTGATATACACAGAGATCAGCAGATTGGATACGATTTTCCCCAGCGTCTTCACGATGAGGAAGAGAATAAAACTATGGAACGCTATCAATACATAGACCTGCAGTGCATTCTGTACCAGATAGGTGACGAAATAGATCGTATCTGGGATATAATTCATCATATCCGCATACAGCAATGATTTCTTATACGCCAGGAAATAGGAACACAGGCAGTCTAAGAGAAACAGGACATAAATCAGGTAAATGCTGTCCGGGATCTCCACATCTCCCACCAGCATCGGCAGGAACAGCCCCACGACGACACCAATGACGAGGACGACGCCGGAGATCACGATGTAGCATTTTTTGTAAAAATGCAGCAGGGTGTTGATCATTGCCGTATTCCGCTCGACCACGGGCTGGTACATGTGGTAGATGATGGCGGTCCCTATCCCCAGATCTGCCAGTGACATCATGGAGATGATGCTGCTAAATAGTCCGTTGATACCGTTATAATCTGCCCCCATGGTAGCGACCAGCGCTTTCTGGACGATAAACGCCGTGATCAGGATGATGGCGTTCGTGCCGACGGAGGCTATGACGTTGATGATCGATTTATGTGTTCGTTTCATGCTTTGTTCCTGTATTCCTATGCTTCCGATATTTCTGTATCGCTCTAATTCCTAAGCTCCCGACGCTCTGCACTCAGTTTCTGAAATATTCTGTCGTGTTCTGCTGCCATCGTTTCTATCGTATAGCTCTGTATCCGATGGATTGCGTTCTCCGACAGCTTCTCCCGAAGCTCGGGGGATTGTATCAGTGTCAGGAGTGCTTCCTTCATCTGTCCAAGGTTCTCATTCTCTACAATCATCCCCGCATCCGCGTCTTCTTTCCCGTTTTCACAGGTGCCCCCACCCGGGATGAGTTCCAACGCCGCAATACAGCGGTCTGTACTGATCACCGGCAGTCCTGCTGCCATCGCCTCATTGATGACCAGTCCCCAGATATCTTCTCTGGTAAACAGGGCGAAGAGATCCATTGCCGTCATCAACCGCATCAGCCGGTCTTTGGGCATGAAATCCAGGAAATGGACATTTTGTAACCGGTATTTCTCACAGATTTCCAGATATTCTGCCGGTGGCGTGCCGCCTACGATATAGACTCCCACATGCTCCGGCAGATCTTTACAGCATTCCAGTAATAGATCCATTCCTTTCCTCGGAATGAATTGTCCCACGGAGATGACAGCGCAGCTTTCCGTGATGCCGAATTCCTGCTTTCTGCGCTGTTTTTCTGCATCGGGTAGTCTCTCTGTCAGGCAGTCGGCCTTTTTCACAGAGGTGAAGGGATATCGGATGAGATTTTCCGGCTTTGCGCCGTAGGTGATACAGTACCGGTCAAACTCGTTGGAACTGCTGAAGCATTTCCCGGCAGCGCTGATGAGATAGCGCTTGAGGGTCGCTTTGATACCGGATGCTTCCCCGGCAAATCCACCATCTCCCTCGTAGTAGTACGGGATTTTCCTGCGGCGCAGGGTGTGTACCGCCAGAAGCGCTGTGGGGGATGCCAGTACGGTCAACACCACGATATCATACCTTCCTTTTTGCAGATATTTCACGATTTCCGGGCAGAAGGCGGTATCTACACTTACACGTTTTCCCTTCAGGATGATGCCTTGGAAAGTCTCAAAACGGTATTTTTTCCACTCCTCACTGCGTTCGGTGGAAGTCTCCGCCTCGAACAGCGCCGTGAGTTCACAATATTTTCCCAGTTCATTATAGTAATCCACCTTATAAGGGGAGGGGATGTTGGTAATATACAGTACTTTCATGATGCTATCCCTTAATTCCTATCTTTCTTTTCCTGCTTTTTGCTCGTAGATATTCACAACCTCACGGCCAAAGCGTTCTCCGGAGAAAACTGCAGCTGCAGGCGCAATATCTCCGGGAACACCTTGTTGGATACAGTTACGGATCGCTGCTTCTAATTCCGGCAGGTCTCCTGTCACAATCTGTCCTTTGCCATGTTCCACGACTTCCGCGCAGGCGGTATCTGCATAGACGATTGGCCATGTGCCGCAAGCCATGGCTTCTGCCACGGTCAGGCCGAAGGTCTCCTCTCTGCTGGGGTTGACGAACACGTCAGCTTCTGTGTAAATCTCTGCCAGTTCTGTGGGTGTATCCGTCCTCGGCAATCCCAGAACACCTTCCGGCAGAGCCTGAATCTGCTCGCGGGTCAGCCCTACCAGTACGATTTTCGCTGTTGTTCCCAGATGCTCCGCCAGTTTTAGGAACGTAGCAAGTCCTTTTCTTTCCACCCATACGTTAGCAACTCCGAGTACAATAAATTTGTCCTGCAATCCGTATTTTTCACGAAAGTTACCGGCTGTTGGGTGATAGGTATCCAAATCAATTCCGTTATAAATCACTTTCGTCGGATACTCCTGTAAAAAGCTCTGTTTCACCCGGCTTTCCAGCCAATGGGAGGGCACAAGCAATGTCATATCCTCTATCCCGGTAAACAATTCTTTTTTTCTACGGTAGTTCTGCGCAGAGCGGTCGACAAACAGACTTGCAGGATATTGCCTCGTCAACGGACAATGCCCACATTCCGTCTTCCATTTATCACATCCGACTTCCAGAAAATGAACGCAATGACCGGTAAAAGACCAGCAATCGTGTAATGTCCACACCACCTTCAGCTTCTTCTGTTTCAGATAGCGGAACAGAAGATCGATATTAAGATAATAACCATGTAAATTGTGCAGGTGTACGATATCCGGTGCATATTCGTCTACTTTTTTCAAAAACTCCTCTGTCGCTCTGCGCGAGGCGAACCCCTGGGCATCCCATAGTCTCGTAGCAGCCGCATGCAGGTTACAGTCTCGCATAGTTCCGATTTCTATCGTTTTTCTGTCTCCCGGGTGGTTCTGATATTTATGTTCTCCATAAGCTATGATGCACTCATGCCCCTGTTTTTGTGCCGCATCATAAAGATTCGTCACGATACGTCCTGTTCCTGTAACGCCGCAGACGGAATTGATCTGTAATATTTTCATTACGATATGCCTCTAAATAGTTTTACTGAATTATGGTTGTCCTGCCGTTTCCGGGTCGGAAGGATCCGTTGGCAGGTTATCCCAGAAGGAATTTTGCTGCCTCAATTGCCACGCATTCGATCAGATACCATCTGCTGTAGCCGTTGATACGATAGCAGTACAGATATCTGTCCCGGATCCGCTTTTTGGCAGCTTTCAGATCCTTGTGATTACTGGCGCCGCCCATGTGGAAGTCCGCCAGTACTCGATCCACAGTAACGATTTTCTTCCCCTGTTTCCGCATTTGGAGAAAAAATCCGTAGTCATCATGGATGCCCAGCTTGCGGAAAGGGTATTTTTTATAGCATTCCGCACGGACAAAGGTCGTCGGATGGTTCCAGTCTCTGGAGGTCTGGAATTTTCTCGTCCTCGCTTTTTTGACAAAGCTGCTGCCGTCCGCTTTGTACATACGGATGTTAGCGTACATCAGGTCGCAGCCGGTGTTTTGAAATGTCTCTACGGCGGTCTGCACTGCATCCAGTTCGTACCAGTCATCGCTGTTGATGATACCGATGATCTCTCCGGTCGCATGGCGGATTCCCTTATTCATGGCATCATAGATGCCGTTGTCCGGCTCGCTGAGGATATGATAGCGAATGCCTTTTGCCTCAAGCTCAGCCCGGTAGGATTCCGCAATCTCTACGGTATGGTCGCTGCTTGCACCGTCTATGATCCAATATTCGATTTTTGCATAGGTCTGCGCCAACACGGATTCAATGGTGTGCCGGAGGGTTTTCTCGCTGTTGTAGGTCACGGTAATGATACTGACGGTGGGATCGGCGGATATCCGCTTTTGCTTATGACCGTTCTGGCTGCTTTGGCTGCCTTGGCTGCTTTTACTCAGTTCATGATCGATTACCAGCGTACCAAATGCTTTTCTTGCAAGTCTTCCCGGCTTGCCCGGAAGGTAAAACGCCAATCGTACAAAAGGGTTCATCCATGCAGCATGGTACATGCGTCGCCCGGCGGCTTCCGCCAGTTCGAAGACCATATCCGGCGTGCTGCGGCAGGTATCGTCCTGCGGCAGATACAGTCCACCTGTTCCGCTATTGACCAGGTTCCGCAGGTATTCTGTCAGGTGGTCGATATGAAGCACGCTGCGTTCATTATGATAGGTCGGGAACAGGGGAAGCTTTTGTGACATCTTTACCAGGGTCTTATAATTGCCTTTGCAGCCGGGACCGTAGATCATAGGGAGACGCAGGATAACCAGGTGGGTAACGTCTATGTCTGTGAATCGTTTTTGCAGCTGCTGTTCTGCCTGCCACTTGCTGTCCCCGTAGAAGTTCGATGGAGCCGGCTTCGTATCTGCCGTGATCCTTACGGGGGTTCTGCTGTTGCTGCTGTCACCGTAGACGATGATGCTACTGAGGTAGATATACTGTGCAGCGCCGTCTGCGATGGCCTTTTTCGCTGCCTCGACCGCCAGACCACAGTTCACCGTATAATATTCCTGTTTCTGTGCTTCCGACAGCTGCGCGATATCCGCATGGGCTTTCCCCGTGGCATTGAGGATGCTGTCATAACCGCTCCAGTCTTCCTGCTGCCAGGCATCTCCGTGCAGGCTTGTCGTGTGAATCTCATAATCGTCCGGATATTTTTGCTGTATGTAATTTTCAAAAGAGGTGCCAATATAACTATTGGCACCTAAGATCAGTATCTTTTTCATTTATTTTCCTCATTGCGCTTCATACTGCCCGTGCCGCCCTCTACGACACCATCCTGACGCAATACGCTCACGAAGGTGCCGAAAAAGCAACGCAGATCCATAGCAAATCCATATTTTTTGACATATTCACCATCCAGCTTTGCCTTCACCGGAATCTCCAGTTCGTCTCTGCCGTTGATCTGTGCCCAGCCGGTCAGCCCGGGGAGGATCTCATTGGCACCGTATTTATCACGTTCCGCGATCAGGTCATATTGGTTCCACAGTGCCGGACGGGGACCCACGATGCTCATATCTCCCTTGAAGATATTGAAGATCTGCGGAAGTTCATCCAGGCTGGTTTTACGTAAAAATCTGCCGGTATGTGTAATGTATTGTTCCGGATTGTTCAGCATGTGTGTCGGCATATCCTTCGGGGTATCTGTGCGCATGGTACGGAATTTGTAGATCTGGAAATGTGTCTTGTGGATGCCCACACGCTTTTGCCTGAAGAGAATCGGTCCGGGGGAATCCAGTTTGATGGCAATACACAGGATCAGGAGAATCGGTGACAGCACAAGGATGCCTATGCCGCTCAAGAGAATGTCCAGCGTCCTCTTAAGCGGTGTGTATCTGCGTATGCGCTTGTCTGTCTGTGTGGCTGTGGTCATAATGGTTCTCCCTCGTATCCGTTTCTTTATATTTCATTAATTTTCATATTGTTCAATGCTTCATACTGTTCTGTCTTTTCCTATATCGCTTATCATATCACTTATCCCTGTTTTGGACTTGTCAGATTACGTTTACGTTTGCCCATTACGTTTATCCTCTACGCCGGATGGTACGTCGGTACGATTTTCTCTACTTCCGCACGGATATCCGAAGTCTCATCCACAGCAGCCCGTTCCAGTTCCTTCAACTGCTCCCGGAACTGTTCTTCGTCGAATTCGATCGGTTTACCGATGAAAATCATCTTGTTCGCGGTTTCCTTCAAGCCCTCTTCATTCATGAGAAGCTCTTCGTACATCTTTTCTCCGGGACGCAGGCCGGTGAATTTGATCTCAATATCTTCTCCGACACGGTAACCGGACAGTTTGATCAGGTTCGTCGCCAGATCGAGGATCTTCACAGGCTCTCCCATATCCAGGACGAAGATCTCTCCGCCTTTCGCATAGGCACCTGCCTGCAGTACCAGAGATACGGCTTCGGGGATTGTCATAAAGTATCGAATGATATCCGGGTGCGTCACCGTCACGGGACCGCCTTCGGCAATCTGTTTTTTAAACAGAGGAATCACGCTGCCGTTACTGCCCAGTACATTACCGAACCGGACGGCTACGTAATTCGTACGGGAACAGCAGTTCATGGTCTGAATCAGCATCTCGCACAGACGCTTGGACGCACCCATGATATTCGTGGGATTCACCGCTTTGTCTGTAGAGATCAGGACGAACTTGTCTGTACCGTAGCGGTCTGCCGCCTGTGCCACCTTATAGGTGCCGAATACGTTATTTTTAATCGCCTCGTGAGGGCTGTCCTCCATCAGGGGAACGTGTTTATGCGCTGCCGCATGATATACGATGTTAGGGCGATACGTCTCGAAGATGCTGTCGATGCGCTCTTCATTTCTCACAGAAGCGATGAGCACCGCAAGATTCAGTTCCGGATACTTGCGAAGCAGCTCTTGTTGGATATCATAAGCATTATTTTCATAGATATCCAGGATAATCAGCTGTTTCGGATGGTGTGCCGCAATCTGCCGGCACAGTTCACTGCCGATGGAGCCGCCGCCTCCGGTGACGAGGATGACTTTACCGCTGACATGATCCAGCACTTCTTCGGTATTGATCCGGATCGGTTCTCTGCCCAACAGGTCTTCGATATCCACTTCTTTCAGGTTGGATACGGAGACATCTCCGTTGATGAGCTGGTAAGTACCGGGGATGGTACGCAATTTACAGCCGGACTCTTTACAGATGTCCAGGATCTCTTTTCTCGTCTGTACACTGGCAGAGGGAATGGCAAAAATGATTTCATCAATGCTGTACTGCCCTACGGCATCCAGAATGCTTTCCCGTCCGCCTACGATCGGTACACCGCGCATCAATTTGCCATGGCAGCCCGGCTGATCGTCGATGATACATTTGGCACGCATGCTTAGGTAGCGGCTGTTCTCGATCTCTTTGAGGATCATGTCTCCTCCGGCGCCGGCACCGATGATCATGACATTGGCGCAGTGATCCCTTCCTACCAGATTCAGGCGCTTGTTGTTGATAATGCGCAGGATCCGGTACCCGAAACGGATACAGCTGATCGCCAGTGTCAGCAGGAAGAAATACAATACCGAATAGCTGCGTGGCATCCGGTTGTCTGTGAACTTACAATAGATAAACTGTGCAATAGACGCACAGGCAGTGGCACCTACGATATTGACCAGTTCGTTGGCACTGGCATAACGCCAGACACTGCGGTACAGCTTCCACAGGACGAAAAAGAAGAGGGTGCCTATAATATTCGGAATCAGGAGATTCTCACAATGTTTGAAAAACATGGGATCAATGTCCTGAAACGAAAAATCGTATCGGATATATAACGCTGCAAACGACACCAGTAAAATGGACATCATGTCCATAATCACCAGTGCCGCGATCCGCTGCAGCGGAACTCTTGAATTGTATTTATTCTCCATCACAGATTGCCTTTCTCCATGCGAGGAACATCATGGTGATCGTCAGGCTGCTCACGCCCCAGGAGTACTCCAGCATACCGAAGGTCACGGGAATCAGCACAAACAGGAATGCGGACATTGCTGCAACATTTTTGCTGTTTCTGCTCTCCTTCAACAGTTTCACGCAGGCAGCAATTATCAGTACCAGAAACACAATCGCCATAGGCACGCCGAAGTCTGTTGCATACTGCAGGAAAATATTGTGTGCATGTCCCACCCAGTAATACGGTCCAAGCTGAAATCCCTGATCATCCCGGGTATGTCCCCACAGATTTAATTCTGACAGATAATGAGTATAGATTGTCTTTCTCACCAGAAGCGCCGAATAATATTCTGCTTCTGTCTTTAAAACCGGTTCTTCTTTCAAGGATTCCTGTGCCACTGCATGCAATACAAACGGGGACTCCCCCAATAGCTTATCGGTGATCTCCGTTGTCCTTCCCACAGCATTTTTAATCACCTCATCGATGTCCACATATTTTTCTGAATTCCAGGGATCCCAGGAATGAACTCTCTGTTCGCTCCATTCTCCCCAAAACCACACGGGATGATGGAATACTGGTGGCAGATATCTGGTCAATCCAAAGGTCACCGGGAACATCAGCAGAAAACATAGCAGCAATGTCATCCCACTCGTGATAAATTTTTTTAAATGATGTCTCCCACAATAAAATGCCAGAAAGATCAACCCCAATAACAAAGAAACCAGCCATGCGGTACGCCCGATTGTCATAAACAAAAAAGCGTACACAACTCCGGCTCCCAGCCAGTAAAGGATTCTCCAACACTTATGTGCCTGTTTTCCGGTTAGATAGAGAATCTTGGTAAATATTGCTACCAGGACAACAACATAGTATAATGCATTAATATTCGAATTGTTATAAATACCCGTATATCGGACAAGATCATACGGTCTGAAGATACAGCAATATCCCTGAAAGGCAAACAATGACAGGATGATGCCATTTAATCCTCCCTGAAACAGATCTTCCCGCTCTTCTTTTGTAAAATCGGTCAGGTAAAAGCATCCAAACATAACCAAGTAACAAAGCGGCCAGATATAATCACTTCTGGAGAAAATCATCAGAAGCATCATTACCGTCCAAAGACTCATGAGCTTTTTGTCGATTTGCGGACGCTTTTTGTCTATGACAGCACTGATAAAAGTATGAATCAGAATGTAGCCAAACAGTAAAACATCCAATGCCGCTACAAAACGACCATTTGCAAAATACTGTAACGGCTGTCCCAGTATCACATAGGCTGTGCCCACTGCCACGCCAATCACTGTCCAGAGCAGATACGGCAGCTTCCGTGCCACAATTTCTTCCCATTTGTAATGTGAAAAAATGATAAGTGCCATCACCACACCGGTCAGATTGCGAAAGACCTCAATGGCACCGTCCTTACCGGAGCCTGTTTTGGTTCTCTGATCAATCAGGCAGAACAGGAAGAAACAGATCGTATATAGTATTCTCTTTTTGCTCCAGATAGAAATTGTCTTCCCCTTTATTGTAAGTTCCATGTATTCTAACCTCTTCGTTATCTTTTTTTCTCAATCATTGCCGCAACCTTATTTTAATCAATTTTGCCTATAAGTACAAGCTTTTATTGTGACTGCCCCGGTGCAACCACTGTCACAGATTCTTTTCCATAATATTCTGCACAGGCACCATTGACCCAGGTATACCCACCTTCCGGCTGAAGATCCGTATACATAAGCAGTTCCACATAATTCAACGGCGTAAATACCGGATTTTTCACGGAATCATCTTTCAATACCTTCAGGCGTTCCTCCCAGCCGGCACCATAGGCCTGCGCCCAACCGTTTCTCCACATGCGGTACGCACGGTAGCTGGTAGTGCTCTGTACGTTTCCGAAGAGGACTGCTGCCGCCAGAAGGATTCCGGCTACGGTGCAGTAGCGCAGGAGGTATTTCTGTGCTAAGCGGTCAATTTTTCCACGCTTGTCTGTCTGATCCGGTTGTGCTTTAATCGTATCGCGCTTTGCGATCCAACCGCACCAATACATCACGTTCGCTGCCATCCACAGCACATAGAAATACCAGAGGATCGCCCCCTGTCTGCCGCCGCCCATGGTGCCGTCGACATAGATTGTAGCCGTCGCCTGGGAAGCATATACGCCAAAGGAAAGTGCTGTGAACAGACCGGGCAGGCGGAACGTATACTGCATTTTTCTCACTGCCTTCCACAGGAAGGGCAGGATCAGTAACAGTACAAGCAACGTTTTAAGGTTCGTCCAACTGATAATATTTAGAAAGGTTCTCTCGAAGGACAACAGGATCGCCATGATCGGTGTATTCGCCACGCTGCCGCCGAAGTTGCCGTTAATCCGGGCCGTTGTCAACGGTGAAGTTGCACATTTCAACACGCTGAGTGTCTCTAATAATGTTATGACCCATGTTCTGCGAAAGGCATCCTTCCGGTAGATCAGGAACAGGATCTGCAAGCAGAGAAGAAGACACATGGTGGATACGCTGGTGGCAAAATTGTCCCCTCCCACCAGGATCGCCAGCAGCATTACCAGAAATGTCAGAAGTAACCTTTTTCCGGTTTTCATCGTTTCTGACAGTTTCAGGAACAGTGCTATTAGGACAAGAGACATGCTATACACAAAAGTGTAATTTACAGCCCCGGTATACCAGTAAAAACTTTCCTCCGGGCAGGGGCAATATAATAACTGCAGAATAATTACCGGAACACTGACGGGAATGATCAGCTTTCTGTTATTTTTCCCCAGACATTGCGCCGCCAGATATATCTCTGAGAAAATAATAGACCCAATCATCAGATAGGCGACAATGGCGTAGCAATGTTCTCCAAAGATTCCGGGTTGCAGCGATGCCAGTGCAATGTTTGCAAATCTGGCTTCCCAGGTATCGTTCCTGACGGTTTCATAAACCGTCTTAAGGAATTGAAAAACACCTTCATGATTCTGGATCGCCCGATAAGTATTAACGCCATACGACCAGTCATCCGCCGAAGGATAATTATATTTCGAGATGACCAGCAGTGGCCATAATATCACTGCCAGGGCCAGTACACAGACAATATTGATCAGGATCATTTTCTTTCGTTCTGTCAGTTTCATTGGTATTCGAAGATCCTTTCTTCTTATGGTATTCTTAATATGTAAATATCTATCGCATGCGCCGGACTACAACAGATCCGGTGTCCACTCCATATCCACGTCACTTCCGCCGCTGCTGCCGCTGTCTCCTCCGGTGCTGCCACTGTCACTGCTACCGGAGTCACTGCCTCCCGAGCTTCCGCTGTCGGAGCTACTTCCTCCCGAACTGCTGCTTTTCATGAAACTCAATTCTTTCTTTAAATATGTGCTCTAATATGTGCTCTTCATATGTGCTTCAGTTTCTTGTGCAGCACCCGGATCCCCTTCGGCGCTATGGCGAACAGTGTATGATAACACTTATTCTTTTTCGTAAGGTAAGGGTTTCTCATGGCTCTCCACCATCCCTTCCGCAGGCTCTTCACGACGCTGCGGTAGAACGCATTGTCCCCGGTCATCTGTGCTATGGGAATATGCAGCATGTAGTCCAGTCTCTGGAAGACGCCGAAACGGAAGGCGATCTCCGTCAGCTCCGGGTATCTCGCCTCCACCAGCCGCAGTACCATATCCGCGTTATCGATGTTGTCCGCGAACACTCGGGAGAAGCGGTTTTTATCTCTGGTGTTGCTGTCCGGGCGGTAAAATACGTGATAAGTCTGACCCGGAATGCACGCGATCCCGGGAACGATGTTCTCCTCGTCCGTCAGCAGCTTCACCAGCAGGTGGAAATCCTCGTTCAGCGCTCCCACCGGGAATTTTCCCTTTGTGAACAGATCCTTTTGCAACAGCTTGGTACAGAAAGAGCAGTCTCCCCGGTGCATCAGCAGCTCTTTTAAGAAATCCTCTGCCGGGATCACCTGTTCTTCGGATACCGGCTCACAGATGTTCGGCAGGATGTTGCCGTCCTGATCGATCTCATCCCTGCCCACCTGAGCAATGGGCATATGAGTAGTCGCGATCGCCCGGTACAGGCGCTCGTACATATCGGCATCCACATAGTCATCGCTGTCCACAAATCCCACGTATGCTCCGGCGGCCTGCGTCAGTCCGAAGTTCCTCGCAGAAGAGGGACCTCCGTTCTCCTTGTGGAAGACGCGGATACGCGGGTCATTTTCCGCCAGCCGGTCGCACAGCGCCGGAGTGTCATCGGTGGAGCCGTCGTCGATCAGCAGGATCTCCAGCTCCGGATAGGTCTGCTTCTGCAGGCTTTCCACGCAGCGGGGCAGATAAGGTATGATATTGTACACCGGCACGATCACACTGATCAGCGGCTGGTTGGTCTCATTACTGTTCACGTTCTGTCCTCTTCATTTCTTTCCGTTAAATATCGATACATCCGTCGCTCCGGGATCACCGGGGCAGGGGAACAGGGGCCGTCTGTCCACAGCGGCGGGACAGATGGTGCCGGAAGGCACTGGTCGCCTGCGCACAGGGCTGGCTCTGCTGGTCCTGTGTCGGGATCACCGCCTAGGAATCCCATCTCACGACTCAGTCTGACCAGTCTCTCCGCGGCGGTCCGTGCATTCCATTCCGTCCGGACGGTCTGCTGCGCCGCTTCTCCCAGTCTGCGGCACTCTGCCGGATCCTGCAGCAGCTCTGCAACGTATTCCTGCAGCTGCTGTTCACAGCCGTCGTGATAGAGGATCCCGTTTTCCCTCTGTCGGATCATCCAGGGAGCCGCTCCGATCATATGATCCGCCACGACGGCGCAGCCGCTGTTCATGGCTTCGTTTACTACCGCTCCCCAGCCTTCCTTCCGGTCACTGGTGACGAGGTAGATCTCCGATTCCTCCATGGCTGCCCGGACCTCCTCCGGGCTCCGGAAGCCTGCGAAGGTGATCTTATCCGTCACGCCAAGCTCTTCTGCCAGTCTGTGTACTTCTTCCTCCAGTTCTCCTCCGCCGATCATCGTAATGTGAAAAAGAAGCTCTTTCAGATAAGCGGCTATCTTCACTACCAGCTCCGGATGTTTCCAGTCAATCATCCGCGCCGCCCACAGGATGCTTCCTTTTTTCTTGCGTGAAAACGGTTCCCCCGGCGCATACTCTCTGGTCTCGGGGAAATACCCGAACCGCAGCATTTTCTCCGGATAGGCATGAATGATCCCCAGGTCGCAGGGCACATAGGCTCCGGCACACAGGAAGTACACCGGTGCCTTGCGGTATCTGGTGTGGTCTTTATACTTTTGCAGCAGTCCTCTGGGAGAGATGGCTTTCCATTGTCCTTCTTTATACAGCCGCTCATTGTAGCGGAAGATAGGTTTTCCCGCCGCCAGGCGTTCCCGGATGTAGCTCTCATCATCGCATCCACCGAAGATCACTACGTCAGCTGTCAGCAGCAGATGCCGCCATTCATGCCCAGCAGTCTCTTCGTCAGGATTCCTGCCCATGAGTGCTTCCGAGCCGCCCGTAGTCGTACCGCCCGGCTGTACATAGCGCACATACGGTCTCTCCTCGGCCTGCCACCCCATCTTCACCCGTTCTTCTTCCATGGGCTGGGTCTGCAGAAAGCAGAAGCTTCCTTCCAGGAGTTCATACAATGCGTCGCAGAAGGACAGCTGATGGTGATTAAAATAATTAGAGACGAATACCACCTGCATTCTCAGCCCTGCCTTTCCGCTATCTTTGCATAGATTTCCTGCAATTTTGCAAAATTTTTCTCTTTATCGTGGGTTTTTCTTGCATGTTCTCTTGCATTTTTAGAGTATTCCAACATTTTCTCCGGAGAACTCCACATTTCGATAATGGATTTTTCCATGGATTTTACAATATTTTCCAATTCTGTTGTTTTTAATTCTTTTGAATTGCACGTGTTATTTTTGCTCTCAGCCGCATCTGTCGTATTTCTGCTGGTTTCAGCCGTTTCTGTCAGCCGGTGTCCTTCACACCACAGGCCGTCCCTTCCGCCGTCAAACAGGCTGGGGATCCCGCCCACTTCGGTGCTGACGCAGGGTACTCCCAACAGCATGGCTTCGCCCAGGGAGTTCGGCGAATTTTCCAGGGAAGAACAGCACAGGAACAGGTGACTTCGGAGGAATCGTTCCCGCATCTGTTGTTCTGTCAGTCTCCCTGTGAAATGCACGCAGTCTTCCAGCTGCCCCTCCCGGATCAGATCCCGGAGATACTGTCCGTAGGCGGAGATCTTCAGCTTCTGCTTCAGCGTGTGGTATGCCGTCAGATCATTTCCCGCCACATACACCTGCACATCGGGGAATTTCCTGCGGATCCCGGGCAATGCTTTCAGGAGATAATGCAAGCCCTTCAGGGGATAATCTCCCTGACTGACGAAGATGCTGTGGGGTTCACAGTGCTCCGGATCCCAGCTGCCTTCATAGAAGGAAGCGCGCAGGGTCTCATTCATAGGATAATACTGTGCTCCGGGATTCCACCCGGTGGTCACCTCCCGGTCCCATGCCGTCCTGCCGGTGATATTTCCCGCCAGACCGATGGCTTCTCTCTCCATCACACCTCTGCGGACGAATTTCTCCTGCTGGCTGCGCAGGCTGTCCCGTTTCACCAGATCCCGGAAGGTCACTTTGCGCGTCACACGCTCCGGGAGATCGGCGAAATAGGCTTCCGCACAGAGGCTGCAGATGCCCTGGATCCCCAAAAGGATCCTCTCCGGATGCGGATAGACACGGCAGACCGCCAGCGTATGGGGATATTCCGTACCAAAGCAGTGGATCACATCCGGATCATAATCTTCCGTAATCTTACACAGTTCTTCTTCCAGCTCCGGCTGGTAACGGTCCGGATGCACGGTATCCTCATGGAAGCCGTAGCATCTGACGAGATATCCACCGCCCCCCTCCGGAACAGAAGCAGCTTCCGTAGCAGAAGTGGCTTCCGCGACACAGGCAGGGTGTTCCCCCTGCACCCGGACTACAAAACTCTGTGGGATCTCTTCCCCCGTGGGAACCGGGAACGCCACTGCCAGCGTCATGCCGGTGTCTTCCCGGTCCACGATCTGCGACAGCAGTCCGGACAGCCAGCCTTCCTTATTGGAAGCTTCTCTATGCAATGCCTCGGCGATCACCGGGAGCATGATATTGCAGACCCACAGTACTCTCATAAATCAAATCCTCTTTTAATTAAATATCCAATTCAGGTAAGGTAACAATCTGATCTCCACATCGTACATGCCACGTAACAGCATTACGAAATACAACAGATATGCCGCGATGACTCCGACAATGCACAGGTTGCGGAACCACCCCTTTTTCGCACTCCATAGCACGCCCGGGATCAGGAAGATCTGGGACTGGATCAGGTAATAGGCCACACGGGATACCTCCGGGATGAAGGAGCCGCAGGTATAGAGCACCAGTCCCGCCAGGTTCAGATAGAAATAGTAACGGTTCCTGCGATCATCCCGGATACTGTCCTTCCAGTAGATCAGGCACAGGATTAGCACCGCCAGGCATTTTCCGATATTCACGTAGGACAACTGGCCGTTGTCGAACATGGAATCCTTATAATAGGGATAGAACTTAAAAATAAGATTCCGATAAAAGCCCTGTCCGAAGATCAGGGATAAGATCAGCAGGATCCCGACCGCGTAGTGCCATTTTTTCAGTCGTACCCGCGACAGCAGATCTGCTGCGATATAGGCCGGAATGATCAGCAGCACCGATTTATGGATCGTACATCCCAGCAGCACCCAGAGGATGAACTTGCCGTACTCGCCCCGCAGTACATATTTCTGCGCATACATGGCCAGCGCCAGTGCAAAATAATACCGCACGGAATTCATACTGTTAAAATAGAAGCCCTGGGTCAGCAGTAAAAACAGGGACACTACATACCAGTCCGCCTGATCATGCAGCGCTTTCAGGAAGAAAAACACCGTGACCAGCGAAAAAAATCCGAAGATCGGCAGATAGGAGCCCTCGCCGAAGATCCAGTGGAACAGCTTCACCAGCCCGACGAAGCCTTTTTCATAGGACACATGGCGTCCCTGATCGATCAGCTGGAATTTCAGCCAATAGACCCAGTAGTCACCACCCACCGCAATACGGCAGGCCGAGACTCCCGCCAGGAGGCAGAATACGGCGGTCTCCGCCACCAGGTTCCTCGCCTGTTGCCGATCGTACCCCACCGGTGCTCCAGACATCCGCCTGCCCGACAGGTATCCTGCCGTATAGGCGCTGTTGCGCACGCAGAAGCCGAAGCCCACCGTTACGAGTGTTAATACAATATATACCAGTGCACTTTTTTCCATGTGGGACCCCCTTCCTGCCTACGATGTCTGTCTCAATTTCCGGCGTATTCTCTCGCGATGTCCGCCGCGGTTCGCGCGTATTCTCCTGCGATGTCTGCAGCGGTTCAGGCTCAGCCGCGCTTTCTGGCTTCGCGGATGCCGTCCCGCATCCACTGCTTCGCCTGTTTTATCGTTACCTCACTGCACAATGTCCCCTTATGGGCATATAGGAACCGCAGTGCCAGCGGTCCTGCCAGCCTTCCATACAGATAATGATACAGTACACCACGGTCATGGAAAAATTTCTCATTGTAGCCATGGAACCAGGTGGAGTCTCCCGCTTCCTCTCTGCCGATGGTCACGGGCGCGGTATAGACCTTATAGCCTTTTTGGATGAATTCTGTCAGGAACAGGCTGTCCTCTCCGTTACTGTATTTCGCTCCGCCGCCGAACAGCAGGGAGAAGGTGCTCCCGGATGCCAGCAGGCTGTCCCTGCGTACCGCAAAACTCACCGCTCCGTACCGGCCGCAATTGTACCAGTGCACTCGTTTCCGCTCCGTGATGTGGTAGGTGCGCCGGGATTCCTCAACTTCGATATTGAAAATGATCATGTCTGCCTGCGGATTTTTCTCAAATTCTGCCAGGATCGCCGTTTCATAGCCGTCCTCATACACGATATCCGCATCCGAAAAAAGGCAGATATCTCCTTCTGCCCGCAAAATAGCCTCATTCCGGCTCCTCCCGATGCCCCGGTCCGGGAAGCTATAGAAACGGATTGTTCGTGCCTCTCCGTTTTCCTGGGATATCTGCATTTCCTCCTGCCCAAGTCTGTCGCATTGGTTGATGATCACCGCATCGGACTGCAGGTTCATATGTTGTACGGTTTCACGAAGAGAAGCGTTCATTACCGATGCCAGTACTTCTACCTTCATGCCTGCTCTCCTTCTGCCTGGGTAGTCTTTGTATGTTCCATTTCTGTATTTCTCGTATTCATATCGTTATCTGCTGTATCGGAACCAATCATAGGGAGAAAATAATAGCTTCGGATCAGGGTCTCATCCGCATTCCATAAAAAGGATCCGTCCACCTTACAGTCCTGTGTGGTCAGATATTCCAGCACAGCCTCCAGGCGTTTACCTACCGTCGCTCCGGCCGGCACTGCCAGCAGGACCACATCCGCCGCCCGCAGAGTCTCTGCGCTCTCAGGGCATAGCAGCGGACTGGGAACTGCGATCCATTCTCTGTCGATGGGCTGCACTCTGCCGCTGGTCTGCTCTCTACCGGCGGGCTGCAACTCGCGCAGTCTGTCCACGGCCTCCTGTGGATCTGCCTCCGGCAGGGCACCGCAGACGGCGATCTTATGGGCATCCGCTTTCTCCAGCAGATATTTCACATTTTCCGCAAATCCCGTACTTTCCACTGTACCCAGACTGTGTAATCCATACCGTCTGCGGAGGGTAGCCGGGAGCCAGATGCTGTCCCGGGACAGCTCCCATAACAGGAAGATCACCACTACGAAAAACAAGGACAGCACCGCCGCCAGGATCACGGCCCGTACCGGACGCACATCCGGCACCACTGCCTCTGCGAGGTCTCCATGATCCAGCACTTTGATCCGCGTGATCTCCGGCATACTCTCTGCGAACTCCCCGCACATGGTCTCTTCCGCGGCATGGGCCAGCGCAATGCTCTCCCCGGGATCCTGTGTCGTAGCCTTCGTCACCGGAATACTGAAATCGGAAGGCAGGGCAGCTGACAAAGCTTCGATCCAGCGGTCTCTGCCCTGTTCCAGCACTGCCGCAGCACCGCTCTCTCCGCGCTCTGCCGCTTCCTGCAGATGAGTCTCCACACCGTCCAGGAATTCTCCCGTGTGGAGCAGGCTGTTCCAGGTGGCTTCGTTGATATAGTAAGCACCGGCCGCATTAGGGTTCTCGACATATTCTACCTTATAAGTGGAAGAAGCCGCATACCCGGGATCGGGCTGCAGCAACACATTTTTGACATAATAACCGCCGCCGAACAGTACTGTACCCAGTATCGTCAGCGCCAGTATTTTCCATAGATTACGGCCCAGCCGCAATAGCAGCAGCCGTAGATCGAAGGGTTCCTTACCATAGCTTGCTTCCATGAGGCTTCCTCCCATATTTTCATATTGTCATATTCTCATACGTTCAGATCAGTTATCGTCTTTTTCCGCACGGCCGTCATACTCTGCCTTGAAAGCCGTCACCTGTTCGCTCTCGACACCCTCCGTGCTGTCCGGCCAGAACAGTACTTTCAGTGTCAGAAGCATCAGCTTCAGATCGAGCCATACAGAATAATTTTCGATATATGTTAAATCCAGTTTTAACTTATCATACGGAGAGGTGTTGTATTTTCCGTATACCTGGGCGAATCCTGCCAGTCCCGCCTTCACCTTCATACGGAAGGCGAACTCCGGCATGACTTCGGTATACTGGGCAATGATCGCCGGACGTTCCGGTCTGGGACCGATGAAGGACATATCTCCCCGCAGGATATTGATCAGCTGGGGCAGCTCGTCCAGACGGCATTTGCGGATCACTTTTCCGATCGGAGTGATGCGGTCGTCATTTTTCTGTGCCAGGCGGGCTACGCCGTCCTTCTCCGCATCGGTGCGCATGCTGCGGAACTTCATGATATAGAACTCTCTCTGACCAATGGTACAGCGCACCTGCTTATACAATACCGGGCCGCCGTCATACAGCTTGATCGCCAGTGCCGTCAGGAGCATCAGCGGAGAAGTGATCACCAGCAGGATCAGGGAGCAGATCACGTCGATGGAGCGCTTGATGAACCGCTGCTCCATGCTGAGGGAATACTCTCTGGTCAGCAGGATCGGCGTATCAAATACATGTAATTCCTCGGATCCCACCAAAATAACATCTGATATTTTAGGCATTACATACACACGGATGGACTGCGAATAGCAGAATTTCAATATAGTGTTGCGGTCCTTCTCATTAATATCCCAGATCACGACGGCGTTGATCTCACCGTTCTGATACTCACTCAGGATCTCTTTGCAGAGTTCTGCCGCGCCTTTTTTGATATGCTCATATTTCGTGATCTTGTATTTATCCTTACGGCTTTCGAACTTTTTACAGATGTCCGCGATGGGACGATCCCCATGGATCAGCAGGAGTTCTCTGGGCGGGAACGCCGTACGATAGATTTTATTCGCAATATTGGCATAGATGATCACTGCCACGATCTGCAGCACTACCATGAGCAGGAACATATCCGGCGGGAACACGCTACGCGCCATCATACACAGCTCGGCATAGATCAGTACATCCGCCATCAGTGTTGCAAACACCTGGGAAAATATGATCTCCGTATTTTTCATATAACCCAGACGCATTCCACCGTAGGTCACGGAGAAAAAGATCAGGATCACGCTGTAGATGCCGTTCTCCAGCAGGAAGCCGCGGTACCAGATCTTCTGCAGCGGGTCTACCAGTTGGAACTGGAAGTGGAACTGCCACATGTAGGCAAACAGGGCAATTTCCAGGAACAGGCAGATCGCCGACAGTCCTATATTGATCAAGCGCTTGAAGGATTCCCTCCTGCGCAATCTGTTCACATAATAATTACCGTTTGTATTCAACACAAACTCCTCCTATATTCTGCGCTTCACCGCACGTACTGCCCAGAAGCAGAAATGCCAGGCGCTGCTCGGCACAGACATTCCCTCTGCCTTACGATACAGATTCCAGATCCTGCGCAGAGCTTCTATCTTGTTGGAAGACAGGGATTTCCCCGCTCTCCGATATTTTACCAAATTTTCATCCAAACCACAAGCTACAGTACCCCCGCGCAGTATTCTCCACCATAACGCGGTATCCTCACTCTTGATCTGCGGCATCTGCAGCTCTTCTTTTGACAGCTGTTCCATGTCGAACATTACTGTGCTGGTGAAGATCGTGGTATTTTTCAAGGCTTCCTTATAATTTATGGTCGTCGGTACATGGACTATTTTCCCCGTTCCTATGCCGTTCTCGTCGGCGAATTCATATCCTGTGAACACAAAAGCAGCCTTCTGCTCCTTCATAAAAGCAAGCTCCCGCTCCAGCTTCTCCGGTACCCACAGATCGTCCGCATCCAGATAAGCCAGGTAACGTCCCTTTGCCTCATTCACTCCCAGGTTCCGCGCCCTGGCGGCTCCCAGATTCGTGGGATGGGTCAGCAGCCGGATCCGCCGGTCTCCGGTCCGCCGGATATATTCTTCGATGATCTGTCTGCTGCGGTCCGGTCCGCAGTCCTCTATTAACAGCAGCTCCCAGTTCGTATAGGTCTGGGCCCGCACACAGTCAAGTGTCTCTTCGATATAGTTTTCCGCCCGGTATACCGGTACCACTATACTGATCAAATCCTGTTCCATATTGCAATCCTTCTGTTATCTGAATTCTAGGCCGGTTTTATCCGGCTTCTATCCGATTTCTGTCCGATTTCTATCCGATTTCTGTCCGATTTCTATCCGATTTCTATCCGATTTCTATCAGGTAATATCCTGCTGTGGTCTTCAGCTCTGTGTCTGTCCCCAGGGTCTCCTGCAATTTTTCCACGGTATCCTCCGGCAGATCCCCCGGCAGTAAAATGTAGTCTACTCCCGCGGCCGCCGCACTGTCAAGGCAGGTTCTGAAATCAATGGTCCGCTCACCGGTATTTTCCTCCGTGCGGACATACTCCGGCTCACCGGTCTCCTCCAGATGGTTCATCCACAGATACAGGTCCTCCTGCCATGTCTCGTAGGTGTCGTACGAATAGCTTCCCAGCGCGGCATCCCAGATGCTTCTCCCATACACGGGATGGATATCGGCACTGTATGCCCTGGCCGCCGCCAGGATCTCCTTCGGAGCCCACAGGCTATATTCCGTCTCTCCGCTCTCTTCCAGGTGATATTCCGACAGCTGCCTCAGCGTCTCCCGGGGTGCCTCCACCTGTGTCAGCTGTGAACCGGTCCGGTCCGATACCGGATTCCCGCTCAGGATCACAATTCCCGCCAGGAGCAACGTGGCTGCCACATTCCGGATACTTTTTTCTCTCCACAGGGTATACAGGAACTCTGTACATGCCCAGGCGATCAGTGCTGTCTGGGGCACTGCTGCCCAGATCCATACATAGGAATAAAACGCGGTCTGGTATTTCATCAGGATCACCGCTGTCACCGGACAGATGCAGGCCAGCGTGATCAGCACCGCATATAAATAGAACAGCGGCTGCTTCCCACCGTTCCTTGCTGCTTTGCTTTTCCACAGGCAATACCCCAGATAGAGGATAGCTGCCAGCAGCAATGCTGCATATTTTCCATGCTGCGTATAATCGAGCCAGCCGTTCGTGGCGGACTTCAGAAGTGTCATCATTCTGCGTCCTCCTCTCCCGGTGCTGTCTTCACAGCCTGTGTTTTCTTATGATCGTTGCGGCTGCACATTGTCCACAGCCACCGTAATGCCACCCATGCCACCGTCACGAGCAGGCACACTCCCGCGCCGTACAGTGTCCAGACCATACAGGCTTCCGCCAGGATACAGAGCACCGCACCGAGATATTTTCTCTCGAACAGGCATGAAAACAGATACGGAAGCAGCACCGCCGCACGGATCGTCACTCCCCGGAAACCTCCGTAGAAAATATCAAATCCGTCCACGCCGGGCATGTAAGTCCCTGCACAGAACAGTATTCCCACTATGATCAGGAAGATATTGCATTTTTCTCTATTATGATCAAAAAGCACAGCACCCAGCCTGCCGTAAGCCAGGTATCCCATACATAAAGTCAGGCAGGGGATCAGCCGGTATACTACCGTTTCAGGGGCCATACCGCTCCAGCGGCTGATGGTTCCGTACAGAGTAGGCAGGCACAGCAGCTTCAGACGGAAAGACATGCCCTGTGTATACGGTTCCCCCGTGAGGGGATCCACCGTATAGATGCTGTTCTCCTTCAGGAAGGTATTGACGGTCTCAAGCGTCATATCGCCGTCCGTCCACACACGTCCTCCTGTAAGGATCCATAGCACCTGCAGCAGAATGAAAAGTGCAAGTACTACTGTCAAAATCTGTTGTCTTCCGCTCGTTTTGCTGTTCTCCGGTGCCGGTTTTACGGCAATGGCACTGACCGCTATTGCCTTTTTATGTGCGATCAGGCCGGACAGGATCCATGTAAGCACCGCTACGGCGATCTCCGCCAGCAGCAGCTCCGTTACAGCCAAAAAAGACCACCCCAGCAGGCAGCCCGCCAAATGGGCGACTTCCGTCAGCCCGATGATGATCAGACAGCCTCTGATCAGTAAATCCGATATCCGAAAAGTCATGTTTTCTCCCGGTGCCCGCTCCGTGGATCCGGGCAGGCTCTCTATTGCTCTGAATCGTTATCATCTTACCATATTTATCGGGACTTGACAAATATTACGTGGCACGCATGAAAAAGCATAAAAAAGCCGCATACCGTAAATCTCTTCCGGCATGCGGCCCTGTCAGTGTGTAAGAAAGAATACTGCATCGAAACGTTAACTCTCCTAATTTAAAAAGAATAAATTCAATATGTTACATAGCCTTATAATCCAGTCGGATGTTGTCCGCGATACGTGCGATATACTCGCTGTTCGTCGGTCTGTTCCTTCCGCTGGCTGCTGAATATCCGAATATTTTCTCAAATGTCTCCACATTTCCCCGAGTCCAGGATACCTCAATGGCATTCCGGATGGCGCGTTCCACTTTCTGGTCTGTGGTCTTGAAATGTTTTGCGATCGTAGGATACAGAAGTTTGGTAACGCTGCTTACCACTTCCATATCTTTTCCTGACAAAATAATTGCATCACGTAAATAGTGATAACCCTTCAGATGCGCCGGCACCCCTATCTCCAGCATGATTTTAGTTACATATCTCTCCAGTTCAGAATCTTTTACTGCTACAATATCCAAAACAAGTCCCCCTTTATACTTGTCGAGTATTGCTCTCCTACCGTGACTGACAGAGAAATAATATCATAACTGTCGTTTTTTGAAAAGACTTTTTCTCGTTAAAATATAGTTAAGAAAGCAAAAATGTTACATTTACCCCCTGTTTTGTAACAGCAAAATGCCTAGATTTCTTCCTTTACCAGATAGATCGGTCTGCGTTTTACTTCCATATAGGCTTTCGCCAGATACTGTCCGAGAATACCGGTACAGAAGAACTGGATGCCGCTGGTCATCAGGATAATGCACACCAGGGAAGGCCAGCCGGAGACCGGATCACCGAAGATCAGCTTCCTCACAATGATAAATACGATCATCAGAAAAGCGATCACGCAGAACAGGATCCCGACAAAAGAGGCGATCAGCAGCGGTGCTGTGGAAAAAGCGGTAATCCCATCCAGGGAATACACTAACAGTTTCCAGAAATTCCACTTGGTCTCTCCCTTGGCACGTTCCACGTTTTCATATTCCAGCCATTTGGTACGGAAACCGACCCAGCCGAAGATTCCCTTGGTAAAGCGGTTATACTCCCGCATGGAAAGGATAGCATCCACCATCTGTCTGGTCATCAGGCGGTAATCTCTGGCACCGTCCATCATCTCGGTCTGGGATATCTTCTTCATCAGATGATAAAATCTTCTGGCGAAAAAGCTGCGGATCGGCGGCTCCCCTTTTCTCGTAACGCGGCGGGTAGCCACGGAATCATATCCCTGCCAGATATATTCGAACATTTCCGGCAACAGGGAAGGCGGATCCTGCAGATCCACATCCATCATGACCACATAGTCTCCCCGCGACTTTTCCAGTCCGGCGAACATGGCGGCTTCTTTTCCGAAATTCCTGGAGAAGGAAATAATATGCACGCGCGGATCCTGCTCGATCAGCTTTTTCACTTCCCGCACAGTACCGTCTTTGGAACCGTCATCGATATACAACAGCTCCAGTTCTATTTCTTTTTCCTTGAAAAAAGGATCATTCTTCGTCAGTTCCCGGTAAAACAGGGCTACACTTTCCTCTTCATTATAACAGGGCACTATTACACTCAACAGGCTCATTACTGGTCTCCTTAGGCTTTGGTTATAAGATTCCACATGACACTATTATACGTTTCTTCCCACATCATTTCAAGCCATTCTTCTCACATCATTTCAAGCCAGGCACTGTACTTTTTCCTTCTTTTGGATTATACTGAATTTATATATGCCTGTCCTTCCAAATGGGGCGTGGCAGAAACGAGGTTATTTATGACTTTTTTTGAAGAATTTTTCAGTAATCATATTTTTCTGACTGCAGCCTGCGGCTGGTTCGTGGCACAGATCCTGAAGACTCTGATCCATCTGATCATTTCCAAAAAATTCGTGGCGGAGCGTCTGGTGGGCAGCGGCGGAATGCCCAGTTCGCATTCTGCTACCGTATGTGCACTGGTCACTGCGACATGCTACGAATACGGTGCCGGCAGTTTCGAGTTCGCCATCTCTCTGATCCTGGCGATCATCGTGATGTACGATGCCATGGGAGTCCGCCGCGAGACCGGTATTCAGGCGCAGGTGCTGAATGATATGATGAAGATCTTCGAGGATATGGGCCGCAGCGAGATTTCCCCTCATGACAAGCTGAAGGAGTTCGTGGGACATACACCTCTGCAGGTGCTCATGGGTGCGCTGTTAGGTATTTTCTGCGGCGTGATCATTTATACTTTTGTGATCTGATCAGGGATAAGGTTTGATGGATTTTTTGATCGGTAACGCTTTTGATAAATACCGTATTATGGTCGAGGTGACTTTTACATGATTTCTCATAATAATAAAAAACGGACCTGGCACAGAGCCGCCGCGCTTCTGCTGTCCGCTTCTCTGCTGCTGACCGCCTGCGGCGCACAGAACAATAACGATAATATTTTCAGTCCGATCCTGCCGGACAACAGTCCTGCTTCTTCGACGGATCCCGATGACAAGCTTCCGGATCCTGTGACGATCGTGGTGGAAGATGATTCGGTGGCACCCGCCGAGGGAATGGTGCGCAGTCGTCTCACCAATGAATGGGTGGATGCCGATGTTGCTGCCACGCGCCCTATTGCTGTCATGATCCCCAATGAGGCTGCCGCGATCCCTCAATATAGTCTGTCCGAGGCTTCCATTCTCTATGAAGCAAATGTTGAGAACCGCATGACGCGTATGATGGCAGTCTATGAAGGCTGGGAGGATCTGGACAAGATCGGCAACATCCGGAGTCTGCGTGATTATTATGCCTACTGGGCATTTGAATGGGATGCGTTCCTGGTGCATTTCGGAGGGCCTTTTTTCATCAATGAATTGTTGGCACAGCCGGACACGCAGGATATCGACGGTACCTCCGGCACGGATGAAGGAGCCTTTTTCCGCACCACGGATCGCAACAAACCTCACAATGCTTATGCTTCCGGGGCCGGTCTGCTGCGGGTGATCGACCAAAAAGGCTACAGTCTGGAATATCGTGGGCTGTCCGACGAAGAGCATTTCCGTTTTGCCACGAAGGCTGAACCCAATACGCTCGGGCAGTACGGTTCCAAGGCCAAGGATGCCACTTATATCGATATGTCAGGGTGTTACCCTCTGACCAGATGTTATTTTGAATTCAATGAAGATGACGGTCTCTATTATCGTTCCCAGCATCTGTCCGGCAGTACGGACGGACCGCATATCGATGCATTGACCGGCAAGCAGCTGACTTTCAAGAATATTCTGGTGCAGAATACCTTTTATGAAGAGTTGGGCGAGGGGTACCTGGCATTCCAATGCCACGACACCACGAGAGACGGCTGGTTCTTTACGAACGGCCGGGGGATTCACGTGAATTGGGAGAAGACCTCCGATTACGGTGCCACGAGGTACTACGACGACAATGGTGATGAGATCGTCCTCAATGCCGGCAAGACTATGATCTGCATCGTGGAGGACGGCGATTCCTTCACGTTCCATTAGAGATGGAAATTGAGATTTAGTGAAGAAGCCACGAACGCCCACGGCGAACGGAATGTCCTTCCTCGATGTGAGGTCTCCCGGTGGGAATTTTCTAACGAAAAGTGAGTAGCGGTTCTAATCCGTACGGGCACGGCTCCAGTTGCCATCCATGGCAACATCCGCCTGTCGCGAACGTCCTGTTCGCTCCACCCTGTCTTTCAACACTTTTCGAGAAAATATCACCACCTCCCGACAAACATCTTCGGAAGGACATTCCGTCCACCGTGGCGTTCTGTGTTTTGGGTCTATACAGAAAAACTGAGTTGTGAGATACAAAATTCGCTGCAAATAACGCATAAAAAGCTGAATATGGGTCTATAGGGAAAAAACTGGCTCTGAGATACTCATTTTGAAGAAATTGAGTATCTAGAAAGCAAATTTTTCGCTATAGACCCATATTGTCTAGTTTTTGTTTTTTACCCGTCCCCAAAAGTACCTACAGGGAAATTTATCTTCTATAGACCCATGAAGTTTTTCAAAAAACAGTAGCCCGCAGTTAGGGGGAGCTGTTTGCATGTGTTTCCTACTTTTTTGCACATACCTAATTCTTGTTTTTGAATTATTCGCATGTATTTCTTGATTTTTCGCACATACTAGATTCTTGTTTTTAATTTCCGCACATGTATTCTCAAATGCTCTGCCTAAATAATTGGGATGTTTTTCATAACCCAGCAGAAAAGGACTGCTCCTTCGGGCGTAGATGCGGCGGAGACTGTGAGATTTTCTTGGAAAGTGGTTGAGCCGCAGGGGCAACGCGAACACGATGTTCGCGTTAGCCGATAAGTGCCATGGATGGCAGCGTAAAGGCGGTCCCGTCATGATGAGAAGCACTTGGCCACTTTCCTTTAGAAAATCCACAGTTGTAGCTAGCATCCGAGTCCGGGGCGGGCAGCCCTTTCTGCGTGGATTTTAGAACAACTATTTCACTAACTCTCAATTTACACCATTTCAATAGAAGTAACTTTATATCCCAGCTTCTCCACAGCCTCGCGCAGTTCCTCTTCGGGGATGTCCGCGCCGAGTTTTACGATCGCCTCGCCCTTCTTGAAGCTTGCCTTGGCATTGACCTGGGCCATGCCGTTGAGGGCATTCTCAATGCGGTTCTGGCAGTTTGCGCAGGACATTCCTTCAATCTGAAGCTTTTTGGTCGCAACGATAGTGTCTAAGTGCTTCGGCTTAATCTTCACATCGCCTCCTCCGCCGCAGCATCCGCCTTCACCTTTGAAATGCTTTCTGGATCCCAGTAATGCTGCCACGATCACTATGATCAATATTCCACATATCATATAAGTTCCCATATGTTTCGTTCTCCTTGTTGTTTTCTTTCAAAAAATAACTATTCAGAACCCCATTCGCAAAATCGCCTCTACGAGGCTTCCTTTTTGCTGCAATATCTGTCAAAATTTCATGCAGATTCGTATTATCCTGCCACCCATATAAATAAAACCGGTGCAGGAAACAGCTCTGTCCATCCAGATTTCCTGCCCCCACACCGGTTTTTTACTTATTTCTAATTTCCAACATATTTCTAATTTCTAGCATACCTGTTCCGCACACTCGCAGGGTCTGATCGTCACGTTACTCACCCTCTGGTCTACGAGGTATCCGCACGACTTGAGTCCCGCCCGGATCACGGAATTCCATTTTTTTGCTGAGAGATGATGTATCGAACCATCATCCAGCTCAATGGTACAGGCATTTTCCATCATGCAATTTTCAGAGTAAGCTACCTTGTACATGTTCTTACGGCTGATGGCACCGATCTCTTCTAACAGGTTGACCATGCGGTATACAGTTGCGACTCCCAGCTTGTCATCCTCTTCCAATGCCCGGTAGAAGATCTCCTTACAGCTGGAGCATTCGTTCTGGAGGATAATATCAATCAGCCGAAGACGCTGTTTTGTAATGCGGCAGCCTTTTTCTTTCAGCTTGGTCAATATGATCTCTCTCTGCATTTTCGTGGTCTGATAGCTTACCTGTTCCTTAGTGTCCACAATGACCTCCGCAGTGGCTGCAATCGCCACCGCACTGAATGGATTTTCCATTCTTTTTGTCTTTTATCATTTTGCGGACAATCAATGCGACTACACCGGCCAGTATCGCCAATACAACTACGGTTCCCATAGACTGCCTCCTTACTCTTATTTTACTTATGCAACCTTCTTGGTGTCAACCTTCAAAGTGGTGCTCTCCTTGTAAGGACGGAAGAGCAGATAAATGAAGCCGATGATCAGAAGGAATGCTACTACAGTGCCGATACCGAAAGCACCGGTGGTGATCAGCGTACCGATCTGATATACACACAGGGATACCACATATGCCAGACCGCACTGATATCCGATAGCGATCCAGAACCATCTGGTATTGTTCATCTCACGCTTGATCGCACCCATAGCTGCGAAGCAAGGTGCGCACAGCAGGTTGAATGCCAGGAATGCATAGCCGCTTGCTACAGTGAAGGTAGCTGCCATGTTAGCATATACGGAACCCTCGCCTGCGCTGTAGAGGATACCCATCGTACCTACGATGTTCTCCTTTGCTACCAGACCGGTGATAGATGCAACAGTTGCCTGCCAGTTACCGAAGCCCTGAGGGATGAAGATCCATGCCAGGCACTGACCGATCTTGCCCAGGATACTCATATCGATCTCATCCTCAGCCAGCATACGGAAGCCGTCCTCGGTGAATCCGAAGTAAGTAGTAAACCATACAACGATGGTGGAAAGCAGGATGATGGTACCGGCCTTCTTGATGAAGGACCAGCCACGCTCCCACATGCTGCGCAGTACCGTACCAACGGTAGGCCAGTGGTAAGCGGGAAGCTCCATAACGAAAGGAGCAGGATCGCCCTCGAAGATCTTGGTCTTCTTCAGGATAATACCGGAACAAATGATTGCTGCAATTCCCAGGAAGTATGCGGAAGGAGCAACCCATGCTGCGCCGCCGAAGATAGCACCTGCTACCATGGCGATGAAAGGAAGCTTAGCACCACAAGGAATAAATGTGGTAGTCATAATCGTCATCTTACGGTCTCTGTCGTTCTCGATGGTACGGGAAGCCATGATACCGGGAACACCACATCCGGAACCGATCAGCATAGGAATGAAGGATTTACCGGACAGACCGAACTTACGGAAGATACGGTCCATGATGAAGGCGATACGTGCCATGTAACCACAGGACTCCAGGAATGCCAGGAAGATAAACAGTACCAGCATCTGGGGTACGAAACCAAGCACTGCACCGACACCGGCTACAATACCGTCAAGGATCAGACCTTTCAGCCAGTCGGCACATCCGATCGCATCCAGACCGCTCTCTAACAGTGCAGGTACGCCGGGTACCCAGATACCGTAGTCTGCGGGATCGGGAGCTTCTGCACCGTCTGCTGCGTATACATCCACTGCCTCTGCCAGCTCAGCACCGGTGTAAGTAACATCCTCGGTTGCCAGAGTCTCTTCATCTTCCAGGGTGTAATCTGCGGTAGCGGATGCATCGATGCCTGCTGCGAACTCCTGAACAGCTGCTACTGCTGCTGTGGGATCGTAGTCTTCAGACTCGCTGTCGATGACTGCTGCCAGAGCTTCATCACCGTCAGCTTCTACGAATGCGTTGATCACATTCATTGCATCATCATAAGGCTCGGCTGCTTCTTCATAAGCACCGGTTCCGATGGTGAACAGATGCCAGCCATCACCGAATACGCCATCGTTTGCCCAGTCGGTAGCCCAGGTACCAACGGTGGTAACAGATACATAATATACGATGAACATAACAACTGCAAAGATCGGCAGTGCCAGCCATCTGTTGGTCACGATCTTATCGATCTTATCGGAAGTCGTTAATTTCTGGCCTTCCTTCTTGGTGTAGCATTCTTTGATGATAGAGGAAATGTATGTGTATCTCTCGTTGGTGATGATACTCTCTGTGTCATCATCCATAGCCGTTTCCAACTGCTTGATCTCTGCAGATACATCGGGAACACTCTTCATCTGTGCCTGGATCTTGTCATCCTTCTCTAACAGCTTGATAGCGAAGAATCTCTTCTGTTCCTCGGGAACATCAGTCAGCTTCTTCTCTACGGTCTCGATCACGCTCTCAACCTCAGGTGCGAATTTATGTACCGCAACTGCTGCACTCTTCTTCTGTGCCAATTCGATTGCCTTTTTGGTAGCGTTCTCGATACCGGTCAGTTTCAGAGCGGAGATCTCTACAACGGGGCAGCCCAGCTTCTCAGCAAGCTTTGCTACGTTGATCTTGTCGCCGTTCTTGTTCACGATATCGATCATGTTGACAGCCATGACAACAGGGATACCCAGTTCCATCAGCTGTGTGCTCAGATATAAGTTTCTCTCAATGTTGGTACCGTCTACCAGGTTCAGGATCGCATCAGGTCTCTCACCGATCAGGTAGTTACGTGCTACCACTTCCTCCAGAGTATACGGAGACAGGGAATAAATACCGGGTAAGTCCATGATGATCACGTCATCACCGTTACCGCCGTACTGTTTCTTTAATTTACCTTCCTTTTTCTCAACGGTTACGCCGGGCCAATTACCTACGAACTGATTGGAACCGGTCAGAGCATTGAAAAGTGTCGTTTTACCGCAGTTAGGGTTACCTGCAAGTGCAATCTTAATTGCCATTTTTCTACCTCTTTCCTCTAAAATCATTTAATAACTATTCAGACCCCATTCGCAAAACGCTCTTTCAGAGCTTCCTTTTTGCTCATGTGATTAGCTTTCACTAATTAGTTCCAGCTAACCTTCCTGCTAAAAAAAAGATCATTTACTCAACGCAAATCATCTCAGCGTCTGCCTTACGAAGAGACAGCTCATAGCCTCTGACAGTTACTTCCACGGGATCTCCCAAAGGAGCAACCTTTCTCACATAGATCTCAACACCTTTGGTAATGCCCATGTCCATGATACGTCTCTTGACAGGCCCTTCACCATTCAGTTTAGTTACCTTTACGGTCTGTCCGCAGGGAACTTCCTTCAATGTCTTCATTTTCTCCTCCTATTAGCATCTTTTGGTACAGCTTCCCGCTACACCATGATTTTATTGGCCATATCCTTGCCGATGGCTACTCTGGATTCCTTGATATTCACAATCAGGTTGCCTTCGGTCTGGGACACAACTGTCACTTTACCACCTACTACAAATCCGAGGGTCTCCAAAAACTTCTTCGTCTCCTCTTTGCCGCCGATCCTCTGGATCGTGTTCTCTTCACCGGCACCTACCATACTCAGGGGCATCATACACACTTCCTTCCCTTCAATAGTATTGAACTGCTTGTGGTTTCTCATTAGCTCTTAATGAGATTCATTCTCAATTCACGTGGTTAGTATATACTAACCTTTTTTTACTGTCAACATATTTTTTTGATTTTTTTCATAGAAATCTCATAGGAATTGCTTATTGATATTTTTTCTCAATAAGTTGAAATCTTGCATTTCCTACCCTTTTCTGCTATTCTTATTGTAATGCCTGCGGATGGTTAAGTTTCCATATGTAGGGCAGGTATTTCGGTTCAAAATGCTATGTATGGGAAGGGTATGGTCATTACATGAAAATACAGGAATCTGCTGAGAATTATCTGGAAACGATCTTAGTGCTGAAGAAAAAGAACGGTGTGGTCCGTTCCATTGATATTGCCAACGATCTGGGTGTGTCCAAGCCCAGCGTCAGCGTAGCTATGAAGAATCTCCGCAATGGGGAATATATTGAAATGGACAAGGAAGGCTACATCACCCTGCTGGATAAGGGACGGGAAATCGCAGAGAAAATCTATGAACGTCACACATTTCTTACGGACTGGCTGACTTCCATCGGTGTGGATCCCACTGTTGCTGCTGAGGATGCCTGCCGTATCGAGCATGTGATCAGTGCAGAGACTTTCTCCGCCATGAAAAAGACATTGAAGACGAAATAGAACTCACAGTAACTCATTGCATATTATTTGAACGCAAGAACTCCCGGTGCGATATTACTCCGGGAGTTTTGTTATTATCATAAGCTCATTACCTGCGCTCATTAAATCTTAATTGTCACCCATTTTCCCTGTCGGAACCGAATCGACGCAAACAGAAATCTGGATACCTGATCCGCCAGAATGCCCATCCAGATACCGGTCATTCCCAGTCCCAGAGTAAACCCGAAAATATAGGATGCCGCCGTACGGATCAGAGTAACGCTGATCGTAGAAGCCACTGCCGTGTATGCCGTATCTCCCGCACCGCGCAGGCAGCCCATGTAGATGACCTGAGACACCTGGAACAGAACAATAATACAAATACAATGAATAATATTCACACCGTATGCAATAATATTTTCCTCTCTAAAGAACATCCGGTAGATGGTCTCTCCACCGAAGAAATAGATAACCGCCAGTGCGACAGAGATTCCCAGACCAATACGTCTACAGATGGCTCCGTAGCTTTTCGCTTTCTCCGGATCACGTTCTCCCAGACTCCGTCCAATCAACGCTACCGCCGCTACCTGCATACCGTCACCGAATGAAAACGTCAGACCGAGGATATTCATGCCTACCTGATGTGCCGCCATGGCTTCCGTACCCATTTTCGCAGCCATCATAGCAGTCGACATGAATCCGATACGCATCAATACCTGCTCAATAAACACGGAATAGCCGACTTTGATGATCTTCAGCAGCGGTTCCATCCGCAATCTAATATGATGTTTAATCATATACGGAATGCTGATAAATCCATCTTTCGGACAGATCGAGACGATGCTCATCACGCATGCCACTACCGTACCGAATACCGTAGCAATGGCGGCTCCGGTGATTCCCAGTGCCGGGAATCCGAAATGGCCGTTGATCAGCAGGTAATTGCCGCAGATATTCACCAGATTGGAGATCAGATTCGTCCTAAGGGCGATCATCGTATTGCCCGCGCCGCGCTGTGCCGCATTGATTCCCATGGACAATACGTTGAAGATCATGCCACCCATGATGATCCGGTAGTATCTCGCCGCCATGGCATGCGTGTCCTCACTCGATCCGCAGAATTCAATGATCTGATCCGCGAAGCCCACCGTCAGTGCACTGATGATCACCGCTGCCACAATGCAAAAGCAGATCGTCATCACCAGAATCTCGTTGGCCGCCTGCTGCCTCTTCTCTCCAAATCGTCTCGCCACCAGGGCGGAGATTGCTACATTCGCTGCGATGAACAGTGCCAGCCCCAGGAATTTCGGCTGTGTGGTCAGACCTACCGCTGCCACCGCATTGGCTCCGAGCGTACTCACCATAAAAGTATCCACCATACCCGCCAGTGCGATAAAAAAAGATTCGCAGACCGCCGGCCACGCCAACCGGATTGCCTCTTTTGTCAGGGAACCCTGTGTGTGTTCTGTGTCCATATCTATGTTACCTATTACCTTTTCTTGGATATTTCCTGTTTCTGATAGTCATAATGCTTTATTATACTCTTAATCATACACCAAAACCTCCGTTTGCCGATAGTCCCAAATTTTTGTCCTCATTTTATAGCTAGACACATAATTTTTATCTCATTTTCATACAATACTAATCAGAAATACACGGATATTGACACATGCAAAATCGTATTTTCAAAGGAGGCTCCCATGCAATTCTCCGACAAATTTCACAATATTCACTGGAAAAACCTCATCACTGCCGTTGCCATCCCTCTGGCGGTAGGCGGACTCTCCGCCTGGATCACCAAAGACGGTATGAAAGCCTTTGAAACAGTGAATCAGCCTCCCCTGACGCCGCCCATGTGGCTCTTCCCGGTGGTGTGGAGCATCCTGTTCGTCCTCATGGGAATTGCCTCTTATCTCGTTGTCATGCAAAAAGGTGAGGACACGAAAGCCCTCACCCTGTATACCGTACAGCTTATTTTTAATTTTTTCTGGTCCATCTGGTTCTTCAACCTGGGATGGTATCTTTTCGCCTTTTTGTGGCTGGTCGCTCTGTGGATCCTGATCCTCGCCACTACCGTTGCCTTTTACCGCATCTCGAAGCCTGCCGCATGGCTGATGCTGCCTTATCTGGTGTGGGTGGCGTTCGCGGGGTATCTGAATCTGGGGGTGTGGTGGCTGAACCGGTGAAAGAGTTTTCATAATGTGCTGATCTGCCATTGCCGATTGTAATCTATTTCTGCACCAGGCTGGTGCAGCTTT
>ERZ1673738.780-NODE-780-length-53353-cov-338.790855_pt1 | contig 53353 bp, 59 predicted proteins | sample MGYA00580198_ERZ1673738 | MGnify/ENA primary metagenome ERZ1673738 (study PRJEB41218, sample SAMN15661784) | gut metagenome | host: Homo sapiens | place: Canada: London | collected 2015-08-20/2019-03-30 | study: EMG produced TPA metagenomics assembly of...
CTGGTTGCAATGAATACCAATACTCAAACTCTTTAAGTATATCGGTCTTTCTTGCAATGTGGTTTGCTAGTCGTATTGTTATGTCGTTATATCCTTTAAGATATTGCAAATAAGATTTACACAATATCCAAACCATACGGAATAATACAAATAGTGCGGTTACCCAGCCCCACTCCATTATATCTTTCATACCAATCATACAAAGTATGAACATTGATACTGCTTGGCCTATGGTCGATACAATTGTACGAGCCTTAGTCATATCACCTTCACCGTGACCGATATTAGTTTTATCACGAGCCGAGGTGTTACCAAGTAACTGGTTGTGTCTTATGCCTTGTACTGATGTATGTTTTGCTCGTATGATTATCTTAATCTCTTCCCTGCTATAACCGAGTTTCTTGTAGTCTTTTATGTCAAGAACTTTCAACGGTTTAAGTTCATTGCCATTCTGGTCATAAGTAACTTTATCAAATCGTTCAAAAGGTATAGATGCAAGTATTAAGATTGAGGTTTGTAATTCTTCGAGTGCTTGCTTATTGTAGTATTTACAAAATTCAGGAAGCTTACTCATTTGAGCGCCTGTGATAGAGCCTACTTGTTTAGAGTAGGCTGCTATCGTAGTTTTGAAAGAATCGGCTTCTTTGCCTCTTGATTTACCTTTACTATAATAGTTATAGTTAAGGAATGAAGCTGTTAAGAAGAATGGTACCCAACTAACAATAACGTCTTTAAGGCTGTCCCAGGTAAGTTCCTTAGGACTCATAACACCAAGAGCTACGACAAACATTATGACTACTATTGCCGCGGCCAAGATATCGTACATATTAGCCTTTATACGTCTTTTTGTTTCAGTTTTTACATCCTCTATAACATTAGGATTCAGGTCTTTCTTCTTCATTATTGTTTACCTCTTTTTGAACTTCGTCGAATATATCTTGTGTCTTTGCAAAGATGAATCCGAAGTGTTCATATGCTTGCCAGCATTGCGGCATCTTACATTCTAAGGCTTTATACATTCTCTTAAAAGTAAGTTCATCAACGCCTGATGCAATCATTGTAGCTATACAAACATACTTCATAGGAAGCAATATATTCTCTACTACTACAATAATTACAAGAACTGCCGCAGATATAATAAACGCGGAAGGTGTTTTAATTTTCTCTGCCAGCTTATCTTTGACAAAGAGTAATGCAATAAGTATTGCAAATACTCCTGCCGCAGATATTGCCGTCGCCGGTCGCTCTACAAAGAAATCGCCGCAGCAAGCAAGTGTAATAATAGGTGTACCAATTGTCAATAATGTTGATGTTCCTTTGAATGTATTATACTTGCCTACTTCTTTCATATTAATACCTCGTCACTACTTGTTCTTCAACAGGTGCATCTTCAACTTTTACAATTGACTGTGCTTTATTGACTGCGTGTTCTACGAGTTGCTTTTGTGCGTCAGCTTGAGCCTTTATTTGCTGTCTTAATGACTCAAGTTCGTCGATAAGTTTCTTGCGTTGTTCAGTCACTGCATATTTAGCATTTGTTAACAAGTTGTTGACAGTTGCTCTGGTCTTGTCATCTTTGATAGTTGTATAAACAACAGATTGTACTTCAATAATTGCATCAATTTTTGTAATCAAGATGTCCATTGAGTTTTCCAAATCGTTCATTTGATTTTCAAGATAGTCGCACTTCTCAATAAGCACCTTGTTTACACCTTTCATTTCAGCGACTTCGCCATTCAAACTATCAACACAAGTGATTGATTTGTTAAGAGTTTCAGTAGTCTTGGTATTAAGTTTAACTTGTTTTGTCGACTTAACTGCCCAAGTAATAAAACCTATAAGTCCTGAAGACTGAATCGCTGTCAATACTGCAAGTATTGTTTCTTTGTTTTCTACAAACCATTTGCCAATGTTTTCTAACCAAGTCATAAGAGTTCCTCCGGTTCAATTTTATTAAGTTTATAATCAACCCAAGTGGGCGTATCAGGGATTATGTGCGTCTCAGTGACGTCAAGCCATGCTTCGTACCAGTCATTAAGTTCAGTGTGTTGTGCAAGAGTAAGATGGTCATACCAAAGCTTGCCTCTGTTTATAATCGGATAGCACATCTTTTCTCTCATATGTCTGTAATAATTGAGTATGAAGTCATCATCACAAACAAGATACTTAAAGAAGTCAGTATCTTTTACAATAAGGTTTTCGCAAGAAAGAAGTGGTATAAAGCTACTATCAAATACTGCTCCGTTTGTTATCTTATTCCATTTTTTATTTATGAAAGAATATACAATATTAGAACTAGTATTTATAGGTATATGCAATTTGCCTTTGAATATGATAATATCACCATACTCATTTGTAGCAAGTAGCTTATCACCACTTAATTGTTCAGGTTTGCTACGAAATTGAAAGTTCATTGATTTACCTCCTCTGTCATCTCAACTAGTTGTCCATTCTCAAATTTTAGCGTTTTGCCAAGTTGTTCGTATTGTTCGTCAGTCAATACAATCGTGTCTGGTGTACCTTTGAACGATGAACTTTCGCAATAAATGTTATCGTCGTATAAATGGATATATTTCATAGATTAGTCCTCCTTATTTTATTTCGGTGTCGTTGTAATAAATTACTTTCAATGTACCACTCCAATCCTCAGTGCCTGCACCAGATATTGTTTTGTCGTTCTGTATCACAGCATAATCATATTTACATGTTCCGGAACTATTTGTAAAGGCGCCTATATACATACTCCCTTGATTACCGTTTATATAAAAAAGTCTAACTTCTGAGTCACTTATCCAATACGGTGTATATTCTAAATAACTAAAAGCACCAGTACTACTTCTTGGCGAATATGAACAAATAGTTACTCGTCCTTTGGCTTGTGTGTATATGTTATATAATAACAACGACTTTGAACGTAAAGAAGATACATCTATTGACAATTCATACCTATTCAACGTCGTACCGCCACCACTCTCACCGAGTTTGTGATATGCTGTATCATACAAGTAAATGACACCTTGTGTGAATGTGTCAGTCGTTGCACCTGTATGTCTGTAATACGTGTTTGCAACTGGCGTGAATCCGCTCGCAGACAGGTCTTGGTTGATAACAGGTATGCTATCAAGTTGATTATAATCTGCTAATGAAAGTTGTGATAATTTCATATTAGTCCTCCGTTAAAATATAGGTTTTTCCTTTTACTAAAGTTAAACTTTGTGAAGCTACTCCAATTACTGTGTTTTTATCATGTATAAATCTAAATACTGAACCTTCATTATCCTTATCGTGAATAAAATTATTAGCAGCAGAATAGTTCTGATTTTCTGGGTCATTACCCCAAGGATTCTCCAATAAAGAACCATTATATATAAGTTTTGCTTTATATACAATAGTGCTTCCTTGATATACTTTACAAATTTTATATATGCCAAGTTCTTGATAAATACTTTCGAGTTCTCCTTCATCTATTGGTATATTATCAAGTGTGTGATAAGTATATCTACATATTACTGCAGAATTTTTGTATTGAACAAGTACATACCAACGATCTGCAAACTCCATTTTAGATGATATGATATACGACGCTGCTACTACACCTTTGAAAGTTCCTACTAAAATAAGTTTATATACATCGTGATAGTTAAAATTAGAAGTAGGCATTTTACCTTTAGAATACCACCCGAAATCATCAACATATGCCATTTCATCAGCAGTACCTCCGTCAATATAAATAGGCATATTATTAACATCATTATATCCAGCTACCTTCAAGTTAACTAAAAGCTTTCTAGTAATACTTCCATCATCTTTTATAGACTTAACAGCATATATCTCTGCTTCCATGTCCGTTACTGTAGACGTAGTTTCTGAATTATAGTGACATTGTGTATATTTAAGAATTTGCTTATTTCCCTCACTAGCATCTATCCAATAGTCAATGTATCTATTCATACGACTTTGACCAAGGTAAGAGTTATTGAAAAAATTAGCTCTACCAGAACCACCTGTTAAACCTTCATATGCATCGGTGCCGCCAGCTGTATTGAAACCTGATATTGTGCCAGGTCTATTTTTTTTATTTTCGTATCTTACAAATGACCCTACGTATTCCTCGGAAAGATAAGCCTCCATCTCTGACGGTGTAGTTGCAATGTAAGGATTCTCCGCGGTTGAGCCAGCGACGTCTACAATGAACTTACTGTAGCCTTGTGCATTATCATCGGCCGGGTTATAAGTACCGTTGGCATTAGCAGTCTTCTCTACAAACTTCATTGTACCAGTTACTTTACGACCTTCGGCATCGATAGCTTCTACACCTTCTTTCAATTGTGTAGGTGATGTAATGCCGTTAGTTAACGTAGGCAATGCTGCCGCTACCTTCCATTCATAGCCACTACCTTCAGGTTTACAAGTGTATATAAGATTCGTATCTGTAGCCACATAAAACTTGTTTAAGTATGCTATGCCTGCTGTAGGCAGGTCGCTCTTGGTTGGTACAAGAACGGCCTTACCTATTTCGCCTACTTGAATATACTTCATTGAGTTACCTCCTTTAATTCGTTAATGTGCTGCATCCATTGTTTGAATGTAATTTCTTCAATGAACATACCTTCTTGCATAAATCGATTCTTCATTCCTGCATAAATTTGATTTCTAAATTCTTCAGGTGCTCTATCATACAAATACTTGAATTCGTCGTAGTATTTTTTGAATCTTAATTCTGTATTCATACGATATTCTTGATTTTCTTGGTCTATCCATTCCTTCTTGTTCATAGTCATATAAGCATCATATATCATTGAAACTACAAATTGAATAGCCTTTTCTACAAGATTACGTCTCAAAAACTCTTTGATTAATGCAGTATTACTATCAAGCATATTGTTGTAAGTTTTCAAAATATACTTCGGGTCGTGTCTGCAAACGCTTTCGTCCCGCCATTTCCACAAATAGAACGGTAACGGACAATATACTACGTTATTGCTAAGCGATTGACAAAGAATGTTAAAGTAGCTATCCTCGTGTATAGTAAGGTCTTTATTCCAACGAATATCATTTTCAAGCAAGTATTTACGTCTGTGAACTTTGCCGTGTACAAATGTACCATCAATCAACTGCTTGCCTTGTATCAAATCTGCCGCTGTACCTGGGTTACTCAGTGCGGGCAATATTACATACTAGAATACATCTCCATCCTCAACAGCTCTATACACTTCGCCTTGTATAAGCATTTGTCCAGTAGTCTCATCAAGCACAGTCTTGTTAGGACCAAGCCACTTAATAAAACTGCCTATTGGGAATGACTTAAATGTATCTAAATCTGTTGCAGGATATGGATTAATCTTTGTACCTGTACCGGTTTGTTTAGTTCCTGTAAAATCGTAGAATGTTTTGCCAGGTGCAACATCTTCTACAGTAGCAGTTGTAACATTCTCGCTTATATGATAGAACTCTTCAAAGTAATATTGACCATTGCTGTAAACTACTTTATAAAGCACATTTGCTACATAAGGCTCAGTATACAATATAGGATACGCACTCCAATAATCCGTGTCGTTTTGGTTTTGTATAGCTGTTACTTTTTCACCATAGCCCCATAAAGTAATTTTTCCAGAATCATTAAAGCAATCTTTTTGCCATCCTGATGTTGTAGGCCAATTTGTTACTACATCTCTGTCTACATCTGTACCGGTTACAGATAAAAATTTTACGTCAAGGTCATTAATATTCCTACCTGTTAGACTTGAATATGGGGTATATATACTATAAATAAGTGCCTTAATTGTATCACTTATTAGAACCGGTGTACCTATAACGCCAGTTTGTTTATCAATAGTAATATCCATTATGCATTTATTTCCAGTTTCAGTATCAATCGTAATATACCATTTACGACTTTTACTTAACCCTTGGTTATCAGTAAAGCTTTTAGTTAAGTCTACAACCAGATTTTGCGCGTCACCTAAATTAAGGTTATTTCCTCGAGGAACTGCAGTCATAGTAGACGGACCAGCATACTTAACTATGCAGCCAGTATATGCAGATTTTAAGTAACCTTGCATGTCTTCTTTGCTATAGGCAAGGAAGGGGTTGTTTGCTGACCCCTCCTTCATAGCATTAGTTGAACCAACACCACTCATTTATCTACCTCCTTATGAAATCTTTACTGTCGGCACCGTGACCGATTCAGGATAATTTACTGATGTAACTGCAAATATACTTACTTTATTTTCCGATACTTCTGCGTAACTTGAGAATATTTCAAGCGGTATTTGAATTGCTGAAAAATAAACATCGGCTACGTTTCCTACATTTACACCTTCAATAGTTGCAGTATACTTACAAGGGAAATTAGTTATTGTATTATCATCAGTAGCCACAAGAGTAAATTGTACATTATTAAATGTTTTTACTAATGCAGCTCGTAATGAATCTAACAACACCTTTATGCTCTTATAAGTTGTACCATCTTTTACAAGAATGTCTGCAACCTTACCACCTACAATAGATACTTGAATGTTTCCTGTAGTATCACCTAACGTACCTTGCAAGATGCCTTTATCGGTATTCGTTGCACTCTCGACTGTAGGTATAACGTAGTTACTCCAACCAGTCGCAGTGTACATAAACTTATAGCTCTTATCAGTACCGCCTGTTACAATTTGTGTAAACAATACAACGTCGCCAAGCTTTGGTACTCTACTTACTTCTTGCTGCACAAAAGCAGTTAACTGTTCTTGCGTAGGCAATGTTGACGATGACGGATATGTACCAATAGGAGTTTCACCACCGTACGCAGACTGTTCAAGATTATTTATCCTTGAAGTAAGTTCACCATCCTTAGTTATTAAACCGTCAATGTCTTCCTCTGTCGTATTTACTCGTGCAGTTAGTCCGTTTAGGTCAGTTCTAAGTTGCTTGATGTTACCAGTATTAGTATTTACTTGTTGATTTATATTTGTAACTTGTTTACTTAATTCAGTTGTATTGTTCTCGGCGCGAGCAGCAGTTGCCTTTGCTTCAGCTGCCTCATTACGAGCACTATTAGATATATTCTCTACAGTTTTAATATAGTTCTCGTTAGAATTTGCCTTAGCCAAAGCACTATCAGCTGTATCTTTTACTTCATTGATAGCGCCTACAACGTTTTTATGAGTGGTATTTAAGTTATTGTCAGTCTTGTCCTGTTTATTAGTATTTAAGTCATTTATCTGACTTTGTAAACCTGACTCTGCAGTTTTTACAAAAGAATAAACAGCTCCGCCTCTTACAAACCCTGTGCCATTCTGTGTAACTACTTCATCTTGTTTAATAGTAAGTACTGGCAACTTACTCTTGTCAAAGTCATTTGAATCTATCTTGAATATACCTGCGATAATGTCATTGCCAACAGGTACAAATACAAACAGCTGTTCATCGCTTACGCTCTTAGGCATGCGAGGTACAACTGTCTCGTTTATATAATTAAGTTCACTCATTTACTACCTCCACATCTTCAATACTTCCTTGTACATTACTGTCAACATACAATTTGTGAGCGCCTATCAACGGATAACTAAAGTCAATCTTTATAGGTCTTGCACTTCCCTCAGGATTAACTGAACCAGCAACAACTTTTAACGCATAGTCGTAACCACTCTGTGTCCACTCGTTACTTTGTTCCTTAGTGAACTGTTGGAAAAAGTAGAATGAGTATGGGTCAAGCGAAGGTTCAGCCTCTGTGCCAGTAAGTTGCTTGTAATCTTTCGTGCCATCGCTTTTTACAATGTAGTATATAGCATAGTTAGCAGGTGTGACGTTAGCGCCTGAAGGTATCAAGTTTTTAGCAGTTGACCATACACTAGCTGCTGTAGGCCACTCACCGTTATTATCTTCTATCTTAACAGCTTGTGTGCTATAAAACTTCTTGTACTTATCGGTCGGATTCCAGAAGTTAGCCAAGTATCGGCTCTTGCCAGTAACGTTAGCTGATGAGGCGACCGTGAACAATAAGTAGCTCTTGTGTGTAGTATCGTCCATCGCATCGCTGAGTACGAACGGTGAGCCGTCTTGGTTAACTATCCTGAAGCCTAAGGTAAAGCTTTCGCCTTGTTCACAATATATGTCTCCGGCTCGTGTTATCATAAGCCACCTCCTTGTTGTGATGAAACGACAGGCTGCTTATTAGCCGACCTATTCCTGTCGTTAGTCCTCTCGACGTTAGCCGCATGTGTAGCACCATTGCCAGCAGGACCACTGTTAGCTCTTGCGCCTCCACGTTGCTCTGTACCTTGTTCAATGACTGCCATAGCTGCTTGCATAGCCTCGGGGTTATTAAGCAGTGCTTGTTCAAGCTCTTGAGGCAAGTGTTGACTGTTTTCACGGATACCGGCAAGTACCACCTTAGCCAGCGGGTACTGGAAGCTGTCCATGATGTTCCAATAAAGCTCAAGGGTTCTTGCGTCAGCCGGATTGCCAAGTGCACCATTAATGAACTTATCTTGTGTCTCTTGCCACATCTGTACGCGGTTTTGAGTCAATGTAGCTGCCGGGTCAGTGCTGAACTCGAAGTCATCCTTGTAGTATATCTGACCGTTCTTGTCTTTGTCAAGGAACATGTACTTATTCCACTCAAGCTCTTCTTGTGTGCCGTCAGGCAATGTACGAACAAAGCTGACTGGCTCATCGCTGAATGCAAGTAAGTATTTAAGTAACAGCTCGTACAGTCCTGCAAAGGTAGCTGCCTTCATCACTCGCAATGACTCGATACGACCAGCGGTTTGTACTGTCGCGTACTCCTTGGCCTTGCCTGATGTAGCCGTTGTGTCCTTCTTGCCTTGGAAGCTATCAGTGACACCGGACGATGAACGAGCACTGTCGTATAGCAATGAAACCATCGTCATATCCTGAGTAGTGTCGCTCATCACCTGTTTGCACTGGACCATCGCTGCCTCTTCCTGTGTACGAACACCGAGTATTTTAAGAGTCTCGTCTTTGTCATTAAGTTTAAGTTTCTCAGGTTTAGTCAGCACGGCGCCAGCTTTAAGCGTCTTGTCCGTAGCCTTAGTAAGTATCTTGTTGACTGCGTCCTGCATGTCAAGCAAAGTAAACACCTCACTGATGCCATATATACTGTTAATAGAACTTACGGCCGGTCGAGGTACGAACGGTAGCTGTCTTACAATATACTGAGGTATCTCAGTGCCTCGGCTAAGGAACACCCTGCTTTGCATACGGTCGTTAGCCTTATCGTCACTCTCGCCTGTCTCGTACGGATTGTATACTTCCATCAAGTCACGGTCAAGTATCTCTGTACGAGCATCTTCAAAGCGCATATGCTTGCTGCCGCATACCGGACAAGTATCTGCAATAGGGACGACTGTATGGCATTTAGTGCAAGTACGAAGCTTGCGTATCTGCCAACTGTCCTCGTGACAAATAACCTGTCTGCTGTCCTTGGCCCACATAAATAAGCCTACCTCGCGATTAGCATTGAGGTAGTAGCAAGATACGACAGGTATCACGTTTGTATTGTTGCTAGTAGGAGTCATCAACCTACCGTATAGGTCATATATACGGGTGATGCTGATGTCACGTATCTCAAAGATGTACTCAAGGTCCTCGTATCTAAGCACGCCTGGTTGAGGTATTATCTGGTCTGCCAGACAAATATCAACCTTAGGCGAACCTGAGCGAGTAGCAGTCCTGTCGAGGCTGTCCCAACTCACCTTGTACCAAGTAGTGCCGTCTATGAGTGTCGAGCGTTCGCTCTTGTCGTTTTCCTGTTTACTAAGTATAGTGTCCATCGAGTACTTCAAGTAGCTCTCTGTGACGTCCACCAGGAACTTATCACTCTTATGACGAGGCATCATCTTAGGCATCGGTATGCTGTTGTCAACCTTAGACTCAATCATCTCTTGGCATATCTTTTTAAGCTGACGACTCTTCTTCTTCTTGCTCTCGTCACCGGTTACAGTGTTGAGAGCATTGAGCGTGCCGAGGTAGGCTCTGCGCCACATGTCGAGGTTCTTGTCGTTCACTTCCCAGTGTTGCTGCTTGGCACCATCGGCCAACGCGTACAATGTAGTGAACTTATTAAGTAGCTCCTCTTCCTCAGGCGTGTTAGTGTACGTCTCGTTCACGCTCTGCATTAAGTAAAGGTCTATTCTGTCCACGGATTCCTCCTTATAGTATTATGAATAGTACTCACGCCACTCAAGCGGAGCACCATATGTGTCAATGAACCGTTGTTGCTCTATGTCGCTCATGTTCTCGTAGTCTTCCCACATGTCAGGGTACCACTTAACGAACTTAACTATCTTACGCTGTGGCATAGGTTCCTCACCTGTCAGCAGCTTGATTATACGAGCCAAGGCTTGTGAGCACGAGTCAACCATGTCGTCGTTCTTAGCGTATGGGAAGTGAGCAAGTTGCTCGATAAACTCCTCGTGTGGTTGTCTGAGTATGCGTCCGGATGGCTCCATGTCTTGTAGTTCCAACGGTGTCCAGTCTGTGCGTATGTGGCATCTGCGAGCAGCCACGAAGGGACTGACAGCTTGTGCACGGCTGAACTTACCGCCGAGCGGGTTAACGCCGACGATAGGCGGTACGCCCTCTGTGTACTGCAATGTATCAATGATGGCCGAGCCGTTAGCTTTATCCTCGATGACTAGCTCGTCTATGCCAGGCCATTCTTTAAGTATCTGCTGTATCTTATGCACGGTATCAGTGAAGCCCATGCGCTTATTGACCAGTCTAACTAACCACGCGTCGTTGTCACGTATACCCCACAGCTCGATAGCCACCTTGTCGCTTGTCTCTGTCTGCTTGAACGTAGCGTCGACTGAGAGTTGCAAGTAGTCCCAAGGATGGTCGCCGAGGTCACACAGGCGGTAGTATTGCCACGAGTCCTTAGCGAACAAGTTGCCGTTCTCTGCGGTCGGATGGCCCTGGTACAGTGCGTTCCAGGTGTATGTACCGTCAGCGGCTATGACGAGCTGCTTAGCGCCTTTAAGCCAGGTATTGTCCTTGCGTATCTTTTGCGGCAAGTCCAGGTCGCCCATGTGTTCGCCCATGATGGCCTCACCAGGCTTACGTCCGAGCGGGTCAGTAGCAGCATCCTCGCACTCGCAAGGTATGTTGATGTCTGCCCAGATGTACTCGTGCCAGTGCTCTTGTATCCAACCTATGCAGTCATTCTCGACCCAGCGGGTCTGTATTACAATGAGCTTGCCACCGGGATGGATACGGGTTTGGACGGATGGTGCCATCTCGTCGTGTATCTTAGCGAGCATAGTATCGCTCTGTGCTTGTTCCTTGTTCTTGATAGGGTCGTCTATGATGAACAGCTCTGCAGGATAGCCGGTGATACCAGCTTTCAAGCCGGCTGCACGGCACTTACCACCTTGCTCAGTCTCCCACAGTGCTACGCCTTGGACGTTGGGGTTAGGCTTAACGCCGAATATATCCTCAGAGTACTCGTTGAACTTATCCCTGTTGCGACGGCTGAAGCCTTCTGCGAAGGTGCCCTCGTAACCAGCTATGATGACTGCGTCCTCAGGATGTTTGCCAAGGAACCAGCTAGGTAGTGTCTCAGTTACTGTGGTGCTCTTGCCGTGTTGCGGAGGAACGCTAAGTAGCAGGATGTCCATGACCCCGTTGGTGCAAGGTGTCTCAAGGAACTCCTGCACCTTGTCACATAGCCACTTATGGAAGTGCGACATATAGAATCCACGGTTGACGTACTCGCAATATGCGCTGTAGTCACGCCTTAGCCTGCGTCGTAGCAGCTCGCCGTCTAATGTGTGAGGTATGCTCATAGTTCTCCCTCGATGTCAACGTAGTGCACGGAGTTACCGTCGTGCTGAACGCCCAGTGTGTACCACTTACCATCAATCTTGGCAATGTATTGGCTGCAGGTGTAATCAAGCCACTCAGGGTTCTCACGGCCAACAAGCACCAGCTCTGCGTTCGGAGTATGCAAGTAATCACGCACGTTATCCTCGAGTGTTGTCTCATCCTGAGTGTCACACGCTACACATATAGTAAGTATAATAAGTATGAATAATATAGCAAGTAATCTGTTACGCATGTTTGTCCTCCGGTTTTACAAGGGAGGATGAAGCCTCCGCTTGCGAACGCTGGTCGTCAGCCGCCGCCTTCTGTGCACGGTGTGCTGCAAGAAGCTCAAGCTCCTCGTCAGTAAGTTGCTCGTACTGGTTAGCCGACAAGGTAGCATCCATCTTGCTCTCATCGACCGGCTTAGCACCAAGAGTGTCTCGTACAAAGATGGCAGCTTGAGTGTCGAAACGAGCCTTTACCATCTGGCAAGCAAGTATCATCTCTATCTCGGTTGGTTCACGGTTAGGTTGTTCCGAACGTTTGATGTCGTTTACAAGTTGTCTGTATGTATATTGCTCTATCGAACTAGCAAGCGTGGGGGTGCCGTCTTTGTCGAGTTGCTCAGGTGCTTTAGTTGCCGGGTTGTTTAACAATTTAATGCCAAGAGAACGCCAGGCTTCACGTTGCGTACGAGGGTCTGAAAACACGTTCATGGTTTCTTTAAGTTCTCTTAAATCTTTGTTAGGGATATTAGCCATTTAGCGCCTCCTTATAGTATTCCATTATTATTCTATATCAAAATTTTATATTTTATTACCATAACGTAATGATTTTGCGTGTTACAATGTGTGAATATAGCCTGCGCTGCGCGCGTAGTACGTAGCACGTTTATATTGATTTGCGTACGTACGGAAATGTTAATATGGTTCAAAAATTTTTGAGGATGGAGGATGTTAAAATAGTATTATCGACATATATTCGGTGCCAGATTGTCTCTTTTTTTTAATATATTTCAAAAGTATTATGAATAAGAGATTTGAGAAAATCGAAAATCATAAATCTAAAATATATCGAATAAAAGATAGATATATCTATGATAAGATTTAATCAAATATCTAATAATAAAACACAGAGGTACAATTATGACAACCGTATCAAAAATCAACGACAAATTCTACATCAACTTTACCGAACCCTCCACCAGTGACACTCATACCATCGAGGTAACCGAGCTTGACCCGAATAACCCCAAATCTCTCAAACTACCCGAAAATCCCTCTAATAGAAAATACCTCTCTATTGAGAGAATAGAAAAGGCCCCTAATCAGACCTACGAACTCACCCCCAAAGAGGCCCGAAAGAATGGCCCGATTGAGAGAGCCCCTAAGAAGCCCGACAGAGATTATCTATCCGACGAAGATAAACTCATCTATGATGAACTTATGAATAAGATAAAAGAGGCCAAGGAAGCCGAGAAAGAGGCCAAACGACCCAAACCACTCACTGAGAGAGAGAAAATGATAAGACGTATCGAAAAGTTACAAAAGATGCTCAATGAGATGCCGGACTAACCGGCTCTCAAAGAGAACAAGGAGGTAACACATATGTACGAAGTCACCAGATACAAACAATACTTCAAGAAAAACAATGGAAACTGTCAAGGTACCTACGAGATGACGTGCGACGAACGTGACGAAGCCAAAAAGGCTCGCAAACGAATGAGATACGTAGAACGCCTCATAAACGACCAAGAACGTGCCGAACAAGAAAGGCTCGAGAGGAACGGACTCTGTCCCCACTGCCACATCTATCTACCCGACTCAGGTGAGTGTGACATATGTGGATACACCAAACCACAACCAACAGGTAACATAACACCATCATTCTATGAAAGATTGGCGAAAGTCAAAGGAGGGTTTGCCGAGTGAGCACGGTAACAATAGACAATATGAGATACTACCTTAAAACACAGACAAAATACAAGAGTGAAACGTGGTCAGCCAAGGTTGACAAGATGACAGACAGACAAGTATACGCAGTCTACATGCGAATAATAAACAAAAAGGAGAACTAAAATGGAACAATACGAACTCACCACACCAAACGGAACAAAATTCACAATCACAAGCGAAGAAGTCAGTAACGGATGGCTCACACAAGTAGAAGTCGTCAACAAAGACGGAGAGGTAAGCAAATATGCCTGGGTAAGTCACTACGGCCAAAGCTACAAAGACGAAAATGAAGAGTTAAGAAAACTCATCGACATCGTGAGAGATAACTACTAAGGAGGTAGAATATGAAAACATTACAAGAACACATCGAATACTTCGAGTTTACCAGTGAAACAAACGTCAAGTTCCGCTTCAAGGCGAACAAACAAAGAAGCTACGTCGATATAGAAGTAGGCGTAGTACCACCCGACCGAGACAGACACATCGTTGCAATGAGCACGACAGAGCCTTTCCACGACGACGAAGACCTTGCAAGACTCATCCTCAGCACCTTACGTGAATGGGACGACTGCGAAGGTTACGAGCTACTCAGTGAAGAGGACGCTGGACAAGAATACACCTACTGGGAAGACTAAGGAGGTGCCACACATACAATGAACATACCTGAAGTGAAACGACATATATGCTACGGTGAGTACCAACACACCCTAAACCAGGCCTCCAAACGACTCACACCTGAGGAATATTCCGTCTTTGAGGCAAAGTACAATGAAGCGGTAGACGACGCTATAAACCCGCCACCGTACGAGTACGACTATCAAGACGTGGCTAACGTCCTTGAGGAATACGAGCAACGACTGTACAAGGACTACGTCAACAGCAACTACTACAACAAGTTTGCTCTCATTCGCATCAGGCAAATTGAGAACTTGATAGCAATGTTGCAAGAAGAGTTCAGCGTAGAGCGTCATCGCACCATCAAAGTGCTTAACAATATGACACGTTACGAGGTCCACGACGACTAAAAGGAGGTAAAACTGGTCACAAATTGGCCAAAATGGGGCAAAAATAGACCAAAATGATGGTAAATCTTATATCTTCTAACCAAATTCTTAAAAGATAATAGATTTTTTCTCAATCTTTTTTGAAAAAGAGAGAAGGCCCCCCCCCATTTTTCTCTGAAAATTGAGGCCTAAATAACAAAAATTTTAATAAAAAATATATATACTATATAGTTATATATTATATAAAAAATAGGGGGGGGCCTTATGATAAATATAAAAAAGATAGAAAAAAAATCTATTATCTTTTAGATATTTATTGATAAGATAAAGGATTTACTGCCTGACGGCCACTTCATCCATCTTGTAAAGGAGGAAATATGAACATACCAACATTCACACCACACGAAGTAACACCACAAGAACTCGAAATTTGTAAACAACTTCAAGAGCAACAATACCTCTATTGTAGAGAGCACGAGTGCAGTGAATGCCCGCTCTTTGACGACTCACCTGAGAGCTACACCACACTTTGTAAAATACTCTACACATACCAATTTTGTAAGGAGCAAAGGAAATGAAAGAACAAATAATCTACTTTGATACATTGCGAGGCTGCTATTGCGTAACATCCCGCGAAAACTACGAAGCACACCTGACTAACGCTCGTTCGGTCTTACAATGCCCGGACTTCGCTTCTGCCGAGCAGGTCCGTGACTACTTGGTCAACTACGGCTACGGCACTAAGGACCAATACACTATCATACCACAGGAGGAAAAACAATGAGGACTGCATACAACGGTGACGAGACTATAACCGTCACAAGAGACAAGAAGACTATCGTATTTACACTCAGAGAATACTTGCAACTCGGAGAACACGGTGAACGTACATCGTCATACATCCTTGACACTGACATCTACGTCGACAGTACACTCATACACTCTGACACAAGCGAGGCTAATGGCTTCTTTACTTTCCCTGAGCTTATGGTTAAGATGCGTAATATCTACAATACATTCATGGAGGAAAAACAATGAACGACCACGACTACCACATCGGCGACCTTGTCAGTTATTGTGGCCGCCCGGCGATGGTTACTTTTGTAAAGCAGCCTTATTCGGTAGCTGACATCATATGCCTTGATGACTACATTGTTATGAACGTTGGCATACAGCACTTGCACTACCTTGGACCTGGTCAACAGTACTTGCGAGAGGCACAAGCCTTCGCCAGAACACTGATGCTTGTTGAGAAACTGAGTGCTATGAAGGAGGAACACGATGGACAACATTGAGCTTATATCAATACTGAGCGACTATGCTATATTTTGCCTTGAGCGACAGAATGACGTGCTTAAAGCATACCGCAAGATGAGGCGTGAGTACTGGGAACTGGCAATAGTCATACTTCTTGCTATTGCAGCCACAGGATGCGCTATTGCAAGCATTGTGTGTGCAACTATGGAAATATTTGACGGATGGGCTTCAGCCTTGGTGTTCATACTTGATGGCATATGCGCAGCTATGTTTGGGATATATGCTAAGGTGACAGTCGACCACATTAACGAGGCTAAAGCCTTCATTGCAAAGGCCAGCGACATTCACACCACACTCGGTGATATAGCATATATTGTAGACTGCCTGAACGACGAGGACGACACAGAGGAGGAAGAACAATGATATTAACACTGATACTATTTGCAGGATTCCTTGCAGGACTCATTGCATTCTTTGGAGGTGCATTCTGGTGAGAACTATTAAACAGAGCAACAGAGCAACAATCATCGGTCCGCGATACGTCACACTACGTAGCTACGATGCATACGTCGCACAGATAGACAAGGACGAAGGAACATTGACTCTTGGTCCACTGTGGCACTACAGCCAGACAACATGGAAACATGTACGCCAGTTCATTGAAGACTACATTGAGTCACTCGTTGAGTGGACTAACGATGACGAGTGCTTGTACAGCGCGGCTCACAGCTGGATGGTTAAGATGCTACAGGCTAAGAACGGTAGGAAGTACATGCAGACACTCGTAGACAACGGCATCATACCTGTCGAGGATGACTGGACATTGTACGACAGGATGATTGGCGATAAATAAGGAGGACAACAATGAGTAACTTCCCGTGGGGCAAAGACCCAGAAGACGCACCGCTCGGAACACACACCTACAGATGCAAAGGCTGCAATGGCAAGAACTGCAAGTATTGCTGCTTTGGCGATATGTGGGAACAAGACACAGACAACGAGGAGGACTAACTATGCTACATCGCTTCATTGCAACATTTGTATACACTGCTCGCGTGCCTGTCTACGCTGAGGACGAGTACGAGGCAGAGGACATGGCCGACGAGATACCTGAGGACAGATACATCGACAATCTTACATTCGACCACATAGACATAGAAGAGGAGTGAGTATGACTAAACAACAACAAATCGAATTATTGCAAAAACAGCTTGATGCTGCTAACGAGCAGATAGCAACCGTAGACAACGCGTTGAAGGAACAATATGTCAATACTGCGACAGGCATTATAAGCCAGGTTGAAAGTTGGTTCAAGGACCAAAGTGAAAATTGCACAATCTTTGTAAACTACGACGATGTGTACAAATACCTTGATAATCTTCGCAATGTGATTGAAGCCACTGCGCCTAAGTATACACCGAGTGTACTTTGTGAATTGTCTATGGCACTTAGCGAGACACGCAGACAGCTTGCTGAACAACGAATACAACACGAGATTGATAAACGCATACTTAAAGAGAGACTTAATAGCATATATGGTGTTAAATGTAGTGGCAAATTGCCTAAAACACCTGTTATGCAATACGGAGACGATGTGGTTGACTATGCGTTGAGGCAAGAGCAAGTCAAACAAGCAAAACTTGAAGTGCTTAATGAACTGAAAGATATGCTTAATGATAAACCTGATGGATTTGCATACATTATCTACATTGACGATATGATAAAGGAGTTGCAAAATGATGCTTGACGAAAACTTGGACAGAAGAAGTGTGACTAAAACTAGGAAACCACAGTATAGAGCACTCTCTGTAGCAACTACAAAATACAATACAAAACCGCGATGGATATATGGTATACCTTGTATATTGCCTGACGCTAGCGGCAGATACCCTTGCAAGGTGAATGCCATACGTACATCTGACGGCTCGGTGTATCCTATAAAGCCTGACACATTGTCAGAGTACACAGGCTGCGATGACTTCAATGGTACACCTATATACGAAGGCGACATTGTTAATAAGAGCAGGAACTATGTTCGCTTGGTACAATACAACGAGAGTTATGGTGCATACGTCACTATTTGCAAACGTCAACGCAGTAACTACAGTATTGACTATCTTGCTAAAGGTGACACGTTATGCAGACACCTTGAGGTGTTAGGTAACATGTGGCAAAACCCCGAGCTACTTAATCAACATTGCTATACTGACTACAGTTTGGAGGAGGTTTATAAAGACTGAGTATGGACCAAAGACAGAAAAAGGCATTCTACAATATCAAATGGGCAGCAAATGACCTTCTCGGAGGACTTGAAAACACACTCTTGGACTATCCAGAAGACAGTGACGAATACAAATCCGCATATGCGTTTCTTCACGACCACGATGGACTCGTGAAAAGATTGTACGAGGATGCAACCACTTGTGTATACGGTCCAGGTTATTGTGGCTTCGGACCTGAACACGAGAGGCTTATTCGTGACATTCGTTTCTGTGGCAAAGACTGGCTTATGGAATGTTGCGAAGAACGAATAACAAAGGAAGGATATTGATTATGAAGACGCATGGACACTATGAAACATTGTCGGCAATAAGGCAAATGACAGAACTTGTAGGAAGTTTGGTTGGAGACACAGTACACAGCCATAAGGTGAGAATGGTTATGATTCGTAGTAAGAAAAGACTCTGTCGCCAGTCAAGACCGAAAAGAACAAGGAGAATATACGACTATGAAACTGAGAGTTGAATACAATGTACCAAATGACGGTTGTAAATGCTGTCGTTACTTTAATCCAGAAGTATCATATTGTATACTATTTGGTCAATATGTAAAATACAATGTAATAAGAAACGACTATACACATTGTGAAGACTGCAGACAAGCGGAAATTGAGGAAACACGATACCAAGAACTTGACAAACTTAAAACTCAAGTAACACGACTACAAAGTAAAGTTGATAAATTAGAGTATAAAGTTAACAAGAAAGATGTATAAAAGGAGACACTAACTATGAAACCACCGTCAACACTATGTCCTTGCAAAGACTGCACTGACCGTCATCTAAATTGTCATAGCACGTGCGACGCGTATACGCAATATTCTAATGAACGCGCGCGTATATGCGAGGAGCGCCGTTTACAAAGTAACGAACACTTTGCATACGTTGAAAGAGTAATAAAACATAAAAGGAGAAAGAACTTATGAAACATGAACTAACAACAAACATTAAATGGTACTTAGCAACTGAAAAACGAGTACCTGATGATGTACATAGAGTTGTAGCATTTATGACACTTAATTATATTACAACATTGGGTGTATATCAAGGTCACTTTAATTGCTCTAACGCTAAAAGCGTGAAATCAGATTGTGAGTTTATGCCAGGAAAAGATGTTTTATACTGGGCGTATCTTCCTAATCAACTCACTGCCGCAGCAAATAATTGCGATAAACAACCTGGTAAAAATGAATAATTCATTGGTTATAATTTTAGACTGATTGAATATATTATAATGAATGATATAAATCATTGAAAATAAAGGTGGTACCTGATAAGGCTAAGTCGTGGAATCCTTTGCACATGTAAATCCTCATATAGACCTTTATAATAGTATCAAAAATGCCATAATACCACTAGCCACCTTTAATATAAATGACTTATAAGTATGCTGGTACCTCGTGAGGCTAAGTCGGGCATAAACTTTTTGCACCAGCCAGCTCTAACACGATAACAACACATTGTGCGGTTACAATAAATAAAAAATAAGGAGACTTAAACAAATGGACGAAATTCTCGCAAGAATTATCAAACAAGACGACGGATTCCACGTCGTAGACCAAGACGGCACCATTGGTGATGTCTGCAAACTCACTGATGAAGGTGATAAGACCATCGTTCTTACGCCGAACGCATCAAACAGAAAATATTACAACAGAGCGAAAGCTGAAGCAGCCATTGAGCAAGATGGTTATTGCGGTCTTACTCACAAAGACACTGTCAAGATTGGCAGCGTGACGAGAACTCCGAATGCTAAACTTATCTCTTACTTGCCTCAAGAACTCCAAGATGAGTACAATGCAATCATCGCAAGAGCAATCGACGCAAAGAACGCATCGAAGAAACCGATGACTGAAAGAGAGAAACTTGAAGCAAAACTTGCTAAGATGCAAGCACAACTCGCAGCAATGGATGCTGAAACTGTAACGGAGGAAAACTAATATGGCAAAGACTCTTGTAGATTTTATCCTTCCTGAGGATTATGACAGATACAACGAATTGCTCAACATGGCTCAAGAAGCCAAAGCAAATGCACCCAAGAAAGAGAGAGCACCTCGTGGTCCTATGACTACTGAACAAAAGAAGAAAGCGCTTGAAAACAGACTTGCAAAAGCACAAGCGAAGCTCGATGCTCTTCTTGCAGCAGAGGAATAATCCCTTTGCAAATAGGGACTGGCTATACCGCACGGCCAGTCCTTATTTTAACTATTCAATATAAATATATTTATAGAGGTCCTTATGAACGTAGTTGAAAATTATTATAATAAAAAACAAGATATAGATGCAATACATCATATAGAAAATAACCCTGAGGAATATGAAGAATTTGCAAGACTTCATCCAGAACTGTACATAACAGTTAAACCTAAACGATACACATTGCTTGACGAAAAAGGAAGAGTCCGTGAAGCCTGGGAACAAAAAGATGACGGACATTACAAAGATGTGACTCTTGTAGAAGTTGCTAAACAAGAGCTTGAAAAGGCGGAGTCTGACTATCATAGACAGCTAAGAAAAGAACTAATTGAGAAACAAAAGGCCAAGAAGGAGGAATCTAATGCCTGATTGGCTTACTATATTACTTGCAGTTATACTCATAATTGCACTTATTCTCATACCGATTATTGATTGGAGGAGACGTAAATGAACGATGAACTTAAAGGTTTTATACTTGAGGAAATAGATACGTTGAACAATGTAGCAAATCAACGAAAAGAGTATTATGAAAGGTGTAAACTGCAATTATTTTCTATACAGAATGAACCTGACGATAAGATACGAATCAATAAAACTATAAATATGACTAATAAACTATCTTGCGTCGAAGGTGAGATTATGGCTTATGACAACATCATAAAAGCATTAAATGACATACTGAACAAAGACAATCCCGATAAACCTAAAAGGGCGAAGATAATACCTTTTGTAAGGAGGAATAAAGATGATTAAAGTAAATATTGCAATAGATAATAATTATTATAACATATTGCGATTATTTGGAACGATGGACGAAGTAGTCGACAAGGCACTCAAACTTGTAGAACAAGGTGAGATAGACTTTGACAGATGTCCACAAATCCCGACTACTAAAAATTGTAGACACATCGTAGTTGCTATAAGCAATCCTTACTACGAAGAACTGAGAGCTTTACATGGTGCAACAAGTAGTAAAATATCGATAAATCGTTTGTTATATTACATTGTAGACAATGAATTGTATTATACTTACGGATGGGAACGAAATTTTGAATTATCAAAGGACCAAAAAAGACAAGTAGAATCCTGGAAATGTGACATAATGTACAGGATAAGTAAATTATCAAAACTTCTTGTAAGCCATGAACAACAAGTATCATTACAAAAAGCATTTGATATAATAAAAGAATTGTGAGGAAATTATGAAAGAGAATGTCCTTAATAAAATAGTAATAACACTTGATAAAGACGACACAAGAGAACAAATATGTAAAAAGTTGACTACATCTTTGTTAATGTCACAAGACAAAATATATTCATACCTTATATACTCACAATATGACCACACCACGTTCAAAGGATGGTCGATAGAATATCTTGTAAGTCAAGATGAGCAATACAATACACTTGATATTGAGGACTGCATATTTGATATTGCAAAAACTGTATTAAAAGATAAGAAGTTAAAAGAACATAAATACGTAATAGGTTATAAACAACCATCATTGGATATAATGTGTACATTGTTTGAACCTTGTATAAACAAACTAGCTAACAATGTTAAACAACGTTGGAATAATTTGGAATATGAAGATTTATGCCAAACTTGTAAATTAGTTATGTGTATATTATACTCTAAAGGTTATTATATTCACAAACATTTGTTAGAAAAATCATTTATAAATTACGTATTAATGTCTTTGCGAAAAGAACGAGATAAACCTTCGGTAGTAAGTCTTAATGATGTATTCAGTAAAGCAGAAGGTCAAGACGACATAACTTTTGAAGATACATTAATTGATTACAATGAATTGTATGAACAACAAGACAAAGAGGACGAAGAAGAATATCAACAAATATTAGAAGAAGAACGAGAAAACGTCATAGACATCATAGGTCAACGACGCTATGACCAACTCGTAAGAGAGTATGGAAACAATATGACTACAGGTTCAGGTAGAATGACTGTACAAAAAATAAAACAAAAACTCCGTAAAGACGGACTATTATAAGGAGGACTAAATGTCACATAGCAATTCATCGCTAAATTGTTTCGCTAATTGTATGGCGAAATACGAACACAATTACATCTTGCATACACCGCCTTGCAAACCATTGTCACCTCACCTTCCTTTTGGTACAATGGCACACGAGGTACTTGAAAAGGCTGGCAGACTTCGTGACGAGACTGAGGATGGCGTAGTTGATAAAGATGCTTATTATAATATCATACCAAGTGAAGTACTTTATCCAGAACTTAAACAATATTTTGGTATAAGCAGTTGGGAAAAATACTTTACACCTATCATCAAACAAATTGCTAAATATGAAAAAGAACTTAGGCAAGATATAATAGACCAATGCGGCAAATGTGAGATACAACGAGAACTTAAATTGCAAATGACACCTGCTGAACTCTTGCCGTATAGCAGATATTTATTGCACGAGCCTCTGGTAGGTGTAGTTGACTTGTTATTCCTTGGTAAAGATTGCGCAACAATCATTGACTACAAGTTTTCAACCAAGACTAAAGGACAAGACGAGTTTGATATGAACAGTCAGTTGCAAATATACGCTCTTCTTGTACATAACAGGTTCGGAATACCTCTCCGTAACATTAAGATTGGCTATATTGACATACCTAAACAAGAGTTCGGTCAACCTACATTGTTGAGTAACGGTACATTGTCAAGAGCAAAGAGTCAAAACGTATCACAAGAGTTGTATCAAAAAGCTGTTGTTGCAATCCATGGTGACGACCCTTATTATAATTGTGAACCTGGCGGTTATTATTACGATGCTTGGTGCAATTTTGCTAATAACAAATGCGCATACTTAAATACACGATACCTTGAGCAAGATGCTTATGAGGGAATAGTTAAGGATATAATTGATGCAGCTTCGATGATTGATTATATGAAAGACAACAAAATGCCGTTCCTTAAAAAGTATGATAGTTATTCTTGTAAAGATTGTGAGTATTTGACATCTTGCAAACCTTGGTTGACTGTAGGAGGTGACGAATAATGAACAAAATGAATCTTTTTAACTTTTATTTAGACGACGAAGATAAAGCAAAAGCCGTGGATAAACTCGATAGACTCTGCGGCAATACAAGTAAAGGTAAACTCGCGGCATTCTTGCGTATACAAATTAAAAAGTTTAATCTTACACCTGACGAAAAGATTACTCGTGAGTTAATTGAAGCAATCGATGCCGAATACGTAATGTGCAAAAATAGAAACAAAAGGAGTTCAATGTAATGTATCTTAAAGACCGTATTTATTTGTTACAAAATTATATAACGTATATACAAGCAACAGACTCTCGCAACGAGAAGGAAGGCATAATTAATAGAATGGTACCTGCAATAAAAGACGACTTCTATTATATCCTTGAAATTCTTGACGGCAAACACAAACTCGGCTATACTTTTGTAAATAGATACAACAAGATAGAGCACGACGAAAATGAAATGACATTCCGTCAATACATTGGGCCTCTATTTAAGCCGGTACATAATAACGATTTGAGTGTGATGTACATTGCTAAATGCTGCGAAGAAGTCGACGATTACAATGACTTCATTGAACCTATTGTAAACAGAACCTTGCGACTTGGCATAGGTCGTTCGATGCTTGTCAAAGATGCCACAGCTCCGATGCTTGCTAAAAAATACGAAGGTCAAAGACTTATACCTGATGATTACTTCATTACAGAGAAACTTGACGGCAATCGTTGCATCGCTAAATTTGTAGATGGTCAATGGACATTTACTTCTCGCAATGGAAAACCTATGAACGTTGACTTTAATATGGAAGGTCTTGATACAAACTTTGTATATGATGGCGAAGTACTTAGTCCTGAACAAACGGCAGCATCAATAAGACGTGCACAAGGAGTATATGAACGACTTAATGCTGGTGAGTTTAATGCTACATCAGGTCTTATAAATAGTAAATCCAGCAACAAGAAACTTGTATACAATATCTTCGATATACAAGAATTCGGACTGCCATATCGCGATAGACGTAGAGCCTTGAACGAAATGATGTATAAACAAGATATGAGCAATGGTGAAGTTCGTATTCTTCCTACTTTGAAAGTATATAACAAGATGGTTGACGACACAGGACTTAATGAATTGCTTACTGATATTGTTAACTCAGGTGGCGAAGGTCTTATGATTAACTCAGGAAGTGGTTTATATGTACCTAAGCGTACAGATGACTTGCTTAAAGTTAAACAAGTACAAACAATCGATATGAGAGTTGTTGATACAGAGTTTGGTACTGGAAAATATGAACTTTGTGTAGGATATATTTATTGCGAGGCAACATTGCCTAATGGTAGTAAGATAAGTTGCAAAGTAGGTACTGGTCTTAGTGATGAGCAACGTACAAGATGGGCTATGTATCCTATGGAAATTATAGGCAAGATAGTCGAGGTTGCATACTTCTCTTTGTCACAAAGCAAAAATACCTATGGAACTACACAATACTCATTGAGATTCCCGAGGCTGAAGAAAGTAAGGACTGACAAAAATAAAACAAGTCCATATTGACATAATAAACAAAGCAAAGAAGAAACTCAAATCAATGTGGTTAACGGTTATTATATTATGTATAATAGCACTAATAGTATCTTTGCTTTTTGTAATATCAGACTTGAGTTGGATAATTCCTCTTGTTATCATAATTTGTATAGACATAGCGGTATTTATTATAATGCGTATTGCTGACTCATTACAAAAACGACTCGAGGACTACGAACAAACTCATAAAAATGATTGATTTTAATATATAATATTTGATTCTTGAATAATCTATCAAAAAGATATATAACGAATCTATATTATATATTAAAATTGATAAAATGATGGTTATAAATCAAAAAATCTTGAATATATTATAATGATATGAAAAATAAACACCTAAAAAAGGAGGCAATATGGAGCAACAATTTTTGGTAATTCAAGTTACCGAAGACGATGAAGGAAGATACAGCTTTACTTGTGGACCTGGTATGAGTGTTCAAGAAGTAGCATTCGCTATGGCAGCATTTGCAAAAGTACTTGTTCGCGAAGGTTACATTAAAAAACCTAATGATTTCGTAAAACAGATACGAAAATTTATGAATGACCCAAAATACAATGAAATAAAGGAGACTGATGATGGAACAACAAGTGCCGGAGAAAGCGAAAAAGAAACTGAGCAACTTTGAAACTAACTTTGATAAAGTTTCAAGTGAGGCATTTGCAAAGGCAAGCATTAAGCCAAAACAAAAACTTTATGTTGCAGGTCCTTGGTTTGATGAACGTGCTAATGCATTGATGCAAATGGTCAAAGAATTGTTTAGACAATATGACAGTGTATCTGCTTGGGAACCTTACTTTCCTATGGACCATACACAAGAAAGTCCTTCATTGACTTTTGTAGATAATGTAAATCAGATTTCAAGTTGTGAAGCAATACTTGCATTGATTTCCCGAAAAGATGTAGGTACAGCATTTGAAATTGGTCTTGCGAAAGGTTTAGGCAGAAAAATTTACTTGCTTACACTTGACGAAACTGACTACAATAGTGTTACAAATATAATGTTGGCATATTCTACAATGTATAGAATACAACTTAAAGATTTGTGGAAATTTATTATAGGCAAGACTTCGTATGAAGATTTGATACAAATACCTGATACATGGGAGAACAAAGAATGATAAACGCAAAAGATTATACGAGTATAAAAGTTAAACTTATCAATTGTGATGGCAATAAACTTGCGAATGATGTTTACAAGTTCGGAAGATTATCACACGACTACAACGAAGTGTTACCTGAAGAGTACGATGCATTCAATCCTGACTGCATTAAACTCATCAATAAAATAATTGAGGGAACTACACTTCCTAAATATGCACTTGAAGGACACAGATTGGACTTTGAGATAGACGGAATATCGAGAATTTGTCTTGCACAACTTACACGTGATAAAGCAATCTTTGCAAGTTCAAGTACCGGTGTATATCCATTGACTCAAAAATTTGTACTTCCTATGAGCATTTTGAAGAACAAACAAATAATGAAAAAGCTTAACAAGGCACAATGGTATCTTGAAGAGGCATACATTCTTGCAGCTGAGGCTGAGATTCCCTCCATTGAAGCAAGATACATCGGACTTCATTGTCAAACTATCTCATTGACTGCATCTTATTTGCCATCTGACTTTGTAAGAAGTTGTTATAGTAGAACATCAAGCAACTTCTGCGATGAATGCAATTACGTTTATAGATTGATGTATAATGAAGTAAGAAAAATGATTCACAATCTTACTGACCCGCTATCAATAAAATTGTGGAACTGGTTGATTACTGAGGATAAATGCATCAATGACGGTGTTTACAAGAGAGAACGACTTTTCAATAGTGACTTTACTACAATTGGTCAACCTATCAATACAAAGACTGCAATAAATGATTGGCGTAAATCAGGTTGGAAGGAAATGCTTGAATGGATGGCTGATAACAATATCAACTTGCTTACAATTAAAGAATTTGAGTTGATAAGAGAATGGCAAGAGATGGAAAAAGAAGAAGGTGAATTGCCCACCACGTATGATAGAAACAATCCAGAATCTCTTGTAAATGCGATAAAGGAAATGCCTTGGTATCAAGCACATAAAAAAGGAGAACAATAATGCAAGTAGAAAATGATTTGAAAGAGTATTTAGCAAACTTTGATGCAGTAGATAATGCATTGCAAATGAGAACTCTTGTAAGATGGAATGGCAGAAACCTTCGTACAAAAGAAAATCTCGCTGAGCATACACATCTTGTTATAGTATGTTTATATGAACTTGTAGACAGGGTTAGACAATTCAAACCTTTGTGCATTGATATGGAAACACTTACAAGATATGCGATGTATCACGATAGTCTTGAACTTTTGAGAGGAGACATCTTGTCAATCACCAAAGACACAATTCCTGGACTTCGTGAATATACTGACAATGAGGAAAATATATTCCTTGGTGAAATAGTAGGTATAAAACTTAACGACACAGAAGCAGCGTTACTTAAACTTGCAGACTTGATGGCTTGTTATAAGTTTATTGAGTTTGAACTTAAATATCCTAGCAACGATTATGCTAAACAGGCTTATATTCAAACTAAATCAAAGTTTGATTACTACTGGATGACATTTTGTAGAGATAACGGCTTGCCTATGCGTGAATGCAACCAAGAATTTCCTAAATTCGTAAAAGGTTATGAGGCAGACGCAGGAGTAGACATCATCTTGCAAGAAGATGCAATCTTTATGCCGATGAGTACAGTTAACTTCAACTTGCACGTAAACTATACTCCGAAAGAAGGTCAAATGGCATTCCTTTGTGCAAGAACTTCTGCGGCAGCCAAAGGACTTACAGTTGCTACTTGTCCTATCGACCCGAATTACACAGGTGACATTATGGCAATCGTTCATAATATTAGCAATGATATTATTGAATACAAGAAAGGTCAAGCATTTTGTCAGTTGGTAGTAGTTGATATTGAAACTATTACGAAAGATGTAAAAATCAAGAAACCTGGTAAACGTACAACATCAAATCTCGGAGGTACAGATAGATGCTAATTTTGGTTGAAGGTGCTGATGGTTCCGGTAAAACTACACTGGTTAATCAACTTAATAAATATTTCCCTACAATGAGAATAAACAGAGGTAATAACCACCTCAAGGAACTTTACGACAATCTTACTTGTATGAATGAAGACATAGTCCTTGATAGAAGTTTTATAACTGATGTAGTATACAGACTTGCACTTGATGATGGCATAGGAACAGATGGTATAAATATGTTTTATATGGATTGCATACTTCGTGATAGCATAGTTATCTATTGTAAAACGGTTACACAATTTGATGATGCTAAGTCAAGAGGTGAGGACAACATAACTGATTTGAAAACTGCACAAAAGATTTCAAGGTACTACGATGCAGTGATGAAGTTTATAAATACAAGAACTTCTACACATACCATAAAATATGACTGGCATTTAGATACACCTGAAGATTTAGTATCTACCATAAAGGATATAATAAATAAAACCAGGAGGCAATAATGGAATATGACAATTTTGTAACTCATAGCATTGATATGTATATGGGCAAGCCAAAGTCAGGCAAGACGCTCATTGCAGCATCATATCCAAAACCTTTATTGTACGTGTCAATCGGCAATGACGGTGGCGGTCGAGTCATTATGACTAAATATCGTAGTGACGTGGAAAAAGGACTCATTAAGGTTAAAAATCTTCGCAATGATATGCCAGTAGGTGGCAAGATTAAAGAAACATCTTGCGACAAACTTGCAAAATTGTTGAGAGATTTACGTGAACCTAATGCAGATAAGTTCAAGACAATAGTTATTGATACTTTTGCAGCATTGCAAGATGACTATAAAGTTTATCTTGAAACTTCAAAAGGCGGTAAAGCGTTGTCAATGCAAGAATGGGGCGATGTTGCAAAGATGGTTCTTAGCTTGAAAGACAATATGAAACGTTTTTCGGAAGAGCAACATGTAACCTTTGTATGGATAACACACACGAGTGAGCAAGAACTTACTGAAACCTCAGGCCTTAACAAAGAGATACGTATTATACCTGACCTTACTATTAAGACTGGTATTAAATGTATGAAGGACGCAAGCAATATCTTCTATTGTTGCAGAAAGACTTGTCTTAATGACAAAGGTGAAAAAGAAGTAAAGTTCCTTACTTATGTTGGTCCGCATCCTTTGATGGACACAGGAACAAGGGATATGCTTCTTGAAACCGGCGAGTTCATTGAGGACTTTAACTATGATAAGTGGCAAGCTTTGATTAAAGCAGGCGTGCTTGATGAAACAAAAGTATTGACTCCGGAAGTTAATACAGCAGTCGAAACAAACGACGACGAAACATCTGAAAACTAAAAATAAATTATAAAGGAGTAACAACAATGATTGAAAAGTTTAGTGATTATGAAAGCGTAGGTTTTCTTAACAAAGAAGGTGACTTCGATTTTGAAGTTAAAAGTGCAGAGCTTACTGAAAGTAAGAGAGGCTCTTTGATGGTAAAACTTGAAGTTGAAAGTAGACAAGCTGGTAAGTCAACTTTGTATCACACACTTGACCCGAAGGCAAGATGGTCGTACAATAACTTGATTAAGGCTTGCTTGCATGACCAACTTGATACACCTGAAAAAGTTGAGGCCTTTGAACTTGACTACGAGACGATTCACAATGAACTCGTAGGTAAACATTTTATCGGTCACGTTGAGATTGAAAGTTATACGAAAGAAGTTAAAGTTCCTCTCGACGACGGTACCTTTGATACAACCGAGGAAACTGTAGACAGTTACAAAATCAAGTCTTACAAGCCAGTTGTATAACCCTCCTGACGACCACGAGTAAGTCGTTAAACTGCACGCACTTATCCTTTCCGGTTAAGTGGACGGACCGCACCAACGCTATATGCCAGTTGGTCACCTGGAGCCGCCGCAGGTAATCAGGCCGCAGGAGTGTCCATGCCTTGCGAAAGCTAAAGTTGGAAAGTTATAAGGTAAAGCGCGACCTTGCTTATTTGCTAAACTGCGCAAGTTCATGAGCGCTCCTGAGCAAGAGCTTAAACTGCTCATATTTGCTCAAGTAACCCAACGGCAGAGGTAACGGACTTAAAATCCGTAAAGTACGAGTTCGAATCTCGTCTTGAGCACCATAATAAAACAACGGAGGCAACAATGGCACAGACTGAAAGAGAACGTAAGGTACAAGAACGAGTATTAGCAACAGTAAGAAAATACGGAGGCTATGTTTACAAAAATGCACAGAATATGTATACAGAAAAAGGTAGACCTGACTTAACCGCGTGTATACCTGCTAAACTTTCTAAACTTGTAGAGATATTTGGTGAAGATGCTACAGTAGGACTATTTGTAGGATTAGAGATTAAACGCGATTGTGACCATGGTTATGGTACTACTGAAGCACAAGAAGTAGTAGGTCGTAAAATTAAGAAGGCATATGGACTGTGGTTATCAATAGATGACCCTCTTGTAGTAGAAGCCTTAATGATTAAACTCAAAGGAGACGACGATGTTATACAGTGAATATTTAGAAAATAGAAAGCCGTACCAAGAATACGGCTATTGGTTTTTATTAGAGCGTAAACACGCTTGTTTATTTTATAAACCAGGAAAAGGCAAGACTTATCCTTGTGTAGACGCTATGCGAGACGTCGATAAAGCACTTGATGGTAAAGCAAGAGTCCTTATTTTGTCAACCGCGGATGCTGTAAAAAATATGTGGAATGCTGAAATAGAGCCACAAGGAATACTACCTAAAAATACAGTTATTATGAGTTTCACTGCTGCTATACAGGATAAAACTAAACCGAAACTTTTAGGTATACAATGGGATGTTATAGTTGTTGATGAGTGTCATAAAATTAAATCACATAACTCACAAATAAGTAAACTTGTATTTATGTTATCGAAAAAGGCAACTTATGTATGGGGTTTAAGTGGTACGCCTCGTGGAAATAATGACCTTGATATATTTTGTCAATTCCACAATATGCATATAAGTGAATGGGGCGATATTAAATATACACAATTTATACAACAATGTTGCATACTTGATAACAAGTACTTTGGTGGTCGTATGATACAACAACCTGTAGGTATTAAAGAACAATATCAGCCTGGTTGGCAACGTAACATTGCAATGTATACACAAAGAGTAGAGTACGACGATGAAGACAATATGCCTAACCTTAACGTCAATGTTGTTAAATTGCCTTACACTCCTACAAAAGAGTATTTGCAAGCTGAGCAAGGTGTAGTTAGTATAGGCGATTATGAAACAACTATGACTAAACTTGCAGCAATTACAAAGTTGCATCAAGCAGTTAATGGTTTCTTGTATCTGACTGATGATGTTGAGGCAAAAAGAGAAGTTTGGCACATTGAAAGAAACAAGAAACTTGACTGGTTAAATGACAATCTTACTGACGAACCTACAGTTATTGTATACAGATTTGCAGAAGATTTGAATGAACTAAAACACGAGTTTGGCCTTTCAAGATGGACTGAAAACATTGACGACTTTAAGTCTGGCAAAGCAAATTTGTTATTCTTGCAATGTTCAAGATGTGAATCATTTAACTTGCAAATGTGTCGTAGAATTATATTTTATACACTTGATTATAGTTATATTAAGTATAATCAAATGTTACATAGAGTATGGCGTATGGGACAAGATAAACCTGTACAAATAGATATACTCATATTTGATGATACAGTAGAATCTAACATTTGGAAGGCTGTAGAAAATAAAGAGAAAATGGCAGACTTGTTTATGTCAATAAAAGGAGCAATTTAATGGACGAGAATTTAGCAAGACTTAATAAAATCTATCCTAATGGACAATTTGCATTGATTCCTAAATACAATGAGGAACAATGGAAGGATAGAGAATATGACAGTGCTCTTGATACAAAAGCGGCAATTAACAAATGGAAAAGTAAACCATTGTGTTATGAAGAGGCTTGTAAAGCTGTTGATGAAGGTTATCGTATAGGTTGGATTGTCCCTAAAGGTTATGTAGTGGTTGATGTTGACAACGGAGACGATGACCGTTCACAAGAATACCTCGAAAGATTGCTTAGAAAATGGGAAGTTAAATACTCTTATAATTATACCAGTAGAGGTATACATATATTGTTTAAGGACCCAAGTGAAAGCATTAAATCGGATAGTCACACTAAATGTCCTATAAATATAATGATTGATACTCGTGCTAACAACACGGGTTATATCATTTTACCTTGTAATGACCCTCATCGTGAATGGGGCAAATGGAATGACTATGTAGAGGATATTCCATACTTTATGCTTCCTTGCGTTAAAGATACGACACCTTCGTTCATAGGAATGGTCAATGGTGATGGTAGAAACGAGGCATTGTTTAAGTGGCGTACTAAACTTGAACAAACACAGAAGTTGTCTGCTGAACAGGTTGAGAAATGTATTCGTATTATAAATGAGAATATGTTTGATGAACCTATGCCTAACAATGAGTTGTTTAAGACGGTTCTAAGGTCTCGTGATAAAGTAGATAAGAAACTTCTTGCAGAAACAAAAGAGAATGCTTATAACAAGTTGGCCGATGAGATTATAGGACAATATGATATAATATCACGTGGCGATTATTTTTATAAGTTTAACGGAGTCTATTATAAGGCTATGGACCCTATTGAACTTGAAAAGATGATACACTTTGAATACAACAAAAACATAACTAAGGCAGGACGAGCCGAGGTTATGGAATTTATCAAAGTTAAAACACAAGTATCACCAGACGAGTTCGATAAAGATTGGCATAAGATTGCGTGTAAGAACGGTATACTTAATCTTGTGACAGGTGAAGTTGAGATAGCAAATAAAACGGAAATAAATACAATATACATTCCGTGGGAGTACAATCCTGACCCGGTTTATTCACCAAGAATAGATGAGTTTATGAAACAAATAACTGGCGGTGATATAATTAAAATGGAATTTTTGTATCAAATCGCAGGTTATTGCTTATTAAAGAAAAACTTGTTTCAAAAGTTCTTTATCTTTCAAGGTGAAGGTGGTACAGGTAAATCGACATATCAAGAACTTATCCATATGTTGGTTGGTGGCGATGAGAATTGTTCACACATTGCTCTTGCAAACTTTGACAAGGACTATTATCTTGCAGGACTTGTATCAAAATTAGTTAACCTTGACGATGATGTGGTTGACGGTAAGATGCTTGAAAACACCGGTCGATTCAAATCTGCAGTTGCAGGTAACGAAATTGAAGCAAGACAAATATATCGTGAACCGATACAATTTAAGCCTTTTGCAACGTTGATGTTTAACTGCAATAGATTGCCAAGAATTATGGATAAGACATCAGGTTTGTACAGAAGAATGATACTTGTTGAACTTAACCAAAAGATTCTTAAACCTGACCCATTATTCATAAACAAGGTCAATGACACTGATATGGAATACTTCTTGTTTAAGGCAGTTGAAGGAATTAAAGTTGCAATAGAAGAAGGTCACTTCCGTATTAATTATAGTGAAGAAAAACTTATAAATATATTCAAACGTAGACAGAGTGCAATCAATGAATGGCTGTATGAAAATGACATTTGTCTTAAAGATTTGCATAATGTTGCGTGCAATCCATTGTATAAACAATTCTCTGCTTGGTGTGAAGATAACGGATACAAAAAGGTATGTTCAAACTTCAGTTTCAAAGAAGATATATGTGCATTATACGATGTAGAAACACAGTTCAAGACAGTCGACGATAGACCTACACCTATCGTAATATTCTACAAAAGAGGGGAATTTGACCCTGACTACAAACCGTTTTAAGGAGGCAATTATATGAAAATGAGATTTTTTGACTTTGAGGTATTTCCTCATTGGTGGTGCTGTGTATTTGGTGATATGCCAGATGACTTGAATGATATAAGCATAGACCTTAAAGATAACTTCAAAGTAGTAACAAGTAACGATTTTAATGCAAGAGATAACCTTATGAATATGTTTTTCGAGGAAGATTATGTTCTTTGTGGTTATAATATTAAAAGATACGACCTTGCAATCGCAAATGCTATATATCAAGGATTCACACCTGAACAAGTTAAAATCGTCAATGATATAATAATCAATCCCGGTTGTGCATATAGTACAAAAGAACATATAAGACTTCAATCATTTGCTAATAAAAAATTAAACGGTTTTGTATATCAAGATTTGATGGACGATGGTGAAGGTTCTCTTAAAGAAAAAGAAGCCGTGATGGGACTTAATATTCTTGAAAGTGATGTAGACTTCAACAAAGAAGATTTGACTGACGAGGATATTGCCGACGTCATTTATTATTGTAAACAAGATGTTTATGCGGCTATGTACTTTTATAAAGATGTTGTACATCCTTACACGTTGACTAAACTCGCTATGGGTAAAAGATTCAATATACCTGAAAAGACATGTAGAACTAGTACAAATGCTCGATTGGTTGCAATAGCACTTAAAGCCAAAAGACGTCCATTCGCTGATGCAGACAAGATTGAGATAGAACTTCCTAAAAAGATTAGGGACTATTGTTATGAGAATGTTCCATCTAAAATCTTACAACAACTATTGACTAGTACTGATAGTTTACACGTTAAATTGTTTGATAATGAAGTAGATTATGGTAACGGTGGTATTCACAGTGTATTTGATACAAACTTGTATATTGAGAGTGATGACGAGTATACTTTGATTAACGTAGACGCTACATCATATTATCCGTCAATGTTGATACAATTTGATTGTTTGAGTAGATGCGTTGAAGATAGACAAGTATTCATTGATATTTTCGATGAACGTGTTGCTATTAAACATAAACCTAATAAAACAAAAGAGGATGAAGAACATCAAATGGCGGACAAATTAGTTCTTAATACGACGTTTGGTGCATCTGGTAATAAGTTCCTTGATTTGTATGACCCTCATCTTTGTACAAGAACTTGTAGACTTGGTCAAATATTCTTGACGGCTCTTGCTTGTAAGATGACTAAAACTATTCCTAGTATTAAGATTATACAAACTAATACTGATGGTATACTTGCATACGTGAGACGTGCTGATTTGCCTAAGGTCGAGGCTTGTATGAATGAGTGGACTGCAGTATCCGGTATCAATATGGATAGAGATGACATAGTTAAGATATGGCAACGAGATGTTAATAATTATCTTCTTGTTAAAAATGATAATGGAAAACTTAAAGTTAAACGAAAAGGCGGTTGGTTGAACGATGATTACCATAAACCTGGTTATGTTATGGTAGGTTCATTGAATGCATTTGTTTGTGCAAAGGCAGCTCAAAAGTTCTTATTGGAAGGTATTGACCCCGTAGAAACTATTATAGCAGATAAGAATGTTATGGACTTTGTTATGACTTGTAAGAAAGGTCCTAGTTATAGTAAAGTTGTACAAAGATACGCCGACGGTCACGAAGAAGAACTTTTCAAATGTAATCGTGTTATTGCAAGTAAGGATAAGTCACTTGGTAAAGTATATAAGATTAAAAAGTACAAAGATAGACTATCTTATACTCAAATGGCAGGTATCCCTGATAATTGTAGACTTATGAATGAAGCACTTGACAGTTATAAATTTGAGGATATTAAGAAAGAACTTGATTATATGTTTTATGTTCAAAAGACTGCTGACTTGCTTGATATTCAATGGAAACAAATCAAAGGCCAAGAGATAAAATATATCGATAATTTCAAATATGAATGATTTTAATATATAATAGATGATAATTAGAATCAATCTTGAATAATCTATCAAGAATCAAATATTATATATTAAAAAGAGAGGATATACTATGACGATTATAACTGATACGTACATACCGTATGAATTTACTAATAAATACGACTGTTTGAAACACGTAGAATCAAGGTGTCACGGTCTTAAAAAATCATTACGGTTCATAGAAATGGATAACGAGCACCTCGAATTGAGATGCCCGTTATCAGGAGACTACATCACCATTACTGGTGAGACAAATGAACTAAACTGGTTACACGCTGAACTTACTAAACGTAATTGGTATAGGACTAATTAAAGTAACTTTCTTTTTTAGTACTCTTATAAACATTCCTTATACCTAACTTTTTAAGGTTTGCTAGTTCAGTATCACTGGTAGTAAAATATTTACCACCTGAGTTAGTATAAACATAAATCTTTGCTGATTGAGCGTTGTCATTCATTATTCGATTGATGACGCTCTTTTTTTGTTCAGCTGTCATTTTTGAATACCTTAACTCAACATATTTGTTTGTTTTTCTATCAAGGACTTTGTAGGTCTTTTTATCAGAGAATAACTCTTTCAAGTCCTTGTTATTAAGTTTTCCATAGAACTCATTGAGCTGTGCAGTTTGTTCAGCGTTGAACTTATCTATGTCTTTGTATGAACCTCTAAGTTCAACCTTGTTTACACCTTGCATTATTGCTTCTTTTTCAAGGTCACTTACTTGTGCAGGTTTGAATCTAATTGGCAATAAGCCGTTAGAAAATTCTATTGCCCAACCCCAGAAACCAGGTAAGTATTTATATTGTACATCGCCTGTGTACGGGTCAGTACGTTTCGGGAATGCATAAGCTATACCAGGAAGCATTTGTACAAGGTCACGTTGCATAGTTCCTACAAATCCTGATGAATACTTAACTTTATGTTGATACGTCATTCTGTTGAAGTATTTGAATATGTTAGGATAGAATGTAAGCAAGATGTTATTTGCACTATTCAATAAACCTTCACCGAACGTTTCACTATACTGGAATATACTGTATAAATCCATCATAGTACTTTCCATAAAGATTTGGTCAAGCGATGTAGACAGGACTGACATAAACTTATCCCAGCCATTAGTCTTATCATCAGCGAATGCTGTAGCCATAACCATACCAAGCAATATGCCTTGTGTACCAAAGATGTTACTTATATCAATGTATAAATCACCGACGTGAAGTTTTATCTTTCCGTCATCCTCATCAATACCTGCAACACCAAAACCAGCCAACATAGCACCTATTACAAAACCTATAGTACCAATGACTCCTTTGCCTATGTTACGTTTTACAATGTACGATGCCCAACGTCCGGAAGGACCTTCGCCTTGTACATTCAACGTATCCATTTTTCCAACCTTTTTATCAAGTTTAGCGTAATCAATGATAGCTTTAGCAAGACCGAGAGGTGTGTAGTTAAGACCTTCCTTGAACCAGTTCCAACCTGCTACTGCAAATGGCATAAACTGTTTGTAGATAAAGAATCCTCCTTCACCTGTGCGTTGTCTTAACGTATTTTCCATCTTACTGAAGAAGTTAGCTTTATGCATATAATCCCAGGCAGCCATAGTATAAGCATCGGATATACGTTCCATAACGTCGGTTGTAAGACCTCTTGTTAAGTTAACGTCATCTTCTGTAAGTATTTTACCGAGGTGTGTTACAAAAGCCTTTTTAACCCAAGCATCATCGCTTAAACATTTGTACAATAACTTTGACAGTTCATTGAGAGGTTTAGTATTAAACGAGTTGTCATTGAACACTTGCGACTGAATCTTTTTAATTATAAGATTTACAAGTTGTTTATCAACACTCTTAGCTTCACCTGCTTTATATCTTGAGTCACTGTATTTATTGAGTGCATCGCCAATCATATCATACAAGGTCATAGTAACAGGTTTACCGTTTTTGTCTTTTGTAATCTCATATTGAGTGAACAATTCGGTAGCTATGAAGTTTTTAGCCTCGTCTGTTATTTTAGTTCCTACAATTTGATACTGGTCAAACATTGTACGACGAATACTTACACCTTGCGCTTGAGCACTTCCTCTATACTCTAACAATGCTTTACGATATGCATAGTCTGTGGCTACTGATTCTCTAACATTTTGAATATTTGCAAGAAGGTCTGCATTATATCTTTGAGCAACACTAGGACGTTGACTATCACGATATCTTAACTGTCTGTCGATTGTACTATCTAACGCTTCTATAACTCTGTCATAGTTTTTCTGTAACTCTGTTATAGAACGAGTGTTAGGTTTATAACCGAAGTAGTTTTCAGCATAGTGTACATCAGCACGTTGCTCATCTGTAAGTAACCGTTGAGGTTTAGGACCTAATTGTTTTTTACTTAGTTTTTCTTCTGCTTTATTAAGTCCTTTCCAAATTCCTTCACCTATAACCGGAGTAACTTTATTCGTGATTTTCAACATTTCGTTAGATACAATGTTGCGAATCCAAGTACCAGGTGAACTAAGCATCGCCATACGTTGCCATTTCCACATTTGTTCAAACAATCCACGTTTAGTGCCTTTGTAATTCCTTACTGCATTTTCATATGCTTCATTAAATGCTTGATTAAGTCTACGGAATCTAATTTCACGAACTTGATTAGCAGTAAGTTTATTACCATTTTCGTCGAGTTCATTACCTGTGATAGGTCTGTTAAACTCTCTGCCTACATTAACAAGATTTGTAACATACTCCTCATCAATGTCAAGGTCTGTCATTTTACTTACAAGAGTTAGTGCATATTTAGCAGGGTTATAACTATCACACAATTGACGCCAAGTTGAAAGAACTTTACCACCTGCACTTACAGTACTTTGCATATAAGATTCAATCCAACTAATTTCATCAGTAGTTAAATCAGTAAATTGAGTACCTTCTTTGTATGCCGCGTAAACATAAGTCAATGTTTGCATAGCCGTAGTGGTAAATCTTCCTGCCTCTTCGCCGATGACTGCAGAATTTTTAAGGAACTCAATTGTTTGTCTTACGTCATCTGTAGTCATAGCTGCAAGAATATCACCTGCATTCTTTTGGAAGATTTGCATATTTGATACACCATGTTGAGTATCACCATCGGACAAATATTGTACAAAACTAGGAGTATATTTATCGGAAGGAATATCTAACAATTTACGGAACGTATCAGGAACTGTAGTATTATTAGCAGTTTTAATAGTCATATCCCCAAGTTCAATATATCTTGTTTTTTGACTATTCTTTTTAGCAGCTCTAAGTTCTTTCTTGTAGTCACGTTCAACACGTTTAACAGCTTTTGCAAGAGCATCCTTAAATTCTTGTGTTCCAGTAACTGTATATTCACCAATGTTCATATACAAGTCTTTCATAAGTGACTCAAGTTTAAGTACTTGTTCAAAAGGCATTGCAACAGATTTACCATCCGCATCAACAGTTCGAGGAATCTTGAAACTTCCATCTTTCTTAAAACCAAGTTCTATTCCTTGTTCTTGTGCAAGTTTATTAGCATTTTCAAGGAATGCTTGGAATTGTTTACCTGTAAGTTTAGACCTTATCTGTTTAGAGTAACGATAAATATTACTTGCAATTTGATGTCTTGCTCTTGACTTTACTTGTTTATTTACAATAGTAGCAAGTCTGTCTGCGATATTTTGCTTTACTTGCAAGTCATCTTGAAAACCGTATGAGATGTACAATTTATCAATCTGTGCATCTGTCATATTTTCAAGTTTTTGATACATAGGTCCTTCTTCGCTTATCATTAATAAAGCTTTACTGTAGTCAGAATCTTTTGTAAGTCCCTCAAGGTATTTAGTTTTCATTTCAGCCCATATTTGACTTACTTTTTCATCTCTGCTAACATTAAGACTGCTTGTCAAAAACTCTGTACCGAGTTCTGTAAGTATGTCACTGCTTTGGTCAGCAACAGTATCAGCAATAGTAGTAGCCTTATCAGTACCTTGTCGTTTACCTTCTACATCTTGTTCAAGTGATGTAACTTTTTGACTAATTCTACCAGGTTTACGTATCCAATCAAGTTGCGGATTAGCATAAGTTTTCATAGTAGCTGCAGTATACATTAATGATTGCAAAGAACCATCGTATCTGTTGAATAAAGAGTTCATAGCAAGCCCTCTATCAACATCATATTCAGAGTACTTAATCATTTCCTTGTTCATAAATGATTGAAGTGCTGTAGCATTACTAAGACCTTGTATCCAAGCATCTACTTCATCAATACTATGTTTACCATACAATATCTCATCTACACCGCCTAAAGGTGCAAGTACTTGGTCAAGTGTTTCACGGAAATCAGGTTTAGTAAGTGCCTTTATGAATGCATAATATTTTGGCAAGTTGTAGATTATTTTTTCTGCAGCATATCCATCTTTGATATTAGAGTTTTTATACCAATACTCGTTTATAGCTGCAATAGTCGCATTAGTTTTAGCGTCAAGGTCACGAGGCAATTCGTTTACAATGTAGTTTACAATGTCAGACTTAGTACGAATTTTACCTTGTCTAATTTGTTCTGCAAACGCAGGGTCTATGCTATCCATTTTAGAAGTAAGTTTTATAAGCATAGTTTTTATACGATTATCTACAAGAACAATTTGTGCACCTTCATCCTTCTTCGCATTATACAAATACTGCAAGTTGTTACCTTTTGCCTCTGCTTTGGTAACAGTCTCACGAATAGTTTGAGGCTTAGGAGCATCAGGTAAGTCTTCAAGTTTAGATACCTTTGCTGTTGATTTACTTGACGTAGTTTTGATTGTATTTATTCCGTCTTTGCTGTATTCATTACCCCAAGGAGTGATAATTGTAACATCGTTACTCTTACTTACACGAGAGTTCCAAGGTGCAAATGAGGTAACTGCAAATGAATGACCGAATGCATCAGCCTCGCCACCTAATCCCGTGTAAATAATTTTAGCTACAAGTTCATAAGCATCTTTTGTAACTTTTGAAACTACATCTGCATCAGGCACACTTAATCCTGCTTTGGCAAGATATTCGTCTCTTTTTGTCTTTATATAATTTTTAACTTCTGGCATATGTTTTTCAACATCTGCGACGATAGCATTTTTTACTTTTGCACTATATCTATAAAAATAGTCACTGTCTCCGCCACTAGCAAAATTATTGCCATCTTGTATAGCATGCATAAATTCGTGCAATAGTGTAACCTTCAAAGCGTGCTCATAAGACTGAGTAGTACCTTTATTCAAGTTAGACAAATATATGTCAATAGAGTTTTTATTTAAGTCAAATTGACCTAATGAAGTTTCTTTCTTATTAGCAGGTTGCTTAAATATCCATATTTGAGTGTCTTTGGTTAAGCTATTTAAGTATTCGGACTTAAACAAATCACGTGCATACCATAACCCTGTAGAACCTTCAGTAGCAATTTTGTGAATTACATCATTGAACTTATCTGTTATAGCATCGTCAAATGTAGCCAAATCTACTACAACATATTGACCATTATTTGACAATACTAAACCAAACTTGCCGTTAGTATCAGTCATAAGTTTGTTGTTTATATACAAATATGCATTTGCAGAAGTCAACGCTCCGTAGGTTTGTTTAATTTCATTTTGTACATCCTGTGACAAAGTAGATACATCTTGTATGGCTAAGTTAAGAGTGAAACTATTTATAACATCGTCAGAGTATTTATTTTTGTCAAATATGTCTAGTTTAGGTGCTTCGCCTGATGGTTTATACATTATAACATCTAACTCTCGCGATGCATCTTTTCTATTACGATGATGTTGTACAACGTCTGAATATTTATAACGAGCCTTTTGAACACCTACCTCAGTTATAGTAACTTTATTACCTGCTTTAGCAGTTTCATTGTAATCAAACGTAAATGCAGGTTTACTATTACTATCCTTTTGTGTAAACATTTCAAAAGAATTTTTATAATATGCAAGTAAAGTACTAGTGGTAACTTTGCCGTACTCGGATTCAATACTTGTACGAACATCATCATCTAATCCATCTACTTTTGTAAGTTCTTTTATGGTTATACCTATAGAGTTAAGCCAAGAGTTAAATGTAGTATTTCTAACATTAGTCATAGGCATATAAGTTTTGCCATCGTATTTAGACGTCCAAATGTTATCATAATAGTCATTTACTTTATTTACTGCGTCTATACGAGACCTAATGTTATTTCCTTTGAAGTTTTGTATAAGAGTCTGCTTATCTTCTGCACTCAATCTACTAAGTGAATTTACTTTTTGTGTAAACATTCGTAAATCATCACTTGATACCTTTGTAGCAGTAGGCCAAGTACCATCAGTATACTCTGTTTTAGTAACCCTAAGATAAAAATCAACACCGTAGCGACTATTCATTATTTCAGTCTTTTCAGCTATATTAAATATAGTAAGAGACGAATAATCAACTGCATTAGGCTGATTAATTATATAGTTTTTGAATACTCGTTTTAAGTCTGCTTGTCTGTCTTTAAGTTCTTTTTTATAGATAGCGTCTTCTGCAGTATCCGATAAAGTATCATTAATGATGTCGTTTAACACGGATATAAATTGAATCATATCCTTGTCACCATCACCGTACAATATAGTAGATGCAAAGTTTGAATCATACAAGAAACGTCTAACAGCCGTTTCAGCTGTAGCAGTATCATCATTAAACCTTTGCTTATAAACATCAGTTATAGTTTTTACAGCAAGTCTTAAAGGTTGATATGTACTGCATTGTTCAACAGCTTTTGTTTCTGCAAGAGTCTTGAAAATACCATTGGCACCTTGTGATAAGTTGTTAACAGGTACAATAAGTGTATCATCATCTACTTGCATTGCAGATATACCATCTTCAGCTACAATAATATTCTCATATTTACTTGTACCGAATACTTGTTTAACTACTTCTATATCCTTTTCAGTAAGTTTATCTGTATCTACTTTAACGTCATCTTTGTTTATAGTTACAATAGGTGTAGTTATACGATTTTCGGCAATCTTGTCTTTTTTAAGTTCAAGATGCTTTAATGCCGCTTTTGTAAGCTTGTTATTAGAAAAATTCTTTACAGTATCTACAAATTCCGCAGCCTTAATTTTAAGCTCAGCTTCACTCATAAGAAGGTTAGCCGCAACGTAATCATTTACACGAGCTCTCAACAAACTTTCGTCCATTGCAGGTTTAGAAGAACGTAAACTTTGTCTCTGAGCAGCTACAGCATCAGCATAGTTATAACGCTTAGAAGTAGGCGCTGCATTAGCATATTCAAAGATTGAGCCTCTTCTTGTATCAGTAGAACTAGTAACGTCCGTATTCTTACCTAAATACTCAGTACGCATTTGCTCGTATACAGATTTACCATCTTTGGCATATTCACCACTCTTGTATTTAGTTTTAGCAAAATGTTTACGACTACCGAGAATTTCTTGTTTTTCAATTTCTTGGTATAATCTGTATTGTTCAGCCTTAGTATTAACTTGTGAAATAGCATCAAGCATTTGAGCAGCTTTGCGATAACGCTCTTCACCCATTTCACCAAATACATCAGTAAGAGTTTTAACAGTAGTATACATACCTGACATAAGCTCTGTACGTTCTTCACGAGTAAGTTTTTCGTTTCTTATATATTTACTCATATCAGAAGTGAGCTTATCGAAGTTTGTATAGTATTCATAAGATGCAAGTTTACCAAGTTTTTTAGTTTTTACTTCACCATCTTTATCATATTTGATGTTACCTTTTTTATCAGTCTTGGCAATGCCCGTATCTACATTTTTAGTAGCAACAAATACTTTGAATGATGAACCAGCAAATGACATCAATGCACCCATCATAAATGCATCAGTTGCAACTTGAATATTCCACTCAGAAGCAAGTTTATAATCTTGTGCCCAAAGACCAAAGACTCTATCAACCATATAGCTGCTGAAGTCTTGCAAGAACTCTTCTGTACCTTCTTGCAACATATCTTTAACTATACGAGCAACAGCTTGTCCTTTACCTATTTTACTTGCAGCTTTAGCATAACCAAAGGCCATACTATCAATAGCAGTTGCACCGAATGCTTTACCAAGCAATCTTTCAATACCGTACTCAAAGCCAGTCTTTATAGCAGCATTAGCAATCAACTCTAATGTAGGACGAGTACAAAGTTCTGAGTTGTTAATGCTTTCTTTTAAGTTGCTAGATGCCATAGCACTGTAATAAAAGACTTGTCCACTCTTAGCAATAAGTGAACCACCTTTACCTACAAGAGCAGCGGCCTTACCTGCAGAAGCGGCATGATTAGCAACACCTCCGCCAATTGCTTGCAAAACCATTGAAGGAACCATGCGCCCAAATGACTCACCAGCACTATACAAATATTTTGCAGCTGTAGTTACATAATCGCCAGTTTCAGGGTCTATAACTACATCACGTAATACATCAGTAGCTGCATCAATCCAGGTATCATTTGTAAATGCACTTCGATAGCCTTTGTCAAACTGCTCAACATCGCCAGTCTTAGCCCATTCAGCAAATCCTAAGCCGAGGCCTTCAAAAATATTCGCAAAGTCATTTACTTCATTAATGATACCTGAAGCAGTACCAGTAAAAAATGCTGCAACTGAAAGACCCACATCTTTAGCCGTAATGGCATCATTACTCATCTGCTTTGCATAAGCTAATTCACGTTCATTTGCGATAGTTTTAATGAGGTCCTTTGTGTACTGATACTCAGTAGTTTCGTATTCCTCATCTTTAACCTGTTGAGTAGCCTCGTCTATAACTTGTCTTGTCTTTTTTACAAGTTTTTCACGGTCACCCATAGCCTCGTTGGCCATAGCAATTAAACGTTCCTGAGACGACAAAAAGTCTGGCTTATACTCAGTTTCTAAGCCAGACAATGTACCGCCTTTTTGCTCAAACAAGTCAATTGTTCCAAGATATTCATTAAGTTTACCTTGGTTAGCAAAAACATTCCAGTCATCACTATACTTGTTTACAATAGCGTTAGAGGCATATTTTTGCTTGAGCCCCTCGTAAGGGTTTAAAAAGCCTGTGTTTTTAATTTCCATTTATATACTCCTTTACTGCTCTTCGCAGATATTTTGAATATCTTTATTATATATCAAATATCGATTTTATCAATTTTAATATATAATAGAATGATTTTATAATGAATCTTGATTAATCTATCGATGATTGAATATTATATATATTAAAATCATCTTTGAGATTGATACTCACGTATTTGTTGCTCACGCTTTTTAGAGTTAACTTCATTTACCATAGTCACTAAGCTGTTAAGATACTCCTTCTTGAGCAAGTCTTCTTGTGCTTTCTTGTCATCTTCAAGAGCATTTATGGCATCAACGCTATTCATTATAGCACTTGTAAGTCCTCCCGCACCACCTGCAGTTCCTGCTGCTCCAAGTACAGCCGCAGCACCGCCTCCAGTAGCTATAGTAGCAGCTGCCATACCTATAACTAGCAATGCTATCGCTGCTCCACCGATACCTGCTCCAATCTTTGCAGATTTTATTTCCTTTTCGTAATCTTTTATTTGCTGCAAATAGACATCAGCTTGTTTGTCGAGAGCATCCCAGTCAACTTTTTCTAAGCCGGCTTGTTCAGCAAGTTTTCTGTATTGACTTATAAATCCTTTAACATCATTTACATTAATGTCATCAATAGATTTATTAGTAAGCTTATTAATATCGCCAAATACAGAATCTATTTGCTTAGAACTCAAGCCACCCATTCTTTCAAGGAACGTATATTTATAGTCGTTAGACATTGTACCGTGTGCCGTACGCATAGTTCCTGCCCAGAACGGGTCTTTTGTACCTGCAAGGTAGGGATTGTATGTTTTAGCCCAATCAAGGAGTTCGGGATTAGTTTCAGACAAGTATTGTTCCCAAGAAGGACCTGCATCTTTACGTGTTGCTGCATAATTTTCAAGGAAGTCATAATAGTTAATACCTGCTTCGGTAAGATTTCCTTGGTCATCTACAATGGAAGTCCAGTGTTTATAAGTTTCACCAGTCTCGGGGTCAACTTCTTCTACATATGCAGGTGTAGTGAGTTCTTGTTCACTCTTTAAGCGATAGTAAGATGCACGAAGTGCTTTAAGTTCGGCCTCTTGCTCAGGTGACAATGTACCAGCCTCTTCTAACGATGTAAGTTCATCATATCTTGCTTTAGTTTCAGCGTCATCACCGAAGTCAGCAGTCATATAATTTTTCCAGTCAGCACTGTTGACAATCTCACTATATTCTTCCTCACTTAAGTTATTTTTAAGCCATTCCATATAATATTCGGAATACGGAGAATAACTCTTATTCAATTCAAGAACATTAGCAGCTTGTTTTTCAAGTTCGTCAGTTACTGCTTCATTAGCCTTACTTACACTACTTGCAATAGCTTGCTTACTTTGTGAAAGCTTACTCATATATTGGTCATAAGCCTTAGTTAAATACTGGTCAGTATCGCCGAGCATTGCATCTTTATATCCTGTACCAAGATTGCTTGACAAGATGTTAGAACGTTGAGCCATAGCAGACTTATATGCTTGACCTATTTGTTCACCGTACTGTTGCTCAACTTGTTGTTCGGCTTTCATACCAGCAAGTTCGTTTGCAGCGTACAAGGAGTCGAATGAACGACTCCCTGTAGCATTACGCATTCCTTGTAAAAACTTTTTAGCTTGGTCACTAGTTTGTATATATCCTACTGCCATTATCTCACCTGCCCTGTTACAAGATACTTAAGGCTTATCGCCGTAAGACTGAGAGGTACTGGTATTTTATCCTCAGCATCCTCATCTCTACTACTTTCAAGTATATATTGTACTTGATTTACTTTATAATAATTTATACGAGTTACAAATGTTCGAGTAAGTTGAATCTTATAATCGACTGCCGAGAATGATTTAGTTTCATTCGTGTCAGTCTGTTTACGATAATTTATAACTCGTAGATTAAATCTAACATTTACATCTTTGTCACCATAATTGTAACCAAAGAAAGTTAGATTTACAATGTGCTTATAATAGTTTATTGCATCTAAATGAAGTTTCTGACTTGATAAGAACCAATCAATTCGACCGTCTTTCAATGAGTTTCCGTCAAAGTAGTTGTCATTTGAAGTATCAAGTTTATATAAGTATAATCCTGATAATAATAGTGGTTTTCTATCAATCTCGATAAACTTCTTTACATTACTATTATATTCAATTGGCCACCAACTATTACTGCGCATATCAAAGATAAAGGCTTTTCCAGTATTAGTTCTGTATAATATTATCCAAAAATTATACTGGAATAATTTGATTGCACCTTGGTTCCATTCATTGAACATGTCATATATTGTATCCGACAAGAATGTCAATGCTTGTTCGTCAGAGGCAATAAAATCTTGATAGCTCATTGCTACAAAACCACGCTTAGTTGCAAACATAGTATACTTATTATCATATGATGTTATTACATCACTGCCTTGTTCACAACCAAGAGGTATACGTGATTTATAGTAACTATATGCAATAGTTTCAATGCCATCGATAGTTGTCGTTACAGGTTTAACATAATAAATACTATCTTTCAAGAATACCGCAATTTCAGTTGTAGATATAGGATGCAAATTAGTTATTTCATAATCAAACTCTTGAACGTTTCGTTCAGGGAAGTACCATTTGAAGTCATCTACACCTACGTTAGCTCCTTGTGCATTTATATACAAGTTCTTGCCTTTACTTACAAAGAATTGTGATAACTCTGTTTCGTGGTCGAATACGTCAAAGGTTAATTTGCCTTGTGTAACAATATCAACCTCAATATTTTGTGTAAAGTTTGATGTATACAAATTGCCATCATTATCGAGTACAAAAATGTTATTTGCAGTTTTTGCAATAGGCACTGACTTAAATAATAAACTATATTCAGCAGAGTTTGTAAGCAAACTATTGTCAGTCAATGCATAATTATAATATACAGACAAATCAAAACCGCTCACAGGAACTATACAGCCTAACGTATCTATACTTGTCGTACAAGTACCTGTTATATTTTTGCTAGTCTTATTATAGTAATTCTTGAAGTTAGTAGTATTTTTAACAGTATCTTCTTCGTATGATATTGTAAAATTTACAAGTTTTCGTTTATAAGTATCATTGGACTGTTTATCTGTTGGTACAATGAATGAAACTTGCAAATATTGAGTAGCAGCAAATACGTCTATGTCAGAAACTTCATAATTATAAATGTTTTCTCCCTCTGTTATGAGAACTTCTGGTAAGTTTGTTAACTTAGAGCCGTCACTTGTTCTATATGCCTTTAACATAATGTTACTAAATGGGTCTACTAGACAAACTATGTCAGTATTGCAAAAACAAATACCTTCACTACCACTGTTTATTTTAGTTAGTCCGTTTTCGGTTTTTACAAGTAGCCATTTACCTGACGAACCAAAAGAGCTACGCATTTGAACTGCAAACACACTCTCATCAAAGAAGTACTCACGTATTTTATTATATTTTTGCTGCCCTGTTGAAGTACCTACATCATACTTATACGGCAATCTTGTTCTACCATATTTCCAAGCAGAATTTATATAGAAATAATAGTATGTAGCATATGATGTACCGGTTACCGCATCATTTATTACAACTGTATAAGAAAACTCATCATATTCCTTAGGGTTAGTTACAATTGTAGCCAATTCTTGAGTAGTTAGTAAAGCCGTATTATTTGTAATATTTCCTATTAAATTTTCTGTAATGGTAGCTTTTGTATCAGTCCAAGGTACTGCTACATTTGCTGCATAGTCCCAAGCAGTAGCTACTTCCGATACGGTGTACGTTTTCCACCAATAGGTATCATTATTATTACTATCCTTATGTATATTTACACAAACATGTTTGTACCTAGTAGGCTCATTGAATGATAAACTACCATCTTGTACATCCAAATATATAGTGTCACCTACCATTGGACTTCTTCCACTACTTGTCCAAGTCTTTACAAATTGTACCAACGTAGCATTTGTTACAGGATAAAAATTAATCTCAGGTTCAGTAGTAGACTTACTATATGAGCCTAAAAAGTTCATATCAATATCTATAAGGTTAGTCCAGTCTGTAAAAACATTAGAAGACGTATCAGGTATAGTATATGCGTATGGACCATCTTTTCTATGAAGTACTGCATAGGTATGATTTGAGCTTTGACTTATAGCAGGAAGAAGGTCTACTTGATTTGTTAAGTATGGCAAATCTTTATATACTATACCATTCAAACTATAAGTCAATGTATATAAACTATCAGCATTGTATGATGCTAATAATATGACATCATTACTTTTATTTACAAAAACTAGTGGTATATTATCACGATAGTTTGATGGTTTAAGTTTTATACATTTCTTTACAAGAGTAAGATTTGTTCCTTCGCTGAATGTAATCGTATAAGTATCGTTACCTATTTTTACTGTAGCAGTACGACCATATACTTCAAACATACTGTCACCTTTCTCGTACAAATACCTTGTTATATAAGATGTAGTAAGTACATTGGGACTTTCATTTTCAACGTGTACACCTTTTGCAATAGTCTCTGTAACAGGTACGTAAATCTTATCGTTACCGTCAATCACACGTATAGTTTCTTCGGTCAAGTCTACATATTGAAGATTGTTAGGTTCAAAAATAAAAATCTTCTCGTCTGCAAGAACAAGTTTGAAGTCTTTGTTCGTTGTGTTTAGTGTTTGACTTACTTTATCGCCTTTTACAAATACAAGAGAGGTGTCACCAGTTTTGTACACAGTCCATTGTCCGAACGTCCATACGTCATAAATATACTGCAAACCTTCTTGTGTCATAACGTACTGTTTAACAGACGGTCTACTTTTAAGTAAACCTTCACTATCGACGTAAACGTTCTTACTATCAGCAAAAGTCTCCTGGTCTACACCAAGATAGTTCTTGTCATCACAGACGCCTTTCCAGTTACTATGATTAAAAAACTTATATTTTACATCGCCATAATCCAATTGTTTAACCGTGTAAGGTTGTCTGTTTATAGTTCTCACCATCCGCCTCCTATAACAATAGTCTTATTTTCTTTGTAGTGAGTGTTGTCAATTCTTGCAAGGAACATCTCGTATTCGTTTCTAAATATCGATGCCTTAACCTCGTCGTCAATCTTGTAGCATTGATGTGCAATGTACGAAGGTATACAATCAAGAATGTCATTAGGTACAGGAATCTGCGTTTCATCTCGCAAATTTGATGCAAAGGTGTACCATCTTGCATTGTATGAAATGCTGTACGTGCCCTCTTTATAAAATACAAGTTGATTATATCCTTTGTAAGTAAAGTCGTAGTCTGTTGCCTCACATTGCAAAGTTACACCAAACGTATCAGTTTCTGTATTGTAGATATTTTTGTCAACATAAGTACGTGTATTCACATCATCGCCAAATGCTACAAAATCATCAGGCATAGTTTGCAACACTCCTACCTTGTCAGGTGTTATTACAAATTCAGCAAATGTATATTTAGGCTTTATAGAGGAACACACTTGAGTTATAACCTCGTTTGCATAAATATAAAATCTACCTGTTAAGTTTTGTGCAGTTGCTTCGTCCTCAGTTAAGTCAAGTTTAGCAAATGCAGCGGCTTTAAGATAAGCCCAAGTGTACATATTGTACCTCCTTATATCATTAATTTTAATATATAATATATGAATCTCGATTAATCATATTAGATAATCATCAATCATCATCTATTATATATTAAAATTAATCAAATAATGATTATATGATAAGAGCCCCATCTTTCGACAGGGCTCCTAATCATTTACTTAATTATTGATTAAGCTTGAGTTTTAACTGTGTTAACCACAGAGACAGGTTTGACACCCATTTCAACAGAAGGCGTAATCTTTGTGAAGTTTGCAAGTGCATCCCAACTATCGCTGCCAGCAGGAGTGCCAACGTAAACGTAAGCAATGCCTCTCCAAGTTGCCACGTTGATGTCAAATCTTTGACGGCCAGAGTATTTAATACCCATCGGTTCATCGCATTCCTTGACGTTCAAGGTGAATGCAACACGCTCAGTAAATTCAGGACCGTGGTTTGCCGCATTGTAAGACTTGTCAACGATGAAGAAGCCCTTGCCATCTTTACAAGCATCAATATCAAGCAAGTACGGAGTAGACTCAACAGTTGCTCTTTGATATGCATCGTTGGGTTTGCCACCAAATGCATCCATTGAAACTGCTGCATTGAGGTACGCTTTGAGATGCGGGTCATTGCCGCAAACAATCATCTTTGCACCGTCAACACTTGCACGTTTGCCGTTGTCATCGCGATAGTTTTCCATAATCGTGATAACTTGGTTGATAACGTCTGCGAGTTTTGCAACAATCGTGCCGTCTTCTTTCGAGGTATCAATGCCAGCATAGAAAATATTAGACTGCGAAATCGGTGTTGCATCAGCAGAACGTTTAACCGTCTTGTGAGCATTGTAGAACAAAGGTGCTTTATCAGGGTCATAGATGTCACCGGACTTGCTATCTGCCGTTGTAAGCAAGAGTCTGGAATCTTGGAACATAACTTCCTTACCAAAGCCTGCTTGAATAGCTGCCATAGCATAGTCAACGATGTCACCTTGCCAACGTTTCACGAAACGAGAAGCGTCATCTTTGACTCTACCGAGTTCTCTATCTTCAAGAGTTTGCTGAGTGATGATAAATGCACCTTGGAACGTTCTGGTACGGTACGTTGCCGAGAAACCTTCAGCGGTATTAAAGATAGGACCGATATTGTAGTCACTCGTTTCCTTAAACGCTCTATCAAAGCCAATGCTCGAAGTAAACGTCTGTTGGAATCTATCAATGGAGTTTCTTACAAAAAGAAGGTCAATAGGATTCTTCTTTTCCCAAGCTTCTTGCTGAGCCTTTAACATGTCGTTAAGAGGTTCTCTCAACACGTTGTAATCAGTACGGAGTTCTAAGGCCTTATCAATGTTAATAATCATTCCCATAATAATTTAGTCCTCCTATTATTCATTGACCGAGAAGGTCGTTTGTTTGACAATAACGTCTTGCGGGTTGATAATGCGGAACAGTGCGACTTTCTTAGCAGTTGCTTTGTCTGCAACTTTGTCGTCGTATCTGTAATCTCTCATTTCAACAGGTACATGACCGTATTCCATCGTTTGGTCGCTTTGTGCTACGATGTACATATCAGTCGTAAGTGCGGGGAAAGATACCGCGCCTGCTGAAGCTGCGCTCGCAGAAAGTACCAAGCCCAAAACACCGTTCGTAATCTTAACAATGTCGCCGACGTGAAGCACTTGGTTTTTACCAGCAGTAACTTTCACATCTTCAACAACTTCGTGTTGCAAATAAGCCGTCTTAAAGGAACCAGCTTGTTTGCCATAATAATTTGTTGCCATAGTGGTAGTTCCTCCTTAGGAAATTGGTTTAGTCTTTTTATTTAATTCTTCGTCAGTGATACCAGGATTGAAGTATCTGTATACTGACTTTTCATCGTCTGTCAAGGGTCGAGTATTTGACTTAGGAGTAGGTCCACCGCTGGGATTGATAAGATGCTGAGTTGAGCCTTTACTCTGTTCCGAGCGAGCCTTAATTATAAATTCTTCGCCTTTCAGCTGCAAAAACGCTGATTTAAGGGAACCTTCCTTAGCCCACAACTCCAACACATCTTTCGGCAATTGACTGAACGAAGTTATCTCACCATTAGTTAACTTCGTAATTTCAGCTAATTCCTTCTTTCCGAATTCAAGTTGCTTCATTTTCCGGAGTTCATCAAGCTCTTGAAATGCAGGGTCGTTTTTACGCCTTTCCTCGTAAATTTCGTCCACAAGAGTACCGATTTGTTCACGGTCAACACCGTGGTTTTCATAGATTTTGTCCTCGCGAGTTTTCATCATAGCCTCGTAAGATTCAAAACCCATTTGCTTAGCAATTGCTTCGCGTTCTTCGTTACGAGCCTTGTCAGTGCTTTCTCTCAAACGTTTTGCAAAAGCCTTTGTTTGTTCAATCTTTTCGTCACCTTTGTCTTGGTTACCGGTAGATTCTTCCGAATGCGCTGTTTCTTCATTTGCAGGCGGCGTTTCCTGCTGGTCTTCACTTCCGAACAGTGCATCAATTTCTTCGGGAGTCAAGTCATTGTCACCAAATAGCATATTTGAATGCCTCCATGATGTTTGTAGGCGAGTTTCGGTCATCACCCGTTTTGCAGCCTTAATATCATTATTATTCTATCTAATAAAAAGAAAAATATTACCATTAGGTAATATTTTCTGTAAGCAAGCTATCGATAGTTTGTTCAGCTACTTCAGGCTTTTTAGTTGGTGCAACTAACAATACTGGTTGCAATGAATACCAATACTCAAACTCTTTAAGTATATCGGTCTTTCTTGC